>JGI11944J13513_1000207_pt1 | contig 66643 bp, 67 predicted proteins | sample TerdegcoTASludge_FD_13513 | JGI IMG/M metagenome (IMG submission 13513) | reverse complement strand
TACTGTTCTGCTTACGCTGTACGTTGGGACGCATTGCACGAGAAAATGCACATGATCGTTATCTGTGCCAATTTCCAGGAATTTCATCTGATAACGCTTCTCAATCTCTATGCACACCTGCTTCATCACTTCATCTACATCCTCATCAAATACTGCCCTTCTGTACTTTGCGGGAAACACCAGATGATAGATAAGCACCGTAACGGTATGGCCCTTATGAACATATTCGCTCACCTACATATTGTACGCCGCAAGCGGCGGGGAATACAACCCGAAGTGATTCAAAGTCCGGTAAGGAAAGTGAGATAAAGCGAGAGGGAGAGCAATACGATATCGCCCAGAAGGAAAACTATCATTCGGGTAAGAGGGGTCAGCCGAAAAGGTAATCCGATCATTTTATAGACACTGGTCCAGCATTGAGAAGTTTTTTAAACTGATTATCTCGTTGCTAATTATAGAAACTTCTTATTGTGTCAATAACGTATTCTATCTGCTCATCCGTAAGTCCCGGATATATTGGAAGCATAAGGGCCTTCTTGAAAAACTCCTCGGTACGAAGCAGCCTAAAATGGGTTAGACCAAGTGCTCCAAACTGGTGCACAGCCCTTCCACCCCACTGGATATTAGCCTCAATTCCCTTTTCTCTGAGATAAGCGATAAGGATGTCCCTTTGCTGCGCTTCAATCTCGTAGTTTTGGAATACATCATAATGCGATGAGTTGTCCATAGGAGGAGGTGGAAGTTGAAGCGTTCTCAATTCTTTGAGACCCTCATGGTACATTGCTGCTATTTCTCTTCTGCGCTTAATCCAAGCTGGCACATACTGGAGTTTATAATCAAGGATGGCACCATGTAAGTTATCCATTCTGCAGTTGAGCCCCCACAGGTTTATATCTGTACCGCTTCCCCTGCCATGATTCCTAAGCATCCTAATTTTATCAGCAAATTTCTGATTGTCTGTAACAATAGCCCCGGCATCCCCAAAAGTTCCAAGTAGTTTGGCGGGATAAAAACTAAAACATCCGGCAAGACCCAGCGTCCCAGCGCATTTTCCCATGTAAGTCGCCCCTAGGGATTGGGCCGAATCCTCTATTATAGTGAGATTATGTTTCTCTGCAAGATTCAGCAGCTTGTCCATGTTAGAGCAGATTCTCCCATTCAGCTGCACAGGTATTATTACCTTTGTTCGAGGAGTAATAGCTTCCTCAACTAATTCCACGTTCATGTTATGATCATCGGCTATATCAACAAGGATAGGTTGTGCTCCGAGAAATTTGATCACTTCAATAGTTGCTACAAAAGTATGGGATACAGAAATAACTTCGTCCCCAGGGCCCACACCAGCGGCAAATAACGACAACAATAATCCATCTGTACAGTTTCCAACACCTACGGCATATTTAGCGCCCACAAATTTTGCAAAATTGTTCTCAAACCTTTTTAGATCATCGCCAAGAATATAGGCACCTCGTGAAAGAACATCGTGGATGACCCCAAGATAAGCTTTTTCATCGCTCCTGAATTGTAATGGGTAATCAAAAAATTTCACTTCTCGTATCATGTGCTCCCCTGAATTTCAGCATAAACCCTTTGGTACACGGATTGGGCTGTAAGCCCATATGTTTCCCTTAACTTTTCAGCAGAACCAATGTTCCACGTGCCTGTCTCCGGTATCCCTATACGCCTGAAAAAACCATGATATCCCGACTCCGCAAGGCTTTCTGCAATAGCCGAACCTAACCCACCATTCACGCAATGTTCCTCAAGGGAAAATATCATCTCATGTGAAGAAGCAATCTGCGAAATCACATTTGAATCAAGTGGTTTCAAAGTATGCATATTAATAACGGTTGTTTTGATGCCATCTAATAACAACATTTCTGATACATCGATTGCCACATTAACCATATTACCAATGGCGAACAATGCAATTAAGTCCCCTTCCCTGAGCGTAATGGCTTTGCCTATTTCAAGGCTTGTCTCATTTTGACGTGATTTGCTGATAAATGATTTATCAAACCGGATATACATTGGGCCTAAGTGCTGGTATGAAAGTTTCGCAAGCTGTCTTGCCTCAGAGATACTGCTCGGGGCAACAACAGTCATATTGGGCAGAACCCTCATCAAGGCCATGTCCTCAAAGCCCCAGTGGGTAAATCCCTCAAATCCATAGGTAAACCCGCCTCCTGCACCTAGAAGTTTTACATTTAGATTCTGGCTCGCAATATCAACCCTTATATGCTCGTAGGCCCTCATCACAAGAAATGGAACAATAGAATAGCAATAAACGGTCTTTCCGGATAACGCCAAACCAGCCGCAATTCCTGCCATATTTGATTCTGCCACACCAACATCAAAAAACCTTCTCGGATGATTGGATCTGAAAACATCGAATAACTTGTAACCAAGGTCTCCTGTGAGTAGAAAAAGATCATCATGATCTTCTGCTATGGCATTGAGGATATGAATAAAATTATCTCTCATGTTGTTAGCTCTTTTATCGCCATTGCATATTCTTCATCGTCCGGGCAACGATAGTGCCACAACAAACTATTTTCCATGAAAGAGACACCTTTACCCTTCATGGTATGGGCTACCACTATGCTTGGTTTTCCTTTCAGGAATGGCACCTCCCTCAAGGTCCTTTGTAGATCAACCACGTTATGACCATCTACTTCTTTACAGCACCACCCGAAAGATGACCATTTTTCACATAAAGGATTTAAATCAATAATGTCCTTTGAGAAGCCAAGAGCCTGCATTTTGTTATAGTCAACAATAGCAACGAGGTTATCGAGGGAGTGCTGGGCAGCGAACATTGCCGCCTCCCACACAGACCCCTCATTGAGCTCTCCATCGCCTAAAAGCACATAGGTTATAAAATTCCTCGAATCCGACCTGGCAGCAAGTGCCATGCCAATACCAATCGAAAGACCGTGACCCAGTGAACCGCTGGAGACTTCAATTCCTTTCTGAATATCCCTCCTTGGGTGCTGCTCAAACGTTCCTCCATCTTTGGCAAATCCATGCAGATCCGTTCCAGAAAGGAATCCCTTTTCCGCAAGAACAGCATACAACGCAGGACAGCCATGTCCCTTGCTCAATATAAACCTGTCCCTGTTAGCATTACTTGGGTCTTCTGGCGAAATACTCATCATTTGCCAGTATAAAGCAATGAGTATATCCACACAGGAAAACGATGATCCGATATGAGGACTCCCGGTTCTATAAACGAGCTCAAGGATTCGTCTACGAAGTTTTTTAGATAAAGTCTGAAAATTGGGATACACTTCACTATTTTTCATTAGGCAACTTCTTTAATCCAGGATAGCAAAACCGATATAGGGATCAAACTCAATCCGCTCTATCTTAAGCCTGTTAATCCCTAATGTTTCAAGGAGGGCCATCGTTTCACCCGGCCATATGGGATTGTCCAGTTCATCAAAAGCGATAAGGGCTCCCTTTGGCATACGGGGGACAAAGTGCTCTATTGCAACCTTCGTTGGTTCATATAGATCTAAATCCAGAAACAGAAGGCTCACCATAACGTGTTTATTGTTTGCTATAAATTCAGGGATGGTTTTTGTTGCGTCACCTTTTATCAACTGGATTTTATTGACATGTCCCAAAAACCTGTTTGAGTCATATATTTTAATCAGCTCATTTAGCTCATCAAAAGAACTTGAATAAAGCTGACCCTTTTCCGGCCACAGCATCTTATTCCGGTCCTTTTCTCCAACATCAGGAAACCCCTCAAAGGAGTCAAAACCATATATCCTTCTTGTAAGATTCGCTGGTTCCAATACAGCGCTCATATTTGCCCAGGCCATGAGTCCAAAGCCCTTGTATACGCCGCATTCCACAATTGAGCCTTTTACAAAAATAACCTTTTTAAACAACTCATAAAGCGCCAGTAGCCTCGTCAGTTTTTGCCGTCGTATGTACTTTGGAAAGTTCTCAAGCTTATCCTCTACAGAACCATGCGCTTTCATGAATACTTGCTCAAGCTTTCTTCCAATCTCTTTTTCGGATTTAGTTCTAAACCCAGCTTCCGGTTTTACATTCTTCATCATCTTTCCTCCTCACCAATCTGTCAAAAAATGGTTCTAATAGTTGAAATGATTATTTTGATATCAACCCAAACATTGTTATTTTTCACATATTCAAGACCAAGATTCAGTTTTTCTGGCGCGATTTTTTCGAGGTAGTCTCTGTCAGGATCTTTACTATTTTTGAGAATTTCACCTTCGTTTCTAAATTTGATCGATGCATAATCTGTTATACCAGGCCGAACCGACAAGAGTTTTTTTTCTTCTTCGTTATACAACTGCACGGCCCATGGAACTTGCGGCCTTGGGCCGACAAAACTCATCTCTCCCTTGAGGACATTAATCAATTGTGGTATTTCATCCAATTTATATCTCCGCAAAAACTTCCCGATTTTCGTAATTCGAGGGTCGTCCTCTGGAGTAGACGATGCACCCATCTTTTCAGCATCTACCACCATTGTTCGAAACTTGAAGATCCGAAACTGTTTACCATGTCTTCCAACTCGCACTCCTCTGTAAAAAATCGGGCCACCATCTTCACTCTTGATCAGAAGGCTAATGAGTAAAATCGGAAGAGAAAAAAATGCTAATCCGAGAAGAGATGATACAAAATCAAATAAATGTTTCATACGAGGTTTAACTGAACTGGCAAACAGTTTCAAGTTCGAAGTACCCTAAAATTCCAAGTCCGAACCTTTTCCTGCGGCTCCCGCATCCATGCTTCATGAAACCTGCTTTTTCGATGACACGAATCGATGCCTTATTAACATCTTCAACGACATACCAAAATCTACGCCCAGGCTTCTGCTGAGACTTTATTATGTTGAAGATAGCAAATGTGGCAATCCCTTTGCCTCTGTGGCTAGGCTCGGTCCACGTATTTCCTATCTGAAGATCGGCCTCAGACATGAAAGGAAATCTGAAGTATCTTGGAAAAACACAAGACCGATGGATCACCCTGTGATTATGGAAAACAAGGTAGATGGAATAGTCATGATTTGGGAAAAAATTCAATAGATGAGCTAATGACCAGATCATGAAGGTTGGCCTCAAATGCTCTGGGGGAATCCACTGATTATCGAAAGGTCGCCACAAATAGTGTTGGTATTCATTGCTTAGGTTGACTACCATTTGTTTACTTTCAGTTCCGTGATAATTATAAAAATAATACGACATGCTTTCGTAAGACCTCGTCAGATATTCATAGCATCTCGCATGACAGCTACAACCTTGCTCACATCATATTTTTCTTCGGCGATGTTTCTGCTGCATCTCCCCATCGGCACGATCAAGGAGGGAGACTCCAGGAATTCTCTCATAGCGTCTGTGAGCGCAATGGAATCTCCCGCTGGCACTATCAATCCATTCTGACGATGAAGAACTGTATCTCGACAGCCTGGAACATCAGTTGTTATAACGGGCCGTCCCATTGCCATAGCTTCAAGCGTTGAACGAGGTGTTCCTTCCCGATAAGAAGGCAGAACAAACACGTGGGCCTTGGCTATAAATGGGCGCACATCAGCGGTGCCTCCTAGGAATTCTATGTCTCCTTGTTTTCGCCACACCTCAATTTCTGTTTTTTTTAATGCAGAGGGGTGTTGATCGAAAGGACCGATCAATTGAAAACGTGCTTGTGGAAATAATTTTTTGAGAGTGTGCGCCGCTTGAATATATTCTAGAATGCCTTTATGATGTTGCAATCGTGCGATCAAGAGAAAGACCAAAGGCCCATCAGGGAAAGGCTCAACGCTATAATAGGACAGATCAACACCTGACCCATTAATTATTACTGTTTGATCCGGGTCAATTAATCCTTTGGATACGAACTCTGCCCTATCATCAGCGTTCTGAAAGAACACCCTCTTGTTCGTCGAAAGAGCTATTCTCAACATTGTACGTCCTATTCCCGGAATCAGAGTTTTGAAACCGCTATCATTGCTGAAAAGATATCCTAACCCTGTTACAACAGAGTAGATTTCTGGAATACCTGCCAGTTTTGCTGCAACGGAACCATATATATTCGGTTTGACAGAGTAGTTTAAAACAATGTCTGGTCGAAGCTTCCGAACAAGCTTCGCGAGCTCCAGGAGAGTCATTAGATCTTCAAAAGGATTAATACCTTGACGTGACATATCAAGTTTCACAAATTCTATATCTAGCTGGCGATATCTCTTTCTCAAAATCTCTATGTCTCCGATCTGAATATCACTCATTGACCTATCTAGTGCAGCGCATGCGACCACCTTATGTCTATCTTTTGCTATTTCATGCAGTAACCGACTACGTGCTTGCAACAGAGCTCGCGCACTGCCATCTATTGCCAGAAAACACTTACGGATATTACTTTCTTGCACTTCTAAAAAACCCTCTTCAAACGTAAAGTTTCTTTTCTTGACTTTGTAGCCATGCCTCAAACATAAGCACAGACCAAATATGCCATTGCCATTTGGACTTGCCCGAGATATGTGTTTCCCACTTATTTCTAATAGGTATGGGATCAAGAAAGCCTTCATTTCGTATTCTTTCTTCACTCAACAAATCCTCGGCCCAATCTTTCAGTACCCCCTTGAGCCATATGTCAATTGGTATAGAAAATCCAGCCTTAGGCCTCTTTAGTAGTTTTGATGGCACAAATTGATGAAGTATTTGACGCAATATCCATTTACCGACACCGTTCCTAATTTTCATAGAAATTGGTAGTCTCCATGCAAATTCAATTACACGATGATCCAGAAATGGCAGTCTAGTCTCCAGGCTATTAGCCATGGCAGCGCGGTCAACCTTTACGAGCATGTCATCGGGCAAAGATGTAAGACTCTCCAAACATAACAAACGTTCAATAAAATGTGGTAAATTTGGTTGTTCGATTGATTCGGAAAGAAGAGCAGAGTATTCTTTTGAATGATGTTGGTTAAGGACTGGTGGATAATCCCAGAAGCAGCGAAGCTTTAAATACATTTCTTCAGGGCTCTTTAAAGTGATTATTGATGCAAGTTTCTGTATTTGTTCGGCATGAATCCCAGTGTTTCTTTGACGAAGCGTGTATTCCAACCAAGGGACTGGAATAGATCGTAGGATGTAAGATATGAATTCTCTGGTAAATTTAGGTTGCCACCTTGTGGCATGCCAAACACTGTTCAGCAAAACATGTCGATTGTAGCCGCAAAACACTTCATCACCACCATCTCCAGTAAGGCTAACCGTAACATGTTGTCTGGCACACCGTGCGACCAAAAATGCAGGTATCTGGGAAGAATCGGCAAAGGGTTCGTCATAAAGCACTGGGAGTTTTTGGATTACTTCTAATGCCTGCTTAGGTTCAATATAGATCTCTGTATGCTCGGTACCAAGATGACTAGCAATCTCCTTTGCATATTTGGCTTCATTCAAAGCATCGTCACGGGAGCCTATAGTAAAGGTCTTTACCGGTCGGTGACTTTGTGCTTGCATCAGGGCCACCACACAGGAAGAGTCAATTCCTCCAGAAAAAAAAGCGCCTGTTGGCACATCAGCAAACATTTGCCTGGCGACTGCCGTTTGTAAAATCCGTGAGAGTTCAGAAACCGCCTCCTGATCATCACCATTAAATTGATCACTAACACCCTTTTCTGCTGCGGAGCACAAAGACCAGTACTGCTGTGGTTCCGGTATTACAGATGGAATGATGTTGTCAAGATCTAGCGTCAAAAAGGTGCCGGCTGGAAGTTTGAAGATTCCTTTATAAATTGAGTATGGGCTTGGAACAAAGTTATACTTAAAATATAGAGCCAAGGAGTTTAAATCGATCTTGCCTTGCCACTGAGGATGAGCAGTTATTGATTTGAGCTCAGAACCAAACAAGAAAACCGATCCGTTCCAGCCATAATAAAGCGGCTTTTCACCTATTCGGTCTCGCCCCAAATATAATAAATGATCCTTGCAATCCCACAAGGCAAAAGCAAACATTCCGACAAATAGCTTCAGTGAGGTTTCGACACCCCAATGCGAAAAAGCAGACAGAACAACCTCTGTATCTGAAGTGCCAGTGAAGGAGTGGCCTAGTGATACCAGTAGGACCCGGATCTCTTGGTAATTATACACTTCCCCATTATAAACAATCACATATCGTCCGTCTGACGAAATCATTGGTTGATGACCAGTAGGAGATAGATCAATGACTGAAAGCCTCCGGTGACCAAGGGCTAGGCCAACCTTTGGTTCAACCCAGACCCCACTGTCGTCCGGCCCGCGATGCATAAGTTTGGAGGCCATAGTGGAGATTGTTGAAACAGACTCCTCTAAGGAGCACTGCATCCTTTGATCAACAAAGCCGACTACTCCACACATACTCTACAATTATGCAAACGCTGCCTCCCTTAATAACTCGAGGAGACGAGGGGCGGTCACTTGGAGACAATAACGATCCTCCACAAGCCTTCTGCCTGCCTTACCAAGCGATTCTCTTTCGTCCTTATCCATTCTCAGTCTTCTCAGCGCATCCAACCACTCGTCCTGGCTAGCCGCCAAGAACCCGTTCACCCCATGAAGTACAATTTCGGAATTCACCCCCACTGGGGATGCCACTACTGGCTTACTACATGCCATGTATTGGATTAGCTTATACCCACATTTACCGCGTTCAAGTGGTCGATCATACAATGGCATTACACCTACATCAAACGACATGATATCAGATACCTCAGTCTTTTCGGACCAAGTTCTTATCTCCGCGGTCACACCATCAAGCTCAATAGAGCCAGACCCTACCAAGACAAGCCTTGTGTCTCTGTTGCTGCACAAGGTAATTAATACCGGTTTAATCATCGTAATGAATTTGGCGGTATTCGGAGTTCCTATCCATCCGATGGTAAAACCTTTCGATTTGGTATCTGCTTTCAGGATAAATTTATCTAGATCAACAACCGTTGGCAAGGTTTCTACTCGACGTGCTCCAGCTTGTGTCGCATACTCTGCTAGATAACTGTTTCCTACTATCACCAATGCTGATTTGCACATGATCGTGGCAATTTTCCTACCTAAAACTTGCCGTATCAAGCAGCTTCTGTGTAAATCATAACTGTGAAAAACTGCATCATCGTAGTCAAGCACATAACGACATCGTCTGAGAACGAGCAAACACTCCAACCAGGCGGGTATCCAAGGGAAAACTTCTTTTTCAATAAGTACAAGATCGTGCACCTTGCACCTAACTGCCTCAAAAAGTCTACGATAATATGCAAGAAATACATCACGAAATGATCGACCTTTATTCAAGTAAAGATGTGTAATATACCTATTGCTGAACATTGGAGCCATGGTTAGCTCAACGCCATGTTGATTTAGAAAAGGCACATACTGCATGATGCGGACCCGGCTGCTGGGTCCTAAATGATTGTATCGAGTAAGCACGAGAAGTTTCAGTCGTTGCATCTTGGTCCACGTGCATCAAAAATGTAGAAAAGTGATCTATATAGCATCAGATACCCAAAACATATTTCGCGAACCTTAATAAATGAACCGGAAAAGAGCGCCTGTAATAACCTTGAAACAAGTTCCACGGAAATAGTGCCCAACATTATGCATGCTGCCTTCATTACTCCAAAATGCTTGTGTACAAATAGAATCCTGCTGTGCAGATTATAGAATAGTCTCCTTGATTTTACTTGGTCTGAGCTACCACCACCTTTATGAAAAGCTCTTGCATTTGCAAAGTAATAGCTTGTAAGTCCTTCTTTTTTAGTTCTCAAAGCAAAATCAACATCCTCGTAATAAACAAAAAATCGTTCATCGAATCCACCTAATCTCTCATAAACTGATCTGCGCATTAGGAAAAAGGCACCTAGCACCTGATCCACCTCGCGGTTGAGTTTATGATCCCATTCATTCATGAAATGAGATTTAAAGACCTCAGGAAGAATTCGATCTAGTCCAAGCATCGAAGAAATAAAAAGGCCTGGAGTTGGAAGACGAGAACAGCTCCGGAGAATGCCTGTTTGATCATTGACCAGTTGAATACCGCAAACACCCACCCGAGTACCTTCCGGTCCCTTCATGAACCGCATAGGTTCATCAAGCGAGTCTTCAAAAAGACGAATGTCTGGATTCAGAAACAGGATATAGTCGGAGGTTCCACCAAATGCGCCTTGATTACAAGCTTTAGCATATCCTTTATTGGTATCGTTTATAATCACCTTCAAGGGCAGTTCTATTCCTTGGATTGTCGAAATTGATTCATCAGTTGAGGCGTTGTCAACAACAATGACACTTTTTAAAGAGAACTGGTCCTTGTGAGTACCAACGATAGATTTTAAGCACTCTCTCAAAAAGGCCTTTCCATTCCAGTTAACAATAATAATATCAAGTTTTGGTAGAGAATTGTTCATGAAGAAAATCCAAGCTATTCATACATGTTTTTGCAATTCAATCCCAAAGGGACTTGAACAACCCATTGAGAAGCTGGGATTGAGGGATATTGGCCTGATGCGATGTGAGAAAAATATCTAAGGAATACGTTCTCGATGAACTCGGAAAGCTACGAGTAATTTATGAAAAAAGTTGCTTTGAACCCAACCTATGGGGCATCGCCATAGAAACCATGTTATCACGACAACTAAAACCCAAGGGACTGCAGACCCAAATAACTCATCACCAATCGTTGTGTAAAATACCGCACCTGTCAAACGTCCAAGTGCCACTCCCGCAATTGGATTCTGCCTTCTAGCAAAAATGTATGCGACAGTGCTCAAAAATCCAGCCGCAAAAGACATGCAGATAATTCCCACCCATCCCCAGTCAAGCCAGTACGCATAATAAATGGTGTAGATATTCCCCAATACTGGGCTAACATAATCCAACACATTGCTAGGAAGTTCTATGTTTACACCTATTGATTGAAAAGGTTGTGAAAAGAACCTTAGCGACAATCCTGATTCACCTACAGAAGAAGGATCATTCATCACCTGCGCGAAACCAAGTGGACCACCGGCGACATACATTGTAATACTTCCCAGGATTGCATATACAGGACCGTCGATCGAGCCAAAATCAGGACCTTTGCCTAGAACCACTCCTATAGCAAGACCCAGAAATACCATTAATGCGACACTTACAAGAACAACCTTGGCGCTAATGGTACGACGGAATAACATGATTACTAATACTCCAATGACCTGCATATAAATGGGAGTTCTGCTGAACGTCAAGACGTTCATGAAAAGGACTGCTATGAGCGAGATCGCTAATGTGAACTTGGCCCTTGAACTGCTATCAAATAGCCATGCTGCAATATAGCATGTAATGCTCCCTACGGATGCGAAACTTTGAAAATAACGAGGTATCCCAACCCGATCAGCCTCCCCAAATGCAATTCTGGCTGCAACAGCAAAGTGCTCCACGCCAAGAAAATCGGCTGCATGACGAATGTTGTAAACTAGAAGTGGCGAAAGACTTAGCAGGAAGATTCCATATATCAAAATACACTTCTGCATAAAATCTTTGCGCTGGTGTGAAATTGAATTGGACTTGGCTTTTCCTCCTAAACAACCAACTGCACTGTATCCTCCAATCCAGAACCCTATGCATCCAACTAGGAACACTAGTAAAGATTGCAAACTAAGGCTGTAACCTTCATATGGAACCACAATTGAAGATAGAACTATTACACACCAATAAAGCGCGTAGATTGCCGGTGGAAATAACCACGCTCGCTCCAACCAAAAGGCTGTGAGAGCCATTAAGAGCATGGTTATGCTGATCAACAGAAGCATATATTTCGCACTAATATACTAAAGTTATTTGAAGAAAGAGGTCAGCATATCTCCGATTTGCTCGCGCTCATTGACCTCAATTATGACAAACCATCCAATAAGAACAAACACTAGTAAAGTGAGGGCAAAAAATAAAACCTTAACAACAAATGGTAAGGAAATCATAGATAAAGCTAACAACATCAAAAACAAAATTATTGGCCAAACCTGCTTCAAGGATTGTGCAGACCGACTATCCATGTTTCGTCTTGCGAAAATGTATAAAACAATAGAATCAATTCCCATCCGTACCATCCAAGAGAGTGCAGCGCCTGTTATTCCGAACTTGCGAATTAGCATATAAGTGCATGGGACGTATAAGATCACTTCAACAAAGTGAATCTTTGCGGTAATATCAGGTTTTCCAATCCCTTGAATGTATGCAAAGGGTATACCTGCAAGACCGTTGAATAGAACACCCATGGCCAGTAGTTGCATGACAAGAAATCCATTCTCAGCAAATTCATATCCTAACCACACTGCGAGTCCTTCCTTTGCGAAAGTCACGCATAGAAGTACTAGAGGAAAAAGTGATAGAAATACATACTTTACTCCCTGCCAGAACATTATGACCGATTTTTGAGGAGACCCAGAAAAAGAATAGCTGAAAATAGGAAACAGAACCGCGGCAACGGCGCTAGGGACAGTCAGTAGCTTAGTTACAACCTCCCAAGGTGTTGAATAATATGCGACGGCTGCCATGGAAAGCATCGCACCTATGAGAAAACGATCCAACCATATCATAACCGGGCTAATTACATTGCTGACCATCATCCACCCGCCAGACCTAAGCAAGAACACCGCGGCACGGTAATCAATAATCACTTTACTTCTCAAATTGGGCATAACTACCATACACATGATCACATAGGCAATCAAAACCAGGAATCTGCCAAAAACTAAAGCTAAGGTTATCCAAAACAAGTCTTGCGAGAAAGGTAAGATGAATATCGGAGCTAAAAAGGTGAACACACCGATTGCGACACGCACAACATTTGCAAGATCAAATCGCTGATGGGCCTCCAAGATACCGCGAAAACCCGCTGTACTAACTAATATTGGAATGGAGAACGCGATGATGTAAAACGTGTTGTATGTCTCTTGCTCGAAAGACTTGGGAACTTTGAAGACCTCCGAGACGAACCACGGAGACAGAATGCACAATACTGATCCGCCAACAATTCCAAACAAAAGCATAAGCATCGTTCCACTCCAGGTAAGCCGTGAAAGCTCACCTTTGTCTTCTTGTGAAAGACGCTCGGCAATAATTCTTGTCAAAGCCCGGCCAAGACCAAGGTCAAAAAAGGTGAAGTAGCCAACAATCATCCATGCGATGTTTAGGACACCAAATCGCTCTATTCCCATTCCTCTAATGATAATTGGAATACAAACAAGCGCAAAGAACATAGGAGCCGTGAGGCCTGCAAAATTCCACATAGAGTTCTTAGCCAATGTCTGTTTACTGATGTCTAGGGTCTGGTTCAAAGTAGTCAGAAATATTATTGCTTAGTAAGAATAATATTAGCCTCTAAGCCAAGCGATTAGCTTGCGGGCCTATGCCTTAATGAAGTTTTGAGTTCTTGGTTTTGAGTTGAGATAAAACAGGGCAATAAATTTAGTTTCTAAACTGATAAGTTATCCAGGTGAGTAAGCACTTTTTTTATAGTTGGATGATCAAATTCATTTCCATAAAACCTGAGAAAAATCATCTTCCTTTTTTTCTGCATGAATTTCTTTCGCATAATCTCTGCAATTACATCAGGAGTATCGTTCATGGTTGGCATTCCTTGAGGAGGGCGCCAACGTGGAGTCGTTCCGACTAATGCCTAACGTAATCTAAATCCAGGTCTGCCGATATCATCAGAATATTTTTCACATCTTTCTTATCTATTTCAGAATTGCTTTCCCTTGCCCACACAAGTTTTAAAATAAAATCAACCTTTATTATTTACTTGTTGTGTATAACATTAAACATCCCTTTTCTGGAGACCTCTTTCGAAACCATTTCCGTGTCGATAGAGAACTCTTCTTTGAAAGCATCTGCTAAATTCCTTATCTGTGGCTTTCTGAGGACAATTACAATATCAATATCTCGGTCATCCTTGGCTGCCCATAAAAATTCATTGCCACTGAACCAGACAACAAATAATCGATGCCCAAGTCACAAAGCTTTTTCACCATTTTCTTTAAAACTGCAAGTTGTTCCATCAGGATTTTTGATAATACCTTAGGTACCAATCAACAAATTTCTTGATGCCTTCAGCGATCGGCGTTGCCGGCTTGAAACCGACATCATGTATCAAGTCATCCACGTCTGCATATGTCGCAGGTACATCACCTGCCTGGAGCGGCAGTAGGTTTTTCTTTGCCTTTTTTCCCAGGCATTTCTCTATGGTTTCGATGAAAGTCATGAGTTTGACAGGGTTGTTGTTGCCAATATTGTAAACCTTGTATGGTGCATAGCTCGTTCCCGGATCGGGGTTGCTCCCGCTCCACGCTTTGTTCGGTTTTGGGATTTTTTTCATCACCCGTACTACACCCTCGATAATGTCATCGATGTAGGTAAAATCACGCTGCATCTTTCCGTAATTGAATACATCAATGGTCCTGCCTTCAAGGATAGCTCTCGTGAAGAGGAAGAGCGCCATGTCGGGCCTGCCCCATGGGCCATACACGGTAAAAAACCTCAGTCCCGTTGTGGGAATCCCATACAGGCTCGAGTATGTGTGCGCCATCAGTTCGTTTGCCTTTTTCGTGGCTGCATAGAGAGAAACCGGATGATCGACGTTATGATGGACGGAAAAGGGCATCTTTGTGTTTGCGCCATAGACAGAACTCGACGATGCATATACCAGGTGCTTAACGGGGTGATGTCTGCATCCTTCAAGAATATTCATAAAACCACCAATGTTACTATCAATGTATGCGTAAGGGTTGGCGATGGAGTACCTGACACCGGCCTGAGCAGCCAGATGGACAACGGTATCGAACGTATTCGTAACGCGTGACCCGCGTCCCGTGACGGATGACCCTCTCGTGTTTAATTTTGAATTGTGAATTTTCCATTGATCAGCAAATAAATCCTGCATAGCGTGTCGGTTGGCGATGTTAATCTTGTGGAAGGTAAAATTGTCATATTTCTTTAAGATGGCGAGGCGAGCCTTTTTCAGGTTTACATCATAATAGTTATTCAGGTTGTCAACGCCAACTACGTGCTTGCCCTCTTCGAGCAGCCTTTGCGAGAGGTGAAAGCCAATAAAACCCGCCGCCCCTGTTACAAGGATCTTTCCTTTCATCCCATTTTCTCCGGTTCCAATGATATATCCAGACCGTTCATGCCGAATAAAACAACTTACTCTTCCCTTTAACCACAGCCCTTGTATCGACTATCGGAATATTAAAGGATTTGAAATCAATATCCTTATATTCATCATGGGCCGTTGCAATGAGTATGCAATCATAGTTGCCTGAAATCTTTACTGATTTCCTTCCTGCATACTTCGCATATTCCCTTGATTTGCGTATAACAGGAATGTACGGATCGTTGTACCTCACCTGAGCGCCAAGTTCCTCAAGCTTCTCTATAAGTCGGTATGATGGAGACTCCCGGTCATCGTCTATGTTCGCCTTATAGGCCAGACCAAGAATTAAGATCTTTGCTCCCTTTATCGGCTTTCCCACGTCATTGAGGGCTTTCATGACCTTGGACACCACATAGTCCGGCATGCTCGTGTTAATCTCGCCGGCAAGTTCAATAAACTTCGTAGAAAATTCATACTCATGGGCCTTCCATGAGAGGTAGAAGGGATCTAAAGGAATACAGTGGCCTCCAAGACCGGGGCCTGGATAGAATGGTTGAAATCCAAATGGCTTTGTTTTCGCCGCTTCGATAACTTCCCAGATATTGATACCCATGCGGTCGAAAAGTATTTTGAGTTCATTCACCAGAGCAATGTTTATGGACCTGTATATATTTTCGAGGAGCTTCGTCGCCTCCGCCACCTTTGTCGAAGACACCGGAACCGTTTTAATCACAATTGTATCATAGAGAGCCTGTGCTGCCCTCAGACAGGCACGGGTATAGCCACCCACCACTTTTGGTACTGTTCTGAGACTAAAATCTTTGTTTGCAGGGTCTTCACGTTCCGGTGAAAAAGCGAGCAGAAAATCTTTTCCAGCTTTGAGCCCTGTTTTCTCCAGGATTGCTCTCATATCTTCATCCGTTGTCCCGGGATAGGTCGTTGATTCCAGGATGATAAGCTGTCCCTTCTTGAGATATTGAGCAATGGTTTTTGTCGTATTAAAAACATAGGTCATATCAGGTTCGCGGTTTTTGCTCAGAGGGGTTGGGACGCAGATGAGGATGCAATCCATGTTTTTTAAGAGTGAAAAATCTGTAGTTGCCGTAAATACTGGTTGCGGGTTGCGGGTTGCGGGTTGCTTGATTTTTGAATGGGAAGCAGCAGAGCTGCTCGCAGCCTTAGTCTGTAGCCCTTTGCCCTTTGCCCCCTGCCCTCTGCCTGTAAGTGGTGTTATATCAATGTGTTTAATATAGCTTTTTCCCGCATTCAGAAAATCGACTTTAGTCCGGTCAATGTCAAAACCTGTGACGGAAAAACCTTTCTTTACAAACTCAATAATAAGAGGCAACCCAACATAGCCAAGACCAATTACCCCTATCTTGGCACTTCTGTTGCCAATTTTCTTTATGAGATCCATTATCCCTCCCGTGTCCGATTCTGGAATGGAGAATATTTATGCAAGAATAAGGCCAAGCTACCGCCCATGGCCATTTATCAGGACGGAAAAAAATCTTTATTTTTTTCTGCAAAGCTATTGATACAGTTCCGTTCCATACCAATTCTGGAACTGTTTTTCTGTATCTGTATTGTAGCGTATATCAGGTACGTTTATATCACGTAAACACTGGTTTTTCAAGGAAAAGGCCGGAGTCAAATCGAATTGAAAAAATATTGACACAGACCTTCCTTCCTGTTAGCCTTTAAAAAAATTCAAGGCAAGGAGGCTTTATGAGGTCAGACGGCAGGGTTGCAAGAGTAACGGAAATTGTTGCAGGTTCACCAAAAAACTTTGACGACGCAGTGCTTGTTGGCTTCAAGAGGGCCGCCCGAACCTTGCGGGGTATTACAGGATTAAGAGTTAAGGATATGCGATGCAGAGTTGAAGAGGGCAAAATTATCGAGTACCGGGTAACCCTCGAAGTAATCTTCGTCCTGGAGAGCTGATATTTAAACCGGCATTGTCCGGGCATCCCCGCAAATGCCAGAGGAGAAGTTTCACGTAATAAACATACGTCCTTCGTGTCCGTCCGTGCAAGAGAAGCGGAAACAGCACGCTGAGGACAAGGGGAACCACAAGGCTTTTTGTGATTCTGATACCCTGAAAAATATGATAATACATGGTTACATGATGTTTCCGGATAAATGCATATAAAGAAATATTGTACTGGATTCTGCCTTTGATCCATTGCCTTCGTACAGTTCTTCCCTGAAGGTGAATCACCCTGACATTGGGGAGAAAAACCACCCGTGCTCCAATTTCCTGAGCCCTGACACACAAGTCAGTCTCTTCGAGAAAGAAGAAAAAGCATTCATCAAAACCACCGAGATCCTGGAAAAGCTTTCTCCGGAAAATAATCGCCGCACCAATGAGAGAGGGAACGTCAACCGCCGCCTGCTGCGGATTTCGGATTTCGGAGTTCGGAGTTTGGAGTCGGTGAAATGACACATCAGCAGAGGGGTCGCGAGAAGGCTTTGTGGAGTATTTGGCAGGAAAAAGAAATGCAAGAAGAGAGGGGGGAACAATCTCAAAGATAAGTGAGGGAATATGAGCGTACGAACGTTGCACCCGCATGTCTTCATGGACAAGCTGGGGGCCACATATCCCCACATCAGGGTTCTCTGCCATGAATTGCACCATCTTTGCTCCTTCCCCTTCTATGAGCACGGTGTCAGAATTCAAAAGGAAGATATAATCAGCCTCAGTATGAGAAATACCGATGTTCGCCGCTGCCGCAAATCCTCTGTTGCGATCGTTCTTTACCAGAATAACCCATGGAAACTCCTTATTGACCATGGCATTCGAGCCATCAGTTGAATAATTATCAACAACGATAACGTCTTTTAAAAAAGGCTTGAGGGAGGTGTCTGCTTCAATTGATTTCAGGAGGTTTCGGAGAAGCTCTCGTGTGTTTCTGGTGATGATAACAATTGATACGTTAAGTTCGGAGTTCGGAGTTCTGAGTTCGGCGACATTCATTCTAATTGTGATAAAGTTATTGCGAGCTACTCCATGCCGTGACAATACATTTTGCTGAAAGTGCTTTTTTCATATTATATCCATTATAATGTAAGCCTCTTGAGTCGTCTTTCCCGCTCGTCTCGCCTTTCCCGTCTCTCCTGTTACCTATTGCCTATTGCCTGCTTTTCTCACTTTTCACTTTATATTTTTTACTTTTTTGAGCTCTTTCAGGCTTTTCCCTTCGGCGCTCGTCGGACAGGCATAGTAGCACATACCGCACTTGATGCAAATCCCTTCATCAAGAGATATTTTCTTCTTTTCTTCATCAAAATATGAGCCCGGGCAGTCAAATGTCTTCGTACAGATCTTACACCCGGTACACTCCTCAATCAGGCGTGTCATATCGCGGGTATCCTCATCCCTGATTTTTGAATAGAGGAGACATTCTCGCCGGGCAATGATAACAGCAGGGCCTGCTGCTTTTTCTTCGAGGTATTTATACGCCTCTTTTATTGTCTTCAGCATGAGAGGGATGTTATAGGGGTCGACGATCCGCATAAATTCAATGCCGAAACCTTTGATAATTTCTTCTATTTTTATTGAGTATGCTGGCGCCCCATCCGCCGTGATGCCTGATTGAGGTGTTGGCTGAAGCCCTGTCATGGCAGTCGTTGAATTGTCCATGATGACAAGGACAAATCGTCTCTTTCGCAAGACACCGTCATAGAGTGGCGTAAGACAGGCATGAAAAAAGGTAGAGTCACCAACTGAAGCGAGTATTGGTTTCAACACACCATCCTGGGCAAAGGTGTCGTAAAAACCGGAGGCGAATGTGACTCCGCTTCCCATATCAAGACACGTATCGACAGCGCCCATAGAGGTACCAAGGGTGTAACACCCAATATCGCCGGGGAAAATTGTATCAGGAAATGCTGATCGCATTGCATAGAATGAGGCTCTGTGAGAACAACCGGCGCAGAGTTTCGGAGGTCTTGGTACTATCTTGATTTCCTTCAGGGCATCTTCAATCGATGTATCGGCATTAAATGGCGGAACTTTTATCCCCTCCTCATCTGCGACGTGAAAAATGATATGCCTTACAATATCATAGGTCAGCTCTCCCTCATGAGGAACATGGCCGCTTCTTCTCCCCAAAACGTTTGGACCATGATCCAGCAGCGCCTCCAGCGCAACATCCGTTTCCTCTAAAACCAAAATCTTTTTCTGTCGATTCACAAACGTGAGGAGCTCGGGAGCCATTGGAAAAACTCTGGATACCTTATACACACCTATCTGGCCCCCAAGACCTAACTCGTTGAGAATATCGATGGTGATTGAGTATGTCATCCCGGATGAAACAATGCCAAGTTTGCCCTTCCCCTTATATTTGATGCCTTCATCCAATGCAACCTTTCTTGAACCAGGACTAAAAAGCTCTACCGATTCCCGTGCATGGCTCACCCTATGGGTTGATCTGACAATAACAGGAACTTTATGTTCGCAGGAATATTTCAAGGCATAATACGCACAATCGGCAGCCTCTCCGGGAGAAGCCGGATCAAAAACCGGCACCCCAAAATGAGCAGCGAGGAGACGAGTATCTTGCTCAGTCTGGGAAGATTGAGGCCCCGGGTCGTCGCAGGAGACAATCACGAGACCCCCTTTCAGAGTCTTTGCATGACCGTGAAGAAAGGGGGGGAAGGCAACATTCAAACCAACCTGCTTCATCATACATGCTGCTTTTCTCCCTGCTGATGCTGCCCCAAATGCCACTTCGAAGGCACACCGTTCATTGGTCGACCATTCGGTGTGGATATTCAGCTTCTCCCTGTTCTTGAATTCAATAATCCCTGGGAGGATTTCAGAGCTTGGCGTTCCAGGATAGGCTGCGGCGAGCTCAAGACCCGCTTCTGTCAGTCCTCTCGCTATAGCAAAGTTTCCAATCATCACTTCTCTCATGTTCCCTACCTCATTCTTCGTGAACTATAGGTTTTTCCTATCACCTTTGAGCTTCGAGCTATGAGCTGATTCATATCCCGCCTGAAATACCTCTAAATTCTTCTCCACAAGCTTCGCCTTTACCTTTTGCCTGATAGTCTCCTGAATATTCTCAACGGAAAAAGGGCTTATCTTCAAGGTGGAAAAAAATCCTACCATGGCCATGTTTGATGACTGGATCATCCCTTTTTTCATCGCAATTGTATCAGCGTCCAGAAGGAAATAGCGTATTTTGCGCTGTTTCAACAATCGCTCGATATCAGTGCTCAACGATTTTTTTGATGTATTAATAAGCGCCACTCCGCCAGGTTTCAGAAAGGTCAGGTTCCGATAAAATTCGCTTTCCTCGAAAGCAAGGAGGATATCGGCACTCTCTCTACCCACGAGAGGGCTTGCGAAATCACCAATTTTTACGAGAGACACAACAGAACCGCCTCGCTGGCTCATACCGTATTCGTCGGAAGCCATTGCTTTAAATCCTGCCTTTATGGCAGTTTCGATAAGAATCGTTGATGCAAGCAAGACCCCCCTTCCCCCAATCCCAGCACAAACAATCTGTAAGTTCATAGCAAATAATCCTCTTCGTATGTCGTATATCGCATATCGTACGTCTTAAAAATCATTTGCCTCTTCAACTTTTCACTTTTTGCTTTTTACTTCCTTTCCCACCCTTCTCGTTTTTCTTATAGCCTATCGCCCAACACCTCTTGCCTAATCTATATGATTCCTTTGCCGAACAAAACCGTCAGACCTTGTGCATCCTTAAAACGTTCGATCTCAGAAAAAGTACCAATATGAAATGTGTTGCTGAATCCAAAACCTGTCATAACCTTTTTTATCTCTTCCTCTTTCTTATCCCCAAGGATCAGAAGCACATATGCAGATCCGTTATAGAGGGTGTTCACAAACGCAGGCATGCCGGAATGCAAGAAAAAATCCTCAAAGGTAATAGCGAGGATCTTTCTTTCTGGTTCAGTTTTCTTTATTCCGTGAGCCATATTTATTGACGATGCCGGACCAAGGGTGTCTCGCACTACGTCAAAACCATACATGGTCTCCTGGGGCTTTGTTCTTTTCTGCATACTCCCCATCTTCGCCGATACAATTTTAGATCGGTCATGGATCTGGAGCTCTATCGCTGGATAGGGCCCTTCAGATATGAAGACCTCATTCATTTCTGCAATAAATTCGGTCACCAGTTTTAAAGGCAACGGATGGACGGTAGATACAAAAAGTAAACTTGCATCTTCGTCGAAAAATTCAAGGCCGGAGTGTCCGGTAGTAATAACCCCGGTTTTGTTCCGGATGGTTTTTACGTTCCCTTCGTATGCCTCAAATTCACTCCGGATTTTATCAATCTTCTCATTTAACTCCTTGTGGAGTTGAAAACGGAATTTCGGTGTTGCTGCCCACCGGCCAGGGTTTTTATTGAACACCGATTTACCACTTTTTAATTCTGGATTTTGAATTAGGGATTCTGATTTTTTACTCCGAACTCCGAACTCCGAACTCCGAACTGCTGTATCCACTTCTGCCTGCACAATCACAGGAATCTCATACTTCTCTGAAATCCCATAACCAAAAGCTACTGCCCTTTTAAAGTCGTCCTGGCTTTCAGCAACAATCACAGGCAGTTTTGAAAAGAGACCGAGGGGTGTAGTATCCTCCTCGGTCTCTTTTATGCAAACAATGAGAAATCCACCAATAACCCCCGTATAGGCAGAGCTCATCAGCGGATCAATTGCCTCGTAAATGCCTTCCGTTGAGAAGAGGCACGCTGTTCTCTTCGAGGAAAACGCTCCGGTTAGGGCGAGCTCAAAGGCAATCTTCTCGTTCAGGCTCAAGTCGCTGTGAATCGATGGATATTCGCCCTCAAGCCGCTTCAGTGTTGCAGCTATTGCTCTGTTCACCGTATAAACGAGTCGTGCACCGTTATCGATAAGGGTCGTACAAATGTGATCATACATAACTTACCTCGTTTTCAAGTTTCGAGTTACACGTTACGGTTGAAACAACTCTATTTTAAATCATATGAATGTAAATATCTAACATCTTTTAAGTTCGCAAACAAGTTGTTCTATATCTTCGTCCGGCATTACATAATCATGTAGCTTCCCGGAAAGGTATGCATCGTATGATGCCAGATCAATAACTCCATGGCCACTCCAGTTCATGAGGATTACCTTTTCCTTGCCTTCTTCTTTGGCCTTCAGCGCCTCGTCAATGACACAGGCTATTGCGTGGTCTGTCTCAGGCGCAGGGATAAACCCTTCGGCACGGGCAAAGGTGATGCCCGCTTTGAAGGTCTCAAGCTGTGCATAGGCCTTTGCTTCAATGAGGCCATCCTGAAGGAGCTTGCTGACAAGGGGCGCCATGCCGTGATACCGCAGCCCTCCCGCATGAATTGGTGCAGGCACAAACTGATGACCGATGGAATTCATAGGCAGAAGTGGTGTTGTTTGCGCTGTGTCACCAAAATCGTACACATATGGTCCTTTTGTCATGGTAGGACATGATGTGGGTTCAACAGCAATAACGCGAATATTCTTTCCATAAATCTTATCGCGAATAAACGGAAATGAGATTCCGGCAAAATTGCTCCCACCGCCTGCACATCCGATCACTACGTCAGGATAATCACCGGCAATCTTGAGCTGCTTTTCTGTCTCAAGACCGATGATCGTCTGGTGCATAAGCACATGATTGAGCACACTCCCCAGGGAGTACTTTGTGTTCGGTGAGGTTACCGCGTCCTCAATAGCCTCGCTGATGGCAATACCAAGACTTCCCGGGTGATCCAGATTCTCTTTGAGGTATGTTCTGCCTGCGTTCGTATCAGGGCTTGGACTCGGAACACACTTTCCTCCCCAGGTCTCCATCATAATACGCCGGTATGGTTTTTGGTTATAACTTACCCGAACCATGTAGACCTTCAGTTCGAGGCCAAAGTGGCTGCACGCAAATGACAGGGCGCTTCCCCACTGACCGGCACCTGTTTCCGTGGTGAGCCTCTTTGTTCCAAAAACCTTATTGTAGTAAGCCTGGGCAATGGCAGTGTTCGGCTTGTGGCTTCCGGGAGGACTGACACCCTCGTTTTTGTAGTATATCCGCGCAGGCGTTCCGAGAAACTTCTCCAGACCATAGGCCCGGCAGAGCGGAGAAGGTCTCCACAAGAGAAGCTTCTCCAGCACCTCGTCGGGAATCTTTATCCATCGTTCCGTGCTCACTTCCTGCTCAATAAGGTTCATGGGAAAGATTGGTGAAAGCATGTCCGGCGTGATGGGGTCTCCGGTTGCCGGGTTCAGGGGCGGCGGCAGGGGATTCGGTAAATCTGCCTGAATGTTGTACCACTCCCTCGGCATATCCTGCTCACTCAAAAAGATTTTTTTGTTCGTTGGTGCCATACACTTCCTCCTTTTTTTAAAATAAAAAGGCCATGAGCATTTTTGCCCATGGCCTCTAAACAAAAAGACCACGGACGGTGCGAAACCGTCCGTGGTCAGTCATTTACGGTTTCACACCTACAATGTCTGCCACCACCACCAAGCCTGTTGAGTTCCGGTATTCATGATTTCAATTTTCATAGTTGTTCTTTTTTTAGCACAAACAAATTTCCCGGGTCAATACATTTCACGGATTAATGAGAATAAATTTCCCAGATAGATAAATCTTTCCGTGTTTTTAAAGTTCAGAGACTATCCCTGTGACAGGCATGTATCATACGCGAGAGAAAATCACGAAAGTCAGGAGATTGTTCATCCCATCCAGCATCCTGCCACCTTTTTATGAGAGCGCTGCCCACCACAAAGCCATCGGCGCAGGAATAAAATCTTTCCACAATATCAGGCTTTGAGATGCCAAACCCCAGGACGAGGGGAAGCGGGATTTCCCGTCGTATTTCTGTCATCTTCTTCCGGATCTCGTCAGGCAATGTTTCCCGTTCCCCGGTAACACCCGTCACTGACACAAAATAGACAAATCCGTCCGCCATCTTCTTTACCGCCTGGATTCTTTCCCAGTCAGAAACAGGGGTAAGGAGAAAGATCGACCGTACATCATGTTTCCTGAGAGCATTCCTGAATTCTTCCGCCTCCTCCGGTGGAAGATCAACTGTCAAAACACCATCAACGCCAGCTCTTTGAGCATCCCGCGAGAACTCTTCGAGACCATAGGCATAAAATGAATTGTAATACCCCATAAGGATGATGGGGGTTTCATATTCAAACCGGAACGTGCGAATAGTTTCAAGGATTTTTCTGAGCGTTGTTCCTCCTGAAAGCGCTCTCTCCATGGCATTCTGAATCACCGGCCCATCGGCCATAGGGTCTGAAAAGGGAACACCAACCTCTATAATATCAGCGCCGTGTGTGGCAAAAATGGCGAGGATTTCTGCTGTCTTCCTGAGAGTGGGGTCTCCTGCGGTAATATAGGGAATAAAGACCCTTGTATCCTGTTGTGCATAGTATTGAAAAACGTTAGCTATCCTGTTCATTGTTATCCATGATGTCCTTTACATGTATTACATCCTTGTCTCCCCTTCCCGAAAGATTGACCAGTATGGTTTTGTTCCTCATGTTCCGAGCATGTTTGACCACGTAAGCAAGCGCGTGGCTACTCTCCAGCGCAGGAATGATTCCTTCCTCCTTTGACAAGAGAAAAAAGGCGTCCAGGACTTCATCATCGAGGGCGTATGAATATTCCACCCTCCCAATTTCCCTGAGAAAGCTGTGTTCAGGTCCAACGCTGGCATAATCAAGACCTGCAGAGACAGAATGCGTGTCCATAATCTGGCCATCGTCGTTTTGCAGGACATAGCTCTTCGCTCCCTGAAAGACGCCAATCTTTCCTCCGGCAAACCGGGCAGCATGCTTCCCGGTCTCGATGCCAAGTCCACCCGCTTCAACACCGATCAATTTCACAGAATCTTCTTTGAGAAAAGGATAGAATATCCCCATGGCATTACTTCCGCCGCCAACGCAGGCGACAACAGCATCCGGCAACCTGCCGTCCTTTTGACGGATCTGACGGATAGCCTCTTTGCCGATTACCGAAACAAATTCTTTTACCATAGATGGGTATGGGTGGGGTCCGAAAACTGTCCCAAGAACATAGTGGGTTGTCCTCACATTGGTCACCCAGTCCCTCAATGCCTCGTTGATGGCATCCTTCAAGGTCCTGCTTCCGTGATGAATGCGTACCACTTCTGCGCCGAGCATCTCCATCCGGTACACATTGAGCGTCTGCCTTTTTACATCATCTGATCCCATGTACACTCTGCACTTCAAGTCAAGCAATGCGCATGCTGTAGCAGTGGCAACGCCGTGCTGACCAGCGCCAGTTTCGGCAATAATTCTCTCTTTTCCCATTTTTTTCGCCAATAAAACCTGACCAATAGCATTGTTGATCTTATGAGCACCGGTGTGGCAGAGATCTTCTCTTTTCAGGTAGAGCCTTAGCCCGAGCTTCTCTGAAAGGTTCCTCGCATAGGTAAGAGGTGTAGGCCTGCCAACATATTCTTTTAGGTACGCCGTAAAGTCCTTCTGAAAGGCTTCGCTCTGAACGTATGTGAAAAAACCCGTTTTAAGATCGTTTAATGCCGGTATAAGGGTTTCAGGAACATAGCTTCCACCAAATCTTCCGAAATAGCCTTGTTTCTCTTTTTTCATTTCTTCTTCACCTGTTAATTCTGGCAAAAAGGGTGCGCATCATGTCATGATCCTTTACACCGGGTGATTTTTCCACGCCAGATGCAAGATCAATTGCATACGGTTCGAGGGCGATTGCCTCATCAATGTTTTCCGCCGAGATACCTCCTGCCAGAATATAGGGTCTATCAAAATTCTCAAGAAGGCGCCAGTCGAATTTTTTACCCGTCCCCCCATATCCCTCACCAAACCCGCTATCCAGAAGAGGAAATGACTGTGATCTCCGTGCCCTTTCAACATCCTTTTCGTTGCGTATCTGAAATGCTGTGATTGATGTCCCGTTTGGCAGTCCAATTCTACAAGCAGTGTTGCCATGAAGTTGCACCTTATCGAGCAGACAGAATTCCTTAGTCGCGAGAATTTCTTCGACGGTTGCATTTACAAAAACACCAACCTTTACAATGAATGGTGGCAGTTTTTCAGCAATCCTCCGGGCATCAGCATGGTGAATATGCCGCCTGCTCTCCTTGAAGAAGACAAATCCGACAGCATCAGCGCCAAAGTCAGCAGCCGCGAAGGCATCCTTCAGATTGGTTATGCCACATATCTTTACTCTAACCTTCATGAATATCCCCGAAGCTCCTGTAATTTTTTAACCGGATTTCGTGACGCTACAAGGGATGAACCTACAAGAAAACCTGATGCTCCCTTCTCCACAAAGGCGGCAATATCTTTTGCATTTTCAATTCCACTTTCAATAATGACCGTCAGATCACGCCGTACCATATCGAGCATTTCCGATGCCTTTGTAAGATCAACGGTTAGAGTGTCGAGGTTCCTGGTGTTGATGCCCAGCAGAAATCCGTCCATATCAGATACTTTTTGATAGGTTTCTATACTATGAACCTCAAGGAGTACATCAAGATCTATTTCCCGGGCAATATCAAGAAAAGTAATAATCTCGTTCCGTTCCAGCACCTCTCCGATGAGAAGAACTGCATCTGCACCATACGCTTTCGTTTCGTATAACTCCCACGCATCAACGATGAAATCCTTTCTCAGAATCGGCAGGCACGAGACATTCTTCACAAGGGGAATAAATCCCAGTGACCCAGAGAAGTGCTTTGCTTCGGTAATGACAGATATGGCCGATGCACCCCCTTCTTCATACTTTTCAGCCAATTCCCGGACATTCATATTGTGCACGAGCAGGCCCTGTGAAGGTGACCTCCACTTGATCTCAGCAATAATGTTCACATCCTTTTGATGTCTTTGCGCAAAAACATCATACAATGATCTTTTCTTTTGTTGTTTCGCCCTTGCCCGAAGCTTTTCTCCAGACGCGTTTTCCTTTTTTTCCTTCACAAGGGTTCTCTTTTCTTCCACAACTGTTTGGAGAAATGTCATGACTTACACGACTCGATAAGGTCTTCCAGCTTCCTTAGTGCTGCTCCGGAATCTAACACATCCCGGGCAAAGGTTATGCCTTCCCTGATGTCCCTGGAGGTTCCTGAGACATAGAACGCTGCTCCTGCATTCATGAGAACTGCAGCTCTTTTTGCGCCATTTTCCCTTCCAGAGAGGATATTTTTTATGATCTCCGCATTTTCCGTGGCATCACCACCCTCAAGCTCATCAACTCGGGAGAGCTCGAACCCGAAATCTTTCGGATTGATCGTGTAATGCGAGATACCACCATCCTTAACCTCAGACACCCGCGTATCAGTTGTTATTGAAATCTCATCCATACCATCCTGACCATGGACAATCATAGCCCTGTATGCACCAAGATTTGCCAGCACCTGTGCAAACACATCACAGAGTTCCTCCTTATACACTCCAAGGAGTAAATGGTTGGCAGACGCCGGATTGGTGAGTGGGCCAAGGATATTGAAGATTGTTCTGATTCCAATCTCTCTCCTCGGACCAACAGCGTATTTCATAGAGACATGGAAGACCGGAGCAAAAAGAAATCCGATGCCTACGGATTGAATGTGTCGCGCAACATTGTCGGGGGATGTTTCAATATCAATACCCAAGGCTTCGAGCACGTCAGCGCTTCCACATTTGCTCGACACTGAGCGGTTCCCGTGTTTTGCAACAGTTACCCCTCCCGCCGCAAGAACAAAAGCAGCTGCAGTAGAAATGTTGAAGGTCTTCAAGGCATCTCCTCCGGTTCCGACAATATCAAAAACAACCTTGTTTTTCTTAGAGCCATTGAGCTCATCATATATCAAGGGAACGATACTAAAAGCCTTACTTCTCATCACTTTTGCAGCCCCTGCTATCTCCCCCACCGTTTCTCCTTTGACGCGAAGCGCAGTGATAAGGGATGCAATCTGCGCAGATGTGGCATCACCGTTCATAATCTGCGTCATGACATCAACCATCTCACCTTCATCAAGATCACAATTGTTTACTACCTTTTCAATGGCTTCCTTTATTGTCATAACCTCTCTCTCCCTCCCCTTGTTCTTTCGAGAAAATTTTGTAATATCCTTTTGCCCTCCCGGGTCAGGATAGATTCAGGGTGAAACTGGACACCTTCAATGGTTTGTTCAACATGCCGGATGCCCATGATTTCGCCGTCTTCTGTCCATGCAGATATTTCAAGCTCTTTGCTCAGGCTCTCCCGCGAAACCGCCAGAGAGTGATAGCGGGTTGCCGCAAATGGATTTTCAACATTGTTAAATATAGTTTTACCGTCATGGAATATGAGAGATGTCTTCCCATGCATCAGTTTTTTGGCTCTGACTATGGCACTTCCAAAAGCATGCCCTATGGTTTGATGGCCAAGACACACGCCGAGGATAGGGACCTTCCCGGCAAAATATTGAACTGCATCAACAGACACGCCTGCTTCCCGTGGAGCACCTGGTCCAGGCGATACGATTATTCCTTGAGGGGAACGTCGCTCAATCTCCGCAATGGTGACTGCATCATTGCGAAAAACCTCCGTTTCTTCTCCCAGTTCTCCAAAATATTGGACAAGGTTGTACGTAAACGAGTCATAATTATCGATCATAATCAGCATGTCACTCAATGATCTCCTTCAGTTCCATGATTGATTTCACCAGCGCCTGTGATTTGTGGATCGTCTCCATGTATTCCCTGTCTGGCTGTGAATCTGCAACAATTCCTGCTCCTGCCTGGATATATACCGTATCTTCCCTTTTCAAAAACGTCCGTATGGTAATACAAAAGTCCATATTGCCGTCGTAGGCAAAGTAGCCAACACATCCTGCATAGTGCTCCCTCCTCTCTTTTTCTACCTCTTCTATGATTTCCATGGCTCGTACCTTAGGAGCTCCAGAGACTGTCCCTGCAGGGAAAGTAGCCTGGAACACATCAAAGGCATCCATATCCTTTCGTATCCTACCCTTTACCGTCGACACGATATGGATCACATGTGAGTATTTCTCAATGGACATAAAATCAGGGAGGCTTACCGATCCGATTTCAGCAACTCTTCCCACATCGTTTCTCCCGAGATCCACAAGCATGGTATGCTCTGCCAGTTCTTTTTCGTCCGAAATGAGTTCTTTGGCAAGAAGTTCGTCCTCAGCATAGTCTCTGCCCCTTCTTTTCGTGCCAGCTATAGGCCGCACCTCAATCTCACCGTTTTCAAGTTTCACCAGTGTCTCAGGGGATGATCCGATGAGGCTGTAATCATCGCACGTGAGAAGAAACATGTATGGCGAGGGATTGACTACCCGTAATGCCCTGTAGAGGCTTATTTCATCGCTGTTTGTTTCGAGAGAAAATCTTTGCGAGAGGACAACCTGTATCACATCCCCGGCAGCGATGAACTCTTTTGCCCGCACAACCATTTCCTCAAATTCTTCCTGGGTTGTGTTGCTTTTCATGGCTCCCACAAAAAATTCGCCGCCTCTATCGAAGGTGAGAGGGGAGCGTACCATATCATGCAGTTCGTCAAGGGCATGTCCAAGCTTCTTCTCCCTATCCCGCAAACCTTCATCAGGGAGGACGTGCTCAAAAACAATAAGGGTCATCTTTCGTGTGTAGTTATCAAAAACTATGACCTTTTTTGGCAAGATAAAAAACATATCAAAGATACCAAGGGTACGTTTCCTCATATCGGGAATTTTTTCAAAAAATCTCACCGTGTCATATCCAACATAACCAACCGCACCACCCCAGCGTGCACTGGCTCCCTTAAAGCTGAGTCCTCTGCACGTATTCACCAAATCCTTCAGAACCAGGAACGGGTTTTGCGTATTCAATTCGTCTTCGATTAGACCACGCAAATTAACTCTGTTATCAATGCTTGTGAATATGAGAAAAGGGTCAAATCCGATAAAAGAAAACCTACCGAGGCGTTCCTTTGCCTCAACGCTTTCGAGGAGGAACGAGGGTGATGAAGGATAGAAATGCTTTAGCTTCACATAGCATGAAAGGGGGGTATCAAGGTCTGCCAGTATTTGGCGAGATGAAGATATGATGTCACCTGTTCCCCCGTTTCGGAAAATATCATGGAATCTCATTGCAATCTCTCCCATCAGCGTTCCCGTTCATGGTAAATTCTTCCGTAACCTGCCAAAGAGTGTCTCCAGCTCCTCATAGTCCCGAGCTTTGATGATGTGCTTCAGATATTCCAGACTGGCTGTTACATGCTCAACCTGTTCTACCGAATAGCGGTTAAAGAGTATCTCTGCCAGGAGATGGTCATCTTCCGACAAGAGCCCTCTTGCCACAGACATGTGCCGCGCAAAGGTAGTCCCTGGCACTGCCTTTCTGTTAACACATGCTGCAAATGCCATGGAAGAAACAAAGGGCAGCGTCAAAGAATATGCCATCATTTCATCATGCCCTGCAAAATCACTCCAAAAGATACAAACCCCTAACTTTTCAAAAAACCGTATAAAGAATTGTGCGCCGTTACGGTCCGACTCACCCATAATGATCACTGCCTCTTCTTTCAGGGACTCCATATTGGCAAACGTTGGGCCAAACATAGGATGGAGAGATACGAACCTGAAGGGAGATGTTTTATAGTATTCTTCCAGTCCCGCTTTGATTGATGTGATATCACAGAGAATACAGTCTGGAGCAAGGTACGGTGCAACCTGTTCATACGCATCTGACGTGCGCTGAAGATTGACAGCGTTGAGCAGTATTTCAGGGTTAAACTGTCCGATATCACGTACTTCCGCCAATTGTTTCACACCGCTCAGGTTGGATGATTTTGTCGGATCTGTGTCATAGACGGCGACTTCATGATCCCCCGTAAGGCTCTTCGCAAACCATGAACCCATCTTCCCTGATCCTAAGATGGCAATTCTCATGCCCCTTCCCTCCTCCAGGATTTATAGCAACCGAGAAATTTAAAGTTCACCACTTTCTCAGCCAAAAGCTTCATGGCTTCTCTCACCTTTCCGTCTGTATCGGAACCTTCGAAATCAGAGAAAAACACGTAATTGCCAAGCTCCGTTCTTGCAGGTCGAGACTCTATCCGCGTAAGGTTAATCTCTCGATCAGAAAATAATTTCAAAACGGAAAAGAGAGCGCCTGCTTCATGTTTGAGTGAAAATAACACGGAGCATTTATCCCCGTTTTCTCCGGAACTGTTCTTTGATAATACAACAAACCTCGTCGTGTTTGATGAATGGTCCTCGATATCTTCCTGGGTAATATCCAGGTTATAAAGATTTGCACAGAGTTTGCTTGCAATAACTGCCGTGGCTTCATGCCTCTCTCTCGCCAGCATTCGTGCCGCGCCCGCTGTATCGTAAAACGGTCTTGGCTCCAGTCCATGCCGTTCGATAAAACCACGGCATTGAGCAAGGGCCTGTGGGTGAGAATATACGACTTTCAAGTCCCGGTACTCAGTCTCCGGAAGCGATAGGAGAGCGTGATGGACGGGAATACTGATTTCACCAACGATTTTCAAATCAGTTTCAATCAAGAGATCGTTGACCTGGGTGACTGCCCCTTCGAGGGAATTTTCTACCGGAACCATTCCAGCATCAATTCTCCCTGCTGCCACATCGCGAAATACCTCGTGAAATTCTTTGAAAGGAATCGGTATAAGCGAAGAGTCATAGGCAAGACACGCCACCTCGCTGTACGCACCATGTTCTCCTTGGAAGCCGACAAGACGGAAATCCTGCTCCTGAATCATTTTGCTTTGACCAATGATCTGCTCGTAGAGTTTTTCTGAGAACTCAGGTCCAATGAGCCTGTGGGATAGCCTTTTCACCGTATCGAATATCTCTTGCTCTCTGTTCGCATCGGTCACATATCCTTTCAACCTCTTCGACCGCACTGCAAGCTCCATACGATTGTTCAGAAGCTGCATAAGCTCAAAATCTATGAGATCAATCCGTTTTCTGATTTCCTCTAAATTCACCGGGCAATCCTCCGTATTTTTTGTTCCATAAACATGAGATCTGCAAAAACAATGGCAGTTACAGCCTCTACAATCACGGGAACGCGTAAAGCTATGCATGCATCGTGTCTTCCGCGAACGGCAATATTTGTGTTGGCACCTGTTTTTATGTTAATCGTGCGCTGGGATGTAGAGATGCTCGACGTTGGCTTGACTGCGAGTGTAAAAACAACATCATTCCCATTTGTAATTCCCCCGTTAATACCTCCGGCATTGTTGGTTTGTGTCATTCCGTGGAGATTGCAAATTTCATCGTTGTGCTCTCTACCGGTCATCCTCGCCGCCGCGAATCCGGCGCCAAATTCGATTCCCACCACTGCAGGGATTGAAAATGCCATATGACTGATCAATGACTCCACAGAATCGAAGAACGGTTCTCCAAGTCCTATTGGAAGGCTCTTCACCGTGCACCGCACAATCCCTCCGATTGATTCACCCTTTTCAACAGCCAGGTTTACTGCTTCTTCTATGGTGGTTGACCCCCCTGCCTCAATGATCTGGGCAGCCACCGAAACCGGTGATATAAGTTTCTTTGCGATTACCCCTGCCGCAACCAATCCGGCGGTAAGCCTTCCTGAAAACAAGCCTCCTCCCCGGTAATCATTAAATCCACCGAACTTGTGGAACGCCACAAAATCAGCCTGTCCCGGCCTCGGCGTAAACCTGATTTCCTCATATGCACTGGAATCAACATTCGTGTTTTCAAAAAGAATGAGGATAGGCCCTCCTGTTGTTCTGTCTTTAAATATCCCTGTTTTTACCAACGGCACATCTGGTTCTTTTCTCGACGTTGTTCCCTTTTTTCCTCCTCTTCTCCTGTCCAGATCAAACGTAAATTCCTCCTGAGAAAGAGGAATTCCTGCCGGACAGCCGTCGATACAAACACCTACGCATTCTCCGTGAGATTCGCCAAGGATGTTTACGCGAAAATGCCTTCCGAAACTATTCATGTATCCTCCTGACTGAGTCCAGATCTTCAAAAAATTTCGGATAGGACTTGAAGACACATGTCGGACGGTCGATGACGACCTCTCCGTTTCCGCTGAGCGCGGCAACAGCGCAGGCCATAGCTATTCGGTGATCATTGTGGCTGTTAATCAGCGCTCCTTTCAGTTTGCTCCCTGTAACCTCTATTCTATCGCTGAAAAGCTCAATTTCAGCCCCGATCTTGGCAAATTCTGAAACAAGGGCAAGGGCACGATTGCTTTCCTTGTGTATCAGCCTTTGGACGCCAAATATCGAACTCTTTCCATTGCAGTGGGCTGCCAGCGCAACAAGGGGAGGAAACAAATCAGGACACTCCGTTGCATCGAATTGAAAAGCCCTCAGGTCGTTTCGATACACCGATATAGAATCCTCACGAATAATGACCTGTGCGCCTGCTTCTTTCAGCACATCGACGATGGCTTTATCACCCTGGCTGGATTCACCGTTCAATTCAGTCACCGTGATCGACCCCCCTATGGCACCCGCTACAAGCATACATGATGCACCCGACCAATCACCTTCTACATGAAAAATACCAGGCCTGTATTGCTGTCCTCCTTTGATAAAAAAGTTTTTCATATCCTGATCGTGGGTAACGGTAATGTCGAATCTTTGAAGTGTCTCCACTGTCATTGCAATGTATGGTTTGCTGCTCAGACGAGATACCTTGATGGTTGAATCGCGTGAGCACAGCGGAAGCGCCATAAGAAGACCGGTGAGAAACTGAGAACTTTCTTCTCCATTGAAGACAAGAGTTCCCCCGGAAAGTATTCCTTTGATTCTGACTGGCACATATCCATGCAGCGTTGTACACATTGCACCAAGAGCGTTCATACTGTCTTCTACATTCACAGGCCGTTTCAGGAGAGACCCACTGCCATCCAGGATAATTTCATCACGTGTCAGCCCCGCAATGGGCGTAAACATGCGTACGCATAGACCCGATTCATAACAATTCACCGTGTTCCTTCTGATTTTGCTCTCGCCAGGACCTCCGTTACCATGCACCGCTACCCGGTGAGGTTTTATGGAGATATCGGCCCCAAAGGCCTCTGCAATACCCAGAGAAGCACAGGCATCATCACAGAAAGAAGGATTCACAATTTCCGATACACCTTTTGCCAGAAGTGATGCCGCTACGGCCCTGATCATAGCGCTTTTTGAGGGAGGGGCAGTGATTGTACCATCAATGGAAGAAGGTGAAATAGTTTTCATGTCCTATCCTTTCAGCAATTTCTGTTGCTGTTCTGTTATCAGTTCTCATAATCACATCTGATGTGAGGGCATAGAAAGGAATCCTGTGTTTCAGCATTTCATCGATGGTCTTCTCATCAGATACGCCCAGGAGGGGTCTTCCATTATTATTTCCTGCCCTTGCGGCAATTGATTGTGGATCAGCCCATAACCAGATGACGTGACAATTGTTTCTTAAGATTGCCCTGTTCTTTTCATGGAGCACAGCCCCGCCGCCACACGCAATCACTGTGTTCGAAAGATCTGGTATCCGTGCAACAGATTCCTGTTCCACATCTCTGAAGCCGCCTTCACCTCTTGCTGCAAACAATTCAGGTATGGTACATCCTGTTGCATGCTCAATTTCTTTGTCGATGTCTATTATTGGACAACCGAATTGTCGCTCGAGTTCTTGCGCAACGGTTGTTTTTCCGCTCGCCATGAACCCGATAAGGGCCAGATTCTTCTTTTTTTTCCCATCCCGGTTGTATAGCTGTTCCTTCATCACAGAACACGGCGCCTCACGTTTTGTAAAATGGTTAAAGGCAGCAATTCCCTGATAGAGAAGCCATTCCCTCCCATCGATAATCGTGCACCCAATTTTTTGCGCGTCCCTGAGGAGTTTGCTTTCTGAACCATAGTTTGCATCAAGAACAACCAGCTCTTTGCGCAGTGAGTCCGCAGGAACAACATGATCAGACACCGAGGGGAGACAGGAAACAAGAATACTCGTCTCTGTCATTTCATGAGCAATATTGAGTAAGGACACCACGCGGCAGCCCATGTCATGGGCAATCTTCTCCGCTTTGCCCTGAGTTCGGTTGCACACTACAACATCAGATCCTTCGGCAACAAGAGCATACACGGCAGCCCTGGCAGCTCCGCCTGCTCCTATAACGAGGGCTTTTTTTCCTGAAAGGGAATATCCGTTTTCTCTAAAGGCATCCCTCACCCCTATCCAGTCTGTGTTGTAACCGGAGAGTATGCCCTTCTCATCGACTACCGTGTTGACTGCACCGATACAGGCGGCTTTATCATCAATCCAGTCAAGACACTGCACAATCTCTTCCTTAAAGGGCGATGTGATGTTCAGACCTGCAATGCCGATCCTCCTCATGCATTCTGCTACATCCTCGGCATCCTTTGCTGCAAGACGCGTGTAAACGGCATTGATGGACAAGACCCTGAAAGCAGCAGAGAACATCATGGGACTTCTACTGTGCAGTATCGGATTCCCTGCTACCGCATAAATCTTCATATCAGGCATCACGAACACCTCTCGTAATTGCCTCAAGGTTTTCCTTTGTAATCTGGCCTTCAGCAGTCTCCCTTCCCTGAGAGCGTGATGCGTAGGAAAAGAGACTTCCAAAGAACGGGGCAACGATTCGGGTAATCTTCCCTTTTTCGCCCATCCCGACCACAACCAGTTTATTCGTGTATCGCTTCGAGCCCAAGAGTCCTAATAGTCTCGCATTGTCCTGTTCAGATCGAACCATACACGCTATCTTGGCAATATCAGCTCCCTCAAGAAAGCACTGGGCGATGATTCTTTTCAGTCTCTCCAGACCGGGCGTTTTCTCAAAATCATGAAAGGACATGATCACCTGGCATCCCTGGTTTTGCGCTGCTTTCATAATCTCTCTTTTCCAGGAGCCATCTGATTCAATCTCAATATCTACATATGAAGCACCTGCATGAATTGCATCTATAAGGCATGTCATTCTTTTTTCATCTGGCATTCGACCGGGCCTGCATGTGGCAATAAGTTTCACGGGCTGGGAAAACATTTCTTGAATGTCGTTTCTCGAAAGACTCATTCTCTCCATTCTGATCTCTGCCAGGTCAAGGCCATTGAGTGCTTTCAGGCAATGATCGACGGAGTTCTCAGCAATACTCACACAAATCATCAAAAATCTCCTCTAACTCGTCTATTTCTATTGTGTCTATCTGTGCGCTGCCTATGTCTTCCAGGAGAACGCAATGAATTGCACTGTCTTGTCTTTTCTTGTCTTTTCGTATGGCATCGATCATCGCATCCTTGTTGAGCACGGCTGTAACTGGGAGGCCAAACTTCTGAAGAATTCCTTTTATTTGATCTACAACCTGTGGGTCAAGCCGGCCCTTTATCGCTGAGAGGCTTGCCTCCATCACCATACCGATGCTCACTGACTCTCCATGACTCAACCCAAGGGTTTTTTCCACTCCATGCCCTATAGTATGGCCAAAGTTCAATATCCTGCGATACCCATTTTCCTTCTCGTCCTGTGAAACAACCCCAATCTTTATTTTGAGGGATGCATTGACAATCTCCTCCAGGATATCTTCATCAAGAGACGCAATTTTTTCATGGTTTTCTTCCAGCTTGAAAAAAAGCGAGCTGTTTTCAATAAGGGCGTGTTTTATTACTTCAGCAAACCCGTTTCTTACTTCTTCTTCGGGAAGCGTTTTGAGAAGCGTGAAATCGCAGAGGACAAACCTGGGCTGGTTGACGGTTCCAATCAAGTTCTTGTAGCTCTTGAGGTTAACACCGTTTTTTCCGCCAACGCTTGCATCAACCTGGGCAAGAAATGTTGTGGGAACATACCCAAACGGTATCCCCCGCAAATATGTTGAGGCGCAGAATCCTGCAATGTCGCAGACCACTCCTCCGCCAATGCCTACGACATATGATGACCGATCAAGCTCCTGGGAGAGGAAAAATTCATAAACCTCCAATACAGTTTCAATGTTTTTCGAGAGTTCACCGCTACAAAGAACTGCGGTCTGCCCATCCGGAAACTGATCTCCATAGAGCCGAAATACTGTGCTATCGGTGATAACCACCACTCTTTTTCCTGTAAGGTAATTACGGATCGAAGAAATGGGGAAACCCAGCTCTATCGCTGTTGCACCTGTCGAGCCATCAAATAGTATCGACCTCATAGGGAACCCGCCATGAACTGGTGGAGCCGTTGAATCTTTTCCGTAATTCCCCCGAATTCCTCTGGCGTCAGCGCCTGGTCTTTATCGCAGATTGCTTCCTGAGGATTAACATGAACCTCTACGATCACCCCATCGGCTCCAGCAGCCACCGCAGCAAGGCTGAGTGAAGAGATCAGACTGACCCTCCCAGCTGAGTGTGAAGGATCAATAATAACCGGCAGGTGAGTCAGCTCCTTCAAGGCTGGCACAGCACTGATATCGAGGGTATTTCTTGTGTAGGTTTCAAACGTCCGGATTCCCCGTTCGCACAATATGACATCTGGATTTCCGCCGTCGAGGATATATTCGGCGCAATTGAGCCATTCCTCGATGGTAGAGTTCATACCCCGTTTCAGGAGGACCGGTTTGTTGGTTTTCCCCACCTCTTTGAGGAGTGAGAAATTCTGCATATTCCTTGCCCCGATCTGGAGTACGTCCGCATATTCTGAAACCCATGGCACGTCTCTTGTGTCGATTACTTCGGTTACAATGGGCAGCCCGGTAATTTCCTTTGCTTTTCTCAATATTTTGAGGCCCTTGAGGCCAAGTCCCTGGAAGGCATAGGGGGATGTCCGCGGCTTGAATGCTCCTCCTCTGAGCATATGGGCACCGGCTGCCTTCACAGCCAGTGCTGTTTCGATCGTCTGTTTTTCTGTTTCAACAGAACACGGACCGGCAATCACGCAGAAACCTTCCCCGACCGAAACGCTATCAATCTGTACGACAGTTTTCGTGTTTTCCGTTAGCGAGGTAAGGCGAATGTTTTTCATTGTTCCTCCTTTGCACGAGTACAAAATAAAAAAGGCCATGGGTATTAGCACCCATGGCCTTTGTCATATCCCTATAGCACTACACGGGACACGGGTGCAATCGAGCGCAAAAATACCAGTAGCCAAAAAAGAATTTGTCGATTGCTGTCATTGTTCCGTGTCTCATTGTATCTTTTTTAATACAATTGGAAACCTTCCGTCAAGAAAATAATTTTGATTCTAAAAAATTATTTTGCATATATTTATCATTTCTATATGTTAGAACACCTTTTTTGGCTCCTTGCCCGATTTTCTATCTCCTACAATGCCGCATTCTGCTCTGAATATTCCAAAATCTGAACCGGCTGAATAATCTCTCATCAATATCCACACCATGAATTTGCTTATTGACATGGAGTGATTTTCCTATTATAACAAGGACAATGCCTGGGTGGCGGAATAGGTAGACGCAAGGGACTTAAAATCCCTCGGTGCTTGTCACTGTACGAGTTCGATTCTCGTCCCAGGCATTCATGATTTTAGTAGTATACAAACCATCCCAGCTCAAAAGGCCTGATAAGGTTGGTTTTCTAAAAAACATCGTATCTCTTCATAAACCTTAACCTAAATTTTTCAATTTTTTTAAAAAGCAAAAATCCCTGACATACAGGTGGCAGTCTCGTTGTGTATAATCCATGAAAAGGAGCAATTCAAGGTTGCAGATTCAAAATTCAAGATTGTAGAGGTTATCATGACAACATACACCTTTTATATCAACGGAGAGTATAAGTCAGTAGAGGCCGATACAGAGGAAGAAGCAATCAAAAAAGCCGGTATCGGAGAGGGGGATGCTTACGATCTCGTCGAGACTGACAGCTTCAATGACAAATGCTTTCTTTCTACCATAACCGATGAGATCCTCTTCGGGTCTTAGCAAAGTGATTCAAGGTTGCAGGCTCAAGATTCAAGATTGGGATGGAAAAATTATTCAAGAAGTAAGCCTGTAAGCAAAAAGGAGGAAAAAACATGGAGAAACTTATTACCGATTATTTGGCATCAATTACCTTGGGCGAGGCCCAGAATTACAAAAATATTACCGTATTCCCGCTCTTCTCAGATACCAATCATGGCCCGGATTATATCACGCTGAAAGAAGCAATGGAGAGTGGCACCTTTCTGGTTACAGAAGTAAGTGAAGGAGGCACTGTCCCTGAACTCAAGGCAATTAACAAAGGCGAAAAAGCAGTCCTCCTCCTGGACGGGGAGGAACTCTCAGGGGCCAAGCAGAACAGAGTGCTCAATGCAACCATTCTCATAGCGGCCCACACAGAAGTCATCATCCCTGTCTCCTGCACCGAGCACGGAAGGTGGTCCTATACATCATCCCACTTTGCTGACTCGGATACGATGATGGCACGGAGAGTCAAGGTTGAAAATGTCCGCAATGTAGCGGTTAACCTCCAGCGAGGAATGCGATACCAGGGCGACCAGGGAGCTGTCTGGGATGGTATCGCTGAAATGGCAAGCGAAGCTAACGTACACTCCCGAACAGGGGCTATGAAAGATGTCTTTGAAGCACGCAAAAACGACCTGGATGCCTTTCTCACAACAATCCCACCTTACCCCCACCAGAAGGGCATCCTTGTCTTCATCAACGGGAAGGTGGCCGGGCTGGATATCCTCTCATCGGAATCTGCCTGTGCCACCATCCATCCCAAGCTCCTGAAGAGCTACGCCATGGATGCACTCCTGGACAAGAAGCAGGTCAGGAAGGTTCAGCAGACAGATGCCGAACGCTTTCTCCACGAGATAACAGAATGCAAGGAGCAAAAGTACAAATCTGTTGGCCTCGGGTGGGACTACCGCTTTGAAGCCCCTCAAAAAGTTGGTTCTGCCCTTGTTGACAATGATTCTGTGATCCACATGGCCTTCTTTGCCATCGAAGAGGTTGAGAAAGTCGGCCGCATGTCATCGCTTTCAAGGCGGAGAGGCTACAGGGTAAACTGATGAAAAGACAATTCAAGATTGCAGATTCAAAATTCAAAATTGGAGATGATGAACGGAAGAGATTATAATGTCGAAGAATATTGAGAATTAGCAAGTAATGACAGGAGATAATTATGGCAAATGATCTTAATCATGAATCTGCAATCTTAAATCTTGAATCAAGCGTTCCTTTTGCCCGTTCTTACTGGGTTGAGCCAGGGAAGCTCCTTGCAGGATGCTACCCGGGAGATAAGAATCCGAAGGCAGCACAGGCAAAGCTCAAAGGTCTTCTCGACTACGGCATAAGGTTTATTGTTAATCTGATGGAAGAGGACGAGTTCGGCCACGATGGTGAGTCTTTTGTGGAATACGAAAGGACCATCAAACGAATGGCTAATGAGCAGGGAACGGAAGTCGGGTGCATCAGGATCCCCATCCCCGATCTCACAGCTCCTTCTCAAACACGTATGGCGAGAATCCTTGACCGCATAGACCAGGAAATCTCAGAGGGAAAAGCAGTCTTCGTTCACTGCTGGGGTGGCAAGGGCAGAACGGGAACCGTTGTGGGATGCTATCTCGCCCGTCATGGGATTGCCATGGGTAAAGACGCTTTGCGCAGGATCGAGGAGCTAAGAAAGAACGAGCCCACATCCCACGAGGCTTCGCCGGAAACAGACAGTCAACGGTGTCTCGTAAGGTACTGGAGGAAAGGACAATAAAAGCTATTCAAGGTTGCAGATTCAAGATTCAAAATTAGGAGAAGCGAATAGATAGAATCATTCAACTTTACAGATTCAAGATTAGGAGCGGTGAATGGCGAAGATTGAACGATTTGAAGACCTGGATATCTGGCAGCAGGCACGGAAGATAACGAAAACTATTTACACTGCTTGTCGTCAAGGTGAGTTCTTACGCGATTTCGGGCTTCGCGATCATTTTCAGCGAGCGGCTGTCTCAATTATGTCAAACATTGCTGAAGGGTTTGAAAGAGGGACCAATAAAGAGTTCATACAGTTCCTTTATATCGCTAAAGGATCAGCCGGTGAAGTTCGATCTCAACTATATATCGCCCTCGATCTTGGATATATAGGTCAGGATGCATTTAATTCTCTAAATCTTGATCTGTTATCCATCTCGAAGCAACTCTCCGGTTTTATCACGTATTTGCAGAGTTCATCATTAAAAGGTAGGAAGAGATGATGCAATTCAAGATTACAGATTCAAAATTCAAGATTAGTTGATAATAAAATGCATGGAGGTTATTATGTCCAATCTTAAATCTGCAATTTTGAATCTTGAATCCCGCCTTCTCGGCGGCCTGTGGGGAGCAATAATCGGTGATACTCTTGGCGTTCCGGTAGAGTTCGTGAGCCGGGAAAATGTCAGGAAGAATCCCATTACCGGGATGAGGGGCTATGGTACCTTCAACCTTCCGCCCGGGAGCTGGTCGGATGATTCCTCCCTTCTTCTGTGCACCGTGGAAAGCCTCATTGGTGGCTTTGACACTGACAGGATGGGACATCTATTTATAAATTGGTTGAACGAAGGTTACTGGACACCACATGGAGATACCTTTGATGTGGGTAAAAGCACTTTGCACTCCATCCGTCGGATAACGAAGGGGGTCGCGCCGGAAGAAGCAGGCGGCAGAACAGAATATGATAATGGGAACGGCTCCCTCATGAGGATTATGCCCGTGGGGATCTTTTTTGCTAAGCACCCAATTGAAGAACTTCTTGATGCCGTTCATAGAGCATCCTCCCTTACCCACAGGCATCCCCGGACCCTCATGGCGTGTGGATTTTATTGTCTCATGGTACATTCTCTCCTGAAAGGGAGCAGTCCTGAAGAAGCATACAAATATGCTATTGAACAGGCCATGATTCATTATTCCAAACTACCTTTTGCCGAAGAGCACGGTCATTTTGATCGCATCTTTTCTGGTCTTATGGGCAGTGTTCCGGAGACTGCTATCAAATCCGGAGGGTACGTCATCCACACCCTTGAAGCCAGCGTATGGTGTCTTCTCACTACAAGCTCTTTTCAAGACGCTGTTCTTAAAGCAATTAACCTCGGTGAGGATGCCGATACCACGGGGTGCGTCACGGGCGGCCTCGCCGGATTGTATTACGGATTGAATTCAATCCCTAAAGACTGGCTGAACGCTATCGCCAGGAAAGATGATATTGGAAAAATCCTGTCACAATTTGCAAGTAAAGTAACAGATTAATAGGATCACCCGTTGGTTTGTTTAATGACCATGATCTGTAATCTTTAAAAAATCAGAAGACGGTGTTATTAAGAGCGTCAAGACCTTAAGCCGAATACCATTGATAAATTGAAGAAACACAATGACTAAGGTTTATACAGGTGGACGAAAGCTGCTGGAAGCATCCTGGGCAAAGTTGCAAAATGTAAAGACCTGTTAGGAAAAGGACGCCAGCTGTATCGATATTTTTGAATTCCGAGATTCACCATTGGCGCTTCCTTTATTGCTTTTCTATCTCCTCTTAAGAACTTGCTTTCCTTTGTCTGACTGTCCAAATATTTCAATATATAAGCTTTCCTCCGATACTGATATTCATTGACTCTATTGTGCTCTTTTGTTAGCATCTGTTGTTTATAAATTGCTCCGAGGATTAATAACAGATAGGGTTTATGTGCTAAATAAATCTTTTTGTCAATATGAAAAGCATACTTGATTTCATCGAAAAGATTAACCGCGAAATGGGTATTGTATTACCCAAGAAGTGGCAAGTTCTTCCTAAAAAAGAAATTGCACAGCGTTTTTTGCAGGGTATTAACCAATATTTTTTTCAGACTTACAAAGGAATCGGGGTAACAGATTTCCATGGAGAGGAAGTCCAATATTTTTCTGAATTTCATAAATTTTGGGAATCAAATAATAGAATAATCTTAAACTGCACTATTAACCAGCGAAAAGCAGAAATAGCTGCCAAGTGTCTCAATGAAGCTTTTGCGAAATACGGGTCAAATATCTTTAAGGTTACGATGGAAACCTGTGGCTTGCTGCCAAAAGCTATTGCCCAGGTTCGTTTGTTTACTGCCAATCAAGATTTTCGCGAGCCTCCTGAAAACCAATTTGGAAAGTATCTAGATGACCCGGGGCGTTTTGATGAAACGCAAATTGCTGAAGATCCGGAGGATTTCCTAAGGTTCTTGGGAATGACACGGCTTTCACAAACTGATAAACGTCTTGATTTCGCCCGGAATACCGCTCGGTTTCTGTGCGAAAAGAGAATGTCCGCTTTCCAAATAGCGGAGTTCTGCGAATTTAATGCACTGAAGATTCGTGAAATGCTTGTCAATACGCCTAATATTGGTTATGGTCTAAAGAAAGCAAATATGTTTGTCCGTGACATGGTAGAGTTGCGTGTATGGCCTGATTTACTGAACTTTGATGGAATTGATGTGGCTAGCGACGTTAACACGATGAAACTTGCCCTCCGAACGGGCATTTTGCAAACGGAGATCCCGTTGTTGTCCAGCTTTTTGGATATCTTCTGTCATCAATACAGTTATCTGGATGAAATGAGCGCCAAGGCTTGGAGAATGGTGTGGGAGAAATGGAAAAATCTAAATGCTAAGTCAGCCCCTTCATCGCCATGTTTAATGGATTTTTTGTTATACAGAATAGGGCGGGAGTATTGTAAAGACAACTTGTTTCAGTATAAATGCATGAATGGACACCTTTTTTACTTTTTCAGAGCAAGGGTTAGTAAATGTCGAGAATGCAAGTCTTCTGCTATCCCAGTGATGCATTTTTTACCCTGCCAGGTCTCTGCTGATAATTTACCAAGAGAGGAAGGAGCGCTTTTGTTGCCAGATAGTAACCTCCTCCGTGAGTTCGATGGTATATGCATATTTGAAAACGTATGCGAGCCAAAAAACGAAGTGTTCAAGCTTCTCGATCCTCCCAAATCAATTTCGATAAAGGGCAAAACTAGTTGGATAAGCGCCTATAGCGATAAAGATCGTGGCGGTGGCGGGATGATGAGCTGAAAAGGTAATTTAGATGACAACTATATACCTATATTGTATGATGACTGTATGAAAAGAAAAATAGCTGAATTTGATAAGAATTTAAAGATACAGACATTTGAGGCCGATCTTCTAGTTTCTGAATGTCAAGAGTATTACGGACAAGGTGAAGCCCCTAAACTGGCATGGAGAGACGACTCAAGAGGCATTTATATCTATCAAGGTGACAGTCTCATCTTTCTTGACAATCTTCATAAAAAGTATCCTAATGGAATTATCGACCTTATTTTTGCGGATCCCCCTTATTTCCTCAGTAATGATGGTATTACTTGCCAGGCAGGGAAGATGGTGAGTGTCAATAAGGGCGATTGGGATAAAATGCAGAGTGTTAATAAAATGCATGCATTTAACGAAGCTTGGCTCTCTGCGTGCCAAAAAGTTCTTAAGCCGAATGGATCAATCTTTGTTTCGGGCACAAGCCATGTAATACACTCTATAGGATTTGCGATGCAACAATTAGAATTTAAAATCCTAAATGACATAATTTGGGTCAAGCCAAATCCACCGCCTAACCTTTCATGCAGATACTTCACCCATGCAAGCGAAACAATATTGTGGGCTGCAAAAAATAAAAGGAGTAAACATAAATTTAATTATGATCTTATGAGAAAAATAAACCGCAACAAGCAGATGAAAAGTGTTTGGTACGATATCAAATGGGACGAACCTGACTCACAGATACTATTAGAAATTATGCCTCCAGGAACAGAGGAGAAACTTTTTGGAAAACACCCTACACAAAAGCCCTTGATGCTTCTTGAGCGTCTTATTTTGGCCGCTACCGACACGAATGATTTTGTACTTGACCCTTTTATGGGTTCAGGCACTACTGGAGTGGCCGCAATAAAATTGGGCAGACGATTTATCGGGTCTGAATTAGCGCCCAACTTCGTACAAACATCTATAAAGAGAATTTTATCAATATTGAAGCAAGATAATATGTTTTTATCCTTAACAGAAACAGGGGCTTAAGCAATGGACCGAAAAGAAGCTATAGAAAAAATCAAGCTGCTAATTGGTAAAGACTTGGTTCCACTTGCCGAACAATACCATGTTACTATATGGAAATCTCCAGGCAAGAAAAATAAAGGTTGGGCTGGCCACGTTATTGAACGGTATCTTGGTCTTCCAATAAACTCAGCTCAGTCACCAAATTTTGGTTCTTGGGAATTAAAAGTAATTCCGCTCAAGCATTCAAAAAAAGGATTAGTTGTCAAAGAGACAATGGCCATAACGATGATAGATCCTTACAATGTGGTCTCACATCCTTTTGAACAAAGTCATCTACTTGCAAAACTTCAAAAGATGGTCGTTGTCGCAAGAATATTTAAGGGAATTGATGAAAAAACTTCTGTTTTGCACTCTGTTGGTCACTTCGATCTTTCTGACTCTCAGGTTTATGAAACCGTAAGGGAAGATTATGAATATGTAAGAAAAAAAATACAGGAAGAAGGATTTCATACCCTGACGGGGAAAATGGGAACACACGTCCAACCAAGGACAAAGGGGCCTGGCCATGGCAGTATTTCGAGGGCTTTTTATGCAAGAACTCATTTTGTTGCTCACATTATAGGCTTAAAATTGTTTCCCTGTTGATTGCTTGTAATTTAGTCTGCACCTAGGGGGCAGAGGGGAGACGGGCAGAGGGGAGACGGGCAGAGGGGACGACGGCAGAGGGGACGTCCTTCAATATTTCAATTCAAGTGAATTGCTCAGGTTTAATTTTTGCAATACCAACAAGATAACCTTTAATCTTTCCCTATGTTAAAAGAATGTATGACCAACCGGTAGCAGAACATCATACTGCCCTATAATGTTGCAAGGAAGCTACTGAAGAATTGAAGGACGTCCCCCAACAACGGCCCCCAACAACAAAAAAACCACTGATTACAATGAAACAACGGCTGTTTAAAGTTATCAACTTTTTGCCGAAGAAAATATAAAGCCAGTAGTCATCTAAAGAAATCCTATTCTCCTGATGAACAGGATCAAATCTTTTGGAGGTGCTTATGCCAAGAGGCAATAAAAGTATCTTAGCTGAACTAACCCAGGCACCGTGGTGGATGAGCGTAATTGCTGCCATAATTGTTTTTACGGGTATGAAATTCGTTGTCCCAGCGATCCTGAAGGGTCCTTTGTTTTCTGGGCTCGCATATCTCTCATCCTCCCTCGCCTGGCTGGTTGCATGCATCTTTCTTCTTCCCGGAGCGATTTCCATGTTTAATGCCTGGAGAAAAGGAAGGCTTTTTCAAAAGCAGACAGGTTTGGATTCACTATCAAAGCTCTCATGGCGGGAATTTGAAGAGGTGATCGGTGAGGCATACAGAAAACAGGGTTACACGGTTGTTGAAAATGCCGGTCCTGGTGCGGATGGTGGAATTGACCTTGTTGCCAAAAAAGAAGGAGAAACAGTTTTGGTTCAATGCAAACAGTGGAAAAGCGAAAAGGTCGGCGTGCCTACCGTACGGGAGATGTTCGGCTTGTGGAATGCCGAAAGAGCCAACGAAGTTCATATTGTTACGTGTGGACATTTTACCGAAGAGGCTCAGCAATTCGCCCGGGGTAAACCCATTAAGCTGATCGATGGACCTTCCCTGATCCAGCTAATCAGCAAGTCTCGCCAGCCTGCTATCGATAGGGCAGACAAACGGGAAGCTTCAAAGGTCATGTGCCCACAATGCGGAGCGACCATGGTGCTGAGAACTGCAAAGGTCGGAGTCCATGCAGGGAATCAATTTTGGGGATGCGAACGCTTCCCTGCGTGCAAGGGCATTAGACTCATACAGGGATAGCATTGAGGTAAATCCGAACAAAGATTATTGCTTTTTTTTGGAAGAAATTGATGACCCGTATCTTATTCGTTTGTCACGGGAATACCTGTCGCAGCTTTGTGGCAGCTGCACTTGCGAGGAAGAAATTTGGTGCTAACGTTGATGTGGATTCTGCCGGAATTAACCCTCAATCAGCCGGAGATGCGCAGATGGCCATAGAAACTCTTCGAGTCTATTTTGACATCGATGCTTCAATGCATGTACCGAAGAATATTTGTGATGTGAGTATCGATAGCTTCAATTTTGTCATTGCCATGGATGAAGGAATAGCCAAAAGACTTCGGGAACTTGTCGGAGAGAGGCTCATAACCTGAAAGATACCTGATCCATGGGGAGATGACTTTGAGGAGTATCGTACGTGTGCCCTTAAGGATCAATCATGAGGTTTCAAAGCTGGCAATCAAAATTAAGCATTGACCAAATTCCTTTATTTGTTTGGGCTATTTATCTAAGGAGGCCAAATATTTCGGAGCCCTGTATCATGTATCATATAACCTCCCGGGGGAATGCTGGGCAGAAGATAATCCGCTCTGACAGGGACCGTTCCTTGCTCCTCCAACTCCACTGGGCAGTGGTTGAGCGGTTTCACTGGCTATGCCATGCCTGGTGCCTCATGGATAACCACTACCACCCTGTCATCGAGACTCCGGAAGGGAATCCCTCGCCATAAGGAAGATGAGTGGGATATATATAAATACAAGACCTGACCTGAACGCACTATAAGTATGGGACTCAAGTTTCTACAACTTTTCCGAAATCTCTCTTTCCAAAATTGCTTTCATGTTCTTGCTTATGTTCATGACAAAATTAGGATTGTCAATAAGCGCTTCAAGATCAAGCTGGATGCTCTTGCTGTCAATGCCGGCAATCATCGTGAGAAGCTTTTCCTTTAGGTCTTTCATGTTCTCAAATCCCTCAATGCATGAGAGGTTAGGCTGAATTCCTTTCTGGAGGTACCAAAGGAGGTCAAAGTAGTCCCGGCCTTTTACTTTGACGGTGGTTCTCCCCTGCTTGTCAGTCTTTTCCCACTTGCGGAAAAAAATGGCTCTTATTTTGGTCGCCATGAGCGTACCCGGATCAAAAGTTTTTATGAGGATGGAGCGGTTGTACTTAAAGACAGGGCGGATGTCAGTCTTGTAGCTCTTACAAAAATCAAATTCGGAATATACTTCAACTTTGAGAAACAGAGTGTCTGTTTCATCCCTTGTTGAAATGCCAAGCTCACGGAGAATCGGAAATTTAAGATAAATGCGGAATTTCTGGACCGTGGTTTTAACGAATAAATCAGTGCGCTTTACGAAATATTCTTCAAGATCCCTGGCTAATTTCGGCACGTCTATTTTCTTCTTTTCTACGATGAAATCCAGGTCCTCGGAAAGCCTCTCAAGGCCGAAACAGTGGGCCAGGGCCGAACCGCCATAAAAAAGGAGCTGGCTGTAAGCCGGATGGGAGTAAATAAAATCAAGGACTGCAATCTGGAGGTATTCTTTAAGAAGGTTCCGCTTGAACTGATTGTTCTTTGACGGAGATTCGCTGATGATGTTTTTTAGCGCCGGCTTGATGGTTTCCATGATGGTGGTTACTTTAGCCAATCAAGTATCTCCTTCATTCGTTTCGAGCCTTCCAGGTCAATGTATCCCTCAAGTTCTTTGAAATCATGTTTTGTGAATACGTCCAGGTTAAGCCTCAGTTCTCGTACCGCCTCTTTGTCTACCAGGAGTCTTTTGCGGAAATAGAGGAAATCAAACAAAGCCTTTGATTTTGTCGCCTTGAGGATTGAAAAGTTACCTTTCTTCACCACTTTGAAGCCAAGAAATAGCTCTTCTTTGATCTTGTGGTAAATGAAATTTCCCAGTTCGTTGGTGAAGCGGTCAGTTTTTCTTAAGGCCACTGAAGTAATGTTGCGGGGAATTTCAGTCAGCATGTTGTGTTCATGGAGAATATAATCGAGGCTAAGATAGGACGGAGGATATAGCTTGTTAGCGGTGAATTCAACGTAATCGGAAAAGTAGCCTTTCTTTTCAGAAGTATCAAGGTATTTCCTGGCTACATACAAGTTTTTCCTTAGCCGGACCATCATTCCCTGCCTTACCTGGCGGGATAGAACGATGTTAAGGTAAGACCTATTCTCGCCTATTGGGGCCAGGTCGGACGCGTCAAAAGAAGGCAGGTTTTCTACCAGGTTAAGGATTTTTTTGGTTGTTGTTTCCTCGTTTCTCATAATATACTTGAATTGTATATTTAAAGAAACAGGTTGTCAATAGTCTTATCATATTTCGAATTGGAGGCTGAAGAGGGGGGGGTGAAGGGAGGCTCTTGAGTTGAAGCCGAGTGAAAGAGGTAGAGGGGACGTCCCCCCCACCACAAGATTGATTTAAAGGCTTAACACAAAACCTTTATATTACTTTTATAGCTGAAAAGAGGAATTTGTCAAAAGAACCCCCTGAGGGAGCCGTATAGATTTGTTTTGGGGGAAAATCTGGCCCTGATCCTCAGGGGGGATGAGGCTCTTTCGCGACTGAATATATGCACTACCTGATCATATTTCCCATTTGGAAAGCATGACCTCTTGCATTACTTTTGATAGGCAATTACTGGGTCTATTTGCCCCCATCTTTACAGCTTTATTTATACATGGTATAAGCTGGTATTCACTTTACATTCCAATCAGGAGGGTTCTATGAAAAAGATATGCTTTGTTCTCGTGGCAATCGTTATGCTCTCAGGTCTTTTTATTGCAACTGGTGAGGCTGGTCAGTTATGCTGGCAGCTGGATTTTCCCAATAACAGTGATATGAATGGATACTTGAGTATGACGGCATCAGGAGGGAAGTGGACACGATCCCTCCATGGGGCATGGTATCAACAGGGTTCCATGTACTGGCCCATGGCTGGAAACATGGTCACGTATAAGGACGGTGACCGCTGGTTTTTACAACTCAATACCGCTTTAATGGGAGGATACTTTGGATTAATGGCAGCCGTTTCCACAGATACGCTTTCTGGAGAAGGGCAACTTGTTTTAATCGCTGACTCCAGAACCATGCAAGATGTAACCCTAACGAAAATCTCTTGCAAACAAATGCCTCCCTATGTGGCACCATGATAAGGGCAGAGGCAGAGGGGACGCAGAGGCAGGGGGGCAGAGGCGAGGGGCAGAGGGGACGTCCTTCAATATTTCAATTCAAATGAATTATGCAGGTTCACTTTCTAAGCATCGACAGAATAGCCTCTCAATCGTAATATGTTACAAGAATGTGTGACCAACCGGTAGCAGAACATCGTATTGTCCTGTAATGTTGCAAGGAAGTTGCTGAAGAATTGAAGCCGCAGCCCCCAGGCCTGCATCTTATCGGACAGTTACGGCCTTGACGCCAGAGCAACCTGTGAGTCAACAACACTTTTTGTTGTCATCTGTACAGTCCGGGAGTAGAATTGAATAAAGTGAAACCTTCGTTGTCATTATTCTACGTAGGAGACAAGCCGTATGCAGGCTAGCGAAGATCGGGCCGTGGGGGTCCTCCTCGGACTGGCGGCGGGCGACAGGATTGGCGGTCCTGTCAGGATGGCTCTCCGGCTTGCCGAGAGTCTCCGGGACAAGGGAGGCGTGGACGTTACCGACATCGGAGCGCGGTACCTTGACTGGTGGCGGGAGGGTGCCTTCGACACCGGACCCACGGTCGCAGAGGTTCTGTCGCTGGTGCAGTCCGGGGTCACCTTCGAAGAGGCCTCTCTTCGCGTCCATGAGCGACTCCGTGGGATGACCGCGGGTTGCAACCCGGCCCACCGGGCTGCTCCGTTGGCCATGTGTGCACGGCTTAAAGATCCTGCACTCGAGCGCGCCGCTATCGCAGAAGCTCGCCTCACGCACCGCCATCCCCTCGCCGGTGAAGTTGCTGCAGCCGTTGTCCACCTGTGTCGGGCACTCATCCGTGGCTTGTCGTGGTCCACTGCCCTTGGTGCGATTGCTGCCGGACGGAGCCCGGAGATACGGGAGGTTCTCGAGGTACCGCATACCGGCGAACTCTCCAGGGGTGGGTTTGCCCCTGAAGTCCTCCGCTCGGCCATCCACTTTCTGGATACTTCGGACTCGCTGGCCACTGCCCTCGCGCGATCCATCGACTTCGCTGGCCCCTCGAACTACTGTCCCTTGCTCGTCGGCAGCATTGGCGGTGCGAGGTGGGGGCGCAGTCAAATTGAAGAGAACGCCCTTCGCCACCACCGTGACTTACTGCCACGGTTAACGACGGTTGCGCTTGCCCTCGGGAGGGAGTGGCGGACCGTTGATGCATCGTGCCCATCATAACATGATTGATGAAGGGGAATCGGTGAAAAGCAGGGAATAACCTTTGCCCCGGGGGCGGAGAAGGAATGTAGCCCCTTACGTGATTTGCTATTTGACACGAAACAAAGTGCATGATAAATAAAAAATAGCATCAGGAGTCATTCTATAAGGATGCGGCAACCGAGCGAGGAGACGCTGCGGTGCCTATCCCGTGAAAGCGGGATGATGTGCGAAGCAAGGGCTTCGAAAGATACGCTCTTCGAGAATCGTATGTCTTTATAGACCGTCCCTGATGTGGACGGTTTTTTTGTCTCCTGATAACTACCAGTTCAGGAGTTTTACAATGGCAATTAGGTAAAGAAGAAAAACAGCGAGAAGGTGAACGATATAAAAACTGCCTTTTTAAGAAATAAATACCGGGAAAGGGTAATTAAACAAGGAGGATATTTCATGGAGTTGTCGGAAAGAAAAGCATTACAAGCTTATGCCTCTATGGTAAATACGTTGCGAGTTGAAGAACTCGAACAGTACCTCGCCGAGGACTTCGTCTACGAATCTCAGATGGTTTTGACCCCCCTCAAATCAAAGAGCGAGTTTCTTTCTTACATGAGACCGAAGTTGGAGACAATCCGCAAATCAGGTGCAACAGCCTACGCTGAAATGGGAGAAATACATGCGTATGGTGCCCTACGACCCTGTGTCATTCTTGCACAGCATAGCAAGGATAACCTCATTGGAATCGTCCTTGCCAAGATCAGAGACAATAAGATCAGCAGACTTGACTTGTGTATAATACCGCCACCTGAGCAGGCAACACGCAGCGGAGAGTATCCCGGCAGAAAAACAGATGTTATGCGGAAAGCCAAACAGAATAAAGATGGGTACATGAACTCATCTATTAACGATTTTGTTGAACGTATCAACAAGGGCGATCGTGATGCTGTGCGGGAGCTGTTCGACTTCGGTAGACAGCTCGAAGGAGAAGGCAAATTTCAGGAAGCAGCGGAAGCATTTCGGGAGGTTGCAATTACATATCGGATATGGGCCTCCCGGAATCAGACGTTTGCCGAAGATGCAGAAAGCCGTGCCATGTGGAGTGCCACGGTTCGGAATATCTATAAGAAATGGATTGAGGACAATCCCACTGGCCCAGTACCCTTGCCGTACCGCGTCCCGGGAGTAACAGCCTCCCAAATACTCAATGTTGTCTCGCAGTTGTTTGATGAAGATTCCCTTGCCCCGATTCTGCGTTTTCTTGAAGAATCCCTTATAGCAACAGGAGTCCAGTTTTTCTCTCCTGGCGGCACCTTTGAGAGGTATCTTTTAGGATTGATGCAAGAAGTATTCGGGCTTCATGAGTATCATAATTATTATGAACCAGAACTTAAAAACACAGCGGTGAGAATCGGCGTCGACATCATCGCCAACGAAGTGATACAAAGGTGTCTAGGCCTCAGGAGAGGTCCTTCAAAATTAGTACCTGAGAAGTAATTTGCCTTTTGGATGTGATACAAGAACGGTAAAATTGTGGCGACTATGATAAAGGCGTTACTCTTCAACGAGATCAGCTCATGCGTTTCGGGTCAGCATAGCGTGAGAGACAGTGGTTCCCAGAGAGGACGTTGCCGCCTTCATAACTAAAACCTTTGGCTATAGGCTGGATGAGCCTATCGATGAGATTCGCAAATACTACGGTTTTGACATCACCTGTCCCGGGTCAGTGCCACAGGCTATCAGGGCCTTCCTGGAATCAGGCGGCTACGAGGGTGCTGTCCGGAAAGCCATCTCCATCGGTGGAGACAGGGGGCAGAGGGGACGGTAGAGGGGACGGTAGAGGCAGAGGGGACGCAGAGGCAGGGGGGCAGAGGGGACGGGGGGGCAGAGGGGACGTCCTTCAATATTTCAATTCAAATGAATTATGTAGGTTCACTTTCTAAGCATCGACAGAATAGCCTCTCAATCGTAATATGTTACAAGAATGTGTGACCAACCGGTAGCAGAACATCATACTGCCCTATAATGTTGCAAGGAAGTTACTGAAGAATTGAAGGACGTCCCCCCCACGTCCGTTTACACCCTTGCTGACTGCACAACAAGGATTTTTCCGAAATTTTTGAAGAATAATGACAAGATAGTATCAACGTAATCTAAGGGGACATAGGTTTTCTGTCTACCGGAGTTCCGAGGATACCGCGTTTCTTTCCGTCAAGGTTCTCCCTCAAGTCTTCTTTCCTGACAACAATCAATTTCGTGCGAAGAATCTTTGCGAACTTGTCATCCCCTCGATAGAACGTTTCTCCAAGGCGGTCGAGCATTCTTGTGTCACGAGGAATGGCTGTAAATTTCAAGCAGCCTGGTTCCTCCATTGTGTTGTCTAGTTCAGTCCATTCAATTTTCTCAAGGATCAGAATGCCGTTCTTTCCCAAGCTGAAATATTCCCGGAACTCGTCGCATCCTCCCTTTCTCCAATATGTCTTAATCAGTTTAGATTTATGATCTACAGTAACTGCCGACAACCGTGATAAAGCTTTATGGTATTTGAATTGTCCAATGTCAGGGTGGTAAAGAAATGTTGCATACCAGTTGTTTCCTGTAGCTCCTGTGTTGCGGAGGATTCTTAAATCAAGATAGCCGTCTTGATTGAGGTCAACCATCTGCACAAAGTCTGCAAATTCGAGGTCGAGCCTGTCATATCCATCACCGTTATTATCAAAGTTACCCTTATTTTCGATCTTCTGTATAGTTTTCGCGTTTGATGGGTCTTTGATCTCAATATAAGACGGATGAAAGAAATTGCCTTGGGGCTGCTTACTGTACTTAAATTTTCCGTGAATCGTAAAGGTAAATTTGGGAAGGCTGTTGTTTATCTTCACAGAAAACGTTGCCCGAGTTTGATTATCGATAAGTTGCTTCCACAATATCTCGTTTGACCAAGGATCGGGCGACTTTTCTTTTGCAAAAGCCATCTCATTCGTCCCGCAGCAGAGCATCAACAATCCGAAAAGGAATATAAATCCGTAAAACCAAATCCATACCGATGCCTTATTGCCTGACTTTGCGTTCATGCTTTTGCCTCCCTGATCCTTAAGTAATGCAGAAACATGGTTGCTCGATTTCTAAGTTCTTCGATCATCTTTTTCCAACCAAGCTCGATTTGACTGGAATGTTCAATATCATTGATATGCATTGAAGTTCTATTCATGGATTTTGATTGCTTCCAAAAGGTCTCTTTTTAAAGCATCCCGTAACTCCCTGGGAGCTTTGACCTCCACATGGGGTATCCAGCCATAGACCCACTTCTTTATTCCCATCAGGCCGTTAACCCTGAATTTCACCTCGATTTTCCCATTGTCCAGCTCTTTGATTTTCTGGCTCTCGTGCCACTTCTTCCGCACGATGAAGGGCTTGACGTGCTCGTCAAATCGGAGCGTGACCTCTACCGGTTCTCCATCGAGGAATGCACCAAAGGCACCGGAGAGTTCATCCTCGGGTGAGATCGACTGGGGAACAAAGTGCTCATTGAGGAGACTCAGGGAAACTACCCGATCAAAGGCAAAGGTCCTCATTGCCTTGTCCCGGTGATAGTACCCCCGGAAGTACCAGATGCCGTCCCGGAAGAAAAGGTAGTAGGGATCGACCTTGCTCTCTGTGGCTGTCTTTGCGTGGAGGGACTTGTACGTGAGGTTGATACGTTGATAATTGGTGACCGCCCGGTGGACGAGTGTTAGAAGCGTTTCAGAGGGAGCTATGGCATCAGCGTCGAGAACAATGTGCCTGAGATCTGCCGGCTTCCTGACGGACAATTTTTCTTCTATCTTTGTCAGGCTCCGTTCCATATCAGGGCCAAAACTGTGGAGCAGCTTCTTAGAAAGAGCCAGGGCAAGGGTTTCCTCCACAGAGACATCGGGCTTCTTTAACGTGTAGCCCTCGCTGAAGACGTAACTATTCAGTCCCCGGTCATAGTCGATGGGAAAACCTGCCACCTGCAGGGTCGTGATGTAGCGGTAGACGCTCCGTTCGCTGACTTCGAGGTCCTCCATGAGGGATTTTGCCGTTACCTTCTCGTTCTGGTCCAGCTTGTTGAGAATGATCCAGAGTGCGTTGAACTTATAAGACATAGTCACCCCCGTATACTAAAATTATACTATATCATACTGACATCACTATGGCAGAATGCCAAATCAAAATATCACAAAAATTAATGATGTCACAAAAAAACACTGATAGATCACATTAGTAGCCCCAACCCAATTTGAGATACTGTTCGTTCGACAGGATCATGTTTTGATAGGTAAACGCATATGAACAGTATTATGGCTGTATTCTGGAGTGTTCCGATAAGACCTTCCACACCGGTTTTATACAGGATATAGAAAAAGAGGCAGAGAACATACCAACAGCAGGAACGGGGCTACATATACCCGAAGCCGCCGTCCGGTAAAATTGGTATACGTCGAAAGGTCCCTGCACCCCATACCGTGTACGGCCCCATGTCCATCTTCAGCCGTCCCGACCAGTTGTCAATTGTCCCGGCGCTCAGCCACATGAGACCAGAACCAACAAAGTCTAATTCCTCATTGTAGAAAGATAAATCCAAGGATGCTGGGGGATCATCGTCCCCATAAAGATCCCAATCAAAGGTAGGATCCCAGTAGGCACAGGCCCATGCAGTATGTTTCTCTGAGAACCTTTCCGGCACTTCACCATAGGCCTCAGCGTCTGCTCCCTTGATGGTCCACGTTATCTTCAGCCACTTGCCGTTTAAAGCCTCAAAGGCTGGTATATCATATAACGTTGCGGCCTGAGCCGAATAGGAACCCACCAAAAGAAAAAGAACAAGGAAAACGCCGATACACAATGAAGCTTTTTTCATGGAAGACCTCCTTGGAAATAGTGTTTGTGCTTGATACAGGAATTATCATCTGTAACAATGTATTGCAAGATAAATCCTATGATGCTGACCTATAGGGCGTAACTTACACCTTTTGTGTAAAATACTGGTTGATCGGAGCACGATGTTCGTATCAACGATGCTTAAGAAATGAAATGTTACACCCTATAATCGATGATTGTAAACGCTATTGATTATTGATGTATGGAATTATACCGCTGAGGGCCCTGTATCTGTTGCAAAGAGAAAGTATGGCCATTGTTAATCACGCACGGGTGGTTATGTAGATACCCGGGGTCAATTCCGCAAGGAAGAGAGCAAAGCACTGTTCAGGCAAAGTGGAATGTCACTAAAGCCATTTCTTTCGCCGGAAATAGAAGATCATCAGAAGGGCTATAACAACCACGGCGACCCAGAATGCAGTATAGGCCCAACGCCATTCAAGCTCGGGGAAGTATTTGAAGTTCATACCATACACACCGGCCAGAAATGTCATGGGCATAAATATTGTCGCGATGATCGTGAGCACCTTCATGATCTCATTCATTCTGTTGCTGACACCGGACAGGTAGATGTCGAGCAGTGAGGAGATTATATCCCGGTTGGTCTCCATCGTTTCGATGATCTGCACCGTGTGGTCATAGATATCCCTGAAGTAGGCCACATTGTCTTTCTTGATCATCGGAAATTCGTCATGTGTCAAGGTGCCGATCACCTCTCTGAGAGGCCAGACCGATCGAAGCAACGTGGTTGTCTCTATCCTCAACGAATGAATAGCTTTGAGAACATCGGGCGTAGGATTGGCTACAACCTTCTCTTCGAGATATTCAAGGTTGTCTCCGATCTTTTCTACCATTACAAAGCAACTGTCGACCACCGCATCCAGTAGCCGGTATGCGAGGTAATCCGTACCCATCTTCCGTATCCGGCCCTTGTACTTCCTGAGCTTTTCCCTTATGGGCTCGAAGACCCCGCCATCTTCTTCCTCGAAGGAGAGTACAACCTGCCTCGTGATGACCAGACTCACCTGATCAGTTAGTATCTTACTGCTCTTCTCCTGAAAATGGAACGTCTTGACTGCCGCATATATATAGTCAACCAGATCCTCGAGTTTTGGACGTTGGCCAGTATTGAGAATGTCCGCTATTGTTAGAGGGTGTACCCCAAAGATCTCGCCAAGCTTGTTTAGGACATCCGAAGTCGGAAGACCATGAAAATTGATCCAGGTGACGGTGGGCGTTAGACGGTAAGCCGCCAAGTCCTCGATCCGCTCTATCTCCTTCTCGTCAAAATATTTTTCATCATAATCGATAACTGTAACCCTTGACGGTCCTGTAAGTATTGCGGAATCATGCTCTCCTTTCTTTCTCATGGCAGCCTCTCATTTTGGTTAAGAGTAGAATTACGTTCAAGCGTGCATCCTCCTGACAGCAAAAACAACACAATGCCCACGACCCGGAGTTCCTTCTTGGTCGTCATGCCATCTCCGTGGCAAATGTGGTTACTGGCATATTTCTGAATAGCAGGGATTGAAAAGACTGTCAATACCTATTTTATGCCAAACTGATAGGGACGGAGAGACTACACGAATAACTACCTAAATTGGTACATAACACTATAATATCAAAAGAGAAAGCAGGATATGTTACGTATATCACCTTGTATATTGATAGCATGGGGACTATATCCATATGGTAAAGATTACTGATTGAAGCAAAGGAAAAAACAGGGCCATTTCTGACCCTGCCATCTGAATTTCCGGATTAGCTCTTGATTCTATTTCACATTGTAATTCTATTTAAAAAACAAATTACCATAACTGAATCATTACACCCGCATCAAGGGATGATTGCTGATTCATTCGTGTAGACGTTGCCCACCTTTATCTCGGTATCATTTATGGTTGGCCCCTCGATGCAGTTTGCGTTTACCAATTGAGTGTGGAAATCGGCGAACGGACCACCTGGAGGGCCTTGATTCAATTCTGGAGGATATTCCAGAACCACATCGGGCTCATTGTTGAACCCAACAAGATAACGATTGTTAGGTTCGTCCCAAACAATCCTCAGGAAAAACTCCTCACCCACTTTAATCTGTCCCATGTTGAGGTTAAATATAGCGCTGTAAGCATTACTGCAGACGGCATCGATGCACCTGAACAAGAACGCCATTACTGTCATTTTCCTCTGCGGATCTGAGGTGAAAGCTTCACGGTTAACCATAACCCGAGCGAAATGATCTCCGGTTAGATCACCTGGCCCAGTTGAATTACCATCGTTGAATTTGCTCAAGGAGATTGCGGCAGGTCGGATTCTAGTCATAAGGTTATTTTCCTCACAACCTACAACTGTATAGTCCTTTACCAGGAATTTCACTTTGATAGCATTAACCGGGGAAGGTCTGAAAATGCGAAACGCCTGCATTGGCCCAAGCAAACCGACATTAGACGATGTTATTCCCTCATTGCGGAACCTCATAAGAAGGTGTTGTCCTTTTACTTCTCTTTTGGCTTCATGAGCATTACCGGTCCTCACAAACCAACGGTCTGATCGGATAGTTGGTTTGGTCCAATCCTCATATACGCTCCATGGCTCCAATGACATCACTACTGCATCTGCATGCTCTTGTTGATTGGCTGAAAGCCTGGTAAGTCCTAGCTGCCCATATTCTCCAACTCCAAAAATATCCAGAGTTCCCTCATTCGATTGTGCCACCGGAACAAATAGCATTAGTAGCGCGGCAAGCCCCACTAACCCGCCAGGAAATAAATTCCTTCTCATAAGATAGCCCTCCTTTATAGAATATTTTGACGAACTCAAACTGATAAAATCGACACACCCCATTCCACCTGTGGTTCTAACCCTCGTCCATCAATCTACCCTTTGTGATATACGTCAATTATAGCAGTGGGTAAAGTATTGTCAAGCTGTTGTATTAATCAAGCAATCTGGTACAGTACCGTTTGAAATGACGCATCCTTTGAAAATTACGGAGATGGAGGACTTCAGGAAGCATTGATGCTCCAGAAAGAAAGAGGAATGTTATGTCAGCTATATGCTTACGGAGAGTGAAGACTATCAGATTAACTGAAAATATTCCATAGTATGGCTCTGCTCAACCCAGGCTATAACTGCTTCCCTGGCCTTTTCAAAATCAACCTTTAACAGTTTTGCATGGAATCGCACTTCAGTGTCCAGGAATTTGTTAAAGTTGTACCGTGAAGCAAACATCTCCGGTCCGTTGCTATAATGCATTTCAAAATCCTGTATGATGGACTCAAATGCTGTGTGTTCATCGTCTGGTGTCACTGTTCTTGCCTCCACGAGTAACAATTAGGTACAGGCCCCACGGGTGCTGACGTACTGAGGGGTAAGCTACGGCAGGATCAGCATTGCCTCAATGCCCGTGGACTAATCTCGTTCTGTCTGAGATAATCGGCTCTGAGGAAGTAACCTTAAATTGGGTTTACTCGTGCAAAACAAAGAATTGGAGGATTCTGCTACCTGACGAATGACAGTATAACCCTAGTAAATTTGTACATTCCCGCCCACGTTGCACATAAAAAGACAAACACTAATAGAAGCAAAAGCGGGCGCTCGATCCTGCCCCACACCTGACGGATACGTTTCACGCTTACCCCTCGTGAATTATTGTAAAGCAATCTAATTATACCATAATTATTCTTGCTTGTGAATACTTGACACAATCGAAACGAGGAACCCCCCAAGTGTGCCGTTTAGTAAGGGGTAATACCAGAGGTTCATTCACCCGGAGGGCAGGAGGGTATCTACAGAAAGAATCGGCAATCCGGTTTAGTCGCTTAAGGATATTGAAAGATTAACGCTGCAAGTCAACTACAGAGATACGAACGGGGCTTCCCATGAAGATACTGCGAGGTGCCGTTAACCCCAGGCCGGCTTACCAACCAGGGAGGCACCCATATCATAGGCTTTTTGGCAGTCCTTCGGGAAGACTTCCCGCCGGCGCTTTTCTTTCTGGACAACATCAAATCTGTCTGCAACCACTTTTGAGTAATCGGGGAACTGGTATGTATTATAGCTCATGATGGATTCTGAATGTCCGAAAATCATCCGCATGAGAGATTCGTTATCGCTGAACAGCCGGTCGTAGTTACGTTGTTTGGCTGTTTCTTCATGGGCGTTCATAGTATATACCCAGACAGTGCGGATCTTTGCCGGAAAGAGGGTCCGGGGTTGATGGTCATAGACGAGGTAGGGAAAGAGCAGGCGCTCCAGAAAGGAACGCATTGCCCCCGTTACATCCCCGAAATAGATGGGGGATCCCAGTACGAGAGCGCTGGCTTCCTTGATTTCCCGATAGACCGGAGTCAGGTCGTCCTGGATTGCGCAGGTCCCATAGCTTTCGCCCCCTCTTGTCTTGCACGCAAAGCAGCTGATACATCCTTTATACTGGAGGTCATACAAGTGGACGAGGCTGGTTTCGGCGCCTTGCGAAATGGCGCCTTCGATGACTTTTTCAAGCAAAGTGGCAGTGTTCCACTTTTTCCTGGGGCTTCCGTTGATTGCGATGACTTTCATAAACACCCTCCCGGTAAAAGGTTACAGTACGAATCTTTCTCAACTGTATTCGCTCACTCCCATCAACCGAAGGAAAGGCATATATCCCGTATTATTGATATAGCACAAACACCACCATCGGTCTACGCTATTTGACAGTATCGTCCAGTATACTGTATACGTCAAACACATTTGCGACAATACCAGTTGAAATATACGTCCTTTATTAAATTGGTGCACTCAACATTACAGGAAGAAATTTGTCAGGCAAGTATTCCATGCGTTCAGTTTTTGCCTCAATGTTCTGACCCTTAGGTAACAGAGAAAACACAGGATCATAACTTTGTAGGCATCGTATCTTTAATTATAACCTGAGCCCTGAGTCACTATTTACCCTCTCAGTCTACTATTCGTTAAATATTCATATTGACAATATTATATAGGCTCATTATAATTTGGCTCTTCCAAAGGGAAATCGGGAATGCATCAAGAACAGGCTTTACAGGTACAATCTGACAGTGCCCATACGTATAATGACGTGGGTCTTGCGTATGGAAAGCTGGGTAAGCATCGGGATGCTGTTAAAGCATTCAGGGAAGCCATTCTCAAGAAACCTGACTATGCTGAGGCCCATTACAACCTGGCAATTACCTATCTTATATTGAAGGATACAAAGGCAGCTTTGCGTGAGTATGATGTCTTAAAACATCTCGACTACGAGAAGGCTATTCAGCTCTTTGACCTTATTAATTTATAATTGCACCTGCCGTACTATTTGATTCGAAAACCGTACCTGACCCGTCTCTTCAACCCATGTTCAGCAACAGTAATGATTTCAAACCATAATGCCTTGAACCGTGCTGTTAACCCTACCTTTTAACCCTACCTTTCTGCTATAGTTTTAAACAAAAAATGTGGAAAACCTGTGCATAACTTGCGGAAGTGAACCATGTTCTTCCCGATTTTATTGAGGTATCTTCAATTTCTATACAATCCTCTTCTAAATAAAATAACAAATTATTTCAATTAGATAGTTATTAGCTTGAATATCCGGAGTTTTGTCGCAATGCAAAAATCCCGCATTTTTTGAGCCATGCTATTAAGTACTTACGGAGCATCAAAGAATGGCATGTGCAAAGACCCTATTTTCAGTCTTTCTGGGATGCGAAGCTAAAAGTCGTTATTTGGAGAAGTTCAATAGCTGTTCAGGGTAAGTTCTTCCCTTTGTGCCTTTTACCACGTAACCTCCCGAGAGAATGAAAGCCTGCGTACGTACACCATGAGTACGTATTTATACCTTGAAGGGGTTGCATATCGGAAAGGCATCAATTACGCCACCATGTGCAGGGTTGTAAGACGAAGAGCGGGACAGAAGTGTGAATACAAGACATGACCCTGTGACCAATGACCCATGGGGCCAGTTTACAAGCTATCGGGAATCAGGGTTTACGGTACAGCGTTTCCCGGATCACTCAAGCGGCTGAATATTTGCGGGAGTATTGTGCTGAGGCGAGTTCACGTCTGTTGATACCTCGAAAATCATCATTTCATCTGCGGGATATGGTTTGAGAATGCCAAGCAGCTGTTCCTTGTTCTCATTGTCAGGATCAAGCCAAAAATCCTCTTTGTCTCGGGGCAGGATAACCGGCATACGGTCATGGATAGGCTTTACCACCTCATTTGCTTCTGTGGTTATGATGGTGCAGGTACAGGTTGTTTCTCCTTTGGGGGATGTCCAGTAGTTGTACAACCCTGCAAAGCCAAAACATTCACCTGATTTGAGACGGATGTACATGGGGAACTTCTTTTTCCCTTCAGCCCTCCATTCGTAGAACCCATCTGCTACTACCAAGCACCGTTTCTTTTTGAAGGCTGACCTGAATGCAGGTTTCCTGGCTATCGTCTCTGACCTGGCATTGATCATGGTATACCCGATAGAAGGGTCCTTGGCCCATGGGGGGATGAACCCCCATTTGCATTGAATAATTTGTCGTGCACCTTCTTCATTGATGATCACAACCTCATGATTGGGGGCAATGTTATAGCTTGGGGCACAACGAGAGGCCACGCGCTCTGCTTTGAATTTTAACGCCAGAACGCTGACCGGGGTTATTCTGACAAAGCGGCCGCACATAATATTCTCGTGTAAGAAGAATAACAAAATCACCCTTGATTTGCCAGTCCATTGGAATGATGCCTGAGGAGTTTTACTTCATCGGGGATTCACAGCGATGTTTATGTTTCATTCTTCTGTGTCTTTGAGGAATAACTGATGGTACTCAGATTCTGTAAGGTATGTTTTCAGCATTTTACCCATGAGATCGAATAGTTGAGCTAAATCGTCATCACTCATCCGTTTCAAGATCGTCTTCATCAAATGGTCATCCGAAAATTTCTGTAGATACATTTGTACAGTATTTTCATTGGATTCCCTATCCAGGCCGAATCCTACAAAACCATCAAATTTTTCCACAAAGAGATGGGAATGCTTTGTCATGCCAAGCCTCGTTTCTCATTTATTTGAACAATACCCCTATCACATTCTCCTCTTCTTTTGATTCATTTTCAAGGAAAATGTGTCAATCATGATCTGATGGTAAATGTTTTTAAACCGTTTCTTGACAAGTATCCTCTGTTTGCTATACATTCACGTATAGAGAATACATAGGGGGTAAGAAGCTATGGGTCCGATGCAGCCAGCCAAATTAAGGAAATTGACCATGAAGGATTTGGATGCAGTTACAGAGATTGACTTTAAGCTTCTCGGTACGGAACGAAGAAAATATTGGGAGGAAAAGATACAACTCACGGAGATCTCTGCTGTCCCTTCCCTCGCGGCCGAAGTTGACGGCAAGATGATCGGTTTCATATTGGGGAGAGCGAGTGGTGGAGAATATTCAATCCCTGGCAACGTAGGCTGGATAGATACCCTGGGAGTGGCAAAAGAATACCAAAAAAAAGGCATTGCCCGGCTTCTCTTTCAACAAATGATGGATATGTTTAAGGCAGTCGGCGTGGATACCATCTACGTTTTTGTAAACTGGAAGGATTGGGACCTTCTCCAGTTTTTTGATAAGATGGGTTTCACCCGTGGTGATATGATAAACCTGGAGTTAAAGATTTAGAGAAACAAGAGTTTATTATCTCTCCGCAATACGAGGTTGGCTAACCGTCCAGCCTTGACAAACCAATTCTATCAGCAAGAACCACCAGGTTATGATAAATTTCCTCAGCACACTTTCTGTAGGATTCTATTGTCCCATAGAATGGATCTTCAATATCCCACTGTATCGTCCGATCTTCCACATCCGGATATTTCCCAACAACCGAGTCGTAAACGGTACTATCCATAGCTATTATATGGTCAAACTCCGAGACGGCAACATCAGTGACGCTCTTTGCTCGATGGCTCATTAGGTCAACTCCGTACTCGCCTATCGCACATATTGCCCTGAAGTTAGCTCCGCCGGCTGTTTCTGCATCGATACCGGCACTATCAAAAAAGAATTCTTTGGGGAACATCTTTTGTGCGAGGCCCTTAGCCATGGGGCTTCTGCTCTTGTTTGCGAAACAAATAAAGATGATTTTCTTATGAATGACGCCCATATCCTGCTTCTCTTTGCTCTTCCGCTCCTTCGAATAACCTCAGCGATATCCTAACAGGGATTCCACGACTGGTAATGAGATTATACGAACGTTATTCTGCTATTCTGAATGCACCATGGGAGAGGAAAAGAATCAGTTCTATAGATGCACTTGCCCTTTGTAATGCCATCCTCAACCCTCTGGCATCCTCATCAGTGACAATCTGATGCTCAGGGGTAAGATACCCGCCTTTCCATCTTCCACATTTATCGGTGACAAACTGGTCGAGAAGGATGTGCTTATCGAAATCAAGTTGCTCACACCGAGATGCTACCAGTTGATACTGGAACTCATAGTCAAGTATGGTTCCACGAGGTTTCCACCCATTGGCCCGGGCCGTTGCGAGGACATACTGCCATTCGTTCTTATTGATCACATGGCTAACCGGACGTCCACGACCGTTTTCATTGACCCCGATGAGAAATAATAGTTCATTATCCATGCTTGCTGTTTCTCTTTCCTCCTGTATGGCTGAGGGAATATCTTCATGGAGAAGTTCATAGTTCGTACAGAGTTTACTCCATAATCTCTCTCAAAATAGCACACACGTATTCTTTTGTCATCAAAAGATTATGGTCACTATTTTCAGGTTTATTACCATATTCCTGTCAATTTGTGATATCGTTTTTTTGTATGAAGAAATTGTAAAGAAGGATGTTCGTGGCGAACGAAACGATACTGAGCATTACAAATCTTACGAAAGAATACGATTCCCTCAGGGCAGTCGATCACATCTCTTTTATGATCAACCCAGGTGAAATAGTAGGTCTTCTTGGTCCCAACGGTGCAGGTAAAACAACAACGATCAACATGGTTCTTGGAATCCTGAATCCTACTGAAGGCTCGATTGAAATCATGGGGAGAGATCTGCGCACATGCGGTTCGGATGTCCGCATGTATATAAATTTTGCAGCAGTGTACGCCCATATGCCCGCCAATCTTACTGTTATGCAGAACCTCTATGTCTTCGGATTATTGTATGAAATAAAAAACCTTAAAGAGAGAGTCAGAAGCCTTATGCAGGAATTTGATCTGGAGGGATTCGCTCACACCAAGGCCGGGCTTCTCTCTTCCGGCGAGCTGAGCCGCCTGAACCTTGCCAAAGCCATTATAAATGAACCACGTTTACTCCTTCTTGACGAACCGACCGCTTCGCTGGACCCATCCATTTCTCAGCTTATCCGTGAAAGAATCCGGGCATATATGGTCAGGACGCAGACAGGGATACTCTGGACATCCCATAACATGAATGAGATTGAAGCTGTCTGTGACCGTGTTCTGTTTCTTTCCCATGGAAGAATACTCCTCAGTGGTAATCCGAGAACCCTGCCATCAGAGCACGGGATGAAAAACTTGGAGGAACTTTTCATAACCGTGGCACGGGAACCCCTCTGTTTTGAGCACGAGGTCTCTCCGTGAGCCTGACAAGAATTTTTGCAATCTACGTCAGGCAGTTATTCCTCCTCAAGAGCAATCCAACGCGCTTGGCAACTGTTTTTTTATGGATGGTCATCAATATTATCCAATGGGGTTTCATCACCAAATACATCGGCACCTTCGGAGAGGCAACTTTCGGATTTGTCACGGTAATCCTCGGGGCTATCCTCTTGTGGGAGTTTATGAGCAGAATTCAGCAGGGCATATTGATGGCATTTCTCGAAGACATCTGGACGCAGAACTTCATCAATTTCTTTGCATCACCTCTTACAATAAGTGAATACCTGTGTGGTCTGGTAATGACCAGCATCTCTACAGGTCTTGCAGGCTTCCTCGCAGTCGTGACGATCGCTGGGGTGATTTTCGGTTATAACATATTGCAGATTGGCGTATTGCTGGCTCCCTTCATGTTGATACTCCTAATTTTTGGCATAGCCATGGGCGTTTTTGTGTCGGCCATAATTTTTCGCCTGGGACCATCGGCCGAATGGTTTGGATGGCCCATCCCCATGATACTCTCCCTTTTCTCCGGTGTTTACTTTCCCATCTCGACCCTTCCGCCCTTCCTCCATGCCTTCGCAAAGATTATTCCGGCTTCCTATGTTTTCGAAAGCATGCGCAGCATCATTGCAACTGGTACATTCCCTGGCAATCTGGGTATAAACCTCCTAATCGGCATGCTCCTTGCCCTTGCCTATCTCATTGGAGCATCACGTGTTTTTATTTATATCTATCGGAAAAATTTAGAAAGCGGAACCATAGCGCGGTTTAATGCCGAGGCACTCTAATTCACAATTCTTCATAATCCATTCGTTATCCCTTCACATTCTTCCTTTATATTGGTGAGTAATGATGAAAGAAAAAAGGAGGAACACAGAATGAAAAAGGTATT
>JGI11944J13513_1000205_pt1 | contig 66863 bp, 60 predicted proteins | sample TerdegcoTASludge_FD_13513 | JGI IMG/M metagenome (IMG submission 13513) | reverse complement strand
CTTCCTCCATACGGAAAGGTTGACATCCAGTAAGGTATCCATTGCGGATCGGACTGATAGGCAGGGATAGTTCCGGTATAGTCATTTTTTGCTGCGTTGTGCTGGAGGCCCCGGCCATCAGCAATCATGAGGATGATGTGTTTGGCGTCAAGGGCAAAACCAATGGTTGCAGTTGATATGAGAAAAAATAGAAAAAGAAGAAGGCTTACTACAAAATACCATCTCCCAGAAGGTGGTTTTATGTTGTTGCCCTTTTTATATGCGCACTCTATCATGTCCTCTCCTTACGCTTAATACATAGTTAATGGAATAAAAGCTCGATAAACCTGACCACGTAGAGCAGGGGGAGACAGAAGGATACTCAATTGGTGACTGATTACTTTCAGAGACGGTAGCTTGACCTGAAAAAATAAAAATCCCCTAAAATACCCCTCGTTGATCAACCTACCCTAAAATATTATAGCGTAGTCTAAATATATTTAGATATTTTTGTCAACCCTTTAATTTAAGCCAACACTCATTCGGGGCCACTCACCTGTCATCAATGCGAATTGACATTATGTCACCAGTGCATATCCTGAAGAAATGGAAATCTTTCCCGTACTTCAAAGGTTTCTTGAGGATTAATTTCACACTTCATAAATTCGACGTTATCTCCACCACAAAACAGTTCGTTACCTGATGGATCAAATATAGCGGACAAGCCAGGATACAAGATTCCATTGCCATCTCTTCCGGTACGATTCACACCAATAACAAAACACTGGTTTTCAATAGCCCGCGCCTTAAGCAAGGCTAACCAATGCTCTTTTCTCTCTGAAGGCCAATTTGCTAAAACAAATATTGCCTGAACGTCTCTTGCCACTTTCCTGAATACTTCAGGAAATCTCAGATCATAACAAATAAATATACTTGCCTTTATCCCTTCAATGTCAAACACCACTGAATCGTTTCCGGCAAGATAATACTGATCCTCTCCCGCAAAGGAGAATGGATGTAACTTTACGTATTTCGCAATAAACTGACCAGTTTTGTTATATACAACAGCAATGTTCCGTCCTTTTGTATCACCTGGGGTCTTCACAACATAACCGGCAATTATATTTATTCTATTCTTCTTTGCCATTTTTGACAGTTCCGATGATGTTTCACCATCTTCGTCTTCTGCAATAGACGCAACATTCATTGAAAAACCGGTATTGAACATCTCAGGAAAAACAACAATATCACATCCTTCATCTGACGCAAGTTTTGTAAACTTTTCTGCTTTTGCGTAATTGTCCCGTTTCGACTCCCATTTGATGTCCATTTGTATGAGCGCTATTTTCATTGAGTTTATTCAAAGATTGGCTTTTATTGCAAAACCTCAAATATCTTTACTTCATCTCCTTTATGCCCGGTTGATTCACCGAAATGAGCAAGCAGCCTGATCTTCTTGTTTTCTCCCAGGATATTCCTGTATCTTAAAGGTGAGGCTACAACAATAAAGTCGCGTCCACCCTCGGTAGCCAACTCCGCAATATATTCTCTGAGACGTGTGTTGAATTCCACGTCCTTTAGGTGATTACTATATCTTTCTCGAATAGGTACAATATCATATGATTGTTTTTCTCTCTCCTGTAACAGCATATAAGCGCTTTCATAAGCTTTTCGCCAGGCAGGATTTTTATCTCGATGGTAGTCAAAATAGTCGGCCCAGACGGCCTGAACATCTGGTTTGTCAGCTATTAACCGAGGTAGATTTATCGCATACCTGCCAATCATCAAAATGGAGCTATGAGCAGGTAAGTTACTTTCGATCCATGTTTGAGCTGCATAATCTGCCCGTTTTTCCAGCGGTGTAATCTGAGAAAAACAATTGACCTGAGCTCTCAATACCCCATTCTTGTATGGCACAAAAAGTAAAACAATTGTAAGCAGAATCATCAGAATACCAGAAAAAGTGTGCGAATATGGTAGCAACTTTTCGACTCTTGTGAAGCTTTGTCTTGGCCTGTGCAAGCACCACTTCACCACTGATTCACTCACACCGGCGACAAGTCGTGCAACAAGGAGAATGATTGCAGGGAATATAGCATTATACCAATAAGTTCTGGACTGAAAAACAAAAAAAACGCTAATAAATAAAGCAATATAGAGCAATACGACACGGGTTGCATTATCCGATTTTCTCCATGAAGTTAACAATGCAACAATAGTTGCCACAATCATTGCCTTGCCCCATAAAGGTACCAGCCACCAAAAGTCATATCCTTTTCTGTAATAATCATATAGCCCTGATTCTTTTTCTACATCAAAACTTCTCATTTGCTCCTGAAGGAATCCTTTAAAATTTATCACTGAGTAAGGATTCGCTAATGAATGAGCAACAAGAACCGCGCACAGAAGAATCCATAACTCCGGCTTTTTTAACGCGGAAAGAATTCTCTTTTTTGCAGTCAAATTTTTTACTTGCCATGTAGTCAGGAAATGACTAAACACCAAGACAGGGACAACCAGCAGGCCTGGAAGTTTTGTGGCTATTCCAAGACCCGCGAAGAAGCCAGACAAAATGTAAGGGCGGAATGATATTCTATCTTTGCCAAATTGGGTAGCGAAATAAAGACTCAAAAGGCTGAATAGGCCTACAAGAGTATCGATTCTCACGGTAAACCTGGTCACGATATCAAGAAATGGGGCAAACCCCATAGCCAATGCTAACAATGATGCTTGGGGAGTAAAATTTCTTTTTGCAAAGAGGTAGGAAATGTAAGCAATTGACATAACGATAAATCCATGAAAAGCCCGTGCTATAACATAGAAAGGTGTTGGTTCAAAAAAAGCACGGTAAAAGAAATGATCCCTTGTCCATCCAAATGCTATGGAAGAAACCCACATCAAAGCCTTGTAAATAAAGGCAAGGAGATAGCTGAAGAGCGGGCCATACCTAAACCAGTGTGGATCCCAATTACCGCTCAGAAATGCCAATGCAGGTTCTACTACATCATTTTCATCTACTGAATAATACGGAAGTTCCCAATTGAGCATCGCCAACCGTATGGCAATACCCAAAAGGAGAACAAGGGTTACAAAAGCCCAGTATAAATACTTTTCGTTTTTCATAGATACGCAAGTACTATACAATGATTTCTAATATCCATGATTAGGACGAGAAAATCGAAACGTTATAACTTTGGGGTATTTTCCGCGCCTTTTACAATTAAACCTTATGGGGTATTCTGCCGAAACGTCCAGAATTTATTGCCAATGAAATTGGCGCAATAGGAACCTGCTATTGCTAAAACTTGTGCTATTTCCGGAAGAACCTCAAATCCTCTCACACAGATCTTCATAAGCATCAGATTGATCAACAAAGCGGCGACATTTACCAGGATAAATCTTGAGCCTTCTCCAATACTTTTCTTTGTTGTAATCTTGAAGGTAAACCTTCTATTCATAAAGTAACTATTTGCAAGCCCGCAGCAATATCCGCAACCAGAACTTATGAGGTAGTTTACGGAAAATATTTTAAGAAAGATCACAAATACAACATACGTGATGATTGTATTTATTATTCCGACAATCGAAAATGTTACAATCTGACCGTAACGATATCTGGTCGTTTTGAGTTGCATTCTTCCCGGTAGTTCTTTTAATTTTTCTTCCGAATCCTAAGGTTATAACAACCCTTTTTTGGGCAAATCCTTAAACGTTATAAGTTTTATGTTTTTTAAAGCTATGAAGTCTCTCACACGATTTGAACGGAGGGTAGCAGAATCAATTGCCCAGTTATAACCCCATGCATTATACCCAGGAATATCAATTTTATCTGGACCTGGATGGAACATGGCCTCAACGATCTTGCCATGCTTTAATAAACCAATGTCTTTGAGAAAAACACTCTCAGAATAACAACCACCTGAAGCGAACCCTACCATAAAATCTGGATGTCTGAACAGAGACTTGAATTTTATAGAAGCATACTTGGCTGCGAGGTTTATGGACAGCAAACCCGTCACACGCTTGAAACCCCATGGGACCAATGGCAACCTGATTGCAGATATTTTGAACTGTTTCGCTATATCAATAACCACTGACAATAACGGTGGAAAAACGTGAATATGACCATGGCCATCTAAGTGGTCGGGTTGAAGATCTGCGTTTATCACCTTTCTAATTTGAGCCGACCATTCTCGGCGAACATCATCAATATTGACCTGTCGTTTGAACAATCGCAGCATTATTTCGCTTCGCGACAGAAAGATACCCTGTTTTGTGACAATGGTGGGTATTGTGCCAGGATCTGAGACTGGCGTTTCGCTATCAAGGGTAAGGTGCACACCTAAGCCCGTATCTTCACCAAAACTCCTTCCAAGGTTCACCGCTTCATCAGCAGCACGACCACATGCAATTATTGAAGTACTGGTCACAATCCCATCTTCAATGCAACGAACTATCTCGTAATTCACTGCATTTGTAAGCCCGAAGTCGTCAGCGTTTATTATCATACTGATGGGTCTATTGGAAATCCGCTCTGAGATCATCTTTTATCGGCTATTCCTACTGTGCGTCGAATTATGTAATTTGGCCTATCTCGTGTCTCGTCTAATACTATTGTCAGGAATTTCCCAATGATTCCAAGCGAAATTAGCTGGAGGCCCCCAATGAAAAGGATGCTCGCAATGATATCGGTAAAACCTGGAACAGCCGTTCCCACAAAGATTTTATGGCCAACAAGATAGAGTCCGTATCCAAAGCTTAAAAAAGAAATTACAATTCCTGTATAAAAAATAATCTTAAGCGGCAAGGTGCTAAAACTCATTAACCCTGCAATGGCTAATAAAACTGATTTCTTTAAGGTATAGCTTGGGTTTCCATAGAGCCGAGGTGCTACATCATATTCTATGAATGCAGAGCGACCTCCAATCCAGGGGGTCATACCACGCAGAAAGCGGTTTTTTTCCTTCATAGAACTCAGGCAATCAGCAACTTTCCTACTTATCAAACGAAAATCAGAAGAATTGCTGTTAATATTGAGATTCGTCATTTTGTTAAACAATTTATAAAAAACAGAGCTGGCAATGTTTTTTAAAGTACCTTTTTGTCTGTTACGCCTAACAGTATAAACAACGTCGTTTCCTTCCCGATACTTGGCAAGCATTTCTTTGATAATTTCCGGCGGGTGCTGAAGATCACAATCCATGGTTATAATTACATCTCCGCTCGCATGAGCAATCCCTGCGGAAAGGGCGTTTTGATGACCAAAGTTCCGGAATAACTGGATAAGCTTGACGCGAGCATCCTTTGTAGAAAGCTTTTCCACTATCTCAGCAGTATCATCGCTACTTCCGTCATCAACAAAAATAATCTCAAAAACTGATAATACCTCTGTTTCAAATACTCTAATCAAAGATTGATACATAGGCTCAATATTAGCACCTTCATTATGAGCCGGGAGCACTATTGACACAAAAGGCGAATCGCTCACAATCCCTCCTTCACATCATTTCCTTACCCAATTATCGGGCACATTAATAGTTTTTACCACAATTGCCGGAGAACCAGCTGCTAAGCTTTTTGCTGGGATTTCCCCCGTTACTATTGAACCCGCTGCTATTACGGTATGATCACCTATGGTAGAACCAGCCAGAATCATTGAATTTGCACCTATCCAAACATTTTTTCCGATTATAACAGGTGCTTGCCTCGGAGGCTCATCAGGCAAGATCTGGTGAAAATTTGTGTCATATATAGAGGTCATATCTCCAATTTTTGTATAATCACCTATTCTTATAGATTGTGATGCGCATATACATACTCCATCATTTAGGTATAAATTATTCCCAAATCTTAATTCTCCATTTTTTTTCACTGTAATACGGTGCCTCAGACGAAATGATCGGAAAGAACAGCTCGTTCCAATAGATAAAAGTCCCCCTTCATTATTGAAATCAGGCCACGGGCCTATGAATGACGGAATGTCTTCAAAATCAACTCCTTTTCTTTTCATGAACCACTTTAAAACGTAAACCATGTTGAAAAACGATCAATAATTATATGCATAATTTATTTAGGGTACTCTCGTGTTTTTTAGCAAGGGTTTCAACGATAATCCCAGATATCTGTTCGACTCTTTTTTCCCAGGTATTCTGCATGGCAATGATCCGCTGAGCATCCCGTTGCTCCGACGTGAAACACGTCAGGGCAGATTCAAGCTTGGTAATAAAATCATCTGCATCATTCGCTACATACACCAATTGTTTATACTCCTGTATGGCAGGAATATCTGTAGCAACAACCGGTTTCTCACAAGCAAAATACTCATATAGCTTGAGAGAGTCTATTGCCTTTGTATAATCATTCCGACAGTAAGGAAGCATACAAACGTTGCAGGCATGAATATATCGGGGCACTTCTTTAACATTACGTCTTCCCAGCAGAAATACATTTGGAGAATGGTTATTTATGAAATTGTAGTCCCCTGGGGGATGATCATGGTAGTCACCAATAAAAACGAAAGACCACTGGGGTCTTTTACGAGCTACGGCATCAAGCAGTGCGAGGTCCAACTTCTTGTTTATAACGCCTACATAACCTATAATAGGTTTTGGAATTTGCTCCATATCTTTTGGTAAGTTGTCAGTGCTCTGAGAAGGAGCGAACTGTTTATAGTCAACAGCGTTTTTAACTAAATGTACATTATTATTGTATTTGCTCTTTTCACTGAGAAGAAATGGCGAGGTAACAATGACGAGATCGGCAAGTGAAAGCATAGTTTTTTCAGCTTTCTCCAGCTCTTTGCGAAACTCCTCAGGAAAATATGGGGCTTCAGCATAGTTGTCCACAATCTGATAACAAGCCGTAGATTTTTTAAAATATTTGATGACATTCCAAAATCGGGGATTTACCACCCAAAGAATTGGCGTCTTCATTTTCAATTTTCGCATAGCAATGGAAATAGAAATGATGCGCAATGTAAGCCCTATTCGATTCAAAACATTTCGGTTGCTCCCAAAGGTCCAATTCGGATATCGAAATACCCATAATCCATTATTTATATGTCGTAAATGTTTCTCTTTTGTATGATTACCAGTCAGTCTTCTTTTTAAAAAATTAATTGCCTGCCGAATATTCGGGATTTCTGGTTCTATATAGAGCACCTTGTTATTCAATGCCAGTCGGGACATTATTTGATGCCTATTTCGCCACATACTTTCCCACGGGTCAGGCGCAAAACACAAAATTGACTGATTTTCTAACCGAGTTGTCTGATTATCTTGGTTCACCGGTCAGTTCCTCGAAGAAGGATTTAAATATCTTATTTTTCTTATATCCGCCATCGGCTATCTGTGCCCCCCAGAAGCCAAAGTTAATGTTGCCTTCAAACAGCACAGGCCCCTCTTCGGTTATAGCAATATCCCAACCAATAAGTTTGTGAGGAAGAAATGCAACCGCTGATTTCGCAACCTCAAGCGCAGCCTCAAGGTGGGGTACACTGAAACCTTCGAACCGATATCCTGTATCAGGGTGGTGCGTATAGATATCTCCGCCATACTCAAAATTTTTCCTGGCATGGGTCATAAGTTTCCCAGACTCCATGTCCACCCCGACAAAAATTGTCCCCAACCCACCACCCTCTACAAAGCCTCCTCGGGATCCAAACCGCATGTAAGTGGATACCAGACCTATCTGACCGTTCCTGAAGATACACGTGTGAATCCTCAACGTGTTCATGCTGTAAGGATAAATTTCGCGTATGAGAGGATGCGGAGCAAGCGTTTCCTCAAAAAGATACTTCGACACATTGATTTTATCGTAGACCGTGGTAAGATACTCTGTATTTATTGTTGCAGCATCAATCTTAAAACAATCTCTTCCTCCGACACCATCAATAGGTTTAATAAAAATAGAGGCAGATGTGGTGCTTGCAAGGAGTTCTTCTATAAGATTTGAAAAACTTTTCAGATCATGTATAAATTGATTTCCAGTCGGAGAAAAAAAGATTCTTTCAATATTATACCCCAGGTAATGAGGGAGTCTTATAGGGGAGGATTTAAAGTGATGGTGGAAAAGAACCTTATTCTCAAAAAAGGGGCTCAGTTGTTTATCTCTCGTTAATGAACGAATTTTTGAAAATTCTTTTTTTCCAAGATAGTAGTCCAGATAATTTGTAACATCATTGCGATGTGCCATATTTTTTGAGTAATATTCAGGATAATCCTTATTTATTATCCAATACGTAAGTAATTCATGGAGAATTTTTAAGATTGGTTTTCTTTGTTTATCCGAGACAATGTTCCGGAACACTGCAATATTTTCTTTAATGCTTGCTCTGTTCATAACTGATCTAAAAATTGTAACATGCGGGAGAATTTACGTGAGTTGGATTTCCATGTCCTTCAATCGTGTTGCTTCATAAAATCTTGCAGTTAGAGTCTTTTCATCCTCTGTTGACCTGCTGAGCATTTTTGTTTCTGAATCATAACTTCGATGTAATTGTTGCGCTACCCACCATTCCCGGGATCTTGAAAATGATATACTAGAGGAAAATTCCTGAATTGTAAAGGCCGCCTCAAATCCGGGAGGATTATACGGGTACCCATAGATACTGTTATCCAATCCGGAAACAAACTCATCCTTGTCAATAAAGCTCAAAGCCGCAAGAAATTTAGATCTTTTCCAGAAAGGAAGGTCGGGCATTTGTTGTCTCAGTATGGAAAAAGCATACATATTGAAGGCATGATATCCTATTTCCTTGCTGGCCATCTGGTTGCTCGTTTTGTTTGATCCTTTGTTTCTTCGTATAAAAGCCATCCATTTCCCGGATCCGTTTGCCTGTGAAGCCTGATGTCTTGCAATAATGTGCCTGATGCGTCCTGTGGGATCAATATTCAGGTGGGACTCTGACAATCGCTCCATAAATCTTTTTATCCGGGAATTGATTGGACTATCCGGATCTTTTTCGATAAGCGAACCAGCGGCTGCAAACCAGAGTTGATGGTTAAATGTCATATCAAAAGTATTATAGCTTCCATCCACATTAACCCGACGCCAAAGGCCTTGCTCATAATCAAAAGGATGAAGCATAAAGACATTTCGAGCAACATCAATACATTGTTGATCATTCAATTTCATGCCTGCTGTTGTCAGCGCTTCAATGACCCATGCCTGCCCCATTACGCCATTACAAAAATCTTTTTCCGGGTTTGTGCGGCAAAAAAAGGTTGCATTCATGGGGCGTGCCGATGGTGAAAGAAGATAGTGAACAGCCTTTCGCGCCGAATTAATAAATCCATGTTCGCTTGAGATTTCGAATGCCTTTAATAGCGTAATCAACCAATGGGCGGTATTTCGAACCGGTGTCTCAGGGTCATTGTAGGGACCGTTACGTCCACCCGGGAATGATCCATCATCTCGCTGCAACTGCACTCCTGCACGGCTTATTTGTATGATCAATTCACTCAGGAACACGGCTACCTCGCACTGTTTTCTCTATAAATAAATGGCTCTTGTGTCTCTGATAAACGGTCTTTTAGGCTTGCTTCATAGTAAAACAAAGTAGCTATCTTGTAAAATAGGGATACATAATGCCCATATTGGCTGAGCTTGGTATGATCAGAATCTGGTGATGAAATTCTCTCAAATGCGGAGCGATTTATAAATGTCCAGATAGGTGAAGCGCTATGATCCAGACAGAATTCGCGCATTTGACTTCTTTTGGCCGTAAACCATGACATACTGTCAAACATGTCTGTTGCTGTATGAGGCTTCTTGTGTGTTTTCTTTGGATGAGAATTGCTCGATCGAATATGCCTAATGGTTTTACGAGCATGACTCGCAAGCTTGTTGCTGTAAAGTTTTATCAAATGATCCGATAATTTTTGAGATTTCCAAGGCCCTGAATCTAAAGGCATACTATGCAACTCTGGCGATAACAAACGAATGATATTGTAATGAAAAGGTTCAAAAAAGCGCTGCACAGCTGTTATGGAGAATATAGACTCAATAAAAGATCTTGTGATGTATGGCGTAAAAAAATCCTGATATTCCATGTATACTCGCTTGTTCGTACCTCTTTTTCTTCGAAGACGTGAATACAGAAAAAAAAGGTCTGGCATATCGCTGGGGGCAAATCCGAGATTTGTGTAATGGTGTACAAAACCATGAACGCGATTTCGAGTCATCTCCTCAGCTTCTTGGCTTATGAGCCCACCAAAATTATGGGGAATAAGATTCCCTAGGTAGCCTTTCATTTTTTCAAGATCGAACCGATTTAGAAAAAAATCCAAATTAGGCCTGTTGTAGAAGCCCTTTCCCAATTCCCCTCCGGTTCCTCCAACATCAACGAACAACTGATGATCGTTAACTTTTAGGCAAGATAAGCGAGACGCAATAAGGTCAATGGAAGCCATTCCGTCGCTCTGCACAACAATCTTGCGGCATTCCTCGTCCCAATTACTAATTACCTCGGAAGATGTGACTGAAATCATTCGATAGTTCAGATTGAACTTTGAAGCAATTTGTTGGGCAATTTTCGCGTCTGTGCCCGAAGGCTCGCCGAATGTATAATATCGCACAGGCAAGCCTGCATAGATAAAAAAAACCGACACCAGACGGGAGTCACGTCCGCCGGTAAGGGCACAATTCACATTTTCAAAATTGTTGCACAGGTTAGAAACAACTTCAAGAAGCCTCTCTGAAAGCTCTTTATAGTTACGTTGAGTAAATTTTTTATAAGACAATCTTGCCAACCGGGAAGGACTATAGTAGTCCTTGCGGAGAGGTTCATTGTTCCCTTCAACCCATGTCCATACTTGACCGCCTGGTATTGTTCTTACGTCGGACAACAACGTAAGATCATCCCAAACCCAATCAGAGCTCAGTGCCATGCATATTCCCTCTGGATCCATGGCAAGAGGCCCCATGATACGTTCAATAAGCCTTACGCTATTACTGATAAGCCACAAGCTATCCTTACGGAAATAATAAACCTGCTCCATACCGATCATGTCAGTCTGCAATTCAAGCTTTGAAGGTTGTTGAGCAGAAGCGCGGACAATACAGAACATGCCTTCAATATCATCGGTCAGTTGGTCCCAGTGGGAAGATAGCGATTCTGCGCGATGGGCGGAAAACTTTCCATTCGAATGAACCGGAAGTCCACTGAAGAAGACAACCTGAGCCTCATCTCTGTGGACATATTGTCTGGGGGCAGAACCCTGATCACTTGTATGCATTGAAGCTGCAAACACGGGACCTTTTTTATCGCCACAACTCCACATTGTCTGAGGATCCAGTCGCTCATAAATCTCTCCCATTCGTTGCAATTCTCTTAATGCCTTCGCTCGGTATTCTATTGGCAAATTCCATCCTGCCAGGAATAGATTCATATCATTACCTCCTCAAAAGGCTATGCTTTGTCATTTCAAGCTTTATTCCGGCTTTTTCTGCTATATAGTTTTTGCATTCTTTCTCTTGTTACAAAGCGACATCAGGAATACCTTGACATAATGAAACGGATTGTTGGTAAGAGATTTTTTTATTTCCTCCTTGATATCATCCGGGACAGCCTTAAGCATTATTTTTATATCTGTCCTTTCCATTCGGGCAAGTTTTGTTACAATAAAATACGCTATTTCTTCAGCATAATATTTCCTTAGATAGTTCATTTCATTCATATCAAAAACAATACTTCTGTACTTTCTTATATTCTTGTACCCAAAATCCAAATACTCTCTTGTCTTGTTGCCACTTACTATTGAGGAGTATTCTCCTCCTCCTTTGTCTCTTCCCGATCTGGTAAGCACATAATGAACAAAACCCAACTTGTACCGGTCCAACAATCGAAAAGCCAACTCAGTATCGCTGTGGTCATACTGATTATTGAAGCCATGAAGCTCTAAGAAAACATCTCGCCGGTACATTACTGTGTTAGGCGAACTGCTGGCAACATGGAGTTTCCTCAGAATCTGCCGTTTCAGGATAAAGCTGCCTTCAAACACATTCTCCTCAATAGGCAGCCCCAAGTTCGTGACCAGGTTTCCTGCCATTCTGTACGCTGATACCATACCAATCCCATCATCAGATTCACCAACATGGACCATTTTTTCAACGCAGTCGGGAAACAGGTAATCATCTGCCAGAGCATATTTTATCCATTTGGCCTTATCGGAACTGTGTTGTGCGCATATATTGCAATTATCTTCCATGCACACTGTCTTCTCATTCCTGAATGTTTTAATCCGTTGATCCTGCTCAGCGTACTTCTTTATTATCGCTGGTGTATTGTCAGTTGATGCATTATCAACGATTATATACTCGAAGTTTTTATAGGTTTGTTTTAAAACCGCTTTGATACAATCTTCGATATGTTCTTCACCATTATAAACAGGAGACAAGATGCTCACTAAAGGCTTGTCATTCATTTTTCATTCACCGGAAAGCCAAGCACAGACTTTGCTTGGAAATTATTATTGTTTTCATAGCTCACATTTATCGAACAGGCCACTAATTTGTGATGTTTTGCTTGAACCGCACCAGTTTTCTTTTGATTCTTTTTAAAAAACTACCCTTCATCCTATGAGGATCTATTGGCTGAGAAAGAACTTCCGGCCAAAGATTACGAATCATTTTTTCACATATCCTATAATTCGGAGGCATCCTGAATTTGGCGTCAACAGATAACATAGTGATTAGTAAGGTTCTGCAGTTATAGGGGGCAAAAATATCTTGCCAGCCCACATCAAATTCAAGATAGTTTGTAGATGCCCATCTGCCAATCCTTTGCTCCCAATAAAATAGATCCGGCATACTATAATTAAAAGTATTGCCCAACCCTTTCATCCATCTTTCTAAATGAGTTAATGCAAAACCATTGTTCTTCAGCCTTAAGCACTCGGACAGCTTTTCTAACGTTACCTCGCTGTCATTATCGATGAAATAATCGTAGCCAAACTTTGCGATATCTGAAACAGTACCTATTACATCGACCACTTTTAAGTTATAACGATTATAATAGACTTCAGCTTTTAGCGCCCATTTCTCATGGGCAAAATTCACATTTTTATGAAAGATATCGTTAAAACGATCGCTCATGATTTCTGATGGGCTCTCAACGATATCGTGGGCAATCCCTAACTTTGGAAGCAGTTTGGACGGTATCTGAACGTCTGCATGCTCTTCGTTCATATTGTTTTTTATCTCAGTCAGGCAGAAGATTGTATCCTTGATCTTTCTGCTTGCGGCAAGCAATAAACGGCTGTCCAACCCGGACGACAAGGATAAAACAAGATTATACCTTTTGGATGCACTAATCATTAAACCTTCCAGGTATCGCGAGCTTTCGTTTGCACCTTTATCAAGTGATATTCTCTTAGATGCCTCATCGGGCCAATATCTGATGCATGACCCTTCGTGGAGCTTCAAAAAATGATTTGGCAGGAGGTGTTTGATTTCTTTGTATGGCGTGCTATCTCCTACCCAGTAATATTCATCGTCTCTTTCTTTAAAGGACTTGATAAATCTTACCGCATCGTCGTCCATTTTTAGATTTAATACTTCTGCTATCATTCCTGGCTGAGATGCGCACCAAAAATCCCTTGTCGAATTTTTTTCTGTGTAAACAACTTGCCGCAGTCCTGCCGGATCAGTAAATAAAATAGATTCTTTTCCATTATCAATAATAAGAATCCATCGTCCACCAAAATCATAGGTCAACCCAAAATAAGGTCCATCATTATCAAATATCTTATGAGATAATTTCTCAACAACATCGAAGTCGCTATCATTCGGATTATTCGGGTCCAGTATGAAGCCAAGGAGCGTAATAGACTTTTCCTTACGAATAATCTGACATGTGTTCAGGTCAGGATGAACCGTCAGGAAGATATCATTGCCAATTTTCACTTTCTTCCAGGACGCATAATTTTCTATGAAATATGGCCCTAAAACAAACTGGGAACGGTATAGTAATCTTTCCATATTTAACAATTTGAGCTCCCTTCAATCTCCATGGCTTGCGTCACCCCCTTCAGTATATCCAAAGGAAGGCCGCTTCGCTCTTAGGCTTATTTTCTTACTGAAGCAGGATCACTGGCTTGTGAGTTACCCAGAGGACCTCGTTTTTAATTGCCGATGTATACGTTGATTATCTGCCCGTAACGTGTATATTTCTGAATCACGAATGTGAATGGAATCTATGCTTTTATCGATAATCAGTTCCTCGTATTTATTAAACACATCGATATATCGGAGAATATTACCGGCAACATCCAGCTTCGTATCGTATTTTATCCGCTCTACCAGCATATGTATTCGTTCAACATAGAAAAGCCAACGGTAGGCCTTCTCGTAGAGTTTTACATTTGCTAAAACTTCAGAAGACACTGAGGTCAGTTTTGACAAGAAGAACTCAAGCCCTGTCTTGAGTTCCGGAGCCAGTTCTTCCACGGGATATTCCTGGTGGAGAGGGCGGAAAAAGAAGTAACTGTAAAAATCGAAAAGGGCACTTCGATAGGCTGCGCTTTCCCAATCGAGAATCTTCAAACCTTCCTTTGTATTGAGCATATTAGCAGGGCAGAAATCTCCATGGGTAAGCACAAGATAAACATATCTGTTCCCTTCCGGCTGAAATTTTTCTTTCATCAAATGTATAAAAGAAAGAATTTTATCAATATCTGCTACATCCATTCTTTCTGCAATCAAGTTGTCGACTTTCAAGGTGCTCAACATCTTTTGAATGTAATCTGATATTGTGATTCGCTGAGCGGGCTCATTCAGTAAAAGGTTTATGAGGCATGGAACAATATCTTTGCCAAACTTTTTCATCAGATCAGAAGAGTTCCTTGGCCTGGCAGAATAGTCGAGAGAGCCGTCAATGTAATCCTCTTCATAGAACCGACCAGTGATGTCAGTCTTTCTTAAGGAAGGTCCGAATGAAAAGAGAGAAGCCTTTTTCAGGCGTTCAAGTTCGGCTGTAATAGTTGAAATATCCACATCGTCTCTGTATACCTTTGTCGCAACCTTGCGATGGATATCAAATATTTTGTAGCCTTTATTCACAAGCACGCACACGTGCCCATAGAATGGCAAACTAACCGATGGGACGAAATCGGGAAGATTAAACTTGTATTGTAGAAATTTTAAGGTCTTCGAAGCATTCGTCTTAGAAAAATAATAATATCTCAGAAATTTGTTTTTTATCCAGCGCCACGACCATTTTGGCAGTTTATTACCACATATATCCCTTGGAAGCAAAGTATTCTTCTCAAACAATAACAACCAGGCCAGTCTAAAAGGGCTTTGCTTGAGACAAAAAAAGCGCTTTTCTTCCCCGGGCACCTTCACATATGTATATTTACAGTTTGTCATCTATCAAGCTTAGATGCCAGGTCTCAAAGCTACCTGCATCTATCCTTATGGGATACCGCTTTGGCTAGTTCATTACAAATTAAAGAGGATTGAGTCTCCCACTTTAAAAGAGGCCTTACTATTCCATTCACGTTACCCGCATAATCTCCCCGAGCTGAATCACCATCAAGGCTATCCAACACATGAAATGCAACAGCATCATCAACCCTCAAATGGCGAATATTCGGATTGAGGGTTCTTATTCCAACCGAAATAAAGAAAATCCCCTCAGACATCAAATTGCCGGGAATGGTTGCAGTGCTTATATATCTTCCGCAAGGGCGAGGTTTGTTGCGCCAGGTATTGTCGTTATCAATAGACAGAAAAACTTCAACGCCTTCATCGTTAACCACGTGAAAGTAAATCATAAAAACCTGGTCAGGTTGAAGCACTTCATATTCCAAGTTGACATCAATTGACTCACGGATATCAACCGCCTCTGCGGGGCGGCCATCGTTCGTTCTAACACGAACCCCAAGCAAGCGCACGACTTCATCACCAGGCGCTTCCTCCAGCATCTCCCACGTTCGTTCTGCTTTGGTAGTTCTTTCAGAATTCATATAGTAACTTACAATCTGGTGCGATGGTCCATCAGCCAATATTTCACCGCCCTTAAGGAGAATAGTCCTTGGACATAATCGTGTAACTGCCTGCATATTGTGAGAAACAAAAAGGACTGTTCGTCCCTGGTGGCCGATATCATGCATCTTATTCAAACACTTCTTCTGAAACTGTAAGTCTCCTACAGCCAAAACCTCGTCGATAAGGACTATTTCAGGCTCAAGCTGAGCTGCTACAGCAAAAGCAAGGCGTACTCTCATTCCGCTGGAGTATCGCTTAACCGGTGTATCAATAAACTTCTCTACTCCTGAAAAATCAACAATCTCATCAAATTTACGATCAATCTCTTTCTTTTTCATGCCCAATATAGAGCCATTTAAATAAATATTTTCCCTTCCTGTTAACTCCTGATGAAAACCTGTTCCTACCTCCAGAAGACTTGATACTTTCCCGCGAATCTCAGCATATCCGCTTGTAGGTTCTGTAATCTTTGAGAGAATTTTGAGGAGCGTTGATTTGCCGGAACCGTTTAGCCCTATTATGCCAACTATCTCGCCCTGTTTTACGTCAAACGATATATTTTTCAGGGCCCATATGATATCAGAATCAGCACCAGATTGACTATCTTTTATATCTTCGAACTTGTAAAGGGACCGGTATTTACGGTAATTTTTAAAAGGGCTTTTAATAAGGCTCAGCGCAGTTTTTGCGAGTGTGTCATGCATATTCTGTTTCAGGCCTATACGATAACGCTTGCTGATATTTTCAACCCGAATTACTTTTTCATCCATGGTCATAACAATCCTTTATTAACCTTTATAAATTATAGTATTTTTTAAATCACATCGACAATAATACGTTCCATCTTTCTAAAATAAAGCGCTCCCGTGATCAGCAGAATTGTACCGGTAATCATCCCTGGCCATATATAGAACCAGGGCAAAGGCATGCCGAGCAGGCATGCCCTGAATCCTTCGATAACACCCACAATAGGGTTCAATGAATAGAGCACACGATATTTTCCCGGTATCGCTGATCCGGGATAAATAATCGGCGCTGTGTACATGAGCAACTGTATAAAAAATGGCATTATTTGCTGAACGTCGCGGAATCGTATGGCAAGGGATGAAAGCCACATGCCGGCACTGGCAGGAATTGATATCATCATAATAATAAAAATTGGTAAAAATAACAGATTCAACGTGGGCAAAACACGGTAATATGCCATGACTCCAAAAATGATCAACAGAGAAACGGCAAAATTTACCAGCCTTGACAGGACTGGCGCAATCGGGAATACCAATCGGGGAAAATATATTTTTCCCAGCATGTGTTGGCCCGATATGAGGCTTTGGCTTGACTGTGTCATCGATTGTGATATGTAGCTCCATGGTATGATTGCAACGCTTGAAAACAATACATATGGTATGCCGTCCGTGCTAATCCTGGCGACTTTGCCAAAAATGATAGTAAACATGACAATATGGATGGCAGGTTGCAAAATAGCCCAAGCCAGCCCAAGTATTGTCTGGGCATACATTACCTTGATGTCTTTCCACACCAAGGACAAGAAAAGCCCCCGATACTCCATGAGTTCTTTGAAGTCTATAACGCGCCACCCTGACCTTGGTTTGATAATCGTCAAAGCGACGTTTCCTTTGTTCGCCATCTCTTTGTATCTCCCTTATTTCTAATTTGTTAGCTGATTTTGTTGGCTGAAAATACGGCCTTCATTAAATCTTCCGGTGTGCCAATATCAACAAAATTTCCATTTTGAAAAATTACCGAGTCAACGCTCAGGTTGTCACGAATTGCGCTTTGAAAAACATCACCTACAAACAATTCATTTGCCACGTCGGTTTCATACAGTTTTTTCATCTCGGCCTGTACGTAATCGTGCAGATAACGGCTAAATAATGGCGTCCACACAGCAACCTCCCATGAATAGGTTAGTTGAGAAGAAGCGGGTTTGATATGAATAGCCCGTATATGTCCGTCCGAATCAAATTCTACCATATCTGTTTTCTGTGGTTTGTCTGCCGGAAAAAGTCCAAGAACAATGTCGGCTCCTGATTCTCCAAGCCTGGTTATTAGTTTCGTATAGGCATCATACGGCTGGAAAATCATGTCAGGAAATCCCAGAGCAATGGTTGCATCCTGCACAAAAGGAAAAGCCTGATCCAGCGTATAAGGAACACCATAAGGCAGATTCATCATGAGATACGCCAAGTGCATATCAAGCATTGCACCGTCTCCAAAATAGCCGGGTATATCCCATTTACCCTCACGGAGGATGATAAAGGCTTTCCTTATGTTTGCATACCTCATTCTCTCCAAAAGATAATGGCTTACTACTTTGGGACAGACACCTTTCTCTCCCCCTAACTGCCTATAACCAACCGGGTATAGCTCTTTACTGCAGGGGAGTGGAGAAATGCGGGATGCCTTCCCCGCCATAGGGACTACGCCAACAACTTCCCGTTGAGCTTGATTGCCCTGCATTAATTATAAACCCGCCATACCGGTTGAACAGGACGCCCGACAAGATACTTTTCGATCCCTTCATCCAGCGCTTTACGATATATAACGAAAGCTTCGTGAAACGCTTCCGCCGTTCTGTCAATATCCATGTCCGTATGGGAATAGCTGACAATAAGGCTCGGTGCCAGAATCCCTCTTTTCATAGTTTCCTGAATTAATAGCGTCCTGAATGGCTGGGACGGTTTTTTCTCATGATCTCGTGAACCGTACACAAGGCAGCACGGTCTTCCCAGAATCGGTATATAATCGTTCAAATGATTCTCATCGATCGATTTCTGTAATTGTGATGCCAATCGTTCACCTTGACGCCATAATGTTTCTATTACCGGCTCTCTTTCATATATTTTCATAGTTTCAAGGGCAGCTGCAAGACCGTGGTTTTCTGCACCATGGGTTCCTGACATCAAGAAAACCCTTTCTTTTTTGTGTTTCAAACCCCCAAGCTCCATAATCTCTCTCTTGCCTGCAAGAGCTGTTACAGAAAATCCGTTCGCCAGTGCCTTTCCGAAAGAACAGAGATCCGGAACGATGTCATGAACTCTCTGTGCTCCTCCATTGTGCCATCGGAATCCGGTTATCATCTCGTCAAGGATAAATACTGTTCCATTTTTATGACAAAGCCGTTGTAGTTCATGTAAGAAATTATTCTGTGGTTTCTCCTCTTTTTCAGGTTCAAGGATAACGCAGGCTATTTTCCCAGGATATTGCTCAAAAAGCTTCTGAACGCTTTCAAGGTCATTATAATTGAACTTGACCGTCAAATCTCTGATGACCTTGGGAATACCAGCCGACATAGGCGTTGAACCTATAAACCAGTCATCAACAGAAAAAAACGGGTGATTGCCACAGATTGCAACCATATCTCTACCTGTATAGGCCCTTGATAGCTTTACTGCACCGCTGGTGGCTTCAGATCCATTCTTTCCGAATTTTACCATCTCTGCACTTTTTACCATGCGCAAAAACTGTTCGGCACATTCAAGCTCAATTGTTGCCGGTCGAACAAAATTGTTCCCTAAATACATCTGTCTGCATGCAGCTTCAACTACTGGTTTATATGCGTGTCCAAGCGTTACTGTTCGAAGACCCATACCGTATTCAATAAACTCATTTCCGTCTACATCCCATATATGACATCCTTCCCCTCTCACAATATAGGGGAGCATAAATTCTGGATACTGGTCGTCGCCTTTGGCATAGGTGTGAGAACCACCAGGCACCAGTGAGTGAAATTTTTCATTCATGCTCAGAGATTTTGTAAAATCCATTTTTTTCTCCTTTTCTGTTGTATTGCAAGTGAGAAATATCCAGCGGGCTTTTGAGGTCCTTCCTCTAAGCGCTTTTTACTCATTTATTTGTGGGAATACCTGTCGCAATCATTTGAAATGAGCATCCTGCTCTGCGCGCAGTCTATCAATCAGGCGGCCTTTAGGCTTTTCCACGTCTGCATTCGTAATGACACCATCCTTGGGGATATCTCTGATCAATGTACATCCTTCGGAAAGGCCCATGAGCAGTAAATTCTCCGTTTTGCACGTACTTGAATTTTCGATCATCCCGTAACAGGTGAATCCACCGATTCCGTCCAAAACCTCTCCAGCTTTCAGATCTCGTTTTGCAATCGTGATAACGTCACAAACGGAACCGCCGATCGGAGATACTGCGGCGTCGTTAAACAAAACACCTCTCGCGACGGTAAGGGGAACTTCCAGCGATGCAAGGTGATAAGGCGTGTAAAATACATACAGGGGACCTTCTCCTAATTTGTAATACCTCATATATGGTATCCTCTTGGGGTTCTTATCGTATCCCAGAACAAATACACCTGGACCTGGCTGAGCGCCAAGGATGTAGTCCACAAGCCCCCTTTCAAGAAGCATGTCAACTGAAAACAAATCTTTTGCCTGGTCAACATGGTTACATTTCGGACCAAACATACCCCTTTTACCCACGCCAAAGCCGGTTGCATTGGCAACAAGAGTGTTTTCCATAGATATCTTGGTCCCATCCGCAAATGACGTTGCCATTCGGGGAGACAGACCACTCATAGCTGCAAAAGCCTTTTGCGTCTCAGGCGTACGGTAAAAATCCTGGAGGCCCTTCATGTTTCCTACCAAAACAGGTTTGTACCCAATGGCGTTGACAAACCGATAAAGGTTCATCATTGTTCCCGGTTGATCACCGTCTGTTGCGCTTATAATAACCCCTGCCTGATCAGCATAAACCTTTAAAATCGGGCCGACGGTTGCGTCACAATCGGCATTCATGAGGACAATGTTCTTTTTGTTTCGAATGGCTTCCATGGCCACATGAGCGCTGAACTCAACGTCGCTCGTTGCCTCAATAATCGCTTCAACGCCACGTGCCTGGCACGGCAAATCGGGATTGTCAGTAATTGCCCGCCTGCCTTTTGAAATTGCTTCCTCCAACTGCGTAACGGTATTCACCATCTCAATTTTCTCAACCCCAGATTCCTCAAAGGCATGTTTAGCCTTTGCAATTGTCCTGTTGGAGATTACCGTTAATTCCATACCCTTGACGTATTTTTCAATCTGGTGCGCTATGCCGTGTCCTATGAATCCTGCTCCAATCAGGGCAACCTTGATGGGATTTCCTTCTCTATATCTGTTCTCGAGGGCTTTATCTACTATGATCATTTCTTCTCCTTTTCCTTTAACCTTGAAAAAGATTTTTATGCAGGATCAATATAATCCGGCCAATTACTGTCCTTTTCCGAAAGTATTCTTTCATCCTTAATCGGCCACTCTATGCCGAAAGCAGGATCATTGTAGCGCACTCCGCGCTCGGCGTCGGCAATATAAAACTGTGACACATGGTAGCACACTTCAGCGTTATTGGTAAGTGTTTGATAGCCGTGAGCAAACCCTTTCGGTATATAGAACATTCTATAATTATCCTCTGTTAACTCCACAGAAGTCCATTGCTTGTATGTTACTGAAGTTGGACGAAGATCAATTATCACATCGAATATTCTTCCTCTGGTACACCTGACAAGTTTTGTCTCTTCAAAAGGTGCTGCCTGATAATGCATGCCACGTATTGTTCCTCTTCTTTTATTAAACGAAATATTACTTTGAACAATTTCGGGAACGAGCCCCATCTCTTCAAATTCTTGCCGACACCATGCTCTGGCAAAAAAACCCCGGGAATCTTCGCGCCTTTCTATTTCAACAATAAATGATCCTTTCAGTTTCGTTTCTTTAAAGATCATGCGATTCACCCCGATTCACCATACCTCGCTACCCTCTGTCGCCATATCGTTCATAGTTTACTATCTCTTCTTCAGAAATTTTTTTCATGTCTTTTCCTGCGTAGTAATTTTGATACCACGCAACAATCCACTCAAGCGCAACTGGCAAGCTTAGTTTAGGTTTCCACAACAGCAGATTTCTTGCCCTGGAACAGTCCAACTGTAGTAGATTAGCCTCGTGAGGATGCGTTGAAGCGCTATCCGTCTCCCATCGTGCACATCCCTTCCAGAGCTTTGCCATTGTGTCTGCAATCCAGGAAACAGTTTTTATCCCCTCTTCATTCGGGCCAAAATTCCATGGGCCTGTGAATTCCAATTTCCCCTCATACAGGCGTTCAGCAAGGCAAAGATACCCATGGATCGGCTCAAGTACATATTGCCATGGCCGTATCGATTGGGGACTACGGATCATGACTGATTTTCCCTCCTGAAAGGCCCTCACAATATCGGGCACTAGCCTGTCATCTGCCCAATCGCCTCCCCCTATTACATTTCCGGCTCTCACGCTCGCAACCGCAACCCCATGAAGTTCAAATTTATCAATCGGAAAAAATGAGTTTCTATAGGCTGCGGTTACCAGCTCAGCGCACCCCTTGCTGCTCGAATACGGATCGAATCCGCCAATCCTGTCATTTTCACGGTAACCCCAAAGCCATTCTTTGTTTTCATAACATTTGTCGCTGGTAACAATGATTACCACCTTCACACCCCTGGCAACACGCACCGACTCCAAAACATTTGCAGTTCCGATCACATTTGTCGTATATGTTTCCAAAGGATTCCTATACGAATAACGAACCAGGGACTGTGCTGCCATATGAATAACTATCTCAGGGCTGTACTTTGCGATCACTGAAGAAAGTCTATCAAAGACTCTCACGTCTCCATTGATTGACGTCATTCCTTCCGCAACACGGGATGCCTCAAACAAACTTGGTTTTGTGGGAGGAGACAAGGCATACCCAACAACCTGGGCGCCCATGTTTTGCAGCCACAGAGACAGCCAGCTTCCCTTAAAACCTGTGTGTCCGGTTACAAGAACTTTCTTGTTTGCCCAGAAATCTCTCCTAACCCCTTGTCCTACCATACTTTCCATGGAGCCTTACCCGAGTTCCACAACTCTTCTAAAATGTTCTTCTCCCTTAATGTATCCATGCATGACCAGAAGCTGTAATGACGGTAGCCCATCAACTGCTTATCATGAAGAAGGCGTTCCAGTGGATCACGTTCCCAGATTGTTTCATCGCCTTCAATATAGTCGATCACCTTCGGGCTGAGCACAAAGAATCCACCGCTTATCCAACCTTCCCCTGATTCAGGTTTCTCGTAAAATTCCTCAACGCTGTCTCCCTGAAGACCAATTCTGCCGAATCGAGCCGGGGGACGCACTGTCGTCACCGTAGCCAGTTTTCCATGAGATTTGTGGAATGCAATGAGGGCATTGATGTCGATATCAGCTACCCCATCTCCATAGGTAAACATAAAAATGTCTTCACTTTCGACCCATTTTTTCAGTCGTTTCAGCCTACCTCCTGTCTGCGTATGCAATCCGGTATCTATCACATGGACCTTCCAATCTCTCCAGTTTGTATGATTTCCATTATGTACCGTTGTTTTCCCGTTCGATAGATCAATGGTGATGTCATTATTGATGGCATAAAAATTAAGAAAATACTCTTTGATTACCTCAGCCTTGTATCCTGCGGCAATCAAAAATTCGTTTATTCCGAAGGATGAGTAGATGCTCATAATATGCCAGAGTATGGGCTTGCCGCCAATCTCTATCATTGGTTTGGGACGAAGAGTCGTTTCTTCTGAGAGTCTTGTTCCAAGCCCTCCTGCAAGAATAACTGCCTTCATTTTCATCCCCTCCTTCCTCTGTTTTGATGTAAATAAAAAAACATCTGCTTAGTGTAGCCCACCATTTTTTCTTTCCTTATAAATATTTCTCGCTTCCAATGCTATTCCACACAGGTAGTTCAGATTCCAACGTTCCTTAAAAATACTTTCGGCATTCTTGCTTAGTTTTGCTTTCCCTAACCGATAAACCTTATTTAATATCTCTAAACACAAATAAAGTGGAATTCCCTGAAAATACGATCTATATTTGACACCAACCATACCAAGACGGTATGATCCACGTCCATAACGGATTGCCCGGGCCAAAACCCATTTTAGCTCCATCTGTGACGATCTGATAAAATGCTCGACTACTGCGTTTTTGCAAAACCACACCTTAAATCCATCTTTCAGCAATCGCCGTAAAAATTCGGTCTCGCTGCCCATGGCATAGCTTGATCCTTTGGGACCTACCCCCTCATCATATTTATAGCCCATCTGGAAAATGCGTGAGCGGACTGCCATGTTAGGTCCAAATACCGCGCTTTTCCTTCCGTGGTCGCCTTCTTCCTGATCCGTAAGGAGGGCAAAAGTTGGTTTCAGAGGTACCCATGACAGGATCCAATCTTCCGGAGGAGATTCCCATTTCGGCAGAATTGGGCCTCCAAAAATTGAATATCCAGGATGTAAATCGGCCGCAGTTCTCAATTCTTTCAGCCAATCCACATGGGGAAACACATCATCATCGGTAAAAACAGCTAAATCTCCCTCAATGTACGACAGGCCTGTGTTCAGCGCAACATTTTTACCTTTTCGCGGTTCAAATAAGAGTGTAATTGGCAATGTGGGAAGGAACTGATTAATAACATCTTTTGTATTATCGTTACTTCCGTTGTCCACGATAATAATTTTCCATTCATTTTTTGGAAGACTCTGTCTTGAATAGGCATCCAGAACTGCAGGAAGGATTTTCCCACCATTATATGTAGCGAATAAAACAGATAACATCTAAAGGGATTTTCTTATTGTCATCATATGGAGTGTCTGCCCACCTTTTTTGAAAGATTATACAATAATTTATCCCAGTTCATAACGATCAAATGTTTTGATTGTATCCATAATCGCCTCACTAAATTGGCTAAACCAAACCCAAAAAACATTTCTGCAATGGCAAACTTCTCTCTTAAAATAGGGGATGATAATTCCCTTCCCAGCCCTCTTGCCAGTTCGTTAGCCTTCTTCATAAGGTCAGTATGGTATGGATAGTAATGAGCAAGACTCCTTTGCAATAAATCTTTACATGCATTTCTTGTTACCTCGCTGTCTTCAAGGGAAAGTAAGTATCCAATACACAGGGTTCTTGATAATAAATCGGATTCCATAGCACTGCGTGAGCGTGCTTTACTTACGCTTCTCTGGTTGCTACGTCTGATATATTCTCTTGCCTCTGGCACAAATACAACTTTGTCGCTCTTAGCTATGACTCTAGAAAAATATTCACCATCTTGATCCTTGGATAGCCTTTCATCCCACGGCCCTGCCAACTCTGTCAGCAGCCGACTCACAAGCCATGCAGAATTACTCATCCAAAAACCGTCTTGGAATTTTGCTGTAAGCCATTCGACAGGGGTGAGATCACACCAGAGTTTGTCAGGCACAAACTTTGCTTCCCAGTATCTATAATAGAAGCTTCCCCAAGCACAGCTAAGCAAAATCTTTTGATTCGCAATTGAACGAGCTTTATTTATTTGTTTTTCAATCTTGTCGTGCGCTAATATATCATCGGCGTCGAGCCATTGAATGTAGTCTCCCTGAGCAAATTCTAAGGCCTTGTTTCGGGCTGCGCATCCTCCTTTGTTTTCTTGAGCTATTACTTTGACATTAGATGATTCATATTGCTTTGCGATCATAAGTGAATTATCGGTTGATCCATCATCAACTATGATAACTTCTTTGTTATGGTACGTCTGAGACAATGCTGACTCAATAGTTTCCTTCAGCCAATTTTGAGCATTTTTACAAGGTATAAGTATTGAAACAAGTTCTACGATCATTTTTGTTATTACATGTTTATCATAATTTTTATTCGAAAATGCACTGTAAATACATGACAATATTTATAACAACATTATTAAAAAATGGTCTTTTATGATTAGTACTAATTTTTCTTTAAGCTGATAAATAATATAACGCTTATGAGCCTATCTTCAAAACTGTGCATATATAAAAGGTGTAAATTCACGGGAACGAAACAGGAATACCAACCAGGCCAGGGAGAATAAGACCGTAGGGGTGTACCAGGCATCATCGGGTACCTCAAGTATCCTCGAAAGGTCCCATGACTTGAGAACATGAAATAGTGCTGTTGCTATAATGATGAAAACGGCAAATGGGTATATCCAGAGAACCCCTGAATGAGTTGAAAAAAGCTGGCTCATTACCTGCATAGCAATCTCAAATTTTGGCGACCTGAAGAACACCCATCCAAGAGAAACAACAAGAAAGGTAACGAACCATTTCAAGACGGAAATTCCTGATGAGTCGGCAAGTCTTTTGTTGTCCGACATTTGCCTATTCTTGAATGCTCGATGAAAACACAATGCCACACCGTGATACCCACCCCAGAATACAAAGGTCCAAGCAGTTCCATGCCATAAACCACATAGCAGCATTGCAATCATTAAATTCAAGTATGTTCTCGCCGGGCCTCTTCTGCTGCCTCCAAGGGGTATATAGAGATAATCCCTGATCCAATTCGATAGCGTTATGTGCCAACGCCTCCAAAACTCCTCGATACTGGTGGAAAGATATGGAAAGTGGAAGTTATCCTCAATATGAAAACCCATAATCCGTGAAGAACCGATTGCCATATCCGAGTAACCGCTGAAATCAAAATAGATTTGGAGTGTATATGATAAAATGGCAAACCACGCAGTAATGGAATCAAACACCAAAGGGCTTGCGTAATACCCATCAACATAAAAACCCAGGTTGTCAGCGATAAAAAGTTTCTTAAAGAGACCTATGACAAACAGCCTGATACCAGCCCGTAAATTTTCATAGCTGGGCGCAAAGGTCTTCAGTTGAGGCAAGAAATGAGAAGACCGTGAAATAGGCCCAGCCACAAGCGTTGGAAAAAAGGTTACAAACACTGCATAATCTAGAAGGCTCAAGCAGGACTCAGTTTTTTTGTAGTACACATCAATCGTGTAACTCAGCGTTTTAAACGTATAGAAAGAGATTCCAAGCGGTAGAATCAAATCAAGCGATCGTACGTTGAATCCAAATGTCTGTAATAAAGGTTTAAATGACCCAATAAAAAAATTAAAGTATTTGAAAACAACAAGGATACCAACATTAACACAGATGCTGATTAGCAAATACAGTAATCTTCTGGTTTTTTCAATTGACCGATGAATCATTCGGCCGCAGTAAAAGTCTACAAATATTGGAATCGCAAGCAACAGACAGAATCGGTAGTCCCAGTAGCAGTAAAAGCAGATACCCGCTGTCAAAAGAATCCACTTCCGAGATGCGTTATTCTTTTGAACAAAAAGAGCAAATGCAACCAGAATAAGAAAAAGGATAAATTCAAATTGAGATAAGGACATTATGATTTACTGCTTTAGCGAATTACGATGCACTTCATTCGAAAATATGGCCTCAGCAACAAGACGATGACCATCAGCATTAAGGTGACCTCGCCCAGGAAATGAGTTTGCAAAACCTCGTGGAAACTTCATCGTATTAAGAAAAAAATAATTAAAACGTTCGGTCAGATCAATGAAACCAATATTGTATCTTAGGCAAATACTAGCAAAAAACTCTTTATCTTTTTGTTGAGAGTCTTTAAAGGAAATATTTCGTCCAAGGATAGCTGGTCTATATGGACAATAAATAATTTTAATTGGTCGATCCGATTGTTTTCGGAGTTCACTAATAATAAAATCCCATGCTTCGAGTTTGTCGTAAATCGCTTTTTCATCAACTGTATTATGATTTTTTTTTGACTCTTTCTTACGAGCCCATGGAAGCTGCATTTGATATCCGTAGATTTCTCCAAAAGAATACGATACTATTCTTAAATTGAATTTGCCTAGTTGGTGAAAAACTTTCTGATATGGCGGCCTACAATCTGAGTTAATTAACCTAAAACCATTACTATATTCGAAACTAGCGCACCCAGGGCCTTTTTTTAAATATGGAAGAGTATCATCGTTTAGGTTACATAAAACAATATAATGGGAAACAATATTAGGAATTAATAATTCATACTTGCGTAAATCAACAATATAATCTGCCAACGTATTGTTGCTATGCGCAATACCAAAACCGACAATTTCCCTACCGATCTTTGTAAACATATCGGAAACTTGCTGGCTCACTTTACTTGCATCGGGAACCGGGAATGCTGTAACCTCTGAATCACCCCATATGGCAATCTTTGGCAACTTATTCTTCTCTATGTCCTTTACGCCTATTGTATTATACTTTCCAATAAAAGTGGTGGCCCACCCCTCGCGTCGCATTCTGTAATAGTTGTTAGCGCTGTATGTAAACTTGCCGAGCTGTGAATCATATTCATGTGAGTCAATCGAATCCATAAAAATGTTTGTAACAACATAAGCAAACAAGCATGACGTAAAAAAACCAATTATCCAGGAGTTGAATAACCAGCGCTTCACTTTTTTGGCCAATATATTGGATTATACTTTAAGGCCCTGTTTTTTTAATTAACTAACTTAAAGCCTTTAGGCGGACTAATGTTCTCGATTTCTCCTGATCTTAACGGATGAGGATATGTATATGGTGTATAGTAGGAAGTCCAAGTATTTGGAGATGTACAACGATAGAGTGTACCAGATATTAAACTTGCAGGATTTCTCCCATAACTACCACTTGGCACCGTCGAACATGATTGATCAGTTTTCCAATATCCTACTCCAGTTGTACATATACCTGTTGGCGGCGCAGAACCACATCCTACACCCGATAAACAGGACGCGGCAGTGCAATTCGAATTATGGTTAAACCAGTGCACATTCTCTTCAATCTGATTGCCGCTCCATTGGTCATACGATGAAAGCGTGTATTTAGTTACATTGACCGTAGTATTATCAGATGCTTTGCGATTATTTAAATAATAGGATTTTGATATATGTTGATGATCTCCGTTGATATCACATGAGTAATACGAGGAATAAACAGTTTTACTAGGATGGACAAATGATGATCCACGACAAATATTTTTGGTAGTGATCCACCATTCATGAGCAGGATGCTGAACAAATCCCTGCACTTTTCTCGTACCGTTTATAAAATAGTTATAAAATGCAAACATTCGGCTACTACTTTGCCCAAATGCATGGGTCGTTCCCAGCGTATTTGTGATTTTGTTGCCATATATCTCCGCAGCCATTGCGCCGTAGTTTACACCAATAGGGTTCGGATACGTACCGGCCACCCGAGAACCATGCATATCCCACAATACCCACATTTCTTCTGTTCCTGACGAATTTATTATATCGTTATAACGGAAAACATATTTTGTACCAAAACCACCTGAAGTAAGTGTTGCACCGGTTGAGCCCTGTTCTCCTGTACTCTTAACAAACGTATTATCTTCGTAGTACATAGCATCTGCTGACCCAGGCGTATATCCACCATAGTCCCATGCTCTTTTGCCGCTTGAACCATAGGAGGGCCCATAATTGTCTATATGAGGAGTACCATCAAAATAATTGTTATCCACTACACCATAAACGAATCCTTCAATTAGAATCGTATTAACATAGTTTCGGCCTGAATACTCACCCCCAAAGCAGCCGAGAAACTTGTTGTGGTGAATTCTGACCTTTCTGATAGGAATCACGTCTGTATGATAGATGCCTATGGCACCGTTCTTTTTTCTACTTATATTGAAGGTAAACCCTGTTACTTCAAATAAGACATTCTCATCTGCTGAAGCGTTTAAAGGCATATATTTAAAAAACCAATAGCCAGAACTAGGAATATCACCTGAGTCAGGAAGATTGGAATTTAAGATTGTTGTGTCAATCCCTGAACCTTGAATGCGTAATGCTTTTGTAATTGTAATCATGTTGCTCCAAGTGCACTGCCCTGCTGGAATTACCACGGTATCGCCCCTACTAGCCGTCGAAACTGCGTTTGATACATCAGAGTACGAACAACTTCTTGCGTTTATCGTTGCAGCAAATCCTTTTGAGAAAGTGAAGCAACAAACAAAACAAAACACCAAGAAAAATAGTAAATTAACGCATCTTAAAAATACTATCTTTTCCGTTAATATCTTTCTTGACCTTAAAGCTTTTAGTTTTATTTTTAGCATACAAAAAATCTCCTTACTTTTATGTTTCATATCACCTAACCATGATATGTTAATTTTTTTTTTTAGAATATGATATGGGTCACCCAAAAACATGTCTTGAAAATACTTGTTCTTTTAAGCACTATTAGTGCCACTATAATCAGTCAATATTACCTTTTGAAATAATAGGATAATATTGGAAGTTGTATAGGCTTTTAATTCTCAACATGAAGGATCAATCCTTCAAGCTGTAAATAAAAAGTGTATTCTATTTCCTTCAAATAACCCCCGTTGTGTCCGAAAAAATTTATAAATCATTATGTTAAGTTTTTTCTCATTTAGACAAAATTGCATAATTTTATAAGTCGTTTTTTGTATTCAAACTTGCCGATCGTTGGTGCTCCCAATATTCTTTTCTCCGTAACCGTGTTGCATATTTTAGCTGTTCCAGTTCTTTCAGTAACACAGTGTTGTTGTTGACGCTGTGCACACATGCGGGGGTAAAGTTCCACAGGCTCTGATGAGGCCTCTCGTTGTTATAGGTATAGATGTATGAACCGATCTCTTCCCAGGCGGAGCATCCATCAGGGTAGCTTCTTGCAACATAAATCTCTTCTTGTTTTGCAGTTCCGAAGAACCGCTCGGTGAGAGCGTTATCGGTCGGTCTCCTCACCCGTGCGAAGCTCAAGTCAGCTCCCATGATTTCGAAGAACTCCTTTGTCACCAGGGAGGTGTTCGGTGATCCTCGGTCAACTCTCAGCTCCGGCAGGACAGCATGACCCTTGTGTATCCCCTGTTCTTTCAAGCCCATGGCATAGATATGTTTCACATGGGATGCATTGACAGAAGCAACAATGCCGTAGGCAACCACAGAGCGGGAGAAGAAATCGATGAGGACAAGCAGGTACCAGCGAAGATGATTGACAAGCAGCTTTGTCCAGTCGCATCCCCACATGAGGTTTTTCTGCCATATGGCGTACCGGGGTTCTTTTAAGGGGGAAGGCCTTCTTTCATAGGGCTCGATCATGTCCAATGATTTCAGGTGCTGATATACGGAACTGAAGGAAAGATACATGCCCCTTTGCTGCAGCATCCCCTGGAGCTGACGGTGACGCAGATGGGGTTCTTTCTTCACCTCTTCGATGGCAGTCTTTTCATAGGGGGTCAGCTCATGGAGATTCCCTTTCGATGGTTTTTTCTTACCCGGCGCACACCAGGAATAATAAGTTGATCTTTTTACACCCATATCCCGTAAGGTTTCTATTATAAAATGGCCGTGCGCCTTCTGATCTTGCACGAACTGCATGATGTCCCTTTTCTGCTCTTCCATCAGTCTCCCCGGCCCTAATCCAAATTCATCTCTTTTTTTAGGCTGGTTATCATTAGTGATTGGTTCAGCACAACCTCTTTCAGTTTTCTATTCTCTTCTTCGAGTCTCTTCAGATCGGGGGATTTCACGGGCCTGGAGTTCCTCATGGAGGCCCGGACGCCGACCATGAGCTGCCGTTTCCATTTCCGGTATAGGGAATCGGCAATCTGGTACTTCTGAAGCCCTTCCTTCAAAGCAGCATGGCGCTCAATGTCTCGTACGATCTTGAACTTCTGCTCCGGGGTAAATACCCTTCGAGGTATCTTTTCTTTTTTTCATGGCTGCTTCCTCCATAATTACGACTCACCAAGAATAGCATATTTGTCTAATACCATAAAAAAACAGGTCATTATCATTGCTTTCCAGTTTTGCAAAGATAACGTATGTAGCTGAGCTGATATTTTAACTCCTTCAAAACATCATATAGTCGCAATTTATCAAGACACCAATCTACCCTACTACGCAATGTATATGTAGGATTAAAAGGCCATTCCAGCAACTCTGGCCACATGCGTCGAATCATTTCTTTGAATAAAATGTTTCCTTTCATTCTGCAATACTTTTCCTCAACACCTAACAGTATTTCATAAAGTAAGTGGCTGTCAAAGGGATCAATTTCTTCAATAGCTATATCTGATTCTGAGTTTCCAACCACCCAACGATTGCCCTGGTTTTGTTCCCAGAAAATAAGTGTTAATACGTTAATTCCAAATTCTTTACCAATAGGAAGAAGTTCGGCTAATATTTTCTCACTCTGCTTTAGCGCATAACAAGAATTCTTATATCTCATTTTGTAGGCAATGCGAAAAGCGTTCAAGTTCCGAGGCTGTTTGCCAAAACGTGTTCGACCAATTTCACCAGTCCCCAATATATTAACTTTATTTGAATGTGATTTGAAGTAAACATTAAAGATTGTAGGGAGTATCCGATCGGTTGCAAAAAATGTATTACTCAAAAAAATTTGTCGGAATTCATTGTCTACCTCCTGCGGAACATAATGTATATGGAAAGGCACCCTTATTTTCTCAAATATTTCTCTTGGAACTGCAATATCCGGATGGCCGCCCCCTAACCCCTCATCATTAATAAAAAAGTATATTTTTTCTTGGAGCCCTTTTGATGCAGCTAGAAGCGTTCTACTATCATAGCCTGAGGTTATGGCCATCATTAACGGGTATCTGCGCTCCATCGCCCTCATACTCCCCTGTAGAAAAGAACAACTTTTGACTACAGCTTCCTCCAAACTTAACTTTTTTATCGGTTCGCTGGGCCAATAGCGATGAACTTCACGTTTGTTGATATCTAGATAATGATTAGGGAGTAAATGTTTAACACCTCTATAATATGTTTCATCGCCAATCCAGCTGCAGTTTTTTAAATGGTTTTCGTAAAAGTCTCGTACGCAAACATCGTCTGTTTTCGTGATAAGCGGGTTTCCAAATTTTGCCAGTAGATTTGGCTGTGACCCACATACTACATTATTTTCTTTCACACAATAGTAAATCTCCCTAAGGGAAAGTGCATCGTGAAGGATAATCATTCTCATGGAATCTTTAAAGATTAATGCGTAACTTCCAACATACTTCTTGATCTCTAAAAACAAATTACTAACCGTGTCAATGCGAGTTTCGATGTCATTTAAAATGTCAATGTTTTTTCTATCGGGTTCATTAGGATCAAAAATACAACCCATAAGCACAATGCTTTTTTGTTCATCGTCCACTCGCGTGAATTCAAGGTCAGGATGTATGTAAAGATGATAACAGCCTATATTGGCCAAATTCCAGTGTTCAAGACCACTAACTGGCCCAAGAGTCAAAAGAAATTGACGTCTAAATTCAAGCTTTTTATACATTTCTATTGCCATTTATTTATCTAAGTTTTGCGGGTCTGACATATGCAAACTTTTCATGTCACTTTCATCTTGCTTCACCATGACTGAAGATACCGATAAGAAAAGTAATATTGCCATTTGTTGGTTTGTAAACTCTCCAATTGATCCCTCTGCTATATTGTAAATCACAATCATAAATAAAAAACTTATCCAAAAGCTGCCTAAGGTATAGTTATAATGCATTAATTTATGTGCCTTAGCACAAGAGGATAAAAAAAACATCGTGAACAAAAATAACCCGACAAATCCATAATCAAGCAGAGTATCCAAATACCCATTATGACTGGAAGGAACATTGCCCAAGGCCGCTTTTGTTTCTTTGGTCCAGAAACCTGAGATTCCATACCCAATAATTGGCTCCTTCATTACAAAAGGCAGAAGTGCTGCCCAAATTGAAGTTCGACCCGTTAACGTCTCTTCCCTTCCAAAACTTGATATAATTTCTCCACCAAAAACCAATCCACCAACGAAAACCGCAGTTGTTCCCAAAACAATGCATACCAGAATGACGATCTTCAACACATTAGCCCCTATTGGTCGTTTGAATTTCTTTAGCAAAAGAAAGCCAGAAAAGGCTCCTAACCCTGATGCTAAGGTTGCAATTGAGGTAAATGACATCATTTTACCCAACCCTGGCCCTTTTAAGAGAAAAACCGCCATCCCCAGAATTAGCATATCGATGTACTTCAGATAATCTTGAGGTGGATTATCCCGTCTCAGCCGACTATCAACAAAAACCCAAACGAAAAAAAACACAGCAATATAACAAATTCGGCCTAGAAGGTTCTTATGAGTTGTAACGCCTACCCACATTATCTCATTCCCAAGAGGTTTGGTACCATACGCGGGAAAGGCTATTACGAGGACCAAAGACAATGGGATAAGTATATAAATAGACCTTCTTAAGACACTCTGCACTGCATTTTGAGGATTTGTCTCTGATAGTATGATAAACGCCATTATAACTGCAATTAGCTCCTTAATCCAACGCTTTAAAGATGCATAAGGTGCGTCTGTCCAGAAGATTGAAACGAACATGTAGAAAATCAGTACCATCAGCCAGAGGTTGTGCTTCATCGCCTTGTAAAAATCAAATCGTCGTTTGTACAATACCACCATGGCAAAGCAAAAAAGAAAGATAAGCAATCTTCTTTGGTAAGGACTTCCAGTCCCAGGTTCAGCATCGCCTCTACCAACCCAAACAGCTACGTCTGTGCCCGTTGCAATCAAGGTCATCCAAATAGATGGTATCCAAAGGGCCCAAGATGCTGTATGATTCTCCTTGTGCTCCATCCTTAAGAACCATAAGATAAAGAAAATGCAAAAAATGAGGGCTACGATAGACATGGTCGTTAAAAGGTGAAAGTTGAAAGGTTAAAGGTTACGATAAGTTTTAATTTGTCATTGATGATGGGTAATAGGTTATAGCTCATGTGTCAGGAGTTATGAGTGATTGGTGATCGGTTGGCCCACATCTGCTCTAGTGGTTTTTGTGAAATATGTTGCAGCCATTATAATTATATATGTCAAGTTTTTTTAAAATTGGACAAATCTGCATTTTTTTGTGCGAGCAATTTAGTCCCCCATAAGCAGGGTTTGATTTTCTTTTACACTGTGGAAATAGGAAAAGAGATGCTTCTTTTCTCCATTCCCACAGTGACGGCGACGGCGTAATAGTCATATAGTTATTCCTTCCCAATAGAGCTTTCTTTTCATCTTTGCTTCGTATTTAAGCTGTGAGAGTTTTTGAAGGAGAAGTGTGTTGTTGTTCAGGTCATGGACCATGGAAGGGGTAAAATTCCACAGACCCTGGTGGGGCCGTTGGGTGTTGTAGGCGTCTATGTATCTGCCGATTTCATATCGGGCCGACTGTTCATCGGGATAGCTGCCGACGATGTGGATCTCCTCCTGTTTGACGGTGCCGAAGAATCTCTCCGTGAGGGCATTATCGGTGGGCCTGCGTACCCGTGCATAGCTTAGGTCTGCACCCATGAGGGAGAAGAACTCTTTCGTCACCCAGGAGGTATTGGGTGATCCCCTGTCTGTCCGTAATTCGGGCAAGATGCCTGTGTATGATATGCCCTGGCTTTTCAGTCCCCTGGCATAGAGGTGCTTCACATGTGAGGCATTGATGGAGGGATGGACATCGTAGCCGATGATAGAGCGTGAGAAGAAATCGATGAGGATGATGAGGTACCAGCGGATATGGTTGATGAGCAGCTTTGTCCAGTCGCAGCCCCACATGAGGTTCTTCTTCCATATGCTGTACTTGGGTTCTTTGAGGGGTGACGGTCTTCGCTCATAGGGCTCAACCTGGTTGAGTGCTTTTAAGTGGTGGTAGACGGAACTCATGGAAAGATAGACGCCCTGGTTCTGGAGGATGCCCTGGATCTGGCGATGACGAAGATGGGGGTAGCGCTCTTTTGCTTCCTCAATGGCCCGTTGCTCACGCGGGGTCAGTTCCCGAATGTTTCGTCTGGTCTTTTTCTCTTCCCTGGGACTCACCCAGTTGTAATAGGTAGAGCGTTTGATGCCCAATGCCTTCAGGCTTTCCGTTATGCTCTGTCCCTTGACCTTCTGATCCCGGACAAATGCGATGATGGTCTTCTTCTGTTCTTCCATGATCCGTCCCGGTCCTAATCCAAGTTCATCTCTTTTTTTAGGTTCATAATGGTCAGGGACTGGTTCAGAACAAGCTCCTTGAGCTTTCTGTTTTCCTCCTCCAGTTTCTTGAGATCCGGTGATTTCAGGGGTTTGGTATTGCGTAAACTGGCGTTGACCCCCACGGCAAGCTGCCGCTTCCACGTGTAGAACATGGAGCTCGGTATACCGTGTTTTTCCAGACCCTCTCGAATGGAGGAACATCGCTCGATGTCCTTGATGATCTCAAATTTCTGCTGGGGAGTGAAGATTCGTCTTGGTTTTTGCTGACTGTTTTCCATGTCCCTATGCCTCCTTGTGTGTCACACAAAATGGAGCATATTTGTCTAATATCATAAAAAACAGGTCAATATGGCATCAAGGCATAGTGGTACCGTGTTTGTATCTCCACAAAAAAATGCGAGAGGGTAACCAGCAAAATAGTGCACCCAGTCAAAAAAAGAAAACCACGAATTTTTTCATCAGGATGGTTCTTTATATTCATAAATAAAGCTATTCCGCTTAACACAAGCAAGACACGATGATAGAGCAATCCAATTGCAAATATTACGAAAACAAGCCAGTTGCTCCTTATCCCGTTCAAGGACCACTTGAAGTTGGCAGGGTCATTTAAAAACATATAAGGTTTTTTAACACAATTGGTAATGAATCGCCATGGATACTCCTTTAGTCTCTCAATTCCCATTTCCCTTGCTATCCTGTACTTAAAGACTGAATGTGGCTCTTGCGGGAGACGTTTGCTCATTTTTACCCTTTCTTTCCAAATATTGACATCCTCAGCATTAAACCTACCACTATAGACCGGGTTAGTGCTTAGAAAAAAACTCCACCCGAAAACCCTGGATGAGTTTATGGTCAGTTCTCTAAATCTTGAATAATTGAGTAGCATCAAAGGAGTCAGAATGACAATATATGTAACGATTAAAATAAATATTGACCGAATTGTATGTGTGAGGCCGTTATTTTTACAATAAAAAAAAATATATACCGTCACACAAAATAAAAAGATAATTGATGTGGATCTTACATATTGGGAAATACCCAAAAATGCTCCCGCTATAAAAAGATTCAGCACAACATAACGGCTCGGAGAAGCCAAGAGACTCCAAAAGGCTGCCAAAACAAAAAAAGCAAAATATATATCACTTGTAATAAGGTTAGTATAGATGATCTGCTCGGGACACAGACAGCATAAAAGAGCTGCTATTCGTGCTGTAATGTCTCCAAAAATATTTCTCGCAACAGCATACACGAAATATATTATCGCAACGGAGGCAAAGACAACAGGTAATAAGGCAGCATAACGGTTTACACCAAAAACCCAATAAAAAAAAGCAGTGATCATGGAGGTCCCTTGAGGAATTTCTGGGTCAAACAAATAGTTGCCTGCAAGGATATTTCTGCTCAATGCGTCGTATCTGTGGAAATCGGAATCTAAGGTATTACCCGAGACTACAACCCACAAGATTCGAATAATAAAACCTAATAGCAGGATATGTTTAATATCTAACGCCGATAATAATACAAACCTTTTAGCGATTGCTTTTCTGAGAAAATAAAAAAATGCAATAAAGCTAACACCCAACAGAAGGCCAGGCCAAATACCAAAGGGTCTAACAGGAGATAAAGCCGAATAAAGATAAATAATACTAAGAATAACAGAGATAAGAAGGTCGTACCTTCTTATCTTTTCAATATACTTAACCATGAGCACACTCCTGTAGCTATTTTTATTTGCGATCTCTAGCCTGTAATGTGAATGTCCGAAGCCAACTTTTCATGTTGCTTCTCAAAACGAGAGATCTAGCATATTTAATTTTGTCTCCTACTTTCTGTCGATCAGAGGATAAGGCTTTTATTTCAAAAACTCAGTTTTTACTGCAGCTCGATAAACCATCCTTATAGGTCAAATCACCATACTTACACTCTCCTAAGACCGGGTCAGCCGTAGAAGATGTTATTTGAATTACAGTAATAAAGTTGCAAATGCAGATCCTTACATTGAGGTGTATTGCGTAAACCTTCCGTCTTTACTCATTTTGTATTATATTGTCTTTGTCAGCGAAATAATCGCCCGTCTGTTTATTGATCGATCTCGATAATAGAAATCGCCTGGTTCTGGATTTGGTAATTCTTATTCGATGAGGAATGAGTCAGCAATATACAGACTCAATACCTCCTAGATTCATAGAGGTATCTGAGGAAGTCTATTTGATATCTTAAGTTGTTCTTCAAGTTATGATATACGTTTATCCCTGGTAAATCCTTTATGAGCCTTCCGCGCATGGTATACTTCATAGGGTTAACAGGCCATTCAAGTAATTGAGGCCACATATTGCGAATCATTTCCCTAAATAAGATAGGATTTTTATAATTAGTATACTTATCATCCACGCTCAGGAAAGTCTCATAGAGTAAGTGGCTTACATATGGGTTAAGCTCTTCCATCGCAATATCTGATTCTGAGTTACCCACAGCACCCCAATTCCCAGCATAGTGTTCCCAAAACACAAGTGTTGATATTTTGACGCCATATTTTTCACGAACTGGCAACAATTCAGCAAGAATTTTTTCGACTTGTCCAGCTAGATAACGATCTTCTTTTTTGTGCTCAAATAAATAAAGCACACGGTAATTGTTCCAATTCTTTGGTTCCTTCCCAAGTCGCTGGCGGCCTAACTCACCCATACCCAGGATGTTTACCTTTCCATTATGACTCTTGAAATAGATGTTATAAATCGTAGGGAGAATCCGCTCGCTTGCAAAAAATGTGTTTTGCAGAAATATTCGTTTGAATTCATCATCGACTTCCTGGGGGATTTCGTGAATATGAAATGGAACACCGATACTTTCAAAGATTTTTTTCGGTATCGAAATGTCGCGATGGTCTTGACCCAATCCTTCGTTATTGATGAAAAAATATATCTTGTCATGGATTTCTCTGGAAGCAGCAAGCAATGTCCTGCTGTCCCACCCCGCGGTCACTGCCATCATGATTGGATGTCGATGGATTATGGCTTTCATACTTCCCTGGAGAAAAGCGCAACTTCTCTCGACCGCTTCATCCAAGCTCAAACGCCCAAGAGGCTCGCATGGCCAATAACGACGAACTTCACGTAAATTGATATCGAGAAAATGATTTGGTAACAAGTGCTTAATACCTTTATAGAATGTCTCATCACCAACCCACTTACGATACGGGTTCCATCTCCCATTCATCGAGTTCTTTGAGTAATAATCTAAAAATTCGGCGTCGCTTCTTGCAGGTGTTGTCGGATCCGTATGTTGAATAATGAGGTTCGGTTGGGATCCACAAATAACCCGGTTCTCATTTGAGCAGTAATAGACTTCCCGTAAAGAGATGGCATCCTGCACGATTATCGCGTTTTTATCATCTTTATATAGTAGTGCGTAACGTCCAACATATGGCTTTATTCTCGGAAATAAATCTTCAAGGTTGCTCAAATCACAATGAACATCCCTTATGATTTCGGGGTTTTCTTTTTCTGGCTGGGTTGTGTCAAAGATACTCCCAAGGAGCACAAGGCGCTTCCGTGAGTCATCCACATAGGTAACATTAAGATCCGGATGAGCATAAAGATAGTATTCGTCTATCCTTAGGCAATTCCAGCTTTCTAATTGGTCAACGGGTTTTTTAGTTAAAAGAAATTGACGTCGAAACAGCAGGCGTTTTTGATCAACCATATCTTCACCGTTAACCTGATTTATCAAGGAGGTTCTGTTGCTCATGCTAATATTTCAGATTCGGAGCATTTTATAGACTTTTGTTAAAAAACTGCTTGGTTCAATATAGTTATCACGAAGTTCGGACAGAAAACGCCTCAAGGCAATCTTGGTTCTATTGGAAAACTGCGGTGAAGATGGATTACTACTCTGTCTGAAATCATCAGCACAGTCTTTGTGTCCAAAATAGTATTCCGTGATGGACAACAAAGAGGTCCATTTAATGTTTCCCAAACTATTAATCCAGTTGACCGTGTCTGTAATGAACTTGTATCCATTACAAAAAACTTTGGGGTGCTCGACCATAAGGATTGGACGACCGAGGGCTATATCTTCGACAAAAAGATGCTTGTCCTTGGGATATCGTCTCAGGAACAAGGGGAGATCATTATATATGGAGGTAGCAGGCAATTGATATTCAGACGCCGGCAGGTCATCACCATCCGTTGCTCGAAGGGTTGAGTTAAAGGCTGCAATAAATCCCTGGTCATTTAGGGTCTTCATTGCAACCGAAGAAAAAAGTCCCTGGGGAAATACCATAACGGGGTCATATGACAGTCCAGTAAGCTTCTTATGTTGCTCCATACGCCATAAAGCTGTAGCAGATAAGGCGCTTAGCACCTCATAATTGCTATCACCAAATTCATTATACGTATGGTTGCATCCATGCACGCATATACCAAAATACTCAGGATTCTCAGCAAAGAGCCGAACTGTCTCTGGGCTGCTTCTTTTATAATTCCATGGAATAAATGCTATTTCCGTAAAAAAGTTATGTTCTTTCATTGCCTCCAAAAGCTTCTTATAATCAAGACACCCGTATCTGGGTTTTAGGAGGGGGTCGTCTATGATGAGACACGCCAAGGTCTCTCTTGAGATATTATTTTTGTCAGGCTTTATCAATTGGAACCAAACCCTCCCTCCATGCCTTATAGTCCATACCCTTTCCAAGAGGGCTCGTAATCTTTGCTATGGGTTTTGCAGGCACCCCGCCAACCAATGTATAAGGAGGAACGCTCTTAGTAACTACAGAACCGGCAGCAAGCATAGACCCTTCACCAATCACCAAAGTATCTCCTGGAGAGGCGGTGATGATACATCCAGGGCCTATTCTGACATTTCTCTCTACAATAACTCTTCCCAACCCCTTGAAATGGGCAAGTATTGTGGTACGCAATATTATCACGACTCCTTCATGTAACTCTATTGTCTCGGGATACTCATTTTCCAGATAAACGTCATCTCCTATCCACACCTTGCCGTGGATTTTCACGCCCCGTAGTTTATGCAAAAAAGGCCGTATTGTGGCAGCTCCCGGTCCGAAACGCGCCAATAAATGAAGCCATCTTATAAAAATTCTTTTAAAAAATGAACTATTTTTCGTTTTCAAAACTTATTCTTATGGAACACTAATGCCATCTGTCTGTCTTTCTTTTATTTTCCTTATCTAAGAGATTGCAAAACAAAGTATATGTAGAACTCTACCAGGTCCTCTCTTTTAATATCTTAAATCCACATAGAGCAAGAATTCTTCCAATATGATTACAGTCTTTTATCAAAAATTGCATGAAAAGATCATGTCTTATCGGTAATAGTACGGGCAAGATTGTCGTATATACAATAAATGCTAGGAATGACTTGATTGTCCAAAAACTAAATATTGGAAGATTCCTCGAACTTACTACTCCTTGAAGCAAAGCTCTTTTTGCAAAATAGATCCTATGCAAACGCTCCCTTGGAACTACTTCGTTCACGACAGCCTCATTGCACCACACAAAAGCCTTACCCTCTTGCATCTTTCTTCTGAAAAAATCCTTATCTTCTCCTCCGGATTTTCCAAGAAGGGGATCAAATGGTGTCGTCTTATCTGCGAATAACTTTCTGTCAAAAAGCACATTGCCTGTTCTTGTATATTTTGGTTGACGGATAACCTCTCCGGTTTGAAAAGATTCCCTTTCACATAATTTTCCCCTAATAACCCATGTCGGGGGTACCGTTTCAAAATATGGCTTGACGGGCCCTAAAATACCATCTGCATGAAATTGAATTAGCGCTTTGTGCATGTTAAGCAACCAACTTTTTTCAGGAAACTCATCATCATCAATGAAAGCAATAAAATCTCCGGTAGCATTCTCTACCGCTTTGTTCCTTGCCAGAGCGATGTTTTGCTCTGGTTCCACAACATATCTAACATCAATTTTCGATTGTTGAGCGTGAGACTGAACCGTATGTCTTGCAGATTCAAGCTTATCATTATCCACAACAACAACCGAATAAATGAAAAGGTTTTCGGTTTCTTGCTTTTCTAGGTTTGACAACAGATTGCGAAGTAGCTCTGGTCTTTTATACGTGCAAATACACACGCAGATATGATGCATTTGATTCACAAATAGAATTTTACCATTGGCTATGCTGGCTTACACTTCAGACAGTTCATCGGCTTGTCCAAGTAGATGCTTCGTTGCGAAAATAATTCTTTCAAGCTGTAATTTTCGCAATGCTCTCCTAAAATCAGGTGATTCTCTTTCGATGCCATTTCTCCTGGAATTAAAATATCCTTTCATCATGTAAAATCCAACAAGTGGATTTCGCCGCTTAAGCGACCTGATGATAACTCGTAACGCAAAGTACCAAAAGTAACCTCCCATATAATAACTGATATCTCCATATTTCTCATAAGCTTTTTTTAACCCCTCACCCTTTGATGTACCCGTAGGACGTAAATGGAAAAGCTTCAATGAGTCTATTTCACCCGTTTTCCAACCTTTCATTCTCGCCTTTACAATATCTACACCGTCCCAACCTGCACGAGGAATAAGACCTCCAATATCTTCAAAACATTTTTTTCTATAAAACTTGAATGCTCCTGTAACATGCCCTTTGGCGACAGTTACTCTTTTCAGTTGCTGCTCTTTCGTTGTATGTTCATATCGAACTACACCAGTGATACCTAATTGAGGTTCATCTTCAAATCTCTTGACTATCGTCTGAAACGTTTCTTTCCCAAACTTTAGATCACCATCCATCTTTGCAATTGCATCATAATCTAAATGTTCAATTGTCTTGAAACCCTCATAAAAAGCTTGAACAACGCCTTGGCCTGGCTTCCTATATCCCCTGTCATCAATACGAATATATTGCATGAAGGGTGCAGAATCCAAGTACGACTGAATGATCTTACCTGTATTGTCAGTGCTTCCATCATCAACTATTACCCATCTATAAGGCAACAATGTCTGTGTAAGAACAGACTCAATAGTAAAATTGATGTATTCTTCTTCGTCCCTGACTGGCGTGATGATTATGATTTTCACTCCTATCGCCTCATATAATATGTTTTCTATATTTTGACTTCTTAATTTCTTTAAGAGTTTTTACAATTCGCTCAGCGGTGTGCCCGTCCCAGAGCTCTGGTATGGCACCTTTTTTATTCCTTCCGTTTAAAAGATCAGCTACATCCTGTTCCAAGATTTCAAGGGAAGTTAACTTATTGGTTCCATGGGTAATAGTTATGGGACGTTCGGTATTGGGACGCAATGTCAAACAGGGAATTCCGAGGAATGTGGTTTCCTCCTGCAAGCCTCCTGAGTCTGTGAGAACAAACCGTGCTTTATCAACGAGCCCGATAGTTTCGTGATAACCCAGAGGACTTGTTATCATTAAGCCCGAACCATTGATAGCATTATCAATTCCAAACTTACGCAAATTCTTTTTTGTTCGCGGGTGCATGGCAAAAATCACAGGCATTTTCTCTGCTAATTTAAGAAGGCGGTCTATAATTCCTGAAAGAGAAGGCTTGCTGTCAACATTAGACGGTCTGTGAAGCGTTACAAATACATAGTTCTTTTCTTTTACTCCAAAACGATCACTAACCCTTATTTGACGAGCTTTTTCCAGGTTTGCTGCAAGAGTGTCAATCATAATGTTGCCCACTCGTTTTATTTTCCCCTTCGGTATGCCCTCGCGGAGAAGGTTTGCATCACCGTCTTCGGATGGCGTAAAAAGCAGATCAGCAATCGAATCGGTAACTATTCGGTTAATCTCTTCGGGCATTGATCTGTCAAAACTCCTTAAGCCGGCCTCTACATGTGCTACCTTGATGCCAAGCTTCGATGCCACCAGGGCGCAGGCCATCGTAGAGTTAACATCACCAACTACAATGACCCAGTCCGGTTTTTCCTGAATGCACACCGGTTCAAATGCCATCATAACCCGCGCCGTCTGTTCAGCATGAGAACCGGATCCAACCTCCAGGTTAATGTCTGGTTCAGGTATCCCCAGATCTTGAAAAAAGGCATCTGACATGTCGATATCATAGTGTTGACCGGTATGAACAATGAAAGGTTTTGCCCACGACTCTTTCTTCAGGGCATGATAGAGCGGCGCAATCTTCATGAAATTTGGCCGTGCCGCACAGACGAGATGAATACGCATTGCGTGTATTTGCCTCTCTTTTGTTATTAAACTATGTTAAATTTCTTCCAGGGCCTTGACTATTCCCTGAATAATAAAACCTAACGCATCGCCATTTTTCTTAACTTCTGATGTATGCAAACGTTTCTTAATTAATAATTTATTATGCACATCTTCTACATTCTCAAGCAACGTCAGCCGACCGCTTTTCACCAGATATTGGTCCACCGCCCCGATCTTGCCCCGAAAAATACTATAGACGGGCAATCCCAGGGCGGCCGCTTCCCTGTTCATGGTCCCTCCACCGCTGATCACCAAATCTGAGTGCCACAACAAGTTAAGACCATCAACGACATGCTCTGGAATTATGATTTTTTTCGTTGAGCAAAACTCACTCCAGGACTTCTGTATGGATTCCTTTTGGGCGTCATTTCTTGGCAACATGACCATGCGTGATTCTTTTACAGCGCCAAGGAGGTTAACCACTTCAGAGAATAATATTTCGGCATCAGGGTTGTGATAATGCGCTTCTGTTGCAGGCGGCCGGATGGTAACAACCAAATCATCCTCCTTAAGCCCCAATTGACCTTTTATCCTGGGATCAGGCTTAAAGGTGGGCACATAGACATCTTCTTTAATACCCGGATACTTCAGAAGATGTTTTTTATCATGTTTTATGGAATCTCCTGCTATGACTTCCGGCATCATTATCCATGTAGGGTAGAGAAAACCCTGAACGTATTCATAGTCCATTATGACAAATGATGGCATGTGGAGCATCCATGCTGAGAGCATTTGTGCCCGCGAACCATGGGACAAAGCGAGGACTGATCCTTGCTTTTTTGCAATACGCATAAGCTGCAATGCCCGAAACACCGTTCCTGCCACCTTGAGGATTTTGTGCTTCCCATAGTGCCGGCCAATCCGCGTGTACGGAAGATTAAAAAGGTCGGCAAGCCCGCATGTCTGTGAACAGTCTCGTGCTGTGAGAAAAACTTCATAGCCAAACTTGTTCAATTCACCAATGATGGGGCTGAAGAACGGAACATGGGGGGTATTGTCAAGATCGATCCAGACTTTTTTCTTACTTTGGGAGTTTTTCATCATACCAACCTTCGTAAAAACAATTTCTAAATTCTAATATCAAAATTCTAAATAATATCGAAATATTAATTACTATAAACTTTTTGGGGGTGAATAGTTTTGAAAATTTGTTCATTTGATATTGTTTAGGACTTCGAGTTTAGAGCTTCGAATTTTGTTTATCCGACATTGTTTAGAATTTGGTGCTTGGAATTTAGGATTTTAAAGCAAGCGTTTTAACCATATCTGCTGTGTAACGGATTTGTTCTTCAGTCAGTTCTGCAAACATTGGCAGCGACACAAATTCTGATGCCACCTTCTCAGCTACCGGGAAACTGCCTGGTTTGAGCCCAAGCGAGGCATACGCATTCTGTAAGTGCACAGGCACCGGGTAATGGATTCCGCAGTTCACGCCTTTTTCGCCAAGCCTTAAGATGAGTTCATCCCGATTTTTCGTTCGTATTGCGTAAATGTGGTAGACGTGTTTTGCGTAATCCATCTCCTGTGGTGTAATAATACCATCAGCATCATCCAATAATGCATTATACTTTGCTGCATTCGTTCTCCGGGCTTCGTTCCAGGCCCGAAGATGTTTAAGCTTCACATTTAAAACAGCGCCCTGGAAACCATCCATGCGGGCATTCCACCCAATACACCCATGATAATATTTTTTCTCCTGCCCATGATCACGGATCATTCTCATTTTGCTTGCCAGCTCAGCATTATTGGTAGTAACAGCACCGGCCTCCCCATAAGCGCCAAGGTTCTTGCCTGGATAGAAGCTAAAACATCCGGCAGCGCCTATTGACCCGGCAGGTTTACCTTTGTACAAGGCACCATGGGCCTGGCATGCATCTTCCACCACCGAGAGACCATATTTCTTTGCTATCTCAAGTATGGGATCCATATCGGCGGTCTGCCCGAAAAGGTGAACGGGAATGATAGCTTTCAGAGAGTTTTGAGTTTTGAGTTTTGAGTTATGAGTTTTAATGCACTCTTCTAATTTATTGGGATCCATGTTATAGGTCTTTTCGTCTACATCAACAAAAACCGGGGTGGCACCACAGTAACTAATGGCCTCAGCCGTTGCAATGAAGGTGTCCGGAACAGTGATAACCTCATCACCAGGCCCAACGCCGAGGGCAAGGAGGGCGAGCCAGAGAGCATCCGTTCCGCTGCCGACACCCACGCAGTGTTCAACCTGACAGAATTCGGCGAACTCCTTCTCAAACTGGGCCACAAAAGGCCCACCAGCAAAAGCAGTCTGATCCAAAACTTTGTTCAACGCAGCCTGAATCTCATCTTTGATTGACAAATACTGGGCTTTCAAATCCAAAAATGGCACTTGCATCATCTTATCTCCTTTTCCTAATTGGCTTTAAAATTCAACACGCTTCCTGGTAGAAGCAATAGAGACCTTTTTATCTCACGCCCACTCACTTTGTTCGTTCGAGCACACAGGGGACGCAGGGGATAGTGACATAGCATGTTTGACCTGATTTGGAGAGATCAGCAATCAGGCCAAACTTACATCGCCTTTAGGCGAATTAACTATCCGGGTGATGCCATCTTTTAAAAGACTGTTGTTAAAGTTGATTAGGAGCCCGACGGCTTTGTTTGCCAGCCTTAGATAAGTAAAAAGCTGTTTCTTATGCACAGGAAGAATCTCTTCGACGGACTTCAATTCAACAACAATGGAATCTTCAACCAATAAGTCTATTCTCAAGCCATTTTCTGATACTTGCTGACCCCGGTAGATTACGGGCAAAATTACCTCGCTCAATACTTTTATTCTTCTGGATTGAAGTTCAATAACCATGCATGTATTGTAGACGCTTTCAAGAAGTCCAGGGCCAAGCTCTTTATGAACATCGATTGCAGCTTCAATGATGATCGATGTGAGGTTGTTTAGGTGGTTATTTTCCAATAAGTCTAATTGTTTCAACTACCCTTTAGGGCAAGTTGTTTGCGCAGAATTTAGCCTTCTCTAATTCTGTGCAAAAAGATTGAAGTTTTCTCTGTGAACTTTGCGGTCTCTAGCGTAGCGGGCGTGAGATAAGTTTTTGTCCTGAAGTATCATCTCAACTATTTTTTAATCAACCACTTACTATATCTTCAATAGGATTTTGGATTTCGCATCATCTTTGATGCTTCTGATAATGCGTGCTGGATTGCCTGCAACGATAGTATCGGCCGGTACGTCTTTTGTGACTACGCTTCCGGCTCCGATTATGGCGTTTTCGCCGATCGTCACATGACTCAGGATTGTACAGTTCGAGCCTATGGAGGCACCCTTCTTTATCAACGTTGGTTCCACGGTCCAGTCTGCCTCGGTCTGTAATGCACCGTTGGCCGTGGCCCTTGGGTACGTATCGTTTATAAACATTACACCATGTCCAATAAAAACATCATCTTCTATGGTAACGCCTTCACAAATGAATGTGTGGCTGGATATTTTGCAGTTACTCCCTATATGGGCATTCTTTTGCACTTCCACAAAAGCGCCAATTTTTGTATTATCCCCAACGCTACAACCATAGAGATTGATGAATTTTGACAATTTGACATTCTTGCCAAGCTTTACATCATCAGCTATGCAACAATATTCATTCATGAAGATCTCCTCGGTGAATTAGTTGATTGAGTAATTGCGTTGATTGTTGATTACAAAATTTTCTTTCATTGATCAGCTGACAAGATTAAGACCGATCTTGAGATGCCGAGCTTTATGATACAACGTTTCATCAGCCGTCCACAGTGGCACATTAAGGAGCTTGCATCAATTGCCGTTTGAGAGAATGCCAAGCCTTTCTTCTCTTAATCTTTTTAAAGTATTTAAAGAGTCATCGGCAATATTTTTTTACCAAGCGCATCCGGAGCTTTCTAATAGATTCCAGTTGTATTCTTCTGCGCGCTCTTCTGGTTACATCTGTTTCGAGCGTCTCGGCATCTTGCAGACTAACAATGACCGCCTTGGGCTTATTTCGGGAGGTAATTACAACCCTCTCTCTGCCGAGCGCAACGGTATTAACGAGTTCGGAAAATTTTTGCCTTGCTTCCTTGATGTTTATCTGCATAGTAGACATGATGTACACCAAATTGTGAAGTCTGTCAATGTTGCATTTTTATGATGAAATAGAAAATTGGTTGGCTTGTGAAGCAATAAATAAGTCGACTAATTACATCTATAATTTACAGTACTCAATGGCTTCCAGAAATTCACTGATGTCTTTTTTGCCTTTGTGGAGCATATCAAATACGATATCGTAATCCAGGTCTTCATATGCGTGGGCAATTACGTTTCGAAAACCGGCCATCTGAACTAATTTCTTCTTCAATTCATCTGATATGACTCCCGCCTCATGAAGGATGTGGAATGACTCTGCCATTGTAGTCGGCTTTCTCAGTTTTTTTTGAGCAATGATGCTTTCGGCCAAATCAATCGTGGATTGTGTCACCAGATAGAGATATCTCTCAACTGCTCCTCTGATATCGATATCATTCTCAATATCACCCTTGGGAAACCCTTTGTATCGGTCGAGAATGGAAAGTATTTTCTTATTACACTTATCTTATTCTCAATCACAGCGATCGATGTCATAATTACTTTAGGCTCTGGTTAGAGCGTGCCTCTTTAACATTAAATGGAAGTCGAAGTATTCGTTAAGAACCTTGGGCTCAAACAACACCCGAAAGGGCTCTCTTTCAAAAATGAGTTGTCCTTCATGAAGTATGTTATATTTCAATTCCGTTGAGTTAACTAAGTCCAGCATAACAACATCAACCTTATCGGTTTTCAGACATCGCGATAGCTCATCTATTAACTGGAACTGAATACTGGCGATCCTCTTTTTATCCTTAATGCCCAGAAAAATGGCAAAATCATAATCACTTATTGGCCCACGAGTTCCCCTCGCCGTTGAGCCAAAAAGATAGACGAGTTTAACTTCAGGATGTGACTCGAATATTCGGTATACCGATTTTTTCATCTATTAAGTATATATTTTTTTGATCCGATTATTGATTCTTTCTGATTATGTAATTAATTAACTTACTCAACCAATTACCAATCAACCAGTCAGCAGGCTTGCCAATCACCTAATCTACGAATCAACCCATGAACTGCTCTTTCTACAGTTCTATCAACCGGCCTTTATCTTTGATGGAAGCATTTGCGGCTTCGAGCATTTTTACAACTCTCAGGCCTGATACGCCATCGTTGATTGGAGTTTTGTTATTTTCCACACACTCTACGAAATATTCTGCTTCCGCCCTCAATGCCTCAATCTGTGCTATCTTGGGAACCCAGGCATCTCCTGAACGATAACTTACGAGAAGATCATAGACGCTTTCGCGCGTTTGTATATCTACGCCTTTGTCATAGATCTTTACTTTCTCGTCAGCTTCAAGGTCGTTCCAGACAAGCATCTTCTTGTCTCCCCCTATCAAAGTGTTGCGCACCTTGACAGGCGACAGCCAGTTGACGTTAAAGTGAGCGATGACATTGTTCTCACAGTACACAGTCACATACGCCACATCTTCAAAGCCATTGTAGTGAACCTCGCCGGTTGCCGACAAGGCAAGTGGTTTCGCAGGTACAACATAATCCATTATCGCGAAGTCATGGGGGGCAAGATCCCAGACAACGTTTACATCGTGCTGGAAGAGCCCAAGGTTAACGCGCATGGAATCATAGTAATAAAGCCTGCCCAGGTGTTCCTCATCTATCAGTTGTTTGATCTTTTTTACCGCTCCGGTAAAGAGAAATGTGTGATCTACCATTATTTGTAAATTTTTCTTATCTGCCAGTTCAACCAATTCTTCTGCCTGAGCTACCGTTGAAGTGAAGGGTTTTTCAACAAAGACGTGTTTCCCATTCTGAAGCGCCTTTTTTGCCAGCTCAAAGTGGGTATATACCGGCGTTATTATGGCAACGGCATCAATGTCTTTCGAGGTTAGGATATCCGTTACATCCCTACTTGTTTTTAAGGCCGGATAAAGCTTGCTTGCCTTGGTTAAAGCATTCGCATTGACATCGCACAACGAAATAACTTGAGCTCTATCAATGGCGTTAAAATTCCTGACTATATTTGGACCCCAGTAACCATATCCTATAACGCCGATCCGTAGCATTGTATTACCTCCTGTGAAAACCGTTGATTAAGTAATTATGTTTATTAGGTTGACGCTACCCACTTTTTATTCTTCGTCCTTCTGTTTCAGGCGCTTAAGGTGTGCAATATAACCATTTAGATATTTCAGAACGTCCTTTGATTCCGCCTTTAGTTCATAAAGATGGTTGTCAGGAAAGTATCTTTCATCGATGCAAATGTTGATATCATCAATAAGTTCTGAAAGGGATCCCCTAGATTGCCTACAAAACTGAATATTCTCCTGATAATGATATCTACCATGACCCTCAGCTATATTGTTCGTTAAAGAGGTTGACGCTCGGCGCATTTGTCCGGCAAGATTGTATTCCTCATGTTTTGGGAGTTTTTTTACTAAGGTGTAGATCTTTTTTCTGAACTCTCTTGCCACTTTGTATGTCTCTAGTTCTTCAAAGGTTTTGTAAGCCATAAGTCAAAATAGTTGACTCAGCAATAGAGTTGAATAGTTATTGTGTTACTAATAAACCTACTAAACTCAGTTATTTAATCAACCTGTTTTCGCTCCTAGTATGCTCCTTTTCCTTTTAAGACCACCCACGGTGTTTGTAAAATGATCTTAATATCCAACCACAAAGACCACTCTTGCACATAGTTGATGTCTATACGAACCATCTCATCAAATGTGGTAGCACTTCTTCCTTTGACCTGCCAAAGACCAGTTATACCGGGTTTCATTTCGAGCAATCTTCTCCGATGCCAGACATCATATTCTTCGCATTCGTAGGGGATGGCTGGTCTCGGCCCAACAAGTGACATATTTCCAAGTAAAACATTAAAAAATTGTGGCAACTCATCAAGGCTCGTCTTTCGAAGAAAATTACCTATAGGAGTCACTCGTGGATCCTTGGTTATTTTGTACGTACCCCTTTGCTTTGGAGTGTTTATCTCTCTACCGTGCTCCCCCCGAATTAAATTTCTGACGAACTCCTTGTGTATAGTCGGATCGTTATTCGTATACATCGATCTAAATTTGTAAAAAACGAAACGTTTACCAAACAGACCAACCCTTTCCTGCCGAAAAAATACAGGGCCTTCAGATGTAAGTTTAATCAGTGCTGCAATAACGACAAAAATAGGGGAAAAAGAGATTAACGCAAAAAGACTTCCGAAAATATCGATCATACGTTTCGCAAATAAACTGGGTTGTTTTTTTGCCATTCTCGCAATTACATCAGGGTACATCTTTGTATGCTCAGGATTTTCGGTAAATACTTTTTCGAATCGACCGGGGAAAATGTGCCAGGTTACGATAATCTTGTTGAATTCGAGTTCGTCTAACGCATTTTTGAATGCACTGTCGCACTTGTCAACAATGTTTTTTTGAGCAGACCTTAGATTCTTTTCGTAGGTCGTTATTTCGGTAAATATTACGCCCACTATGCCGCCATATCTGTACCAACCTTTAATGTCTGTATCTCTTGTCACTGAGGACAAACAATCTCCAAGCTTTTTGGCAACCACGTGCCTGTCAAATCCTTCTGGTATATTATGCAGATCAACGAGCATCAGAAGGAATGGATGCCGTGAACGTTCAGACCTTTTTCTTTCAATGCTTAATAGCTCGCAGAAGTATGGCTCCTGGTATAGGCTTGTGTAGCGGTCTACAAGCCCAATGCCTGGTGAGCTGAGAGATTGAGGTTGTTTAAGTACTTTCGGATTTTTCTGAAAGAAATCTATAATTGGCATTGTTTATCTGATGCTCCTCATGGCAATTGTTGTGTATTGGAGAGCATTTCTTATGCCATTCAGGGTAATTTATGAATAAATTAATATATCTAACATGTTATGCAAACAAACACCCAATAGGGCCATACCGGTGAACCGTTGGAACAACATTTTTTGGTAGTAGAAGCTTCAAGAATTGGAGCCAATAGCCAGACAACTTTAACCGCTACAGCCTTTTATAGAGCCATGCAGGAATGTAGAACCGGCGCTTGTTAAACACAATGCCAAGCACGTTTCCACCATTTTTAACAATCTTTTCTTTTACTCCTAACGCAACAGGCCAGCGTGTTTTTTCTGCCTCGACCACCATTACAACTCCATCCACATGCCTCACCAGGGCAAGTCCGTCCGGGAAGAGCGTTGCAGGAGGCGTGTCTAAAACAATCATATCAAAACGATCTTTCAGGGTTTCCCAGAACATGGCATTCTTAGCAGAATCAAGGGTCCTGGGGTTTAGGCTGGACTGTTGAAAAAGGGGCATAACATAGAGACTGCTATCTTCAACCTGACAGAAAGCCTTTTCCAGCGGAGCATTGGCTTTCATCACATCTTCAAGGCTGGCCTCGGGAGCCACATCAACAAACACTTGAAACTCAGGGCGGCTTCTGTCAAGATCAATAAGGAGAACCGCCTTTCCAAGCCTTAACGACGCAGCCTTAGCTAACTGTCGTGCAACAGTAGACGTTCCCTCGTTTGAGTGAGACCCAATGAACATAATTACAGGGTGGGCCATATCAGGAAGAAGAGCGGTTATATTCTGATAAAGGGAAAGCATTTCATTTTCCAAACCAATTTCAGATTCCTGTGCCCTGTACGTTTTGGGGAGGGGAATCTCTATGGGTTTTTCCGGCATCATTTTCTTGTTGCGTGCGTATTCAAGGGCTTCGTAGATTTTGCTCATTCATCCTCCTTACGCCTACCGAATTTCATTCTCCTGAAGGCTTTGGTAATGCAATTTTACTGCCAGTTGCGATAAGATTGGGATCAACTACCTGTGGCTTACTTTCTTGAATCAGCGTTGTAAACTTGTCGTCAGAACGTGTGATTTCATCCGCTCCAGGACGGGCTGGCTTATCTCTTTTTGCCCGAACCGTTTTCTGGGAAGGTTCGGCTTGCGAAGCTGATTGCACAGCATTTCTTTGCCGTCCAGGGACACGTCTTTTTGCTGCATGTTCTTCCTTCGCTGCCGCTGTTTGGTTCCGAGGTTTTGCATTGTCAACGGTGACCGGTGAAGTATTTACGGATAGGTCTTTTTTTTCTGCTACCGGTGCGGCTATCGTTGGTGCGCCTGGTCGCTCTTCCGTAAGTTTAGGTGTTTCATGTTTTGATATCGAATCATCCTTAGGCGGCTCATGTTTCTCTTGCGGCTTTGAGGTAATACTTTTCATCAATAATTCTTTTCCGGAAAAATTGATGGAAGACCCGTTGCTGTAATATATAGCCGCAAATATGCTAAAAAATAACAGAATTGTAGAAAAACCAAGAGCTATTTGCCATTTTGAAAACCGTTGCTTCTTCTTCCCATCGATGTCAGAAATAACTTCCCGGGCAACCTTAGCGCTAACCGGTCTCTGTTGATATCCAAAACCAGTGATAAGAGAATTATCACAAAGAATATTGATCACCCGAGGAATTCCCTGTGCCTTTTTTACAATTTCGTTCTGCGCTTGTTTTGTAAAGATGGTATTAACATGACCACCGGCCTTGAAAATACGATGTTTTATATAATCGAGGCTTTCATCATTTGTGAGGGGAAGAATGGTTGAGCGTATGGCAATACGCTGTTTTAATTGACGAAGCCTGTCATTATTGAGGTTCTCTTCAAATTCAGGCTGCCCAATGAGTACAATCTGAATCAGCTTTTCCTTCGTTGTCTCAAGATTTGAAAGCATCCGTATATCTTCAAGGGTCTCGATGGGCATGTTCTGGGCTTCATCGATTACGAGGAGTATAGTGTTCCCTTTGTTATACTCGTCTATCAGAACATGATAGAGCTTATTTACCATCTCCATGGTATCATTGGTATCAATATGAAGGTCTAATTCTTCGTAAATTGTTTTGAGAAGCCCGTTGAATGTGAGCCTTGCATTCAAAACATAAATAATCTTTGTGCGTTCTTTGTCGGCATTATCCAGGTAGAATCGCAGGATCGTAGTTTTTCCAACACCCACAGCACCGACGATTGTGACAAACCCCTTCTTTTGCTCAATACCATAAATAATTGCAGCCATTGCCTCTTTATGGCTTGGGCTCATGTACAAGAACTCCGGATCAGGAGTAATGTGGAAGGGTTCTTTCTTGAGATTGTAGTAGTTTAAATACATAGTATTAGCTCATGAAATGCTCAGCATGGAGCATAGGGCATAGAGCATGGAGAGAGACAATGCGCATTTAAGTGTATTGCTAAAACTCCTTATTTGACGACAGAGAGAGTCAAGCCTATCCAACCAACTATTTAGCTTATCATCTCCAATAAAACCTCTCATATTTAAAAGAAACAAAATATTCGCATTTTCAAATGTTGATCTCTTTGCTATGTTGAGAAACTGCTTGAACTCTTTATTTGAAGAAGAACCCGAACCTTCTGCAATATTATTCGGCATTGATAAAGCGGCCCCTCTTAGTTGCTCTGCAAAGCGAAATAATCTCTTCTCTTCCATCTCGTCGGCAAGATCGCAGAATTCATTAGCCAACTGAATGGCCGACCCCCAGATCTTTAAATCCTGAAATCTAAACTTAGCTTTTTGCTTTGCGAGTTGCATTAATGTTTCGGCTTTATTTTTTACTCTATGCTCTGCACTCTTCACTCTATGCTCTCTGCCCTATGCTCCATGCTATAGCTATATGAGCTTGGAGCTCACTTCTTCAGCGCTATCGACACCATGACAGGAAGGCCGAGATGTTTTTCTGCCGCAAGTGGTGTAGTCAGGCGTTGTGGCACCAGTTCGCGGAGATATGCCAGACCAAAACCGGCAACAAGACCGAGGATTACACAAAGCGCCTGATACTGTTTTTTCTTGTCTTGTGCAGGCCTTATTGGTACTATCGCATTCTGAATAACACTCACGTTTGATAACTTCTTGTTGTTCATATCATCGACAATACGAGACTCCTCAAACTTAGCAAGGTAATTCTTGTAATTCATCTCCTGCGTGGCAAATTCTCGTTTTAAATTCAAAAACTCCTTTTCACGGCTATCGATGGCTTTCACTTCGCCGCTTATCTGACCTATTTGCCTGCGTAATCCGTCAGCCTTTGCCTTCAGGGCACGAAGGTCACCTTCAAGTTTACTCAACTGGAGACCACGCGCATCTTCCAAAGGTCCTAGAGCAGTTTCCTCCATAACCTGGATTTCCCTGCGAATACTTTGCACCGTTCTGCTGGTAGGGGTGTATCTTTCCAGCAGTTCCCGCTCTTTTTGTTGAAGCTTTCTTATTTGATTTTGAGCTTCGAGGTATGCATCCGTGTTCCATTTTGGACTTTTCACAAAGGCAATCTTTTCTTCGACCTCTTGTATCTGCGTTTGAGTCGTCCTAAGTGTGGTATCCAACGCAGTTCGCTGACTCAAAAGCGCTGATCTTTGTTCATCGAGAGCGTATACCTGATGTTGCTGCTTGAAGGCCTGCAGTTTATCCTCAGCTTGTTTCAGCTTCTCACTGAATGTACTCGTCTGTTCCTCCAGGAAAGAAGATTTTGGATCGCTATAAACATCGACATGTTTATCTTTGAATTTCTCAATAAGTGTGTTTAAAGCTTTTGCGGCAACTGCAGGTTTTTCATGCTTGAAAGTAACTTCTATAATATTCGAATCTTTTATGGGCTTAGCAGTAAGGCTTGATCCAAACGCCATAACCGCAGCATTTAACATTCTATCGCTCTCTTTTCCACCATCCTTTAACCACTCCGGGTACAAGGTCTTTATTCCTATAGAAGCAATTACGTTTTTGATCAGATCATGATTGGTCAAAATTTTAATCTCATTGTTTAGAGCCTCTGCTGTCCCCATTATGCGCTCAGTTCTTCCTGGTTGTGTTTCAGACCGATACATAGACTCATGGCCGAGTTTAACAAGAATGCTTGCGTTGGCCTCGTACTCAATTGGAAACCTATCATTAGCTATATAAATACCGAGGATACTAACCCCAACAAAAACAAGCAGAATAGACCACTTATATTTAAAAAAAATGGTAAGGAATTTCACTATATCGTTAAAAATCTGACTTGTGTTTTCGTGGTGCATGTTAGACCTCGCTTAATACCCTTTGTCTTCTGTATAACCACCAAATGAATAACGGTAGGGGTTATAGAAAGAAGAGAATGCCGGAACTCTGTTTGGAATTATTGAGTTTATATACTCATTCACAAATTTATTAACATTCGCAATGTTGGATTTTGGAACATAGACGATATCATAGGGTATAAGTTGTATGTCCTGACTCAGATCCGATCCATTGAGGACTTTTCTTAAATCTACTTGCGTACTCATCGTTTTGCCTTCTACGCCTTTACGAATGACAATTATATTGCTCAGCCGCGCAGATTCCCTGCACCCACGCGCCAGTGCAAGAGCATGCATAAGTGTTATTGGCCCTTTTATTTCAACTACACCGGGAAATAGTACCTCGCCATCTATAAAAATCTTGTTTCTCTCAAATGAACGTACTATTACCGCTATTTCCGGTTTATTAATCTCAGGGGCATACTTCTCAACAAGTGCAGCCCGTAACTGATTAGACGTTAGACCTACAGCTTGAATGTCTGGAGCCATTTGCAAAGAGATTTTACCATCAGGTCGCACAGGTACATTCAGTTCGTTCAATTCAGGATTGTATGTAAATTTTATATCAAGAACATCACCCACCCCAATTACATAGTCCCTTTGAGGTGCCATACGAGCTGCTTTCTCAAATTCTGCAATGGGTGTAGGGTTGACAACAGTATTGGGAGCACACGAAACCAAATTCACAAGTACACATAAAGCAATACTAATTCCAATGAATTTCATCTTTATTACCTCCCTAAATATTAATTAATAGCATCACATTGCACAAAAAATGTTAGGCTCTTTATTATTAACGTCCCAAGAGTGGGGTCTCGCCAGGGCGAGCACTAGGGCGGTTCCCAGGCATTCCATAGACATCAACCCTATCTCCTACTCGATAAAGATCAACGCGACCCCCGGCGTCGATGGTCCTATTCCCATCAGGACAACTAATTATAATTAAATTACTGGACTTGGAGGTGATGGTGCATTCAGCGGCAGATTGGGAGAAAGACGGAATTACCATGAAGGCCAACAGAGCAATACAACTTAAAGTTCCAATAAAATATTCTTTACTCATAGCGACCCCCTCTCTATATTCAAAATAGCCATATATTATTCAAGTATAGCACCTTTCAAAACTCTGCACAACAAATGAACATGTGTATACTGGCTTCTTTATTCAACTAAACAAGCTACCGCCATAAACCTCACCCCTAATCAATTAATGAGGCAATATATTATTAACATAAATTATAATCTAATGGCTTGTCTTGCCATAATGCATTCTGTATGCCAATGCATACCATGCTGTTCAGCTTGTATAGCATTCTGTGCATCTTTAGTGACTCTGTATGTATTTATCAGATGCCCTGAAATTTCTGTATATTGCCACGAATTACTGTAGTTTACCTACAAAAAGTGTAGCAAAAAACATAGATAACCAAATCGAATTTTGGATAACAGGTAAATTCCAAAGGTTAAATTCCTAAATTTTGATATGCTACCGCCCTTGCCTATGATACCCAGTCCATCTTCGATGAGAGTCATTCACTTGTAGTATCGGCCTAACTCATTACTGTCTTAACGTGAATGCCTGAAAATCTTAGGGAAAGAATACACAGCGACAATATAGAGGCCGCGAAAGGATGAGCCAAAGGATTATTCTACCATCAACAATTCTGTTTACTTACAGATCTTCATATAATTTTTTTATTACCATAAAAAGCATATTTTACCTGGCTCAAAATTTCTTTTTTCGGATAATTTGCCTCACTATGAGCGAATTATGATGCCATCAATGCCAATAATACGACACAAAACATTAGTTTAACTATTTTTATATGCAAATAGATAGTATATCGTAAACCTTCGTAATATGCTGCCATTCTTGAACAAAACAAAAAGTTGTTTGATAAAGCTAACAGCGAAATGAATGTGGAATGTATATTGCACATAAATTAAAAAAATTTCAAGAGGAGGTTTCGTAATGTATAGGAAAAAGGGGTTTCTTTTTTTGACAGTTTTTCTTTGTATGCTTTTTCTCACATCATCAGTTTGGGGAGCAGTCATACTGAATCAACCTGTGAGCACTTCGAATACTTATGCTTACTATAATCAGGAATATGTGCCCGGCGTCCCGGATGAAAACGATGTGTATATTGCTGACGATTTTGTATTAGAAAAGGCCTGGGGTATTTCAACCATCTATGTCCCTGGAGACTTCAGGTGGGCAGGCTGGGGTGCCCTTTCCACCCTTCTGTGCGCGGACTATCTTCATGTAGAGATTTACACAGATGCAAATGGAAAACCATCGGGTAACCCAAGAGACTCAGTAAATCTACCAATCGTGCACCGCTGGGTAACTCCAGACGACCCTCAGGTAACACTATCAAATGGTACACGTGGATATCCTACGAATGTTACGTTAAACCTTGACACACCGATATATTTAAACCCCGGCACTTACTGGTTTGTCTTCTATCCGGAAATGGAGTGGGCAACTTGTGGGGGTTATGGAAGACAACCGGCAGATACAGATAATAATTTAGCGGCACACACCATAAAACCTATTGACTCCAATACCTGGTATCCAACCACATGGACAAATGTTCTCACTGTACCATGGAATAAATTTCAATGTCCTAATCTGGAACATAGGGATTTTGCCTTTCGCCTCGAGGGAAATCTTGTTCAGCAGGATATTGGTACAAATCCCACTGCTCTGAGTTTCGGTTCTGTTCAGAGCGGCCAAACAAAGGTTTTAGAAGTTACTGTTAACAGCCGTGGAACTGGAAATCTCGGAATAACCGATATCGCAATATCTGGATCATCTAAATTTACCGTTGACGTAACAGGCGGATCAAATCCTTGTGGCAGCACCAGCTTAACCCTTGCAGCAGGTGATTCCTGTACAGTTGAAGTCACTTTCGCACCCAATAGCTTGGTTTCCCAGGCCGGATTCCTTAATATAACTTCCGATGACCCCGACACCGCTATATTGCAGGTGCCTTTATCCGGCATTGGAGTTACATTAGCAACACCAGACATTGCAGTTAACCCCAGTAGCCACAATTTTGGGGAGGTTGAAATTGGCGAATCGGCTTCTCAGGTGTTTACCATTTTTAACAATGGAAATGCCAACCTCGTGATCACCAACATAGGCTTTTCAGGTGATTCTGCGGCAATGTTTTCAGTTGAGGTCGGCGGAGGAAATCCGTGCGCCAGCCTTACCCCAACTATCACAGCAGGTAATTCCTGCACCGTAAATGTAACGTATGCCCCTACGTCTGGTGTCGCTCACACTGCGTATCTTGATATAACCTCTAATGACCCCGATTTTACAACATTTCAGATTAGTCTCTCAGGAACTGCTATATACGATGTAACAATATCAGCTTTAGAAGGCACAATAGGCACCGAAATTACCTTCAGCGAACCACCTTCGGGCTTTGGCATCAAGAAAGGGAAAGTTCTCATTCAACAAGCCGCTGTCAAAAAGGCAAATTTGAAGATAGCAAAAGGCGGTTGGCTTGATGACACAGTCACCGGTATCGTGAATAAAGCACTTCCTGCAGGTGTTTATGATATGAAAATCATGCTTCAACCTTTTAAAACTGCCACTCCCATAGACCTTCCAGGTGCATTTACATTTAAAAAACCGACGATAACAAGTCTTAATCAAAACAGCGGCGCCCCATTAACTAATGTTGCTATTACTGGAAAATTCTTCGGCAGCAAAAAACCAAAGGTTTATCTTGAATACACTGATTCGAAGGGAGTTGCCAAGAAGAAAAATTGCCCTGTCAAGACTTGGGCAATGGATGGGAAAACAGGAGACAGCTCTCTTGGATTTATAGTACCGAAAGGACTGCCAGTGGGTAAATATCCGCTGAGAGTAGAAACTAAGAAGGTTGGGGTAAGCGAGGAAGATATAGAATTCATAATTACCCCATAAAATATCTAGTTTAAGGAGGTTTTCCCGCATAAGTAATTAAGAAAGAATAAAGAGGGCTGATAATTTTTTCTCAGCCCTCTTTATTCTTTATGAGATTTCATGGATAAACCCTATGTTTTTCCGTTTTGCATTTTCTGGGGTCCCTGATTTTGATTAAAAAAACCATATTTGAAACCGATAAAGCTATTATGTTGAATCATCCTGACCATACAGATCAATTTTTTAACCGTTACCCATGATAGGAGCGTTCTGTGAGTCTAAGCATCACCTACCATTCTGTTCCTGGTCTTCCCAAGCTCGCCTGGGTAGCATCCCTTAACCTCAAAACCTTTGCAGAGCTGTCTGTCTTCCATGGCTCATCTGTGGAATGCAGGGATACCTGGATGATCGAAGGGGTATGGGACGGAGAATTCTCAAAAGGAGAGTTCCACACAGCAGAGAATATCTTTGGAAGCGGGATCAGGGTTGACGGAGAGAAGATTTATTTTGTTTCTTCCTCTGCATTGGTGGATCATCTGTTTTACTGTATTCATCGGGAACAGATGCTGGTATCAAACAGCTTAATAGTATTGCTTGGCTTTACGGGGGCAACCCTCGACGACACGCATAATTATTCCAACGAAAGCATATCCATAGTAAATGGAATAAAAGAATACAAAAAAGAGTTCCTCGTTGTCCATCCGGAAATAGAACAGTTTTACCAGGTATTCTATGAAAACATCGTTGTCACCAAAAATGGAATATCCTATGAGATGAAAAACGGTCTCCACGAGATCACGTCCTTTGAACAATATTACAGCATGCTCTGGAACATCCTTTCCCGCATTAAGGACAACTACCAGCACCCTGAAAGAACCATCCCCCTCTCGGCATTTTCCACCCTTTCCTCCGGGTATGATTCAACCGCAGTAACGTGCCTCGCACAACGCCTTGGCGTAGACACGTGTTTCACGGTAAAGAAGTCAGCCTCCTGGATGCAGTGGTCTTCAAAGTACTCAACTGATGATGGCACGCTGGCTGCTCAGGCGCTTAATCTCAATGTTATCTATGTCGATGCCTCTTCATCGAGTGCTTCAGAGGACGAACTCTTCTTCTTATCAATAAACTATGGGAAGTCAGAGAACCATATTCTTCTCAATGAGATCGCTTTTTCTTCAATGGTTTATTATATAGAGCAAAACTGTTCTGCAGCCGTTGTATTTACCGGTTACCATGGCGACAAGGTGTGGGATATCAATACACCGGATCTGTATTTGGGCGAAGAACTCAAGGTGAGCAGCGTTTGTCTGGGTTTCTCCGAAATACGTCTGAAAAGCGGCTTCATAAATATCCCTGTACCCTTTATTCTGGCACGGAATATACGAAGCCTTATTGCCATCTCCCGTTCAGATGAAATGAAACCATGGAGGCTCGGTAATGAGTATGACCGGCCAATTGCCCGTCGGATAGCAGAGTCTTCCGGCGTCCACCGTAAAGCTTTTGGCATGCAGAAGAAGGGTGTAAGCCGTCATATGTATCGATTACCGATATCCAGTAAGCTACGAAAACGGTATCTTCAATATTTAAAGAAACAATACAAGTTGAGCCCCTTGTTTGTTTACGCGAACCATGCTTTGAATCAAAGTGCCTTTCTTTTTCAAAAGCTTATAATGAGGGTTTTTCGACCCACAATAAAACATCGGCGAACCACAGTATTCTGGTCCAACCTGGACATAAGCTTTCTCATGTGGATCTGGGCAACCCATCTTCTGAGCGAACAAATGGATAGAGCCTTGAAGAACATCACGGAATCGTTTTCAGATATTAAAGAAGTTTCCGGAAGCATCAGCAACCACGAAGGTTGTAACTTACGATCAAAACGGCAGGCATATAACTAAATATTACCTCGGCAACTAAATACTTGAATATTACAGCATAATGAGTTATACTGTCCCCATGGAAAAGATCGATGCTCGCAAATTGAAAAAGGAAGTCCAGCAAGCACTGAGGGATCAGGTGATCCGGCTCAGAAAAAAGGGCAAGATGAACAAGGATGTTGCGGAGTTTCTCGGAATAAGTCCTCAGCACACCAGCACCCTGTGGCAAAAGTACCAAAAGGGAGGAAAGAAAGAGATTGTTCTGGGAAAAAGGGGACGTCGCCACGGGAAGCAAAGAACCATGACGGGCGAACAGGAACACCATATCCAGAAACTCATCGTTGACAAGACTCCTGACCAACTCAAGTTCCCCTTCGCTCTGTGGACGAGGGAAGCAGTCCGGGAACTTATTGGCAGACAGTGCGCAATCGATATGCCGGTAAGGACAGTCGGAGAGTACCTGAAGCGTTGGGGCTTCACTCCCCAGAAACCGGTCAAACGGGCGAAAGAGCAAAACCCAAAGGCGGTCGAGCAGTGGCTCACCGGAGAGTATCCAAAAATAGCCGCCATGGCGAAGAAAGAAAAGGCAGAGATCTACTGGGGTGATGAAACGGGTGTACAAAACGAGGCAAATAGGGTCCGCGGCTATGGTCCAAAGGGAAAGACGCCTGTGCTCAGAGTAACGGCGAAACGGGCTCATATCAGCATGGTTTCCGCGATCACGAACGAGGGGAAGGTCAGGTTCATGGTCTACCGGGAAGCAATGACCCAGGAAAAGCTCATTACCTTCATGGGAAGACTTGTGAAAGATGCCGGACGGAAGGTCTACCTAATTCTCGACAACCTCAAAGCCCATCACGGCAAGAAGGTAACAGAATGGCTCGCGAAGCATACGGAAGAAATAGTTGTCTTCTATCTCCCCGCTTATTCTCCGGAAATAAATCCCGATGAATACCTGAACAGCGACCTGAAGACCAGGGTTCATTCCGGTGTCCTCACGGGCACTGAGTCGGATCTGAAACATAAAACCCAATCCTTCATGAGAATGCTGGTCAAGAGACCACACCGTGTACAAAGTTATTTCAGACATCCCATGGTTGCTTATGCGAGGTGATAACATTCAGGTATTTGATTGCCGGATCAATAATCATAGATGTAATGAGTTTTTAAAAATGAACGTACTTGAAATCAAACAACCATACATCAAAAGAACGGGCAACACAAGCAAACTCTGTTCTGATGTCACCTGGGGAGACAGGAGGCGAACCTTATGGTTTGAAGTCGAAAACGAATACGCCGAATGTCTCTGTACAGAGAGGATAGATGGTTTTCTTGTTGCCCTCCTTCCTTTTGCCATGATGGAGAATTTGAACATACATTCTGACGGATACGTTTCTGAAAAACTATTATATCATCTGAAAACCATACTGCTCCCTTCTTTGAGTGCTAATATAAAAGAATATCATCCAATTACTTTTGACGCAAGATGTGACGGGAGGATTTTGGAATCAAAACATGGGGTTGCTACAGGCCTTTCCTGCGGAGTTGATTCTTTCTATACCGTATTAAAACACCTGAACACAGAAATGGAGCGCTTCAGATTAACCCATCTGACTTATTTTAACATTATGAATAGCCCTTACTGGACAGACCTCATAGACAGCAGCAGAGAATTTTCCAATGCACGGATAGAGTATATTCGGCCTGTCGTTCAAGAGCTCGGTCTGAAATTGGTGACGGTAGATTCTAATTTTGATAGATTCTACAATAACCTTCACCTTCTCGCGACATTTACATTTCGATACTTTGGAACAGTGCTTGCCCTGCAGAAGCTCTTTGAGAAATATTATTGGTCATCTGCCGATTCCTTCGCACAATTCAGCTTTTCGATTGAAAGCATAGCCACCTTCGATCTGTTAAGCGTTCAATGTGTCTCAAACGAAAATACTACGTTTTATTCTACTGGTTCTGAGGTAACCAGGCTGGAGAAAACGGTGTATATCTCTGATTTTGATATCACCTACAAATATCTAAACGTTTGCTGGTTTCATCTTTATAATTGTAGCAAATGTGACAAGTGTAGAAGGACTATGCTAAGCCTCTATGCGTTGGGGAAATTAGATCGTTATAGTGCATTATTTGATGTTGTCTATTTTTATCGAAACAAAAACAAGTATTTGGGGCATATGCTTCATAAAATGATTGCCGAGAGACATCACGGATACTATGGAGAAATATATAAGTGTATAACTCAGCAAAATATAAAAATTCCCGTGGCGGCCAAAATGCATGCAATTAAGCTTATATTCACCGCCATAAAGGAGAGGTTGAAAAAACTATAAGAGGTCATTAAAAGGAGTGGGAGCACTAATGAATAGAATCTCAACCATATTATTATGTATTGGTGCTATTTTGGGCGCAGCATTCGCGCTGCTATGTATCTGGCTATGGTTAATAATAAACGGCAGTGTCAGCATCATCGCAATTGTTGCGACGATAATTGTTGCTGCAACAGTCTTTGCTTGTTGCCAGGTGCAGAATAGAGCATTCGTGAAAAAGAAAACGAAGGAATACTCTTATAAAATAAAGAAATACAAATCCTATTACTATCTTTTTGGCTCATGGATGGTTTTGAGAAACAAAGGGAGAACGCTGGCGGAATATTTTGAAAATCATAACTTCAAAAATATTGCCATTTGCGGTTTAGGAAGGCTTGGACTTTGCCTCTATGAGGAACTAAAAGGCACAAATATCAATGTGAAGTATGGGATAGACGAGAACGCAGCAACGTTTTCTTACTTAAATTTGAAGGTCATCTCTCCAGAAATCGATTTTGAACCGGCTGATATTATTGTTGTAACAAAGATTATCGATTACGAAAAAATCGTTAAAGAACTGAAAAAAAAGACATCGTGCCAAATTGTGAGTCTGGAAGATGTAATTTACAGTTTGTGACAGCGAAACCCCATATTTTTGGATTCCACTATTACGATGCTATACCCCAACAATCAATTATTGTACGTGCGAACAAAGTGATGCAATTTCATAGCAGCAAATAAGCACCTTCCATTTTTGGCTGGATTCGAAGATACATCAGAACCAGTATAAAATCTTTGTTAGAGGTTTCCCTCCGATTTTTGATGCGCTTGCAACATAAAATGCTGATCATCATGTCAAGATAATTAATCTGGCCAACCTATATTACACTTATCAAATTGTATTTATTAGTTATTTAAATTTTGATATTTTTGGCATGAGAAATGCTATATTGTGTGGAATTACATGATGAGCAATACAGGTAAATATTTAGTGAATGGGTTAAAGGACTACATATATCAACTATTATGAGGTCAAGAATGAAGAAGACATTATTTCTGTACATTATTTTTGTTTTCTCCTTGTTTTTCTTAGCTTTTTGGACATCCCAAACTTGTGCAGAGGTGCTTACCCTTGAAGCTACCTACAGTACTGATGTCAAAAACAATGGCACCAAGTATTATCATGACGGTAACGACTGGGTCGGCAGGAGCAGTTCTGGACCTATCAGGGCGGTCAACCGGTGGGATATCTCCGGTATAGACCCCTCCTGGGATATTGTCTCCGTTGAGGTACGGTTCTATGGGGAAGCGAAAACCGGGTCTCCCGGAACGATTTCCATCACCCGCTACGGCACCTCCCACGGTGAGGACAACCCCGAGGCTGATACCGGTGCCCAGACATACAGCAAGATTGCCGGTACCCCCTATGCATCCCTGCCTGAACCGTCCTCAGGGTCCTGGACGAACTGGATAAACCTGGGAAGCGCTGCAGTCTCCGATATTACCTGGTGCAGGAACAGTGGTCGTACTACCTGGTCGGTAGGACTGAAAGCCTCCGATGCTGTAGAAACAAATACCACGGTACAACATGTTGACTTCTCCGAGGACAACGAAGCCAATGATGCAGAGCTGAGGATTACGTATATTTCAACCACCCCTTCCAACAAGCTTCCTACCGCCACTATTACTTCCATCACCCCCAACCCTGCCACGGTGGGACAAACTGTTACCTTTACCGGAAGCGGCACAGATCCCGATGGCACCATTACCGCCTATGAGTGGACATCAAGTATTAATGGTCTTCTCTCCGCTGCAAGCACCTTCTCCACGTCTGTCCTCTCTGCGGGAACCCATACCATATCCCTCCGAGTCAAGGATAACAATGAAGCGTGGTCAACCCCGGTGACAAGCAGCCTGACGGTATCATCAGGGGGCAGCGAATACCAGCTTACCCTTGAAGCTACCTACAGTACTGATGTCAAAAACAATGGCACCAAGTATTATCATGACGGTAACGACTGGGTCGGCAGGAGCAGTTCTGGACCTATCAGGGCGGTCAACCGGTGGGATATCTCCGGTATAGACCCCTCCTGGGATATTGTCTCCGTTGAGGTACGGTTCTATGGGGAAGCGAAAACCGGGTCTCCCGGAACGATTTCCATCACCCGCTACGGCACCTCCCACGGTGAGGACAACCCCGAGGCTGATACCGGTGCCCAGACATACAGCAAGATTGCCGGTACCCCCTATGCATCCCTGCCTGAACCGTCCTCAGGGTCCTGGACCAGCTGGATAAACCTCGGAAGTACTGCAGTCTCCGATATCACCTGGTGTCGGGACAGTGGACTCTCAACCTGGGCTTTAGGGCTCAAAGCATCTGATGCCATAGAGACAAGCACCATCATCAATCATATTGACTTCTCTGAAGACAATGAAGCTAACGATGCAGAACTCAGAATTACCTATACCTCAACCACTTCTTC
>JGI11944J13513_1000203_pt1 | contig 67021 bp, 66 predicted proteins | sample TerdegcoTASludge_FD_13513 | JGI IMG/M metagenome (IMG submission 13513) | reverse complement strand
GGGTCTATCCCGAGGCGCTCGAAGAGCTCGGGGTGACGGAGCGGGAGCTCGATCATCTCCCGGACGAGTTCGAGCTCGCGGGTCAGGCCGCCGATATCCTCGTAGTGGACGTCCGTTATCTCGCCCTTCTTCCTCTCTTCGGGTTCGTAGGGTGTCTCTTTCAGCTCGATCTGGGTATCCTCGGTCACGATGGCTATTCCCTTCGGGCTGACCTTGGAGATCACGAGCGTGAGCGGATTTCCGATCACGTCAACCCGGACCGTCTGTCCTTCCATGACGGCGCGGCCCCTGAGGATACGCGACAGGTACTGTTCACCGCCGACCAGCCGGATAGGCTGGGTTGGGTTGATGACCACTTTCTTTGCGTATCCAACCTCCACTTTGCGGATCTTGACCCGCTCATCGACACCTGTTCCCGCATTGCTCCGGATCGTGCCGTCGATCCTGATGATGGCCTGACCGGTATCCTGGGGAAATCCGGGCCAGACAATAGCGGTCGCCTTCTTTTTGCCCTGTATCTCGATGGCATCGCCTGATACAAGGCCAAGCTTCCGCATGGCCTCGATGCTCAGCCGGGCAATACCCCGCCCTGCGTCGTCCCTCGCTGCCTCCTTGACAATGACCTCGATGGTATCTGAATCTGTCATATTCATGTGCTCCCTTGGTAATCGTTTTCAAACATTTACTAAAAGTAAGTGAGTTTTATTATATAAAACTACCCCTCCTGCCATTTGCTAATAACCACCCGGAAAAGTCTCCACAACACCGCAATAAGATTTTGATGACTGCAACGGAATTTTCCCGGTAACAGCCACCGGTTTCCGGGAGCCGTCCTCACGCACCCCGTCCTGACCCGTAAAGACAATGGTCCCTGCCGTCCAAGAAAAGAAGGACAAGATCGCCGGTGGCATAAGAGGGGCCGCAGATGCTGGATATCAGGTTTATACGGGAAAACCCGGAGGTTGTCCGGGCTGACCTCCGCAGGAGGGGAAGGGACGGCGACGTCCGGATGGTCGATGACCTCCTCGAAAAGGACAGGCGGTCAAGGACGCTGAAAGTGGAGATCGACAAGCTCAGGCAGAGAAGAAACAGCATCGCCCGTGAAATCAACGAGGCAAGGAAGGCAGGCCGGGACACCAGCGACCTCCTGCAGGAGGCTTCACGTTTACCCGAAAAAATTAAGGAACTGGAAAGCGTCATCGAGAGCCTCTCCAGCGAGATCACGGGGGTCCTGATGAGCCTGCCCAACATCCTCCACGAGAGTGTTCCCATAGGCAGGGATGATTCCGAAAACCTCGAACTGCGCCGGGTGGGCACCCCGCGGACGTTCGACTTTCCCCTCCGGAACCACGGTGAACTTGCAGCCGAGTGCGGCTGGGCCGACTTCGAGAGGGCTGCCCGGGCTGCAGGTGCCGGGTTCTACTACCTCAAGGGAAGCCTTGTCCTCCTCGACCTTGCGCTCCAGAGATTTGCAATCGACCTTCTGACGAAGAAAGGGTTCATCCCCGTGATCCCCCCCTACATGATGAACCGGTCTTCCTACGAGGGTGTGACAGACCTTGCCGACTTTGAAAACGTCATGTACAAGATCGAGGATGACGATGCATACCTGATTGCCACCAGCGAACATCCCCTCTGTGCCATGTACCAGGACGAGATATTCGAGGAACGCGACCTCCCGCTGCGCCTGTGCGGGGTCTCTCCCTGTTTCCGCAGGGAGATTGGCTCCCATGGCCTTGATACGAAGGGGCTCTTCCGTGTCCACCAGTTCCACAAGGTCGAGCAGTTTGTCTTCTGCCGCCCGGAAGATTCATGGGACATTCACGAGCAACTCCTTGCCCACGCAGAAGAGATATACACGCTCCTTGGGCTCCCCTACAGGGTCGTCTCGATCTGCACGGGGGATATCGGGACTGTTGCTGCCAAGAAATACGATATCGAGGTCTGGATGCCACGGGAAGAGAAGTACCGCGAGGTCGTGTCCTGTTCCAACTGCACCTCGTACCAGGCTGTCCGCCTGCGTATCCGCGTCCGTGACCCCAGGAACTTCGAGTCAAAACGGTACGTCCACACGCTCAACTCCACGGCCGTGGCAACATCACGGACGATCCGGGCAATCCTCGAGAATTACCAGGAGGCCGACGGGCGGGTGGCAGTCCCGCGTGTCCTGCAGCCCTACATGAACGGTGCAGAATACCTCTGAACCGCTCTTTTTTCCCCTGTCCGGATGATTTCGTTCTCGGTCACGATCACATCCATGCTCACGTCCCTGCTATCCGCAGGGATCTGGTCCACTTCCTGGCATGAAAACCCAATCCCTATCTTGAACATGTGGGGATTGCGGGAGAGGAACCGGTCATAATACCCCGCGCCGTACCCGAGGCGGTGCCCGTTCCGGTCATAGGCAATCAGGGGGACGATTGCAACATGGATGCTTCCCGGATCGGCCGGAAACTCGTGGCCTATCGGTTCCGGAACAGAAAAGGTGCTGATCGAGAGGTGCGAAGGGTCACGGAGGAAGGAGAGTCGCAGGGTACGCTCTTCCCGCTCGATGATGGGCACGACAACCGAGGTCTTCCGTGAGAAGAGGGTCGTAATCAGCGGTATCGTTTCGACCTCGGGAGGCTTTGAGACATAGACAAGGACAGGGTCCTGCCCGTCGAGGAGTGAAACGACCCTGTTGCATATCGTGCAGCTGTATTCCTTCCGCTTCTCTTCAGGTATCGCCGCCCGCGCTTCCCTTGCCCGTGTGCGGAGCACCTCCTTGGAGATGCACATGCTTGTATAATTGTCGTTCCCGACAGGGGATTAAAGGTATGGTCCCATAAGCCGGTGGGGGTAAGAAGACGGGGGCGTTCCTGGTGGTTTTCGCGAGGGGATGATTATTTGTTTTTCAAAAGTATTGTTTGTTTTTGTAATAAAAAAATAAAAAAATTTATTACTCATTCTACCCTACAGATGAACAGGTCGGGACAGTCGGGGTGACGCCCGGCTCTTTTCCACACTCACCATCAGTGCTGCACACCCTCTCCCTTCTTTTTTTCTTGTCCCATACCAGCCGGGATATTTTACTCCCCTGCCCGTTGCGGGGAGAGGTCAAAGCTTTTTCCGAACATCATACAAGGGCTTTTTCACAGGCCGGTAATGGAACCGGAAATGGATAGCTTCCGGCATCATAAATTTCTTATATATACCTGTCATTTATCCTGAACACGATGCGCATCGCCTGGTATATCCCTGCCATCGTTGTCCTGCTCTTCATCTGCATTATTGCATACCCTGCCTGTGCTGCCGGCGGGGGAGGAGGCCACGCAAACCCCAACCAGTTTGGTTTGGGGGAGGGTAAGGGAATCCAGCACGGAAACGGTGCTGCCAATACCGGCAATGCCATGCAGGGCGTTCCAGACCCTTCCATCTCCCCGCCCAAAAACAGTCAGGGGAAAGGACCGGTTCTCTCCGGGAACAGTGCCGGAAACCCGTCTGGCGGTCCTTCTCCCCTGGCGGGCCGTCTCACGGGAACCGCGGCCCCATCCTCCTCCCCGGGCAATGGTGCAGGACCCGTTCGGAGTCCTATGCCCCGCAACCCGCATTCCCCCGGCCCGTGGCATTCTGGACCTGTCCCTGTTCAGGACCGGTATCCCTGCGGACCTGCCGAGACGTCAGGTCCCCTGCCCGCCGGAGGTCCCGCAGAACCCTCTGCCCACGTATCCCCCGGTATGCCGCGGGTAAGGCGCGAAGAGGGTGATGCCGAGGATGATGGCGGGAGCCCCCCTCTCCCCGGGTACCCGGTTCCTGCGCCCTTTTTACCAGCTCTTGGTTACCGGAGGATAACAAGAAAAACGGTCCTTGCCAGTTCTGTACGGAACCGCGTTTACACTGCAATTGCTGAAAATCCCGGCCTCGATGCCCCGGCGCTTGCAGCCCTCCTTGGCATGAATATCAATACGCTTCGCTACCACCTCTTCACCCTTGCACGGGAAGAGAAGATTACTTACTTTTCCCGCCCCGGTACCGTCCGCTACTTCGTAAACAACGGGCTCTTCCCGCCCCGCCTCCAGTGTCTCTTCCATTACCTCCGGGGTGAATCGACCAGAAAGATCATCCTGGCCCTGGCCGAATCACCCGGGATGACAAGGGAGGCGCTTGCAACAACCCTCGGGATTGCAGGGCCTTCCGTCACACGCCACATCCAAAACCTCTCCCACGATGGAATTGTGGAGGTGAGGAGACAGGGGAGGTTTTCCTGCCATTACCTGACACCGCCCATACTTGCTCATCCCGCGGTTATCGACGGCTGTTCCGTTCACCCGTACCCGTCCAGGGAGTCTGTTCTCGCCTGCAATAGCCATCTCCCTCGCGGTTCACCCGCAGAAACGTAGCTGCCGGTGCGAGAGATCACTAATATCCTCCCGCCAACGTGGTATTCAGAACGGGTCCACGGTCAACAGACCCGGGATCCCGTCGCATACAGGAGGAAATCAGAAATGAAAAAGATACTGACACTCTGCATTCTCCTGCTCGTCCTTGTCCCTGCGACCGTCATGGCAACAGGAGCACACGGGCAGGGGAAAAGTAGTGCCGGAGCACCCGCTTTGGGAATAGGGGAACAGTCACTCGAATCTGCACCCGCATGCGGCCAGAACCGGTTCTGCACAATGAACGGCCAGGAAAACGCCGACCAGTACAGGTTCGCCGAAATGCACAGGGTATCTGCGGGCAGGGGAATCGGTGACCAGGTGCGCACCATGGCAAGAAACCAGACAGGACTTCAGGATGGAATCGGTGACCAGGTGCGCATCATGGCAAGAAACCAGACAAGACTCCGGGATGGATCGTGCGGGAACTGCCGGGTCCAGACCGGATAACCCCTTTATGATAAAAATTCCCCTCTTCTTTTTTCAAAGACTCTTCATTTACCCTGCATGGACTGCCCCGCAACACAGAGGGGGCTTTTGATCATTCCCTGCCACCGGTTTTCCGGCTGGGACTCGAGATATCTGCAATTCTCCGGATTGTTTCCCCCTGTCGCCCGAATAGAGGGACATTTCAGGATAATTCCCGGAAGGGGAATCCATTTGTTTGCAAAAAGAGGGCAATCACATAACAAGGATCAAAGCGGGATCATGAAAAGCCTGATGTGAGGGTATCGTCCCATCTTCCCCCATGGAACTTGACCGTATCAGGGAGATGAACCGGGACGGGATTCTCTCGTACATCGAATTTCTTCTCTGGCACTATCGCGTGGTGGACGCTTTCTGGTTCATTTACGTAACAGAAAGGTTTGGCCAGCCCGTTGCCGAGCAGATCAACGAACAGGTCTGGGGGAGGGTTGCCGGAATGGCGGCCCGTGACCTGAAAGAGCGTTTTTCCCTGAAGAAGAAGGGTCTGCGCGGGTTTTCAGAGGCACTGCGGCTCTTTCCCTGGGCCCTCATCGTCGGGTACCTGATCGAGGAGGGGGAGGACGAGATCCTTATCCGCGTCCCCCACTGTCCCACGCAGGAGGCCAGACTCCGCAGGGGACTCGACGAGTATGCATGCAGGGAGATGCACAGGGCTGAGTTTTCCAGTTTCGCCCGCGAGATAGACCCACGGATCAGGGTCGAATGCCTCTTTGCGCCACCTGACCCCCACCCGGAAGACCTCTTCTGCATGTGGCGTTTCACAGTCGCTGACGAGAACACCCCTATCCAGAGATGACCGGGACAGGGACCTCTTCATCTTTGGTTTTTCCGGTAAATTCCTCCTGAACCTTATTATTCCAAGAGTCCTACAGGAAACCGGTGAGGTTTGATCCGGGATACACAATACCTTCCCGCGTCACATGGTGCATGATATGGTTTCCGCTTGCCCTTGCGGGTGCGATGGCCCAGGCGATGTACTCCGCAGGAGCAAAAATACTCCTGCGGCAGGTGCCAGCGGCACAGGTTGCCGGGGGATCTTTTCTCGTCGCTGCTGTATCCCTTGCCGCCATTTCCTTCTCACGGGGATTTCCATCGATTGAACCGGGTTTTTCAGAGGCTGTGCTTGTCACCGTTACGATCAATACCGTTGCAACCGTTCTCTTCTACAGGGCCCTCTCGCTCTCTGATCTTTCCCTCTGCCTGCCCATACTCTCTTTCACACCTGTTTTCCTGCTCTTAACATCCTTTTTTATCCTCGGCGAGATCCCGAGTATTGCCGGCCTTGCAGGTATCTTCCTGGTTGCCGCAGGATCATACCTGCTTGCTGCTGATGGTACTTCTGGAAAGGCCCGGGGGTGGACGGGACCATTCCGTTTTCTCCTCTCGGACAGGGGGGTCCGGTTCATGCTCGTCGTGGCATTCCTGTACAGTATCTCGGTGAATTACGACAAGGTCGTCGTTGAACGGTCCGACCCCGTCTTTGCTTCTGCTGTCGTCCTGGGTCTCCTCGCATGCATATTCCTCCTCCAGGCCTCGATCCCGGTACTATCCGGAAAGTCATATCCCCCTCTGCCCAGGGAAAAGTCCAGGGGGACAAGTCTGCTCATGATTGCACTCGGACTTGTCCTGACCATGGAGGCGGTAACAGTGAACACTGCATATACCCTGTCCCTCGTCCCTTATGTTATTGCAATAAAGAGACTCTCGGTCCTCTTCGGTGTCATCATAGGGGGGTACCTCTTCAGGGAGGGTAGCATCCGGCAGAGGGCCTTTGGGACCATCGTGATGGTCACGGGGACGGTTCTCATCGCTGTGTGGGGTTAGGAGGGGAGAAACGGCTTGCAGGTGGCGCCTTTTATTGCGGGATTATGGTACATTATTCCTTTCGGCAGAGGAGTTCATGGGAATATGACTGCGTAAGGATGAGTGAAAAGGGATACACTGAGGCCCTTTATAGACTGATCAAGAGATGTGAAGAAACGGAGATCTATTCATGTCAAAGGGCTGACACCCGTTCCGGATTCAATAACCAAAAAACCCCGGCGGAAACGAAAGGGGTTCAATTTTTATCCAAAAAAAGGCGAAATCACCTGAATTTACACTCACCATACCCCCGACCAGATTCGAACTGGTGTCGCCGGATCCAAAGTCCTGCATGATTGACCGCTACACTACGGGGGTATACACCTGATTTCCTCTCGATTGAACAAAAATCCATCCGGAGTTTTGTTCCAAGAATTATTGTCATGCAGAATATTTAATTCAGGGTTATTCCCCTTTCAGCATTTCATCTCTCTCTTCCGAAAACCACGGTCAATGCGCGAAAAAAAAAAGAGGGTTGTCTCTCACGCCGCTGATGGCAGGGTGGAGAGAATCCGTGCAAGGACAAAAAGCAGAATCCCATTGCAGAAGAGAATCGCTGCTGTCACCATGCCCGGGATGAGTCCCGGAAGGAGCATGGATGTGCCAAAGAGTATGCTCACGATGTTGAGGACTGTCTGGGTGATGAGCAGGTTTCTCAAAGGGGTGGGAATCGGGACGGAGGGCGCCTTCGGGGTTCCCATCTGCTGCAGGAGGGGGAAAATCCGGATGGCCAGAGGAACGATCCCACCGGCGATGTTCAGTATTCCGAGCATGATCCGGAGCACATCGGTCATGATACCCGGGACAATGCAGGAAAAGACGCCCAGTGCAACGAAGGCAAGACCGATCGTGACAAGCGTCCACGAGCGCCGGAACCGGCCGACTGGTGTCTCCCCCACTGCAAGCACCTGGATCGCCATGATAACGAGCAGGAGACCGAACTGGCCATCGGGAGAGAAGGGGAGCGTTCCCATGGTGATTGGCACGAGCAGGACTGCCAGGAACGCAAGGAGCACACCGAGGAAGACAAGGAGAGCTGTCGTGAAGGTGAGAGGTGCCTCCCGGAGGAGGAAGAAGTGTCGTTCTTCGGACGGTCCCGTGGATGGTGGCAGGGAACTTTCGGGGTATTCCTTCCTGATGACCTGGATACACCATGCAAGGTAGAGGAGGCTTATACCATAAACGATGAGGAAGACTGCGGTCAGCCAGTCGGTCGTGAGAGCAGGCAGGATCGTGACGAGGCCGAGAATAAAAGCCATGAGGTACACGAGGGCGCAGGCAAGCGTGAGGTGCCGGAGGATGCCGGGAACCTTCAGCCACGCTGGAGCCCTGTCCCTGCGGGAAGCAAGCTGAAAAAGGAGGACCGCACCTCCGGACAAGAGCAGCACGCCGACAAGGATCCTGACAAGGGCCGAGAGGGATTCCGGGATAAAACAGGCACCCATGCCGATGACCGAGGCCGAGATCCCCACGATGGTGACAAGCCAGGACCTGCGAGCATCGCCAAACGGGGTCCTGCCCATGGTGATGACCTGCAGGGAAACGATAACGAGAAAGAGTCCGTAGGTGCTATCCGGTGCATAGGGGAGATCGCCGGTGTGGATGAAAAAGAGGAGGACACCAAAGAAGAGCATGAAGACCGAGAGCACAAGCAGGATGACAGCCTCGAGTGCAATATCGAGTTCCTGGCGCTTTGATGGAACTTTTTGATGAAAATCTTCCACGATTTTCCTCCAAAAATTATTTTCCGGATATTGACCGTGAAACCACATAGTATTTTTCGGGGGAGACCTGGAAAATGAAAGGTATGACGAACCTGTATTATGCATGATTTTTATAGTCTCTGCAGCAATCCAGATATGAAAACATGAGGAATGCATCCATGGTGTCCTTCTCTTTACGCTCGATTCCTGCTGTTATCCTGCTTGCCATCGCCCTGGTGGCATGCACGGGACAGGTCTCTGCCATGATCGGTGGCGGCACGGGATATTTCCAGATCTCGTCTTCCCCGTCGGGTGCAACGGTCTACTTTGACGGGACATACCGGGGCGAGACCCCTGTCACAATTCCTGTTTCCACAACAGGAACCCCGTCCCATTCGATCCGGATCACCAAGACCGGCTACACTGAATGGACCGATACGTATGAGGGAAATCCCTTCGAGGGTGAGACGATCCACATCAGCGCGACGCTCCAACCCATGCCGGGTGGGGGTAAAGGATATTACAGGATATCCTCCAGCCCTTCGGGAGCATCAGTCTACTTCGATGATTCATACAAGGGGACCACCCCGCTCACCGTGACCGTTTCGACAACGGGGACGCCGGGGCATACCATCCGGCTCGTGCTCTCCGGCTACCAGGAGTGGAGCAGTTACCAGCCCGGCAACCCCGGTGAGGGCGAGACCATCGACGTGCCCGCAATATTACAGCCTGTCCAGACTTACGGGAGCATCACCGTGACGTCATCACCCTCTGGTGCGACTGCTGTTCTCGACGGCGCGCAGTCAAAGGTCACACCCTGCACGTTCGATAACGTGCTTCCCGGTCTCCATACGGTCCAGGTGAGCAAGTCAGGGTATCAGGTATGGAGTACGACCACATCAGTCAGTTCCGGCCTGAACACGCAGGTCTTTGCATCACTTTCCCCAATCACTCCTGCGACCGGTTCCATCTATGTCACGTCTGTCCCCTCTGGTGCAAGTGTCTACGTTGACGGGACATACTATGGCCCTTCGCCGCAGCTTGCATCCGGACTCCCCCCGGGGTACCACCAGGTCAGGATATCCCTCTCGGGCTTCCAGGACTGGATAGGGAACGTGTTGGTCAACTCCGGTGAGACGACGAGGGTCTCCCAGACACTCTCTGTCACCCCCACTCCAACCCAGGTCTCTGGTACGGGTTCGCTGTCCGTCCAGTCGAATCCCGCCGGGGCGAGCGTATACCTGGACAACGAGTACATGGGAATTACTCCGCTCGTCATCCCTTCGGTTGCCCCGGGTATGCACACCGTCCTCCTGACCCATCCCGGCTATGCCGACTGGAGGGCAACTATTCAGGTCAACAGGGACACCCAGACGCCCGTAGATGCAACACTTTCACCCTCCCCGACCATAACCCCGACGAAGGCCCCGCTCCCGGCGGTTCTTGCCTTCCTCGGTATGGGGATCCCCGCATTGGTATTATGGGGAAGGAGACGGTGAAAAGATCCCTTTTCCTTTTTTTTCGCATCAGAAAAAATCAATCATCGTCGGTTCCTCTCCCTGTTTCCCACGGGACGTGGCTACCGGCAAAAAAACGTGGTCTGTGATACCATGAATTGGTATGCAGAACTTTAAAGCAGGAAAAACATGGAGGGGCCTCCTGTCGCTGCTGATAATCCTCCGGTTACCTTTTGAAAAAAAAAAGATGGAATATTCCCTACACTACCGGGAACTGCTCGGGGTTGATGGGTACCAGGGCCGGGTCCCACCAGGACGATGGCGGGTACCATTGAATGAAGGTCAGGGTGAGTCCGCTGTTCCCGGACCCTGCAAAGACCTGGGGTGCTTTCCACATCAGGTAGCCTGTCTCGACTGCGAATGCCTTTTCTTTCGGGTTCCAGCGTTCCCCGGTTGTTATATAGACATCGTAGATCCCCGGCGGAACGACCTGGTCAAACCGGTGTGAATGCCCCTTTGCAACGTATACCGCGAGGATAGCCCCCCGCTGACCCCTCGGGGTCAGGGCAACCACAACGTCGGACGTACCTTTTGTGTTATCAACTGCAAGGAATTGTCCACCCGGGAGCAGTGTCCCCTTGAGCAACGCCTCACCCGGAATGGTCACGTAACGGTTCCTGACTGCAGTTTCGAGGAAATGTTCGATAACTCCTTTGAGAGAGGGGTTACGGTCGATTGCCATCTCGTAGTCTGCAATCGCGTCGTCGTAGCGGCCCAGCTCCGCGTATGCCTTGCCGCGGTTGAAGTATGCCCTGGCAAAGCCCGGATCGAGTTCAATTGCATGGGAATAAGCGTCTATTGCAAGATCCCATCGTAACTGGCTGGAATACATATTCCCCCGATCGTTCCACAGGGCAGCAGTCATTACGGGTGTCGACTCATCCGGTCCCGGAGAATCCCCTGCTGCGACGGGCAGGGAGATAAGAGGGATAAGAAGGAGGAGGATGAAAAAATGAAAAGTCATTCTCTGGTCTGTGGCAGTCATTGTGGCATCTCCATTACAGGAATATGCAGGGCGTCATAAATACATACTCCTCTGCCCTCATGCGCCAGAGTAACATACCGCTGGACATGCCCCGCTATATCTCCCTTGCACCCATAGCTTTTGCAAATGTATGTGATGTGCCATCTCCTCTCGGGTATCCTTCCCGGTACCCTCCTCTCATATTCTGCCGGGGACAGGCGGATGGCTATCGCCTGCACGGTGGGCGCAATCCTCCCTGACCTCGTGGACAAGCCACTCGGACTTGTAATCTCGGGTACTGTGGGTTACGGAAGGATTTACTCGCATACACTCGTGATGGGGCTGTTACTTTTCGGCCTTGGGATTGTTTCGTGGGCCTTCCTCCGAAGGTCCGCCTGGAACACCGGGTTACTCATTGCACTGGGCATGGGATTTCTCCTCCACCAGATCCTCGACGCGATGTGGCAGACGCCTGCAACATGGTTCTGGCCATTCCTGGGACCTTTCCCTCCGGGAGAGAGAATTGCGATTATCCCGTATATCCTCGCTGATATTCTTCAGCCTGCAGAATGGCTCGCAGGAATCGCCTTCATCTTTCTTTTTGCCTGGCTCATCGGAGCCGGACGTGCACGGGCGCCATATGGGGCAGGATTGTCACTCGTCCTTGGCTTTTCTGCTTTGTGGTTGACGATTTGTGCATTGGGTGGATCGTTCTGTCCGCTTACAGGCTGGGATTCCCGGTCCGATAACCTGATTGTTGCACTCGTCCTTCTTGGGGGAGCGATCTGCCTGGCAATGGAAAATGCAGGGTTCATGCAGGGAGAAGGGAAGGATTCAAAAAGGCTGCAATGAGATGGGTCCTGTCCCTTCATCCAGCAGACCAGTGAAGTGTGATTCAACGGATTCAATAATATTGCTCCCGGATGGAGCCTACCCTTATTTAATTCCGGATTTACATACCCTGTGCAAGACATGTTCACCTTTGTCCTCGGCACGCGTCCCGAGATTATCAAGTGCAGTCCTCTCATCCGCCTCTTCGAGAGAGAACATGTGCCTTACTCCATCATCCACACCGGCCAGCACTACTCATACGAGATGGACCGGATCTTTTTCGAGGACCTGCAGCTCCCGGAACCTGAATATTCCCTGGATGCGGGATCAGGGTCCCATGGCAGGCAGACGGGCACGATCCTTGAGGGGGTCGAAAGAATCCTCATCGCCCACACTCCATCCGCGGTCCTTGTGCAGGGAGATACAAACACGGTCCTTGCCGGGGCACTGGCAGCAGTAAAACTCCATGTCCCCGTCGCCCACATCGAGGCCGGGTTACGGTCCTTTGATCGGAGAATGCCCGAAGAGATAAACCGCGTCGTAACCGACCACATTTCGACGTACCTCTTTGCACCCACGACACTGGCAGAAAGGAACCTCCTCTCCGAGGGTATTGATCCGGGGACGATCCACGTTTCCGGAAATACCATCGTGGATGCCGTGTTCCAGAACCTTGACATTTCGAGGAAGAAATCAGGCCGGGTAACCGGTACCGGCGGATTAAAAGAGGGTCAGTTCATCCTTGCAACCGCTCACAGGGCAGAAAATGTGGATGTCAAGGAGAACCTGAAAGGAATACTGGAAGGCTTAAAGAGCCTTGGCAATGAGACAGGGATGCCTGTTGTTTTTCCGGTTCACCCCAGGACGAAGAAGATGATGGAAATGTTTGCCCTCGAAAGTGATGGTCTTTTCACCATTCCTCCGGTTGGATACCTCGAATTTCTCCGTCTTGAGGCTTCTTCATGCCTTGTCCTGACCGATTCCGGAGGAGTCCAGGAAGAGGCCTGCATTCTGAAGGTACCCTGCGTCACCCTCAGGGAGAACACAGAGAGGCCTGAAACCATAGATGCAGGGGCTAACGTGCTTGCAGGGACCGATCCGTTACGAATCGTCAGGGAGGGCCTTGCAATGATCGGAAAGAAAAGGGACTGGAAAAACCCCTTCGGGGACGGGCATGCTGCAGACAGGATCCTTGAAGTACTCCTGGAAAGGCTCTGAACGGGGAATAGAGACCGGGAAAGTTTTTCTTTGGAGGGAATCCAGAATCCTTTATGAAAATACATGTTCAAAGGAAAATGCATGGACGGAGGTCTCTGGCTGTTCTTCTCTTGCTCTTTCTTCTCATCATCCCGGTCGCACCGGTGACCATTACCGGGCGGCCCGAGACTGTCTCAAATGGTCATCCACTCTTTGTGACGATCACCAGTCTTCCGGACGGGGCGCAATTCTCACTCCTCGTGGAAGCAACGTATGATGTTTCTCCCAATACCGAGTTCCAGTTCCAGATGAGTCAGTTCGAAATGCCTTTCTCCCTAAAGCAGGGGAGTATCACTGCAACACTGGAGGGAACGTCGCAGAACCGCCTCGAGGTGAAGAAAGAGGACACTATCGTGAGTGTGTCCGGCAAGTCAACAGACGGGCGGTTCACTACCACGAAGTCCTACGATATTACGGCAGGAACCTATGACTATTTCCGGCTCTCAGGGATCACGCTCCCGTCAGCGCGATCGATTACCACCCGGTTCCAGGTGACGGGAGTCAAGCAGGGCCCTGTGGATTCCGAGATCGGGTTCGTTGTCGACGGTCTGCCCTCCGGCACGATAACGCTGGCCGCCCTGGTGGATGGAACCCAGGTCCTCTACAAGACTATTCCTGTCGGTTCAGGAGAGCCGCCCCGGTTAATAAGCCAGCCATCCACCACCACCGGACCGTCAGTATCCCAGGAAACGGTCTCTTTCACGTCTATCGATGAGACAGTGAAAGTCATGGTGCCTCCAGGCGTGCAGATCAGCGTCGTTGGGGTTCCATTGCCAGCTGCACCGGAGGAGATGCAGGTCATTGCCGGGCCCTATGCCATTGTACCTTACGAAGCAGTCTTTTCTCCACCAGGAGAGATTTTGTTTTCCACCGGTAACACTGGGGCTGGTAATAATACCGCTGTAGCCTTTTTTTCAGGTGATAGCTGGACACTCCTGCCATCAATGGCTGCAGGAAACCACGTAGCTGCACCTCTCGGCAAGGGAGGGATGTATGCCCTGGTCCGGCCGGCCGGCACCGTCCATACACAGACTATTACAACAAAGACTACCATGCCTGCCACGATGACCACGGTCCCGGCGACTCAAATGACTGCGGCAGCGTCTCCCACCCAGAAGGCCGGCCTCTCCCCCGCACCAGCCTTGACTGCAGTCGTGATAGCCATGATAGTATTTGGAATAGCGAAAAGGAAGTGACCCGAAAGTGTTCCCGGGTCATGCGCCGGATGGACGCCCCCCCTTTTTTAACAGTTCCCAAAGGCCCTTTTTAAAACCCCCCATCAGGCAGAGGTTGAATAGATCCCGGAACCCACGAACCATTCCGTGTCTACGGGAACGACGTAACAGAGCTTGAGAGCTTCGTTCCCGGTCCCGGGGTTCGGGTATACCACGTACACGAAACCGCCACCTCGTGCTGCAACGTCACATTCCCATTCAACGGCCGCAACACCGTAATGGTCCAAAAATCCAAGCCTGTTTGTTCCCATTAATCCGGGCTGGTTCGGGAGAGCAAGGGTTGTACCGTTCAGACTGTATGCAAAGATATACGATGCACCATCTGCCCACGGTCCGGAAAGGTCGTTGAAGGCCGCAAGGGCTGCCTCCTTTCCCTGCTGCTGCGCAAAATCCCGGGCCTTTTTCACCCTCTGCACGAGCTGATCCCGTTCCTTCTGGCTGAAACCGGCATCGACATGGGGCAGGTATACTCCGGAACCGACGAACCATTCATCGTCCACGGGGACAACAGAGGATAATTTCAATTGCCCGGAAAAACCCGCGGAAGGATTGGGATACACGTAATAAGTGTGCCCTCCTCCACGGGACGCGAGGGCAACCATGGCACGGATATATTCAACCCCGTTGCTGTCCCGGACATCGATACGGTTTTCCCCGACAAGTCCCTGCTGATAGGGAAGGGCAAGGACCGTCCCGTTCATATCGTATGCGAATATGTACCATTCACCCTTGGAAAAACGTCCCTTCTGGTCATTGAATTCCCGAAGAGCTTCGTCTTTGCCTGCCTCCCGGGCAAACGAGGCGGCGTCCCGGACAAAGGAATCGAGATTTGACAGGTTCTGGAATGATGCATTGGGCAATAACCCTGCACCGGCTGGTGACGCTTCGTCCCCCGGGGATGTCAGGACAACACGCCATTCCGCCCCGTCAATTCCTGCCGTTGCCCATACTGCTTCCTTGGTGATGACACGGTCCCAGTTCCGGTCCCAGAAACGGTAAACACCCCTGCCTTCCGGCTCGGATACCACGCGAGAGAAGAATGCCTGAAGTTCCGGGGACTGGTATGCAGGATCGGAGAAGAGGTTTTTCCCGATCTCCTCCTGCGTTGTATCATAAATTACCCTTCCGTCTTTCTGGACCACCCAGATATCATAGGCCGTCGCTGCAATGATCGGTTCCACCGCCCTCCCGATCAGTGTCTCCGGCCGATAGGTTACGTCGGTATATCCCATGTAAATCCCTCCGGGAGAAAAAACGGGGGCACTCTGTGAGATCCCGGCAAAGCCTTCCTCCATCATGAATACTTCACTCACCCGCGGAGCCTTTTTTTCAAGCGCATCCCTGACTGCGTCCTGGTAATTGACATTTCTGCCCACGATATCTCGGAATGTTGCCGGGACAGCCGTGGCAATTATCCCGTCAGATGAGATGGTGACCGAAGAGATAGCCCATGGCAGGGCAACGAGTTTCTCTGACAGGACCGCTTCGACTTCCCCTCCTCTCAGACCAACCGGGGAGAGGCGTTCTGCACTGGCGAGATTTACTGTGCGGACAGAGGCGAGTTCTGCGTTGATGGCACCGACGGCCTGACCCAAGGTTATGTTCATGGGGTTTTTCGGGGATTCCACGACATCCCTTGTCGTGATGCAACCCTGCGTAACAAGCACCAGTAAAACGAGGATGACAGCAATGCGGGCATTCATGTTCTGACCTTTGGCGCCGGAGTATGCATAATGGTTGTGGAACCCCCGGAATTCCCGGGATGACGTGTCATTCCATTGACACAAGGGTATCAGAAAGGCCCTCTTCGAGGCTGAATGCAGGTTCCCAACCGAGGAGTGAGCGAGCCCGCGAAATATCAGCGACAGAATGCATGACGTCCCCCGGTCTCCCCCCGGCATAGACGGGCTGACCCCTGAACCGGAGGAGGCGCATGAGGATGGTTGCGAGTTGGTTGATACTCGTCTCCTTGCCGGATCCAATGTTATAGACCCCCTCTGCATCACGTTCCATTGCGAGGATATTTGCCCTTACCACGTCCCTGACGTACACGAAGTCACGGGTCTGGGTCCCGTCTCCGAAGATGACAGGGGGCTTTCCGTTACGGAGATTCGCGATGAAACGGGGGATGACAGCGGCGTAATCCGATGCCGGGTCCTGTCTTGCCCCGTACACATTGAAGTACCGGAGAGAGACCGTGGGGAGATCATAGAGAAGTCCAAGGACCCTGCAGTACTGCTCACCTGCATACTTTGCAACGGCATAGGGAGAGAGGGGTTCAACCGGCATGTCCTCCCTCTTGGGAATCCCGGGCAGGTTTCCATATACTGCTGCAGACGATGCGTGCACAACCTTTTTGACACCCGTATCCCGTGCAGCCAGGAGGACATTGAGGGTGCCGGTAAGTGTTACTTCGTGGCTTTGCAGCGGGTGTCTGATGGAACCAGGTACCGAAACAAACGCCGCCTGGTGAAAGACGCCATCTGCCCCCTGAAACTCTTCCAGGAGGAGACCGAGATCGAGAACCGTCCCCTGAACGAACCTGACCCTCGGGTTGGCAGAAACGCTTGCTATATTCTCGATCCTGCCTGACGAGAGGTCGTCGATGACAACCAGTTCATGGCCTGCAAGGGAGAGTGCCTCGACAAGGTGCGACCCAATGAAACCCGCCCCACCGGTAACAACATACAGCATGGTTCTTCAGCTGCCTAATGTCTCTCGTCAAGAGACCTTAAATTGCGTGCAGGTATCGCTCCAGGTATTCCACTCCGGGAGTTTTGCTTCGGGCCGGAAATGAAACCTCTCCCGGGATGAAACACCGCCCTGAAAGGTTAAATGTTTTTCATGCTGAAGATCGCCCCATGGTCACTCTCACCGACATTCAGGCCGCTGCAGGACTCCTCGAGGGAAAGGTGATACGGACACCCCTCGTCCACTCGCCGACCTTTTCGGCAATAACGGGTGCCGAGGTTTACCTGAAACTCGAATGTATGCAGAAGGCTGGATCCTTCAAGGTCAGGGGCGCAACATTCCGTATCCTTTTGCAGAGGGATGAGATCGGCCCGGGGGGAGTAATCGCCGCCTCTGCAGGCAACCACGCCCAGGGAGTCGCTGTCGCAGCTTCCATGGCAGGAGTCCCGGCAACCATTGTCATGCCCACGTGGGTTTCGCTTGCAAAGCAGGAAGCGACGATAGGGTACGGGGCAAGGGTTATCCTTGCAGGAGAGAGTCTCGAAGAGAGTATCGGGTTTGCCCAACAGTTCGCAATGGAACAGGGTCTCTCCTTTATCCACCCGTACGACGATCCGATGGTCATTGCCGGGCAGGGCACGATTGGTCTTGAGATCCTTTCCGATCTCCCTGACGTTGAGTGCGTGGTTGTGCCCATCGGGGGTGGCGGACTGATCGCGGGTATCGCAACCGCTCTGACTGCATCGCAGCGAAAAATTCGCGTTCTGGGTGTGCAGGCAGAGGCCTGCCCGTCTGCAAGAGAGGCACTCAGGGCCGGGCACCCTGTTACCGTCGAAGCCCGTCCAACAATTGCCGACGGAATCCGGGTCAAGAGGACAGGGGAACTTTCCTTCCCGGTCATCCGGAAACTTGTTGATGAGGTCGTTCTCGTTGACGAGGAGGCCATCGTAAACGCGGTCCTCGCGCTCCTCGAGCGGAAGAAGGTCCTCGCCGAGGGTGCAGGTGCCGCTCCCCTTGCAGCCCTCCTTTCCGGCGGCATCAGGGTGAGCCGGGGCGAGAAGGTCGCTGTCGTTATCAGCGGTGGAAACATGGACGCTTTTCTCCTGGAAAGGGTCCTTAAGAAGGGGCTATACACAGGGGGACGAATGGTCCAGATTCGTGTCGTGCTCGAGGAGGGGAGGGGCTCGCTTCCTGCGCTTCTCGATATTATCGCCAAACAGGGTGCCGTGGTCAGCCAGATCTTCCAGGAGAGGAGTGTCCCCGGTTTGCCCGTGCACCAGATGAGGGTGACGCTCGAACTGGAAGTGAGGGACCTTCCTCATCGGAAAGGGTTGATTGCCGCCATGAGATCTGCCGGGTACCCTGTTGAAGCCTTCCCGGAGGATTAGAGAGATCGACCTGGAGAGAACCTACGTGGACAGACGCCACCTTGTGGGCATCGTGGGGAGGTGCCCGGAAGGAGAGGGTTCCGGTCACGAGATCGAGCCGGTCCACGAGCCCGAGTGCAATGACCATCATTTCCGGATCACACAGGGCAATAAGGAGATCGCGCCATTCGTCCTCGCAAAATGACTCTGGTATCCTGCCGTGAATGCCAAGGCCCGACAGGAACCTGGCATGCGGCACAGCACCTGAAAAGTACTCTGAAAAGCGCTGGAACCGATAGAGCCGCCGCCATTCTCGCTTTCTTTCCACGACCTCCGCGGGTGTTGCACACTCGAATATGCTGATGCGCGGGTGGCGGCGGAAGTTAACGAGGATCCCTTCGAGCTCTGGTCCTTTTTCGAACCCGACGATGACATCCGGCTGGAGCAGGTCTATCATCCTGACATGAAACTCCTGTGCGGCAGGCTCAACGACCCATCCCGGTGAATCTGCCACGAGGTACAGAGCTCCTTCCTCTTTCGCTTTTTCTTTCAGACGGAGCGCTCCCACGAGCTCCTGGACCATGTGACCGCTCGGGGTTACGGCCCCGACAAACCTGAAATATGTTGCTTTCGGGACATCCACAGTACCTGAATAGAGAGCCAGTCCGACTGTGGCAGGGGGGCCGAGAGTGGACTGCCCGATATCGCAGTCGAGAAATCCCGTCATGCTGATTTTTGCCAGCTTGGAGGTCAGCCAGCGGCAAAAGGTAGTCTTTCCCCTGTCTGCCGCGCCGACCACATAGACCATCCCCCTCCTGCGCTCTCCAAGAAAACGGAGTATCTCTTTCCATTCCTCCGGGACGGTGATTTCCTGTTCCACGTGGCTTTCTCCTTGTGCACGTTATCCTGGCTGACCCCCGAACAGAAAATGCCTGCACAGAGCAGCGTGCTCTATGGAGTCTATTCTCGTTCATTCCATAAGAGAGTAGCGAGGGAGAGGGGATCCAGAGAAGAATAAGGAGTGTTTCCAGTGGAAATAATCAAGTATTTTGAGAGTGATATATAAATTTATATTCGTTATTTTAACAAAATAGCTCATTATATCCTTCAAAATGATCACGCATTATTCATGGATACAATTCTATTTTGTCTTCCGGATTTTTTTCTTGGGAGATGGAAACCGGGATTTGAATGCGGTCTACAGTCGGAAAAGCAATACGAGTTACAATATAGCATTATATAGTTTATATTAAATTATGGTGGCTGCAGAAATTTAAAAGAATGGAACTCAAAACATGAGAAAAGAGAGCCATTACGGAAAAGATACGGCAATATAAAAAAATTTCCGGGGAAACAGAAAACCGACCCTGAACATCTTCCGAAATATCCCTAACAAGGACACTCAAAACGGATCATGTCTGTTATTTCAATACCGTTTTCAGAGGAGTGAAAAATAATCGTCTCGCAGGGCACCATCTTTTCCATTCATCGTGTTCAGACACGAAACATCCTGCCGAAGCACACTTAAGGGACACCGGAACTATCCGCTTTGGGGGGTGCGGGACCGCCAACCGCCGCCTTATTGCCCCACCTTCCCTTAAAAGGGGAATACCCCCATTGACTTCAGGTATATCCCTCACGATGCGTCATGGTCCACCTCATTTTCCCTGGCCTTTGTGCTCTTCTCAGCAAGTGGGAAAAATTCCTGGTAAACTCTTTTTCTCTCCTCCAAATCGGTATGAAGGTATATTTCGGTTGTTTTGATTGATGTGTGGCCAAGATTTTCCTGGACGACACGCAGATTCTTGGACCGCCTGTACAGCTCGCTTGCATAACTATGCCGGATCTTATGGGGAGTGATTCCCTCGGGGGCATACTTCCGGAAAATGTGCTGGACAGCCCGGGGAGAGATGTGGTGACCCATCTGCCCAAGGAAGAGGGGCCCCTCGATTCGTGAGCCAATGAACCTGTCCATCTCGGACAGCGTGTCGGGATCCACGAAAACTATCCTTATCTTCCCACCTTTGCCCCGCACGCGGATTGTCCCCTCTTCGAAATCGATATCCTCGATATTCATGCCGCACAGCTCCGACACCCTTACACCGGTCGCGTAGATCGTCCTGACGATCAGACGATCCCTTGGATCCTCGATGGAGTCTATGAGCCGGATAACCTGGCTGTGCTTCAGGTAACGGAGTTCCTGCCCCTTGATCTTTGGCCTTTCCACACCTATCAGGGGGTTTGTCGTCACTGCACCCTGGGAATAGAGAAAGCGGTAAAAGGAACTGAGCGTCGATATGACCCGGTGCATGGTCTTTGGCTTGTATGTCCGCATGGAACTGAGGAAAGAGAGGTAGTCCTCGAAAAGAGCCGGTTCAACCTCGACATCTGTCTCTGCCCGCGCTTTACTGAAGTCTTCCCAGTACACCATCAGTTTCTGGGGGTCGATATTTCGCCGGAGCCACACGTAATAGGCAAAGTGCCTTACAACCTGCTCATAACTCTGGATTGTCCGCGGGGAATAGTTACGCATTCTCAGGTAGTGACGATAGCGTCCGAGCCACTCTGAGAAAAATCCCCCTGGCATGTTCTATTCTTTTTTTGCTCGAATTATAAACCTTTTGCGCAGAATCTCTCTTCTGCGAAACAAGAAGATGCACTGATAACAATCCAACACAGGCCGTATCGGGGATGCCTCTGAGCCTCCAAAAAAACAATTAGATCAAGAAAACCTGCATTCATCACCTTCGTGAGACCAGTGTGAAGGCCCTTCAGCCGATGCATGGTCCTAAAAATAAATCCATTTAGGAATGTTCCTATCCTGCGTAGAAAGTGAATCCTGAATTAAAATTTGGATGCATCCGCGAGATCCTTTCAATACCAGGTTTTCGCTCCTTCCAACATACTAAAACGACCAGAAAAAAACTGAAAAATAAAGCCCATTATTTTGATAAAATCGGCTTTTTCTCCTTGAACCAAGGGAAATTATCTTATGAATAAAAATACCGCGCTGAAATCGCTCTAATATCGTACTAATAGATCAACGCGGAAAGGCAGTGTTAGAAAGATGGTAGTAACCCCCTTCCAACAAAATAAATGGAGGTATTAACATTAGCCCCCTCTTTTTTGCATACGACGATTTCGAAAAACGTATGATCCGCAAAGAAGGGATAGCCAGCATTCACACTTGAAGGCTCGAAACGAAGATTTTCACTCTCACATTTCCCAAATCGCTTGATTTTTCCTTAATATGGAAGGTTTTTTAGATAGCTGCCGCTACCAGGCTCCTTTCCGTTTGAGTGTCCCTAATTGGACCAGATTGAACGAAAACGCTGAAAACATGTTCTTGAGATGGACTCTCTCGAGAGTTGTGACCAGGACATGACCTCCATGGAACATTCGTTTGATCACGGCGAATGAACGTTCAATCACCCTTCTCACTCTGCTGATTGCGCGGTTCCTGCGGTTCTCCCTGATAGTCAGTGGACGCCCCCGGACTGCCCGGTTCATGGTTTTATTGATCGATGCACGGGGTTTTACACCGAAATACCCCTTATCACGATACACAGTCTCACCAGGCAATGAGAGATCCACCTGGCTGTCATGGACAGAAGCAGAAGTTGTCTCAATACGGCGGATCAGGTGGCATTCTTTGTCAACGAGTGCATGGAACTTGTATCCAAAGGAGGGGGTCTCTCCTCGTTTTATCCAAGTACCGTCCTTGCTTCTCCGAGTCTTCGCTTATTTTCCGCGTGATGTGTCTGATGAACCTGCTCCCGGATCAGCGGTAATGATGGTTGCGTCCTGAATGACTCCTCGTGTTATCTTGAGGCCTTTGAGCTCCAACTGCGCCTGGAATGTGTTCCAGACTTCCTCGTATTTCCCTGATTGTATGAGACGTTGCCGAAGAACCAGACAGTCAAAAAATCGGGTATTTCAGTCGTGAATCCTATGCATTTCCGGAAAGAAATACGATCTGTCACCTGGCGTTCAAGTTCAGGGTCAGAGAGATTGTAGAGGGACTGAAGTACTAATAGTTTGATCATCACAACAGGGTCGACATTCGGCCTGCCTCCTTTGCGGGTGTTGTTGTGGTAGATGTCCGCAAATAAAGGACGAAATTGATCCCATTCGATCAAGGATGCAAATTCAGATAAACGGTCTCCTATCTTTTGTACCCTTTTATACGCCTCATTTAATCCAAATGTCTCAAAGGTCATTGAGAATACTCCGATCAGCTAAGATAAAGCTTTTGTGGTTTGAGGGAGTATTTCGAAATTCTCGTTAAGCATTGCTACAATAAGGAAATACCTGAAAAAAAAAGACAGGGAAAACACGGCGGAATGAATCTCGGGTATTGCATAGAGGAATTCTCCTGGAGCCTGTTTTATGTCAACCAGATTTATCGAATCTGATCCTCTGTCTAATCATCATACTGAATGACAACCTGGCGAAACCACGAAAAACCTTCCAGAGATCCAGAACTTGCATGTCTCCATGCCATCATTATATTTTCTCTTGAAGAATATCCGGATATTCCTGCTGGGGACCCGGTCCTCCCCAATCCGTAAAGAACATGGAATTACCTCGATTTGCTCCCTCCGGTTTGAATTGGTCTTTCTTTTCATCTGGCTGACTTTCGGGTTAACATTCAATTCATAGAGATTATTTCCGGCTTTTCGCTTCCCGTATACTATGTCGGGAGATATATTGGGTTGACGGGGGCATTCAGCGAAGTGAATAAAAGGAATGTTAGGGTCAAGACGAAAAAGAATTCACCCGAAAAAGTTCCCCCTGGCCTTGTAAAACGCCATAAGGAGACCATTGATACGATTTTAGGGCGCGAGGGAAAAACAGTCCGGCGATGAATTATAAACCATATAATGCTACATATTCAATATACGTGATATGATCGGGAATCTGCATCATAAAGAAGGTAACGGTATGCTACTGGTATATCGTTCCGCCCGAAAGTGCACGATGTTTTGGTCAATGAGGATTACCATACATTTAAGAGGATGCTGCCTGTCTGAATTATTTGGAACTGGGATTTCCATTCCCTATAGGTTTAAAATGGATATCCTCGAAGTACCCTTTATGGCAGTCGCGATGACTTATTACGATTGGTTGCCTGGAAGGCATTCTTCCCCATGATAACGGTCCTGTTCGTGGATGACGAGCCAGCCCTCCTGGACGTCTCGAAACTCTACCTCGAAAAGGGTGGAGAGATAAAGGTCGATACCTGCTACTCTGCGGAGCAGGCCTTGGAATATCTTCGAACCCAAACTTACGATGTTATCGTTTCTGACTACGAGATGCCGGGGATGAATGGTATCACTCTCCTGAAAACTGTTCGAAATCTTGGGATAGAAACCCCCTTCATTATTTTTACAGGCAGAGGAAGGGAACAGATCGTCATAGAAGCGCTCAACAGCGGTGCAGATTTTTATCTCCAGAAGGGAGGTGATCCCCGTTCGCAGTTTGCAGAACTCGTCCACAAGATACGTCTCGCAGTCGAGAGGTTCCGCCGGGAAGGGGCTCTGGAAGTTACGCGATACTCTGTCGAGAAGGCAGGTGTCCCGATATTCTGGTTCGACAGTCGCGGTCGCGTGTTGTATGCAAACGAATCAGGATGTGCACTCCTTGGATATTCCATCCAGGAACTCTGCCTCCTCCACATCGGTGACATCGATCCCTTCCTTTCAATTCCCGAATGGACACAATTCGTCGAACGGCTCAAGTCACACGAAAAAATGACACTCCACCTCATCATGATGACGAAGGGGGGACAAAAACTGCCGCTGCCGGTCTCCTTCTCCTGCGGTGAATTCGGTGGAAAAACCATTATCTTTGCCTATTCATATCCACGAACAGGAAAAGAGGAAAATGAGGACTGGAAGAAAGGACTGAGTTCTTACCGGCATATGCTTGCCGATGCAATACCCGGGATTTACATGGAGGTTTCGCCTTCCGGTGAAATTTTTTTCCAGAACAGTACTGCAAGGGTTTTTTTCGGTCCTTGCGATCCCGTTGAAAGCAGGAAGCGTTGTACCCTTTTTGACCTAACCGTGAAGGGGCAGCACAGGTCACTTGCAGAGGTCCTTTCCCGTATCCGCCTGGCAGGTGAAGAAGAACTCGTTGAGCTCTCCCTCGTCCGCCATGATGGAACACCCTGCACGCTTCTTTTCAAGACGGGGGTATGCCCTGGTCCCCGAGGAATCGATGGAACTTACTTTATTGAATCAGTCCCTCCCTGATTACTCAGGAGACTTCGTGCTCTTCTTAAAACCTGAAATCTGGCTCTTAAACTTTTTATTTGATGAAATATCGGGAAAATGTGATTAAATCAGTATCAATCGATGTCATTAAATAAACCATATAATGCTATATATAAGCATGATGAACATTTACTGACCCCCGACAGGAAAAGGGGGGGCTACGGGAGGTAAGACCCGGAAATGCGAACACATTTCGGACAGGATGACGTGAACAAGTACCGCAAGTTCAAGAAAGTGGATGGGGCCACATATAATAAGGTGAACCAGTTCCTGCGGAAACGGACATACATCACTGCCAGGGAATGGGCAATTGCCCGTCTCTGCACCGATTTCCGCACCCGGAGCGGCGCAGAGATGACCTTCATCGGGCAGAACCTTCCCAGGCTCGTACCTTTCATGCAGGAGCCCTATTCTCCCCAGGCCGTGAACCAGGCCCGCAACTCATTTAAAAAGAAGGTTTACAAGGCTGGTGCAACGTTCTTCTATGGGGCGATGTGCGGTTTTTTTACAAGCGAGGAACTTGATGATCTCCTGTTCGAGGCAAGCGAAGTTGCCCGGTTCCTCCTTGAAGTTGAGAGGACTTCCCTGGAGATAGACGAGGAAATTGAGATAGAAGACCGCATTACGGAGGTCATGAGGAGTGTCGGGAAAGCGGCAGCCCACATACTCAATACGCGTATGCAGGAGGATGAGACAGGTTTACCAACGGGAGAAAGAGTGGAGAGTCCCCTCACACGGGATACCAGCGATAACAGGGATGCGGAGCCACCCCGTCAACCGGAGAACGTCGACAGGGATGAGGAAATAAAACCGCTGCAGGAAGGATACGGCAAAGAGGAGGATCCTGCATGAAAGTTATCCATGTCTGCGGGACGTCGGGATCGGGAAAAACAACCCTCATCCGCAGCCTCATTCCACTCCTCGCAGACAAAGGGGTCGTAGCTGTAATCAAACACCTCGGACACCATGTGTTTGCACTTCCGGAAGGGAAAGATACCACTCTCTATCTCGAATCGGGCGCAAAAATTTCTGCAGGAATTGATCCCGAAAAAACGGTTCTTGTCACTGATACTGTCTCTCTCCGGACCGTTCTCGACATGCTCTCCTTTTCCGGCACGTCGTTTACAATCGTAGAAGGTTTCAAATCGCTCCCGATGCCCAAGGTCGTGGTGGGATCATTAAATGATGCCCATAACATTGTCCTCGAAAATCCCCGTCCACGGGATATACTCGATTCTCTCGGGAGGTTCCCGGACTATGTCTCTTACTACGAACTCACAAGAGATATATGGGCTGACGGGCTCATTGCGGTGAGTGGTTCTCTTCCCGTTGATTCTTCTTTGCTACCTCCCCGCGAGAGAAGAGAGTTTTATGACTGTTTTTTCCCAATGATACATGATATGACGGGAAGGGGAGCAGGCGTTTCGGACGGCTCCAGGGTGAGGGTCCATCTTTACCAGGGGCTCTTTTTTGGAGGGGAAGACAGGGTGATCTATGCTGTTGGGAGCCCGACACTGGAAGCTGTCAATTCTGCGGTTCCACGAATCCTTGAACGCATAGAATTCGTGCTTAGACTTGCGTTGCATTCCGGAAGGAGAGATTCATGCACCTGAAAAAAATTGAAAAGAGGCTCTTTGGAACTAACGGCGTAAGGGGAATTGCCGGGACAGAAATGACTCCCGGATTAGCACTCAAAATCGGGCTTGCACTGGGAACAATGCGGCCGGGGACTATTGCCGTTGGCAGGGATACCCGGACTTCCGGGCCGGCGCTGGTCAGTGCCCTGAAAGCAGGTCTCCTTGCGGCAGGGTGTGACGTGGTCGACTGTGGCATCCTTCCGACCCCGGCACTCCAGTTCCTTGTCAGGAGGCACTTTGATGCGGGAGCCGTCGTGACTGCATCCCACAACCCGCCGGAATACAACGGGATCAAGGTGGTGGAACCTGATGGGACAGAAATGGGCGATGAAGAGAGCGTCGCTCTGGAAAAGCATATATTCGAGGATACTTCACGGATTGTCTCCTGGGAGAGAACCGGACGCGAACGCTCTGCCCCTGCCCTCGTGGAAGAGTATGTTGATGCCGTTGTCCGCGCTTTCCCCCCCTGCATTGGCGAAGGGATGCCGGTTGTCGCAGACCCGGGATGCGGTGCAGCTGCTGCCACAACACCGGAAATCCTCAACCGGCTGGGTTGCAGGGTCTATTCCCTCAACTGTCAGATGGACGGGACATTCCCCGCGAGGCCTCCTGAACCTTCGGCTCAGGGTCTCTTGCCCCTTGCCGATCTCGTGAAAACGACCGGCGCATCCTTTGGCGTTGCCCATGACGGTGATGCAGACCGTGCTGTCTTCGTGGACGAAAAAGGTCATTTTATCGAGGAGAACGTGGAATTCGGTCTTATTGCTGATCATGTGTGCCAAGGGAGGAAAGGAGTCATTGTGACTCCCGTCAGCACATCCCGGATCATAGAAGTTATCGGAAAAAGAAACGGGTGTCGGGTTGTCTACACGCCCGTCGGGAGCATTTACGTGGCAAGGACAATGATTTCCCTCGCTGCACAGGGAATCCCGGTTGTATTCGGGGGAGAGGGAAACGGGGGACTGATTTTTCCTGGTCATCAGCTCTGCAGGGACGGCGGGATGACTGCGGCGACCATGGTCTCGCTCCTTGCCCATAAGGGAGAGTCCCTGTCCTCGCTCGTAAATGCATTGCCGCATTTTGCCTTAATCAAGGACAAGTTCAGGGAAAAAGATCCCCAGGCCCTCGTTGCACGCCTTGTGGATCATTATTCCGGGGAGAACCTGGACCTGACCGATGGCATAAGGATCAACAGGGGTGACTCCTGGGCCCTGGTCCGCCCTTCGGGTACCGAGCCCCTTGTACGTGTAATGGTCGAGTCTGAATCCGGGGAGAGGGCAGAGCAGTTCTACAAAGAGATAATGAGCCTTATTCAGAGATAGCGGCATTTTTTGGATACATTGGGATAAAACCTTTTTTTCTATTATAAACCATATAATGGTATATTATTATCCTCGTCTCGGATAGAAATGCAAATAAAAGATGGCGTGGCAGATACACCAAAGGTCTCTGGTATGACCATTCCGGTGGGGCCAGCGGTAATGAAGACCATTGAGATACGAATTACCGGGAGAGTTCAAAAAGTGGGTCTGCGGAATTGCATCCGGCACATCGCCGGGAAACTCTGCATTAAGGGAGAAGTCATGAATCTTCCCGACGGATCTGTAAAGATTGTTGCAAGTGGCGATCCCCTGACCCTCGACAAGTTCTCTTCCATGATATACGGGTGCCCGCGGGCCCTTATCAGGGAGATGGAGATCTGCGAAATCCCCTTCAGGTCATTCGCTGACTTTTCTGTCGTGCGCCCCGTTGAGTGAATCCGGTTCTGGTATGTGGATGATAAAATCAGTCTTTTTCATCAGTGATTCCTTGAGTGCGAAGACATGAGAATCTATGACATCCTGCCTGATCGTACGGATGAGTCTTTGCAGGAGAGCCTGTACAAGGTCGTCCGACAGGATGCACCGGTCCGGGCCGCACTCGAACCCCCCGGGTGGGAGCCCCTCCCTCACAAAGGAACAGACGGGGTCGTCGATCATTGACGGTCTGAAAGGGTCACAGAGATCATGCACGAGTCCGGCCTTCCCCCGCGTCAGAAAACCAATATCAGGGTCGAGGTGTGCCCCGATTGCCGCAACGCACATGTTACCGAAGAGGAGCCCGTACCCGAACGAAAGGAGGGTATTGACAACGTCTGTATGAGGCCGGGAGGTCCGGCGGCGGAAACCAAGACCGGCAGGAACAGTACGGGCAAGAATCTCGTAATACATGTCAGAGATAAGCCTGTGCACCCTCCTGACCTCTTCGAGGCGGACGAGATAATCGAGTTCTGAAACACTTTTTTCGAGGATTTCGAGCTCTCCCTCGTAAAAGAGAGGATGATCAAGCTCCTCCTGCAACCTGACGAGATAGAGTATCCGGGCATGGGCACTTCCCTTTGCAATAGCAAGTGCAGTGGAATGCGGAAATGCTCTCATCTGGGCCTCACGGACGATCTGGTCGTATTGAAAGCCGTATGGTCGGAGGAAACCGAGCGGTTCTCCATCCGCTTCGAAAAAGGAGACTGCACATCCAGCAGAGAGAAGACGGGAGATAACCGATGAATGGATGGTATGGCCTCCCATGACGAGGAGGTGCCTGATTGCAGACAGAGGAATCTCTTGTGTACAGCCACGCTTCTGCACTATAAGGATCTTAGGCGTTGCCTTGATATGCGCCCCAAACCCTGATACCACATACCAGGGAACGGTCTCTCTGGTACTTTTCTCGCTGCTCTCCATCCTGGAAAAACTCTCTATGTTACTCTCTTGCCGGGCATAAATACATCAATGCATCGTTTCTTCCGGGGAGAAACCGGTGTGTTATGGCGAAGGTAATACAGTTTTTTCCATGCCATGTCATGACCTGGCAATATTTTTCATCCTTCGACGCGAGTTTATGAAAAAGGTACCTGGTAATCACCAGAAGTTCTCTCTCGTGGTCATGAGAGAAGGATACAATGGTGAAAAATGGTGAAAATATGAGAACAAAGCAAAAAAACCTGAGACAGGAGACTAATAGTCATGTTCTGGGATGAAAAATACGAGACACTTCCAAAGAAAGACCTTGGACGTCTCCAGCTGAAACGCCTCAAAAAGACGCTTGTCCAGGTCCAGAACGTCGATTTTTACAGGAGATTGTTCAAAGATGCAGGTATCAGGCCGGAGGACATAAAAAGCCTCGATGATGTCAGGAAATTACCGTTTACAAGGAAACAGGACCTCCGCAACGGTTATCCTTTTGGTTTTTTTGCCGTTCCTTTAACCAAGGTTGTTCGTATCCATACCACATCCGGAACGACAGGGAAACCGACCGTCGTAGGGTATACAAAAAAGGATCTCCGTACATGGGCAGGTTTGATAGCACGGAACATGACCATGGTGGGGCTTTCTGACCAGGATATCTTCCAGAACATGGTTAATTACGGTATGTTCACGGGGGGTCTTGGCTTCCATTATGGTGCAGAACTCATCGGGATGACTGTGATTCCCAGTGCCACAGGTAACACCCGCCGGCAGATAGAGATGATCCAGGACTTTGGGGTTACTGTTATCCATTGTACCCCGAGTTATGCCCTCCACCTTGCAGAAGTTGCCGAGGAGATGGACGCCCGCCTCGACTCATTAAAGACCGGACTGTTTGGCGCTGAACCCTGGTCCGACTCGATGCGCAGGGAACTGGAGGACAAGCTTGGTGTTACTGCTTACGACTCTTACGGGCTTTCTGAGTTGTTTGGGCCGGGTGTTGCATTTGAATGCAGAGAGAGGGATGGTCTCCACATCTGGCATGATTGTTACCTTGTCGAGATCATCGATCCTGCGACAGGGGAAGTTCTGGGAGAGGGTGAACGAGGGGAGATGGTTGTTACCCCGCTTGTCAAGGAGGCAATGCCACTCATCAGATACCGGACCGGGGATATCACGATGCTTTACGAGGATGGATGCATATGCGGGCGTGGGCAGAAGATCGCACGTATAATGGGAAGGAGTGATGATATGCTGGTTATCAGGGGGATCAATGTGTTTCCATCGCAGATAGAACATGTACTTTTGGGAATTCCCGAGGTGGGTAACCAGTTCATGGTCTATGTGGACAGGGTTAACCACCTCGACGAGATGACGATCGACGTCGAAATCAACCGTGATTTCTTTTCAGGAGAATTGAAGGATCTCGCCAGAATCCAGAACAAGGTTGTCAAGGCACTCCGTGATGCCCTCGAACTCAGGACAACGGTCCGGCTCGTGGAACCCGGTTCTCTGCCCCGGTTCGAGGGCAAAGCAAAACGGGTTGTGGACAGGAGGAAAGATACCCTATGACAAGAGCATGGGACCCGCGAATCGAGGAGATGCCCCTCGAAAACTTAAAAAAGCTCCAGTATACCCTGCTCAAGACCCTCGTTTACCGTCTGTACAGTTTCTCAGCGTTCTATCACCGGCGTATGGAGGAGGCAAAAGTCCATCCCGATGATATCCGGACGCTCGAAGATATACAGAAGCTCCCCTTCATGTATAAACGGGATCTCAGGGACAATTACCCTGACAAGCTCTTCATTGCATCCCAGGAAGACCTGGTCAGGTACCATGTCTCCTCGGGCACTACAGGAAAGCCCACGGTCGTCGGTTATACCGAAAGGGATCTTGAAAACTGGACTGTATCGCTTGCGCGCGCCCTGGTCTCGTGCGGCCTTGGAAGGGGCGACGTCATCCAGGTGAGCTATGGATATGGTCTCTTTACCGGAGGCCTCGGACTGCATTACGGTGCTGAACGTATCGGGGCAACAGTTCTTCCCACAAGTGTAGGAAACACGGAACGGCAGATCGAGCTGATGCAGGACCTTGGGGCAACGGCAATTGCCTGTACACCATCTTACCTCCTCCATATCGGAGAAGTTGCAGAAAAAATGGGAATCAGCATCAGGAAAGACACGAAACTGCGTACCGGTATCCTGGGAGCAGAACCCTGGTCCGAGAACATGCGCCAGCGTATCCAGGACTGGCTCGGAATAAAGGCATATGACATCTACGGGACAAGTGAGCTCTCCGGCCCGATGTTCTGTGAATGTACAGAACAGAGAGGCTTCCATGTCTGGGGAGACCTTGCGTACGTTGAGATCCTCGATACCAAGACACAGGAACCGCTCCCGCCGGGAGAACGCGGTGAGATGGTTATCACCATGCTCCAGAAAGAAGCCATGCCGCTGATCAGGTACCGGATCGGTGATATCAGCTCTATCGAGGAAGATGTCTGCCCCTGCGGCCGGACGCATCCCCGTGTCCAGAGGATAACAGGGAGAGTCGACGACATGCTGATTATCCGCGGGATCAACGTCTTCCCGTCCCAGATCGAGTATGCACTCATGACCATTCCCGAGGTCGGCCAGCACTTCCAGATCATCGTTGATCGGAAGGGGGCACTCGATGACATGCTCGTCCAGGTGGAGGTTGCCCCGGAGGCTTTCTCCGACAAGATTACGGATCTCATGGCGATTCGGAGAAAGGTCGAGCACAAGTTGCGCAACATTCTCAATGTTGGTGTGAACGTGGAACTGGTCGAACCAGGGTCACTCCCGCGGTTCGAAGGAAAAGCAAAGAGGGTAATCGACAGGAGAAAGATCTGATATGGGAGTCAATAACTTCGTCATTAAGCAGATATCGGTCTTTTCCGAGAACAAGCCCGGGAGACTGGCAGCAATCGCCCGGGCGCTGCAGGAAGAGAAGATTAATATCCTCGCCTTCTCAATTGCCGAGGCAGACGGGTTCGGTGTTGTGAGGGCACTCGTGGACAGCCCGCAGAGAGCATATGAAAAACTCACGAAGATGGGGTTCAACGTCGCATTCACCGACGTTATTGCCGTCCAGATGAAGGATGAACCCGGTGGTTTATACGAGATTGCAAAAATTCTCGGGCAGGGAGGAATAAACATCGAATATGCCTATGCATACTCGGGCAAGGAAGGCGCCGTTCTCATTCTGCGGGTCGACAATGTCGGGGCAGCAATCGCTGCAGTCCGGAAAGGTGGTGCAAAACTGCTCGAGAGTTCCCTCTTCCAGTAATTTCTCCTATTTTTTTTCCCAGCGGATGAGGTCTGATACACGGGAGAGGGTACTTCCCCTCCGGATCTCCTCCCGGATCCTCTCCTCTGTCTTCTTGACCTCGAGTGCCCTTCGTGCGATCTCTGCGGCACGTTCGCGGGGGATGACGACAACCCCGCTCGCATCTCCCGCAATCCAGTCTCCCGGCCGCACGGTCTGGCCTCCGCACCTGACCTCTGCATTGATCTCCCCAAACCCTTTCGGCTCCCCGGCATTTGGTGTTACTGCCCGCGCAAAAACCGGGAACCCAAGACGCCGGATATCATCGATATCCCGCGCGGCACCGTCAATAACGACACCGGACAGGCGGCGTTTCATCGCACTCATCGTGGCAAGTTCTCCCCAGCATGCAACGTGTGTCGCGCCATCATTATTGATTACCAGAACATCACCGGGTTCCGCAATGTCAATTGCTTCGACTGGTTTTGCCCAGTCTCCCGCAAAGCCCTGGACTGTAACAGCTCTTCCTGCCATCCTTGCTTCCCCGCAGAGAGGGATTATTCCGGCCATTGCCCCCTTCCTGTGCATGGCATCAGAGATGTTGGGGGTTGACACCGATGAGAGTATATCCCGGACTATATCTTCCGACAAGGATCTCTTCTCCCTTGCGAGTGTTGGATTGTCCAGAGCTTCACGGACCATCCGTGCTGATGCCGTCACATCGGCCGACTTGGTAATCGCACTCCCCACAATGACGATATCCGCCCCGGCAGCAGCTGCCTGCGGCGCTGTCGTTGCATCGAGGCCACCGGCCGCTGCAAGGGGAATTGCTATCGCGTCCCGTATGGCTGATAGCACGTCCAGGGGACTCTTTCCACTCATCTGCTGGTCGATGCCGACATGGACATTGACGATGTGAACACCCATCTGTTCCAGTTCCCGTGAGCGGGCAACGGGATCAGGTACGCTGATCAGGTCACCCATCAGCCTGATACCATAGAGATCGGCTGCTCTCACCGCTTCTGCTATCACGGCGTCATCCGAACCGGCAAGGATGCAGACAACAGATGCACCTGCTTTTGCTGCCATTTCCACTTCAAGTGCCCCCGTGTCTGCGATTTTCATATCGGCCACGATCTCGCGGCCAGGAAACATGGCGTGGAGAGTCCGGACTGCCGCCATCCCTTCGCTCTTTATCAGGGGTGTTCCTGCCTCGAGCCAGTCAGCACCGCCAGCCACTGCCTCTGAAGCAATCTGGACTGCACGGTCAGTCTCGGTGATATCGAGCGCAACCTGCAGGATCGTTCCCTTCTTCCGCGTGCGGTCAGGTTTTCCTGTCTCTGTCATTCCTGCCTCACGGGATGGTCTCATGGGAAAAACCCCCGTCCAGTGAGCCCCGCCTTATTTCTCGCTGTAAGTGTCAAAGAAGGTCACATCATCGAGGATCTTCTTCTTCTGCACTGAAACCTCGGCCGGGTAACCCGCAGCCACGAGCGAGACCAGGGTATACTCCGCAGGAACAGAGAGGAGTTTCCGGATGTCTTCTGCATACGGCTTTTTATCACCGGCAACCCAGCAGCTTCCAACCCCATATGCCCACAATCCGATGATGAGGTTCTCTGTTGCCGCACAACAGTCCTCGAGGTAGTATTTTGCGGTCTTCTCTCCAAATATGGCAAAACAGACCGCCGCATCAGCAATGAACTTCCCGTGATCTGTCATCCCAGCAATCTTCTCGAGAAGAGACCTTTCACGGACGACACCAAAGAGCCAGGGTTGCAGGTTCATCGCCGTCGGGGCCTGCCGGGCACACTCGAGGACGTCGCGAATCACGTTCTCCTCGACAGGGTCCGACTTGTATTTACGCACACTGTGCCGAGACTTGATGATAGTGGTGCCGACGTTCATGGAAAACCCATCGGTGCCTGAGGAAAAAAAAGTGACTCTTCTTGCGATTATCTAAGGGAGTGCTATCCCTGGCGCTCCCTGCGCTGATGGAGAACGAGGACTGCGCTTATTAATGCAAGGAAGAGGGTTGCCGGAAGGAGGCCGGGCGCACGCGTCGGTCTTGCTGACAACATGGGGGGGACGGTCTCTGCGGTCGACGGAACTGTCATCATGACTGATGTTTCGACTGTGGTTCCGCTTTCCAATCGATCGGTCGTCCCGGGAGTTGATGTGACAGCTGTCGTAGTCTCCGTAACTGCTGTTGTTGTCATGGTTGCAATCAGGGGATTGACTTTCTGGAGGAGGAACCGGACCTGTTCACTCTGCGACTTTCCCGTCACGGGATAATTGTCATGCATATTATTTGCCTCGCACCGCACGGAGACTATGTAGTCTCCTATGGGATATTCCCCCGAACCCGTCGCCCAGACCGGACCGCTCTCGAATGTAGGGGTGGATACCACCACGTCTCCCAGTCTGTATCCGCCAAGGGAAGAAAATGACAGGCCGCCGGGTCCGGTAATCTCTATTGTGAGGGGGACTCCCGTGCAACCCTTGCGATGGGAGAAGACCCAGAGGTTCGTATCAATCCGAAAACCGGCAATATCCCCCTTGGGAACCCAGGTAGCATCCCTGCCGACCACAAAACCAGAGGTGTAGTCAACGATACGTACCTGGATCGTCGGATCTCCGACGTAGAAAGCAAGGTTATTTTCGGGGAGGGTGAACCAGGGACCTGTTTTTCCCAAAAAGACAGATGGTGCAACATAAAACGAGGAGGGATCCGCTACCGTCACCTGCGCGGCGGGCACACTGGATACACTTCCTCCCGGTCCGTAGTAGGCAATCTGCGATCCCGCGGTCACTCCCGTTCCGGTTATATCCAGGCCCTCCTCGCCGATGAAGACCCAATCCCCTGCCGGAATTGTTCCACATGCTGCCATCGCGGGTAATACAAGGGAGAGGAGAATCAGGACAGGAATGCCGGAAAGACGAGCAATATGTATTTTGTTCATATGGTGGAATGGCATAATGTCTGATTAATACCTTTCTCCCGCCGTTCAGGAAGGAACATGATCGTCATCCCGGGATGAGTCCCGTGATACCATTCCACATGTTCGAGAATCCCTGGGATATGAGGACTGTAGGATCGATTCCAAGGATCGGGAATATGAAGATGAAATAGAGGATTGTCCCGAGCGTGCTCCCCAGGTTGGCAAGTGCAGCCACGAGGACAACCCTGAAAAGGGGGACCTTCATCATCGCGGAGAAACTCTCAGCCTCGAATACCCTCCGGAAATCAGCGGGGGTCGGTTTCCGAATCTTCGCCTCAACGATTGCGGCAAACCATCCAGCCGCAATGAGGGGGTTCAAGGCCGTGAACCATGATACTCCAAATCCCGTGAGAGCAGAGAGTGGATGCCCGCGGGCGGCGAGCGTGAAGGCCGCGGTAAGAATGCCGTGGAGAAGAACCCAGTATACCAGAGCGGAAAAGAGGACCTCCATTCCTACGCCGGAAAATGCAATGGCAAGGAGAAGAAGGATGAAGAGTGCCGTCACACCGGCGCCGAAGATCTTTCCCCATGGCCGGGATCTGATATCCGCATCCAGTTCTTGCTTGGAGAGGATCTCCCCGGGAGATGCAAGCAGCTTCTCGACACCGGCCACGTGGCCTGCACCGAGGACGGCAAGTATCCTGGTGTGTCGCTCTTTCAGGATGGCGAGATTGTGTGCGAGATACGAGTCCCGCTCGTCAATGAGGGCGCGGGCACCGTTGGGAGAAAATTTCCTGAACTCTTTCATCGCCATGCTGACCACGTCCTCCTTCTTCAGCTCCTCGACGTCTATCTCCTCGGAATCCACCGTGGCCAGTGAAAGGACGAGAGCATAGAGGAGTTTTAGTTTCTCGAAAAAAGAGAGCGAATTCCAGAACCTCCTCAACGTAATTCCGATATCCCTGTCGATGAGTGCAACGGGGATGTTCCTTTTTTCAGCCTCCTCGATTGCTGCCTTCATCTCCGCACCGGGTTCAACTCCCATGTCAAGGCCGATTCGCCTCTGCAGGTAGGCGAGTATCCACTGGACAAGGAGCTGGGTGAAATTTTTTGCCTCGAGGACATCCTTGACGGACGGGTCACGTGCCTGCTTTTTTAAGGCGGCATACCGTGCAGGGTCGAGTTCGATGGCCACTATCTCCGGGGAGAATTCCTCTATTGCAGACCTTACCTCCTCGACACTTTTTGCAGAGACATGCGCTGTGCCAACGATCCGCAGGGTTCCTGTCACTGCCTGCACACCCCTTCCGCATCAACGATAAACCTTCCCGGTCCGGGAGGAATCGTGGGAAAAACAGCCTGGATCCGACGGATCTCCTCTTCCTCTTCGGCCCTCCTGGTAAGAAGATCGCGGGCAATGCGGACGGCGTCCTCCCTTGAAATGGGTTTTCCCAGTCCTCGGCAGGGATAGACCCTCAACCCGCTTCCTTCGAGCATGAAGGGATACGTCCTGCATATCGAAGGTCTCACGGCGTAAACCTGGCAAAAAGAGCCGGATAAAAAGCGACAGTTACCACAGAAACGCCGCAGTACCCGCCCGAATGTAACGATGCGATTGCCAGGAAGTGCTACGGTGTCCGGGTATGGCTCGGCGACTTCGGTAACCTCGAGACCGGTAAATTCTGAAATTTCCCTTATTTCCCTTGGAAAGACCATGACGAGGTTATCGTCCCCGGCACCGGGTCTGCAGCAGTCCCCGCACCGGGTGCATGAAAAACCGATTCTCACTATCTGTTCCGCAAGGGTACTCTCCTCATCCCGGCAATCCCCGCGCGTCATATCCCATACTCCCTGCATATCGCGTCAAAGTTCTGGTATACTCTTTGTCCGTCCTTCGTGTGGCTGACTTCAGGATGCCACTGCAAGCCAAAAATTTTCTTTTCCGGGTATGCAATGGCCTCATGCGCGCATACACCGGAGCGTGCGAGGAGATGAAAACCGGGGGGAACCACTGTAACCTCGTCGGCGTGCGAAGCCCACACGAGTATTCTCTCGGGGTACCCCTCGAGGATTCCTGATCTCTCCACCAGCTCCACCTCGACCGGCCCATAACCCCCCATGCGACCCGGGGCAACGCTCCCTCCAAACTCCCGTGCGATGATATGAAGGCCAAGGCAGATCCCGAGGACGGGGACACCAAGGTGAAGGAAGAGGGGAGAATTGCCGCACTTCCCGATGTCGGGACCACCCCCGAGGACGATGCCCCGGCATGAGCCTGCCACCTCTTTTGGGGGAAGGGTATTTGGGACCATCCGCGCATCGATGCCCAGGTCGCGGAACATCCTCAAAATGAGGTGATTGAACTGCCCGTAATTATTGACGACGAAGATGGGGAGCATGGTTCTTCACAAATGTGGCGCGTAATAGGTGAAAATGTCTCTGCTGCAGGTGTTGACTATACGGAAAAAAAGAGGCCCTCATTGCAGACCGAACCCTTGTTTTTTACTGGTAGGAGGATACTGTCCCGAGAATCTTTTTTCTGATATCGTGGGGGGAATGCCCCATGATCGCAGCAAGGAACATGGCGCCACCTGCCCCCATCCCCTCCTTTACCTCACCGATGCAGTACCGTGCAAGGCCGGCATGTCCCAGATCCCCGAATCCCGGGTCAACATAGGCAACCGGGACGCCAATGCGATTGGCCACCTCGGAGAAATTGGCAGACGGATCGTCCCTTACGTAGACGGTCGTGGCAATCATGGGGAGTGGAATTGAGAGAGATTTCATGAGGGCTGCAACAGCGAGCATCTGGGTGCCGCCCGCAAGCACAAGCCTGCGCCCCCTGTTCCCATATCCCATCCCGATACCGGCACAGAGGGGGATCATGGGGTCACCGCAAAACCGGGCTGCATCGAGTTGGGAAAGAGGCATATGGTCAGCTATCCGCCGAAATACTGCTTCCCAGACCGCTTCCTTCATCCCGACAGGGTTATCAGCGTAACTCGAACTGACCCGGGCAGGATATCCCAGCGCACGGAGCACACAGAGGGCTGTTGTTGTGCCTCCGGGGACGCACTCCCCGATAACGAGCACGTCACACATTCGCGAGAGCATTGCCCCGATGATGCGTCCCTCCTCAAAAAGGTCTGCGGAACGTGGAACGGCATCAGCTGACCGGGGATCCTGTCCCGGTTCTCCATAGACGTCCAGGCAGGGTACGGTAGGGTGGTGAACAAGCCCTGCATTGATAAAGAGTGGAATAATCCCGCACATATCCATCATCGCTCGCGTGATGGATGCAGGGGTCGGGCACCCGGTCGGAGTGTCGGGTCGTGAGGGCATGCTCGTTATCCTCCCCCTGAGGACCAGTTCTGCATCGAGGATGGGGGTAAAAAGGGTTTTTTCCGGGCTCGGGCCCGCACCCGATATCCCGGGGACGACGGAAAGCATCGTGTTGGCAAGGACAGCTGCAAAAAGAGGCTGCTTGGGCGAAAGTGAAAAGGTGTCTGAAACGAACGGCATGGACGGTCTCTCCCTCTTCTATTTCCTTCGGAATTCCATGAATATGACGGCCGGTGACGGGGGACAACCATCATATCAGGAAAAAGACATATCACTCCTGCTGACAGGGCACGCCCCTTATGCATACCCGAATGGGAGGGTATTTTTCCATGTCGGAGTAATGCGGGGCTACCGGAATGGTGCACAAGATGTTTGATATTACTGGCAGATTGCAGGAAAAGGGCATCCATATGGAGAACATGCTCGATGCCGCGATGGAACTCTACGTCCCGCACGGGCTCTCTCCTGATATTGCGAGGCCAAGGATCGGACAGATGATGGATCGGTATATGAAAGATCCAAATGTCGCCTCCCTCCTCCTTGCGGCTGTTCTCCTCGAGGACGAACTCTATTGGAAGAAAAAAGATTCCCCGATAAAGGACGACCCCGTATTCCTGCTCTCGGACGAGATCATTGGGATGGCAATTGCAGAATGCATAGGTGGGACTTATGCGCGGTTCGAATTTACCCGTTACGATCAGAAAAAGCCGGGTGTACTCCGGTCATTGGGCCCTTTCCTTGACGATGCCGTAGCGGGACTCATCGCCGGCTGTACCTCGAGGTTCTACAGCGAATGTGTATTAACTCCCTAATCGCCCTCCTCCAGTTCACGACAATTCTTCCCCTGGGCGGGATGAGGGATTTTAAGGATTTTGCGAGGCGATCCTGGCTCTATCCCGTTGCGGGTTACGTTGTCGGGGGGATTGCCGCTGCGGGGGCGTTTCTCATCGGACCACCCCTGCTCGCGGCTGCTGTAGGAATCGGCCTGGTCTTCCTCATCTCGGGCTGTAACCACCTGGATGGTCTGATGGACCTTGGCGACGGCCTCATGGCGCACGGGGGATGCGAAAAACGGGTTGCTGCCCTCACCGACAGGCAGGTCGGGACAGGTGCTTTTGCGCTCGCTATTGTCGTCACGCTCGTTTCGTTTTCGTCGCTTGCGTCAGTCCCATCCGTTGCCATTGCACTCCTGATCGCAGAGGTCGGGGCGAAATTTTCGATGGCGTTTCTCTCTACTTTTGGAAAGCCCTTCCGGAATGGCCTTCACGCGCTAATCCAGTCACAATCAAGGCCTTATTTCCCCCTGCTCGCAGGTATCCTCTGTCTGCCGCTCGTCCTTCTCCCCGTACCACCGTCGACACTTCTCGCTGTTGCTGCCGCCATGATTCTGTGTCCCCTTATCCTCCAGATCATCGCCTGCAGGCTCTTTGGGGGGGTGAACGGCGACGTGGTCGGCTCTGCAAACGAGATTACAAGGGCTGTCATCCTTGCGGTCCTCTGCCTGTCAGGGTAGCAGAACGTGCACATTTTTCCTTGATCGGGGGAGAGGTACACTATATGCCCAGGGAGATAGCCCTTCACATGCGCGGTGGTGTCATCACCGAGCGCGACCCCCAGTTCTGCACAATCCGCACCCGTATTCCGGCCGGTATGGTCAATTCACAGATGCTGAGGGGTCTTGCAGATATTGCAGAAAAATTCAGTGCTCCCGGCCTGCACCTCACAACGAGGCAGACCATTGAAATACCGGGTATCGATTCCCGCAACCTCCAGGAGATCGCCGCCGAACTGGACAGAAACGGGACACCCATCGGTTCCGAGAGAGACGAGGTCGTCAACGTCACTGCATGTCCCGGTCTCCCGCGGTGCGTATTTGCAAATATCGATTCCATGAATCTTGCAAAGGCCATCGATAACCGTCTTTTCGGCCGGGAAATGCCTGTCAAGATACGGATATCGATTTCGGCCTGTCCGAATGCCTGCACCAGTCCCATGCTCAATGAAATTGGCATCATAGGCAGGATTTCCCCCATAAGAACTCCGGGGCTCTGCACGGGGTGTGGCACATGCGTTGAGTACTGCAAGGAAGGCGCCATATCTATCAAGAAAGGAGTATCAGTGCTTGACCCGGCCCTTTGTGTCCAGTGCGGCACATGCATCCGTTCCTGCCCGTTCGCCCTTCTCAAGTCGTCCGGCGAACACTACATGATATCCGTCGGCGGGAGAAGGGGCAGGCATCCCCGTATCGGACGGGAACTCGTTGTCGTGAGGACGCCCGAGGCAGTCGTTGATGTCGTCGAGAAGGTCGTCCAGTGGGTATACAGGAGAGCGTGGAGCGGCAGGCTTCTTTCAGAACAGCTCGAGGATATCCGGTTCGGGCAGCTCAGGGATGAAATACGGAATATGCTCCCGGCTTCTGTCCTCTTCGAGGATGTCTGATCACCTGATTCGGTACCGTGGGACGAATCCGGTGTTCTTCTCGTCCCCACATTCGATTGATTCGCCATCCCTGATGAGCTGGTTGAACTGGAGCTGGGCATTGAGGAGTGCCTCGTCAGGCACTGCCCCCCGTTTCATCTCCTGGAGCACCTTCTCCTGCGGTGCGGGATAAAGCCGTGAACCAACCCTTATGCCTTTGCAGTGCTCACAGAATGCACAGTAACGATAAACTGATACTTCACCCGTAAAGCACATGACAGTGGCGCGGTTCCCGGTCTTATCCTTGTTTATCGGCAGGGTCTTCATGGTTCAGAAGTGGGTTTTATACTCCGACAGATATGATTCTGTCGATAATAACCTCCTTTTTCCGGGAAATCCGTCTAAAATCCGTCAATCGAAATGATTAATAGGTATCCCTTTCAAATAAATTATACTCGAATAAATGGGCTGAACTCTGACAGGCTCATTTTTATCGGAGGAATGACATGGCAGCAGAAAAGCCTCACATGAATCTGGCGGTCATCGGACACATCGACCATGGGAAGTCTACCACGGTCGGGAGGCTCATGTTCGAGACCGGGACCGTTCCCGCACACATCATCGAGGGATACCGCAAGGAGGCCGAGGCCAAGGGTAAGGCCACCTTCGAGTTTGCATGGGTCATGGACAACCTGAAAGAAGAGCGCGAGAGGGGTATTACCATCGACATCGCACACAAGCGGTTCGATACGCCGAAATACTACTTCACGGTTGTCGACTGTCCTGGTCACAGGGACTTCGTCAAAAACATGATCACCGGCGCCTCCCAGGCAGATGCAGCAATCCTCGTTGTCGCTGCACCTGACGGTGTCATGGAACAGACAAAGGAGCACGTATTCCTTGCAAGAACACTGGGTATTGGCCAGCTCATTGTCGCAATCAACAAGATGGACATGGCCAAGTACGACCAGAAACGGTTCGAAGAGGTGAAAAAAGACCTCTCCGCCCTGCTCCAGATGGTTGGCTATAAGCCTGCAGAAACCCTCTTCATCCCCATCAGTTCCCTTGCAGGTGTCAACATCTCCAAGAAGAGTCCTGAAACTCCATGGTACACAGGCCCGACACTCCTTGAGGCACTGGACACCCTTAAAGAACCCGAAAAACCTGTGGACAAACCGCTGCGCCTTCCCATCCAGGACGTGTACAGCATCAGCGGTATCGGGACCGTCCCTGTCGGCCGTGTCGAGACAGGTATCATGAAGAAAGGGATGAAAGTGAGCTTCATGCCCGCCAACAAGGAGGGAGAGGTCAAGTCAATCGAGATGCACCACGAGGAGATTCCCCAGGCCCTGCCAGGCGACAACGTCGGATTCAACGTGCGTGGTATCGCCAAGGGAGACCTCCGCCGCGGCGACGTGACCGGACCGGCAGATGCTCCCCCGACGGTAGCCGATGAGTTCACTGCCCAGATCGTTGTCCTCCAGCACCCGAGTGCAATCACGGTAGGATACACCCCTGTGTTCCACTGTCACACGACCCAGACAGCATGCACGTTCATCGAACTCAAGAAGAAACTCGACCCGAGGACAGGGCAGACCAAGGAGGAGAACCCGACATTCATCAAGACCGGTGATGCAGCAATCGTTCAGGTCAAGCCCACGAAGCCAATGGTCATCGAGAACGTCAAGGAGATCCCCCAGCTCGGCAGGTTTGCCATCCGTGACATGGGCTCCACCATCGCCGCGGGGATGTGCATTGCGATTACCCCCAAGCAGATGCGGTAAGGTAAAGGGGTTCTATCCATCCTTTTTGGTGAGAGAACATGCAAAAAGCCAGAATTCGCCTGACAGGAACTGATTTCAAGAAGATCGAGATGGTCTGCGACCGCATCCGCGAGATCGCGGAGCGCACGGGCGTGAATCTGGCTGGTCCGATTCCGCTGCCGACGAAGCGCCTGGTCATCCCCATTCGCAAGAGCCCTGACGGAGAAGGCACCGCCACGTGGGACCGCTGGCAGATGAGGGTTCACAAGAGACTCATCGATATCGATGCCGATGAGAGAGCACTCCGCCAGCTGATGCGTACACAGGTCCCCAAGGATATCGGTATCGAGATTGTTCTGGAAAGCTGAGGGAGCGGCTTGACCGCAGCCGGCGTTATCCAGAAAATCCGGCCGGTTTTTTCTTTTAACGGACTATTTTTATTGGTTTTTATCATCGCCCTTCTCCTGCGTCTCTTATTTCTTGACTTCAAGCTGCTGCACCATGACGAGGCGATCCACGCCTGGTTTTCCTACGAGCTTCTGACAAAGGGGACGTATATCTACGACCCGATGTACCACGGTCCTTTCCTGTATTATATTACGGCCGGGATGTTTTTTCTTTTAGGACAATCAGATGCCGTCGCCCGGATCCTTCCGGCACTCTTCGGAGCTGCAATTGTCCCGCTTGTCTATGCGATTTATCGCCTGGGTTACCTGGACACGCGGCAGGCACTCGTAGCCGCACTTTTCATTGCCATATCTCCCGATCTCGTTTACTTCTCCCGTTTCCTGCGGCACGATACCTTCCAGCTCTTCTTCTCGGTTCTTCTCCTTGTCGCGCTGCTTGCGTACTTGGAACGGGGTAAAATTGGTTACGCTGTCCTCGCCGGTCTTGCGGCCGGAGGCGGGATGTGTCTCAAGGAGGACATGCCACTGTTCCTTGTCGTTGTGATCGTATTTGGGATCTATCTCCTCTGGAGACGGGATGTTGCATTCCCCCGCACATGGATACGTGATGGCGTCCTGGCAATCCTTGTCTCTATCAGCGTCATGGCCCTCTTTTACTCTTCGTTCGGTGTTCATCCCGAGATTCTCGAGACAGGTGTAATCAAGGCCTATACGCACTGGGCCGCAATGCACGGACAGTGCCGTATCTGTGGTCCATGGTTTTTTTACATCGTGTTATTTCTCCTCTACGAGGTCCCGATCTTCATCCTTGCACTCTTTGGCATGGTTCAGTTCGCTGACCGTCACAACCCGTTCCCGGGCCTGGTTGCACGTGTTCAAAACCGTATCCATGACTGGAAAGTGCATCGTTTGAGAAATGAAGTCCCCGATGAAGTAGTCCATGACCAATTGACCGGTCCAAACGTAGAAGAGACAAATGGTTCTTACAAAGACTTATTTAAACAAAACAAAAATCGCGTACCCGGTTTTCATTCAAAACGGGAACTTTTCTTCCTCTTCTGCATCACCTGGTTCGTTGCATCGGTAGCCGCTTATGCCTATATCGGTGAAAAGGTGCCATGGCTGATCATCCACCAGCTCCTCCCCGCCATACTTGTCTCCATGTACCTGATGAGCGAAAAGAAGGTTGTCTTTGCCCTGGCCGGGTGCGCTTTCCTGATCCTGATGACATTCCATGTCTCCTTTTCCCCCGGCAATATCAACGAGCCCATCGTGCAGGTGCAGAACTCTGAGGATCTCCGTATCGTGATGAAACTCATCGATGCCTCTGATTCTGTCGTCATCGCTTCTGAAAACTACTGGCCGCTCCCCTGGTATTACCGGGGGGATGGATGGAACAAAATGCATTTCTATGGAAAGATCGTGGATGAGGCAACGATATTCAGTGTGGACCCTGACATGGTGATCACACATGACCAGGCAAGTTATCCAGCCCTGCCGGGTTATGACAAGAAGACCTACAAGCTCTGTTACTGGTTTTCTATCTACGATAACGAAAACCGTATCTTCGAATACTATGTCAAACGTGACGGAAAAATCGGTAGCATCAACATTGACGTGTTCACAAAACCGGGTCTCTATGCAAAAGCAGATCTTTCCCCTCCTGTTTAAGACAGCATGGGATTTTTCTCTTCTGACGCCCGGCGGAAATTGATCCTTTTGAGAGTGTGCCGCCACCCATGACAATAGGGCATGCATGCCCGGGTATAGATCCTTACCAAAACCAAACCTTTCTCACCTCGCCCCGATACCCTATCGCCACGGTCGCGGCCGGTAGAGTTCTTCCGGACGTGAGAGACGGAAAAACGACCAGTTTGATTAAAAAAAGAGAGAGAATTTTCTTCGATGAAAATCCGTGGGGGAAAATAAAAACCGGTTAATTCGAAAAAGCAAAAATGGAGTTCAGCCCAGTTCGTCCCATTTTCGCCGCCTGCGGAAGAGCAGGTATCCCACTATGGCAACAATGGCGATAACGACAACGGCAACAATAATGACCATGCCACCCACGAGGATCCCTGCTGCCATCGACGCAGCGCCACTCAGCGGGTTGGATTCAACCTGTTGCTTCAGTGTGTATGCCTCTGCCAGCGCCTCGTCAGCTTTGGCTGCAGCATCTGTGGCTTTAGTGCGGGCCTGATCATAATTCTTTGCGGAGAGGGCATCCCTTGCTTCCGACACAAGACCTGCTGCATTGTCATGAGCCAGCAGGATGGGTGTAAGACGGGGATCTGACCCCATGCTTTTGTTAACCCGGAAATCCGTGATAAGTGAACTGACCTCACCTATCTTGGCATCAGCATCATTGAGAGTCTTCTGGATAGTGAATTCTGAAAGGAGGGTCTGTGCATCCGAAATAGCACTAATCGCTGTATTCAGATAACTCTGAGCCCGGGAATAATCGCTGGTGCTGTCTGCATTCTGGATGGCTGTGTTCGCCTCATTGTATTTTGCCTCAACAGCCGATAAGTCAAGTCCTGGGATCATTGCTGCATCAATCTCAGAACGTAACGAGGCCAGTTTTTCCCTGGCCTGCTGGATTGATTCCTTGACCTGCGACGGGTTGATGACCAGGGCTTTCTTGATCACCTCGGAAGAGGCTATCGCCTTCCCCTTGCTGTCGAGCTCCCTTACCGCGATGACGATTTTCTCGCTCGTTCCGTCCACTACCGGAGCGGTCCCCTCCATCGTCACCTTCATGGACAGTTCCCTTTTTGCCGGGTAAGAGAGAAGCCATCCGTTGATATTGACGTTCTGGCCGACCTCTGTCTTCGAGGGATTTTCAACTTCATCGAGGACCAGTGAATAGGTCCATGTGGGGTTATCCATCTCACTGGACAGCTGGAGGGAATTCGTATCATCGAATGTCTTTCCCCCGCTGGCCGGGAATTCAATGATAAATGTCGACCTGACCTGAGTCTGGCCCGAAATGAGGCTCCCGGATGGAGTAATGGCAATATTTCCCACAGATATGGCTGCTATACCCTGAACAAGGAGGCACAGGAAAAGAACAACAACACACGTACACACATTCCGCATACTATCACTCGAACAATGGTTCTATCTCTTCATCAAGTGTTATGGGCTTTCTCTCCTGGGACTTTGCCACGTCTTCCTTTGTTGTCCGGGCAATATCCATCAGTTCCCGGATCCTCGGGGCATTGGCAATCGTGGCAAGAACAACAACTGCAGCAACGTAACTGCTGTTGACAGGGTAATCACCTCCCCTGACTTCCACACCCGCGATGTTCTCTTCGACCCAGCTCTTTGCTTTCTCGATTCCCTTCCGGTCGAGTTCATCGGGCGGGCCTGCAACGAGGACGAGTGCTCTCTCGGCAGTGCTGTAATCACAGGGGAGAGTGAGTCTCCCGAGCATGGCTCTCCGCACAAGGGAGATTATCTTTGCCGTCCGATCCTCCCCGAGAAGAACCTCTTCTGTCGCTTCTCTCTTCCGGAGGGTTCCCTTTATCCCCCCGATGAGGCTGCTCACGGATGGTTTTGACTTCTTGGTGACCACTTCAGTGATTGCATACCCGACCGACGTTATCCCGCCACCCCGGAGCGTGTTGATGATTTCGCTCGAGTCCACGACCATCTCTCCGACGCCCGCGGATCCCACTTCGCCGGCACGGAAGAGGACTCCGAAACGGCGGACAATTTCATCGTTAAGACGGGAGAATGCTGATTTTATACTCTCCCCCTCGTTCTTCCATGCGCTGTTGTCAAAGATGAACGTGTTATCCGCTTCCTTGATCAGGGTCGTGAGACTCCTGGCGGCATTATAGGAATAGAGCCTCCCTTCCTCCGGGGCAGGAAGGATACCAAGAACATAGACAGGTTCCCGGTAAATCTTTTTTAATGCCCGGGCAAGAACCGGTGTTCCTCCCGAACCGGTACCTCCGCCGAGACCTGCAACAATCATGAAGGCATCCACATCATGGGTCCCCCTCCTGTCGATGCCGCTCACGATGCTGTCGATCTCATCCAGTGTAATCCGTGCCCCGGCGGCGTTGTCTGTGCCGACCCCATGGCCCTTCACCACAGTCTGACCGATGAGGATGCGGTCTTTCATATCAATGTGCTTTAACCCCATGAGATCAGTCCGGGCAGTATTGACTGCAATACCCCTGAAACTGTTCCTCCCTATCTTCCTGTCCTGTTCAAGGAACATATCCACGATCTTGCCGCCTGCCTGACCAAACCCGATGAAAAACATTTTCATGGAACTGAAACACCAGCCCGGTTATTACGAAGGGACCTTTATTTTCTCCGATTATTATGATTTTCTCTCGGAAGTTCAAATACTTTCCTTATTCCAGACTTACCGCAAAACGAATTAAAGGAGATTATTTTCAATGCGGAGCCTTTTTCATCCCCCTTTTCCAAACAGTACCAGGAACCGGACATGAAAATATGCATCGTCGGGGGCGGGCTGACCGGGCTCTGTGCTGCCCTTTTCCTCGGGAAGGAGCATGAGGTTGACCTTTACGAGAAACGCAGTCACCTCGGCGGGTGCGTCTCCTCCTACGAGATCGGGAACACGCACATCGAATCGTTCTACCATCACTGTTTTGCAGGTGACAGCAATCTCTTCTCCCTTCTGGACACGCTCGGAATACGGGACAGGCTGGAATGGCTCAGGGGATCGACCGGGTATTACATTGATGGCCGCATTTATCCCCTCAACACACCGCGTGAAATCCTGTCCTACCCCTACCTGTCGCTTCCGGACAAGGCAAAACTTGCACTCATCACCCTGCGGTCCAGAAGAATGGATACCGCATCCCTCGATGAGATTACTGCCCGTGATTTCATCATCAGCGAACTGGGTGAACGCATATATGCTTCCTTCTTCGAACCACTCCTCGCGAGCAAGTTCGGGGACTTCCGCGACAGGGTCTCTGCGGCCTGGCTTGTCAGCAGAATTGCCATCCGGTCCAACCGGGGCCTATCGGGTGAGCGTCTTGGATACCTGAAAGGAGGTTTTTACACCCTTATCAATGCCCTATCTGACCATGTCGGAAAGGATTGTGTCGTCCGTCTCGGAGACGCTGTCTCGAGGATCACACGTGATACCTGGGGCTGGAGGGTAAACGACCAGAAGTACGATGTTGTCATTTCGACCATCCCTCCCCAGGCCCTTCCCGCAGGAACGGTAACCGGAATCGATCCCGTACCTTACCAGGGAGCCGCCTGCATGCTCCTTGGAATCGAAAGAGACGTGGCCGGGGGTATCTACTGGCTGAACATGAAGGATCCTGCACCCTATGGTGCGGTTATATGCCATACAAATTTTGTTCCGCGGGACCGTTACGGCGATCACCTCGTATACCTGGCATCATACTTTCACGGTGACCTCCCCAAAAAGACAGACGAGAGGATGCTGTCAGATTTTTGCCAGAGATTTGGTGTGACACGGGACGAGGTGCACTGGCAGAGGATGGCAGTCGATCCCTGGGCCGGGCCGCTCTATACCACGGGTTTTGCCAAAAAAATCGTGCCTTACAGGGCAGGGGGCCTGTACTTTGCAGGAATGTTCTCAGGACCGAACTATCCCGAAAGGAGCATGGACGGGGCCATTGCAGCCGGGCGGGAAGTCGCTGATCTCGTCAGGAGGGATGTGGCCGATTGACTATGCCAAAAGACACTGTGACCGTGGTCATCCCCGTTTTCAACGACAGGGAGAGCCTGAGTGTGGCTATTCCCCGATCTCTTGAAGCAATTGCACCTGTCTCCCCCGACTTCGAGCTCATTATTGCAGAGGACGGGAGCACGGACGGGAGTGCCCTTGTCGTAAGGGACTGGGAGAGCCGGGACAACCGCGTCCTCCTCCTCCACAGCGACGAGCGCCTGGGCCGCGGAAGAGCACTTGCCCGGGCATTCTCAGTCGCAAGGGGAGACATTGTCTGCTACTACGATGTTGACCTCGCCACAGACCTCGCCCACCTTCCCGAGCTGGTTGGAGCTATCAGAGAGGGCTATGACATCGCAACCGGCTCACGACTCCTCCCCGGGAGCCGGATTGACAGGAGCGGGAGCCGGGAACTGGCCAGCAGGTCCTATAATTTTCTCGTCCGGACCATACTTGGTTCACGGGTGTATGATCACCAGTGCGGGTTCAAGGCGTTCCGGAAAGAGAGATTGCTCTCCCTTCTCCCCGAGGTGAGGGATACCCACTGGTTCTGGGATACCGAGGTTCTTGTCAGAGCACAGAGGAAGGGTTACTCGGTCAGGGAGTTACCCGTCAGGTGGAGGGAAGGCAGGGGCACGACAGTGAAACGGAAGGACGTATACCAGATGGGAAAGGCTATCCTCCGGCTGTGGTGGCAGTTGCATGTGGAAAAAGGCTAGCACTATCGTGATCTCGACCCTGCTCGCTGTGGGGATCGTGGTCTTCATGCTCTACACAATATGGGATGACCTCCTCGTTGCCGCAGAGCATGCTGTGTGGTATTTCCTCGTTCTAGCCGCAGGTGTCTGCCTTGCTGCCTGGTGGTTGAGGGGCCTCCGTTACAGGAGTATCCTCTCCTCACTGGGAATCCCTGCAGGAGCCGGTTTTTCCGTTGCCTGCATTTTTGTGAGCCAGACAGCAAACCTGATCGTGCCTGCGCGGCTGGGAGACCTCGTACGGATATTTATCCTTCGCCACGAGTATGGGTCAACTGCCTCTCAGGGGATTTCATCGCTTGTCGTTGAACGTGTCTTTGACATCCTGATGGTGGCAGTCCTCGGGGCTGTTTCGCTCCTGTTCGTGCTCAACGTTCCTGACTGGTTCTACACGATTATCATCGTCCCCATTGTTGGTGGAATCACCTTCTTTTTCTTCCTTGTCCTGGCCGGAAAGGTTTCCTCGGAAAACCGCATAATGAGGGTTGTTCTCACCATCGTCGGGCAGGTAAGAGAGGCGTCCCTCTCCCTTAAGGCTCTTTTTTTCCTATCGGTGAGTTCGATCGTGATATGGCTCATGGATGTTCTAGTCTGCGTCTTTGTGGTATTGATGTTCCAGGAACAGGTGCCCCTTGCGGTGATCGTCCTTGGCATCGTGATCGGAAATCTCGTCAAGGCAGTTCCCCTGACCCCTGGTGGTGTTGGTACATACGAACTCGCACTGGCACTCACCTTCACCCTCGCGGGTGTTCCGGCACCGGATGCAGCCATGATCGCGGTTATTGACCACCTCATCAAAAATCTCATCACGCTTGGAGGTGGGATCGTGTCCATCTATTTCTTTGGAGGATGGGTCCTTGACAGCATCAGGAGTGCAATCCAGGACAGGTTCGGGGGAATGAAGTCTGGTTGATTATACATTTCAGATCCTGTCGGTTCTTTCCTGGCTCCTCCTCCTTTTCTTCCTTCAGGTCTCGGTCTGGCCCTATCTGAGGCGCGCCTTTGCCGGATATGCCTACCCTGTTTCTTTTCCCGTATCCTTCCTCCTTTTTTCCCTCGTCAGTTGGTACTGCGGTCTCTTCCGGCTCCCCGTCTTCCTTGCACTTGTGCCTTTCGCGGCCCTGTTTCTCCTTGCAGCTTCCAGGAACGGGTATTCAGGGAGGTTCTGGTCGGCACAGTGGATTTATGTCGCTACTTTCCTTCTCTTCTTCTTCTCGATGGTGAGCGTCCGTTTCACGAATCCAAGTATTTCATATGCGGAAAAGTTCATGGATCATGCATTCCTTGCATCCGTCATGCGGGTCCCGGTTGTGCCGCCCCTGGACCCCTGGTTTTCTTCCGGTTATCTCAACGTCTATTACTATCTTGGATACTGGATGTTCGGAGCGCTCGGCATCACGAGTGGAGTACCGTCACAGATCTCATTCAACCTTGTCCTCCCGACGGTGTTTGGATTCTCTGCCGTGTTGCTCTATGCCCTTGGGAGGATGATAGCCCCCCGTTTTCCCTGGATGGTCCCCGCGACTCTTGTCATCGTGAACCCATCCTTCATCCTCCAGGTTATCCAGGGGAAAGCCGCAGGTTCTGTCCTCTGGGACAGTACGCGGACAATTACCAATACAATCAATGAATACCCCCTTTTTTCATTCCTGTGGGGTGACGTCCATCCCCACGTCATCGGGATTTTCAATCAGGTCCTCTTTATTTTCCTGCTCGTCTACTCCCTCCTCCGGTTCAAAGATCTGGATGTGTGGGGCCGTGCACTCCTCATCCTTATTTGCGGGTTATCCCTTGGATCGATGCCGCCCATCAATACATGGGATATTATTGTCTATGCCCCGGTAACGCTCATCTTTGGCTTCATGATCTGGCGGCAGGCAAAAAAATCCCCACAATACACCGGTTTTTGGAGGGGTCTTACCGGGTATGTCCGGCGTCTTGTTAATTCAGCAAAATCTGGACTTCAGCTCCGATGTGCGCAATGCTTAGGCGGAATCGGGAGAGTGCCCGCGATAATTCTTGAGGCGCACGGGTCTTTCTTTTTCCTTGTACCGGTTACTGCGGTGCTCTGCTATCTCCCCTTTTACCTCCAGATGAATACGAGCGGCATTCTGGGAGTGGGCCTCGTCCATACACCCACTGCACCTGTTGAGTTCCTGCTCGTCCACGGGTTTTTCATCCTCGTGATGGTACTCTACGTGGCCCATGATATATGGAAAAGGCCCCTTTTTCTCATCGCTCCCGCAGTCGTTGCACTGGCTGGATTCCCTGCAGCAGCCATTGCCACTGTACCCCTTGTTTACCTGCTGGCAGGAAAGAGGCAAACTCCTGCAGAGATACTCGCCATGCTCGGCCTTGCAATTGTCATTGTCTGCGAATTTTTCTACCTGAAAGACAACATGGGTGAAACCTATTACCGGATGAACACCGTCTTTAAGTTCTACATTCCAGCATGGCTGCTGATGGGGGCATCCTCCTTTTCCATGGTCTCCACGATGGCAGCCAGACGTGTGCCCCCCGGATACTTCCCTGCATGGTCCGGGAGGCTGGCACTGGCGGTTGTATCAGTCATTCTGATTGTTACACCGCTCGCTGTCCCCCTCGACCCCCCATATACAGGCGGGACACTGGACGGGCTGGCATACCTCGAGACCGCGCACCCCGGCGATGCCTCTGCCATCGCTTTCCTCCGGTCTCTCCCGGGGGTCAAGGGTATTGTCGAGGCAGAGGGCGGGGATTATACCTACTTCGGAAGGGTATCATCCTTCACCGGGATTCCAACGATTATAGGGTGGCCTTTCCATGAGTACATGTGGCGAACAGATACCAACGGGTGGTATGGAAAGCGTCTGTCAGATGTGAGGACAATATACGAGGATCCTGAAATGACGAGAGAGCTGATGAAGCACTATAACATGACCCACCTCTATGTCGGGGACTTGGAAAGGGAGAGGTATAACGTCCGCGTGGAAGAGTCCGGTCTTGTCACCGTGTACAACCAAAACGGTGTCCTGATTTACGCTCTCGATGGCTGACATTATCGGGAAAACCCCTCTGGAGCTGGGCTCTTCCAAACCTTTATGCCTGCATCTGTCGAATTGATATGGCTACATCGTCGATACTGACTGATGAGTGATGAGGGAGAACTACGCAACTCCTGAATGAGGTGAGTCATGGCAAAGTCGTATGTCAAATTTCAGGTTTCTGAAGAGATCCAGAACAAAGCACTTGAGGCTCTGGAGATAGCGAGGGAGACGGGGAAGATAAAGAAGGGGTCGAACGAGGCAACAAAGGCAATTGAACGCAGTATTGCTGCACTCGTTCTCATCGGGGCCGACGTGGAACCCGAAGAGATTGTCATGCACCTTCCCCCGCTTTGCGAGGAGAAAAAGATACCCTTCGTTTTCATCAACAAGCAGAACGATATCGGGACCGCCAGCGGGCTTGACGTGGGATCGGCTGCTGCAGCGATTGTCAAGCCGGGAAAGGCAAAGGAACTGGTTGACGAGATCGTCAAGCAGGTCAGTGAACTGAGAGCGTGATGGGGTAATGGCTGATGAAGGAACGCCCGCAGAGGTAATCGAGGTGATCGGCTCCACAGGGATGCATGGAGAGGCCATGCAGGTGAAGTGCAGGATCCTCGACGGGCCGAACAAGGGTCGCATCATCACGCGGAACACGGTCGGTCCCATCCGGGAGGGTGATGTCCTGATGCTCCTCGAGACCGAGCGTGAGGCTAAAAAACTCTCCAGACGGTGAATAAAACCATGGTCGAACAGAGAAACTGCAGTTTCTGCGGGGATGCTATCGAACCCGGCACCGGTAAGATGTTCGTGCGCAAGGACGGGTCTGTCTTTTACTTCTGCAGCACAAAGTGCCAGAATAACTTCCGTCTCGGGAGGGCCCCAAGGCGGGTCTCATGGACACAGGCCGGGCGGAAGGCTGCGGGAAAGGAGTGAGCATCGTTGGAACGCACGTTCGTGATGGTCAAGCCCGACGGGGTTGCCCGGGGACTGATCGGTGGTATTATCCAGAGGTTCGAGAGAAAGGGTCTCAAGCTTGTTGCGGCACGTTTTGAGAGGATACCGGAAAAGAGGGTCCTGGAGCAGTACAGGGAACACCTCGAGAAGCCGTTCTTTCCTTCACTGCGTCACTTTATTGAAAGCGGTCCCTGTTTCCTGATGGTCTGGGAGGGGAAGAATGCGGTCAGCGTGGTCCGGAAGATGATCGGAACAACAAACCCTGCGGAAGCCGAACCGGGAACCATCCGTGGTGACCTGGCGCTTGATACCGGGAGGAACGTTATCCACGCTTCAGATTCCCCTGCCAGTGCAGCCCGCGAGATATCGCTCCACTTCTCCCCCGATGAGATCATCACCTACAAGCGGACTGATGAACCCTCTCTCTACGAATAGCATTCATAAAAAACCTTTTTTCTTCATTTCAGTACTCTTTATCCTTTATTTCTGACCTTTTTTTCCTGCATCGGGGTGTTTTTCCGCCACAGGCCGCCATCCGGTTGATCAGGAAACATCATGGTGTTTCCATGCATTAGTTCAACTGGTATGATACTGTGCTGCGCACAGATAGAGAGTTCATGGGAAGACCCCGAGGCTACACTTGCCCGTGCCGAACGCTGCATTGGCCGTGCATCCCGAAATGGTGGAGATCTGGTCTGTTTTCCCGAACAGTTCGCTACCGGCTGGGATCCTTCCTCGCTGCGGCATGTCCAGGGCCTGGATGGACCTCTTGTTGGTCATCTCCAGTCCCTCGCAGAAGAGTATTCCATTGCAATCCTTGGATCCCTGCGGAAATACTCAGTTCCGCGCCCGGAAAACACCTGTATCGCTATATCGCCGCAGGGTAAAATACTCGCCGAGTATTCGAAGTGCCACCTTTTTTCTCCCGCTGGCGAGGATCGCGTGTATCAGAGGGGTAACGCCATTGCACCATTCACTCTCGCCGGGATGACGCTGGGTATTGCCATCTGCTACGATCTCCGGTTTGCATCCATCTTTGCCCTGTATGCCGATGCCGGCGTGGACGCCGTTCTCGTCCCGGCTGCCTGGCCGGCGTCCCGCCTCTCTCACTGGGAACTCTTCATCAGGGCCCGTGCGGTTGAATACCAGGTTTACGTTGCCGGTATCAATACAACAGGGGTAACCCCTGTCGACACCTACAACGGCGGAACGATGGTGGCGGATCCAACCGGCGCCCCGCTTTTTATAGCCGGGGCAGGCGAAGGGGTCTATTCCTGTGAAATGAGCAGGGAGTTTGTCGAGAGAGTCCGCAGTGCACTCCCGGTCAAGAAAGACCGCCATCCGGATATCATCCAGTCGGACAAAACGCGCCCGTGAACCCTCCCAACGCGGGAATTAAAAAGAGGGGTCCCTCTTTTCCCCCGGCGGCCACCTCCTATTTACCCTCGGAGAGTGATTATCACTGTACATGTACCGTCTCGTGTGCGTCGGGTGTGGAAAGGGATATTCCCCCGACGAGATCATCTACAACTGCACGGTCTGCGGTCACCTGCTCGCAGTCGAGTACGATCTCGATTCCATCATGATCGAGAGGGAGGTATGGGAGAGGAGACCGCTTTCCGTCTGGCGATACCGCGAGCTCCTTCCCGTCTCGATCCCTCCCGTCACCCTGCAGGAAGGTGGAACCCCGCTTTACCATCTTACCCGTATCGGGGAAGAGATAGGTGTCCCGAACCTCTATGCAAAGCACGAGGGCATGAACCCGACGGGTTCTTTCAAGGACAGGGGAATGACAGTTGGCGTGAGCATGGCGCTCCAGCTCAAAAAGACATCCGTTGCCTGTGCCAGCACGGGGAACACCTCTGCGAGCCTCGCAGCATACGCGGCAAGGGCAGGAATCCCTGCCGTTGTCCTCCTGCCTGCTGGTAAGGTAGCCCTCGGCAAAGTCGCCCAGGCACTGATGCACGGTGCGCGTGTGCTTTCCATCAGGGGAAACTTCGACCGGGCACTCGAGCTGGTCCACGAGCTGTGCCTCTCCCACGGGCTCTACCTCCTCAATTCCGTAAACCCCTTCCGGCTCGAGGGACAGAAGACTATCGGGTTTGAGGTACTTGATCAGCTTGGGAGATCGCCGGATCGCATGGTGCTCCCCGTCGGGAATGCCGGGAACATATCTGCGGTTTACAAGGGGTTCGTGGAACTTGCAGATCTTGGACTTCTCAACGGAATGCCCATGATGACCGGGATCCAGGCGGCGGGTTCGGCACCGGTCGTCCGGGCAATCCAAAAGGGACTCGCCGAAGTTGAACCTGAACCACAGCCCGAGACGGTTGCGACAGCAATCCGTATCGGGGCACCCGTCAACGCTGAGAAGGCGCTTGCTGCAATCAGGAAGACCGGTGGCTGTGCCGAAGCCGTAACCGACGACGAGATACTGGCGATGCAGCGCGACCTTGCTCAAAAAGAGGGTATCGGCGTGGAACCCGCATCGGCCGCCTCGGTCGCAGGAGTGAAAAAGCTCATCGAGACCGGTGTTATTGACAGGGATGAGACTATCGTATGCGTGGTGACCGGGCACCTCCTCAAGGACCCGGAGACGGTGATACGACAATGCAAAGCACCTCTGGAGATCGACGCGGATCTTCCCTCGTTACTCTCTGCATTGCAGTTCTGCTCGTGATCCTGCCCTGTGCCGCGAGCAGGGCCGACTACCATATCCTCCCGAACGGAACTGCCTATTCCGCATCCCTCGATCTCGCTGATGCTACAGGATACGAGTTTTTTGAGGCGGGTATCCTCGGGGAGCGGGTTCCCGTGAAAGTGGTGGATGTAGCGCTTACAGGGAACTGTTCCCCCTGTACGTTTTCCTGGAGAGGGGAGAATACAATTCTTTTTCCAAAAGGGAACTATACGCTCACCTTCCAGGGACCCGTACGCGACAACCATTTCATTGCGATCTATGACCGACCCCGCCGTGTGACCATCGTTCTTCCCGCCGGTTTTGATGTCCGGAACCCCGCGCTCGGCATGGTGAGCAGCGGAGCAACAGTCACAGACCTCCCGGAAGGATTAACGGAGATATCGTGGAATACAACACGTATCGCGGAGATCAGGTTCTACGAAAAGGGACGCGAGGATCTCCTGTACCTCTTTGCAAATATCTGGGTCGTCATTGCAATCGTGATGCTCGTCCCGTTCCTCCTTACCTGGCGGAAGGACCATATTTCCCCGTGATGCCTCTTACGAGAGGATTCCACGGAGGGTCTCATCCAGTTGCCTGACGTGGAACGGTTTTGGTATTGCTGCAACAAAGCCCTGCGCGCCGAATCCGGAAAAAACAGGGTCATCTGTAAAACCCGTGGTAATGACGGCCTTTACTTCGGGATCGATGGATTTCAACTCCCGGAGTGTCTCGATACCTCCTTTACCCGCACTAACCGTAAGGTCAAGGATGACAACCCGGAAGGGATCACCCTCCTCGATCGCTTTCCTGTATGATTCTATCACGCTTCCGCCGTCTGCAACGACCTCAACACGGTATCCGAGACCGGACAAGAACACCCTGACAACATCACGTATGCCCTCGTCATCATCCATGAAAAGGACCCGGGGGCCGCAGGTTGCATCGTTTCTCACGGATTAAAGTAGATTCACACTGGAATAAAAAAGGTACTTTTTTCAAAAAGGGAGTTCATTTCTTCAGATTAATATCAATCCCGAATTTTTGTGCGTTCCCATCCGCTATGGCCTGGATTTTTGCAATCTCTGCATCGTTCCTCTTCGGGCGGAATAAGTGGCGGAAACGGCGTTGTTCTTTCAGGTATTCCTCGACAGGTTTTCTGACAACTTTCTTGACCCGGGTCACCACCCCGTTCTCCATCTCGAAGCTGACGAAGAGACCGGTCTCCACTGCAAGCCGTGCGATCGCGAGCGTCTTTTCACCCTCAAAACCCCAGCCCGTGCAACAGGGCGCATGTACCTGCACATAGCATGGTCCCTCCGTGTCGAGGGCCTTTTTGACCTTTTTTTTCAGGTCCGGAAGGTAAGCAACCGTTGCAGTGGCAACATAGGGTGCCCCATGGGCTGCAAGGATTGCCGGGAGATCCTTCTTGGGCCGTCGGTTCCCTGTGGAACATTTTCCCGCCGGGCTCGTCGTCGTACTTGCATCATACGGGGTTGCTCCGGAGCGCTGGATACCTGTATTCATGTAGGCCTCGTTGTCGTAGCAGATATACACGAAATCGTGGCCACGCTCGAATGCCCCGGAGAGGCAGAGCATGCCGATGTCGAAAGTGGCCCCGTCTCCGCCCAGCGCTATTACCTTTTCTTTCCGTCCCTGCTTTTTGAGCGCGGCAGTGATCCCGGATGCAACCGCCGAGTTATTCTCGAAAAGCGAGTGTATCCAGGGGACTTTCCATGCAGTCTCCGGATAAGGAGTCGAAAAGACCTCCATGCACCCCGTAGCAGAGACGATTATCGTGTCCGGTCCGGCGGCATCGAGAACAGCCCGTGCAGCAAGTGCCGCCGCGCAGCCACCGCATGCCCGGTGCCCGGGATCGAAGAGTGAACACTGCTCACCCGTCATCCGAGCACCTCCCCGCGCAGGCCGTAGAACAGGTCTCCCTTCCCGGCCATTGCCATCTTTACGACTGATTTAATGTCCTTCTTTGCCACATCTCTTCCTCCCAGCGCGATGATATAGTCGAGGATCGGGATCCCGCTCCCATAGAGGGCATCCCTGACCTCGAGCGCCACTGCACCTTTTGCACCAAGAGATATATTCTTGTCAAGGACGGCAACGCTCGAGACCCCCGAGAGGGCTTTTTTCATTTCCTCTCCGGGGAACGGGCGGAATGTCCTTATCCGAAGGAGCCCTACCTTCTGCCCGTCCCCCCTCATCTCGTCGATGGCGTCCTTTACCGTCCCGCAGATGGACCCCATCGCAACGATCGCACACTCAGCATCGTCCATGCGGTACTCCTCCACGAGGTTCGAGTAATCCCTTCCAAACATCTCCCCGAACCGGCGCCCTGCTTCCCTGATCACCTGCGAAGAAGCCTTCATTGCACGGTCCATTTCGTACCGGAACTCCATGTAGTAATCGGGTGATGCAAAAAGGCCGATCGAGATGGGATCCTTACTGTCGAGTCGCTGGACAGGACTGTACGGGGGCAGGTAGCTGTCGACCTGTTCCTGGGTGAGCATTTCCACAGGTTCATAGGTATGGGAGAGGATGAAACCGTCAAGGCAGACGAATGCCGGGAGCAGGACCCTCTTGTCCTCTGCGACCCGGTAAGCAATGTAGTGGAGGTCGGTTGCCTCCTGGTTATCCTCGGCATAGAACTGGAGCCATCCGGAATCACGCAGGGAGACAGAATCCTGCTGGTCGTTCCAGATGGAGAGCGGAGCACCCAGTGCCCTGTTGACGATGGACATGACAACCGGGAGGCGCAATCCTGCAGTGTTGAAACACACCTCAAACATCAGGGCAAGACCCTGCGATGTTGTTGCCGAATAGACCCGTGACCCTGCCGCAGACGCCCCAAGGCATGCAGAAAGTGCGGAAAATTCGCTCTCGACCGTGATGTATTCTGCATCCAGGCTGCAGTTGGCAACCATCTCGGCAAGGGCCTCCACGATATGTGTTTGCGGGGTTATCGGATAGGCTGCAATGACTTCGGGCCTGCACATCCGCACTGCGTGGGCCACTGCATGAGACCCCTCCATGATCTCCATCATCCTATTTCTCCTCCTTCTGCATCTCTATGGCCTCCGCAGGGCATTCCTCGGCGCAGAGCCCGCATCCCTTGCAATAGTCATAGTCAGGCACAGGAAAACCTTCGCCTTCCTCCATGATACACCCCTCAGGGCACAGCTGGATACACAATCTGCATTTCGTACACTTGTCCCGCAGAAAGACAGGGCGAAAAGTCCGCCAGCTGCCCGTCCTGTTCACACGGGACGTCCCGGGGCGGGATGAACAGCCAAGACCAAGCGTCATGGTCAGGACACCCCCTTCACAATGGCATATGCCTCGCGTGCTGCTGCCACGTTCTTTTCTGCCATTTCTCCCGTGAACCTTCCTCGGATTGCCTCTTCGAGGGCCGCGAAATCGATCTCGCCGCTTGCAGCGGCAAAAGCCCCCATAAGGGTGGTATTGGTGATGGGGACCCCAAGGTGCTTCAATGCGATACTGGTCGCATCCAGTGTAATGACCTTGACTCCGGGAGGGACCTGTGCTGACAGTGGTTTTTCCGTGTTCACGATGACAACCCCTCCCGGTTTGACACCATGGAAGACGTTGACATCACTGATGAGCGTGCTGTCCTGGACAATGATGTAGTCAGGCTCGTACACCTGGCTTCTCAACCGGATCTTCCTGTCATCAAACCTGACAAATGCCTGGACGGGTGCACCCCTTCTCTCCACACCGAACGCCGGGAAAGCCTGGGAGTACACACCCCCCGCAAAGGCTGCCACGGCGATCAATTCTGCGGCAGTGACAGAACCCTGCCCGCCTCGACCATGAATGCGCAGCTCACGCAAGGAAATCACGGTATAATTTTACATTATTAATCATAATAAAATGGTGCGATACGAACCTTCACCTGTTCACCGAAAGACCGAGAATTGTACCGGCACCCCTTGAGAAAACCTCCCGGGCAATAAGGGAGAGCCCGTCTGCAGCGCACCACTCGTCATAAACTGTTATTTCCCTCCCCAGCAGGAACTGGACAGTCTCCGCCACAGCTGCCGCCATGCTGCCGGACAGGGCCACGCGGGCATGCGGTGCAAGAACAAGGAGCGCAGCACATTCCATGGCAGCAAAAAGCCCCAGTGCAGGCAACCTCTCCTCCGGGGGAAGAGTATGGTTTACACCTGCTGACATGAATGCCTGGTTTGCCGAAATCTCCCCGCGATCGATCTTCCGTATGGCATCCACATCAAGGGCACCATGTTCTGTTCCGGGGGCAAAGATGCAGGCATCAAGGGCGCCTGCAAGCCTTCCGTCCTTCACAATCAGGGTAACGGTGTTCGAACTGATATCAGAAATCACAACGTCCCGCCCGAGATCCTGTGTCACCCTCAGCGCAATGCCAACCTTTTCGGGACTCGCCTGGTGTGAGTAAACGCGGAAGCGGGGATCCGTGGGTGAACCCCGGTGGAGGCCGGGGACAGCGACAGCTGGTATCGAACTCTCTGCTACCCGGTCAAAGACCCTCGTTCCTCCTCCTATGTGCTTGCCGGCACCTTCCCTGCTGACGAGTCCCCTGTTTGAGAGTTTGCGTACGGGTGTGATTGCCGAGAAATTGTCCCCCATCGAGTAGGAGAGAGCGATACCCTCGATTTCATCAAGGGGGCAGATCTCTTCGAGATCTTCCATCTCGAAACTGACGGCATCTTCCCTCCTCATTTTAAACCTGTGGCCCGGCCCACCCGAGAACCGCATCGCTGAAGTCCCGTGGTCGATCCCGATAAACATAACACTATTCCTATACATGAAAGGCACATATATTAGGGTATGATGGCCTGCGTAGTGACGGGAGGTGCAGGGTTTATCGGTTCGCACCTCGTGGACGCGCTCGTGGCACGAGGGGAGGCGGTCCGTGTCATAGATTCCCTGCGGAGCGGTTCGGAACAGAACCTTTCCGCCCACCTGTCCCGGGACAGGATCCTGTTCAGGAAGGCCGACCTCCTTGAAGACGGCTGGCAGGACTTCCTCTCCGGAGCAGGAAGGGTATGGCACCTTGCAGCCGATCCCGACGTCAGGCAGGGAGCCCTCACCCCCGAGTCCCAGGTCCGGCAGAACATCCTTGCAACCTGGCGTGTCCTGGAGGCGATGAGGGCGGCAGGAGTCCCGGAGATCGTCTTCACGTCGACCTCGACCGTATACGGTGATGCAAAGGTCATTCCCACGCCAGAGGACTATTCACCCCTCGAACCCGTCTCTGTCTATGGCGCCACCAAGCTCTCCTGCGAGGCTCTCATATCTGCATACTGTCATAGTTTCGGGATGAAAGCCTGGATATTCCGGTTTGCAAATATCATAGGAAAGAGGAGTAACCATGGCGTTATCTGGGACTTCATACGGAAGCTCTCCGGCAATCCGCACCGGCTCGAGATCCTCGGCGACGGGCGCCAGTCCAAGTCATACCTGGAGGTCAGTGCATGCGTGGACGCCATGCTCTATGCTGCAGACCATGCATCTGGCAGGGTGAACACGTTCAATATCGGGTCAGAGGACTGGATTGATGTCCGATCCATCGCAGACCTCGTTGTGGAGGAGATGGGCCTGTCCGGCGTAGAGTACATCTTTACCGGCGGAGAACGCGGGTGGATCGGCGATGTCCCGAGGATGCAGCTCTCGGTTCAGAAACTGAAGTCGCTTGGGTGGAAACCCCCCCTTGGGTCGAGGGAGAGCGTCAGGATGGCGATTGCAGCGATGCTGGAGTAGGCAATGGACATTCCGGCTGCCCTTACTGTTGTCATCCTCGGGGCACTCCCGTTCTTCGAGGCGCGTTATGCCATTCCCGCGGCGATTCTTTACGGATTTCCGCCATTGACGGCTTTTGGACTTGGAATTATCGGGAACCTTCTCCCGGTTATCCCGCTCCTCCTCCTTCTCGATCCCGTTTCAGGGTGGCTCCGGGTCCGTTCACAAACCATGGACCGGTTTTTCTCCTGGCTCTTTGAGAGGACAGGGCGACATGAAGAGCAGATACGGCGATACGGTGCACCTGCGCTCTTCCTCTTCGTGGCAATGCCCATCCCTGTAACAGGGACATGGAGCGGGTGCGCCGCGGCATTTGTATTCCGGATACGGTTCCGGGAGGCGTTCCTGGCGATCGCAGGCGGAGCATTCGTGGCTGCACTTATCACCACACTGCCCCTGCTGGGCCTGATGAAACTGTTTGGAGGAGCATGAAAGAAAGAAAGTTTGTCCTGATCCTGGGAGACGGGATGGCAGATGAACCCCTCGATGAACTCGGGGGTCAAACACCCCTCGAGTATGCACAAACCCCGAACATGGACCGCATTGCACGCGAGGGGTGTTGCGGCCTCCTCCGCACCATCCCTCCGGGGTGTGAGGCAGGCTCCGATATCGCAAACCTCTCGATCCTCGGGTATGATCCGCGGAAATATTACACCGGCAGGGGACCGCTCGAGGCGGCAAGCATGGGAATTGACCTTGCAGAAACGGAGATGGCGTACCGCTGCAACCTGGTGACCATCAGGGACGGGACCATGACTGACTTCTCCGCAGGGCACATTACGAGTGCGGAAGGGGCAGCGCTCTTATCCGACCTCCAGAAGGTTATCTCCCCGGTCCGAATCTTTCCCGGTGTAAGCTACAGGAACGTCCTCGTTCTCCCGGATGCCAAGGGTGCAAAAACTGTTCCTCCCCACGATATCGTGGGACAGGAGATCGACAGGTACCTCCCGGACGGGAAGGATGCAAAGGTCCTCCGTTCCTGCATCGAGGCGTCAGGACGGGTTTTTGACCACCATCCCGTCAATTCCGCCAGGATTTCCCGCGGTCTTGCCCCCGCAACCCATATCTGGCCCTGGAGCGGGGGGAAAACTCCTTCACTCACGCCATTTGCCGAGAAATATGGAATATCGGGAGGTATGATATCTGCTGTCGATCTCCTCCGCGGCATTGGCCGGTGCGCACGGATGGAGGTGATCAACGTCCCTGGCGCCACGGGTTACCTCGATACCGATTACCAGGCCAAGGCCCGTTATGCCCTCGACGCACTCCGGTACCTCGATTTCGTCTATGTTCACGTGGAGGCTCCGGACGAGGCTGGCCACCTTGGCAGTCTTGTCGAGAAGGTCAGGGCCATCGAGCGCGTGGATGCCATGATCGGGACCATCCTCGATGGGTGCAGCGCCTGTATCGCAGTCCTTCCCGACCACCCAACGCCCCTTCGCATTCGTACACACTCGCCTGATCCCGTTCCGTTCGCCATCCTCGGAGGCAGGAAAGACGGGTGCAAATCCTTTTGCGAGCGTGAAGCGGCAGACGGGTCATCCGGTGTCCTCGAGGGAACACAATTCATGCCCCTGTTTCTCACTGGTACACCTGGCTGACACCACTGGGGAAGGTTTGTATGGAAGAGAGCACTATCTCCACCTGGGAACATGAAAGAATTCTTCCCGTGCGATGATCTCGAACGGACGGCAGGTCCCCTCTCTCCCCTCCAGCGTGTCCTTCTCGGGACCGACGGTTCCGTAACGCGCATCCTGGAACTTGCATGCGGCGCTCCGGTCGCTGTCACCACGCGGGTGCAGAAAGTTGAAAAAGCTGACCCCTCGGTAGCAGAGAATCTTCAGGTGCAGCCCGGTGACGAAGTCAACCACCGGATTGTCGAGCTGAAGAATACGCGTACCGGAGAGACCCTCATTTATGCCGAGTCGTATACCCCCCTCTCAAGGCTTTCTTCTTCTTTCCGTGATGACCTCATGCGAGCCGATGTTCCCATTGGAAAGATACTCGAACACCACAGGCTGGAAACCAGGCGGGAGATACTCGGAATGTCTGCCGGGACCCGCGGACCCGATATTGCCCGTGCTTTTGGGCTCTCCGGAAACCCTCTCTTCCTTTCGCGACGGTACCGGATTATCCATGGCGATTTCCCCCTCATGCACATCGAAGAGGTGTTCCCTGCAGCATCCTTTACAGGTGAGCGGCGGGTACTTGTCCGGGCACCGTCCCGCATCCACCTCGGGCTCATCGACATGAACGGGAGCCTCGGTCGCGTGGACGGGGGGATTGGACTCGCACTCGGGAAGCCTGAAGTTGTCCTCTCTGCCCGCAGGAGTGAGGGGTTCACAGTTTATGGAGGTGACGCAGATGCCCGGGAGCGTGTTCTTGCAGCAGCAAAGTCTGTTGCCGGGGCACTATGCCTGCCCGGCGGGGCCGAGTTCACTATCCGGTCTGTTTACCCGGGTCACGTTGGTCTCGGGCGAGGAACCCAGCTTGCCCTCTCGACAGCAACAGCACTCTGCCACCTCTACGGGCAGGTCCAGAGTCCCCGTGATCTTGCCCGGATAACTGGTCGTGGCGGCACATCGGGGATAGGTACAGCAACCTTTGCGACCGGAGGGTTCATCTGTGATGCAGGCCACTCCCTCGGCGATTCGAAAGATAAAACCGGGTTTCTCCCCTCATCGGCCTCCCGTGGTGTCCGCCCGCCCGAAGTTATCCTGCGCCATCCGTTCCCTGTTGGGTGGAAAATTCTCCTTGCCATGCCGAAATCCTGCATCGGAGCGAGTGGCACAGGTGAAAAGGACCTCTTTTCAAGCCATTGTCCTGTCCCCCTTGACGAGGTCCGGGAACTCTGCCACCTCGTCCTCGTCTCCCTCCTCCCTGCTCTCGTGGAGGAAGATCTTGACCTCTTCGGACGTGCCGTGAACAAGATGCAGGGACTCGGGTTCAAGAAAATCGAGAACATGCTTGCACCTCCCATCACCCAGGATCTGATGGAGACCATGCGGGACGAAGGTGCAGCAGGTGCAGGCCTGAGCTCCTTTGGCCCGGTCGTTTTTGCTTTCACCGAGGGTGATACGGGGGCTATCGAAAGGGCCTGCAGGAAGACCCTGGATCGGGCCGGGGGAGGTGACATAATACGCACAACCGGCTGCAACGCGGGTGCACAGGTCACCGTGACCTGATGAATGAATCCGCCTGGTCTGCCCGGATGCCTTGAGGCAAGGAAAAAAGGATTGGTGCATGCCTCCCCCGGGGGGATCTGTCAGGGGCACTTTCATTAGAAATACATGCTGAATATGATACAATGGAAGGGCAGAGGACACTTGCTATCGGGATCACTGTGAACCTTGAAAATTATGAGAACCTCCGCCTGGAAGTGAACGGCCCCGTCAAGAACGAGGGAGATGCAGATGAACTCATCAGCTTCCTTGATTCCGTCCTGCAGAAGTTCGGGCAGGGAGACCCTGCCTCGAAAGAGAGGGTGGAGGCATTCCGTCGACGCATCCTCCCCCCGGGACCGGAGAGGAGCAAAAACGAGACCGTTGTGGCACAAACACAGGTAGCCGGGGGGCCGGCAGAACCCCCTCCAGCCGTCGCGCAGCAGGTTCCCGCACAGCAGGTCAATGCTGCAAAACCATCTCCGGCAGATGCAGGAGATGCAGAGGGGGTCCCAACGTGCGAGGAGTGCGGTGTTCCCGTCAAACCGGCTGAACAGAAGATGAGCATGCTCTTTGCAAGCAGGACGCTGTGCAGGAAATGCCTCAAAAACGTGTAGATTACCCGGAAACGAAGCCCTGGGGAGCTGTGACAGGCCAATGAGCGGGATAAACAAAGACATCCTCATGTGGGATGAGACCCTCTTTCGGGACCCGGAAGTCTTTGAAATCGATTACGTGCCCGAGCAGTTCAACTTCCGCGAGACCCAGATGAGAGAACTCGCGTTCCAGATTAAACCGGGGATGAAGGGCGGGCGACCACTCAACACGGTCTGCAGGGGACTTCCCGGGACCGGAAAAACAACGAGTATCAGGAAGCTTTTCGGAGAAATCGAAGATACTACAAAGAAGCTGGTCCCCATCCACGTCAACTGCCAGATTGATAATACCAAGTTTGCAGTTTTTTCACAGATTTACCGGAAACTCTCGGGACACCTCCCCCCCTCTTCAGGAACGTCCTTCAAGCAGGTATTTGATGCGATTGCAAGGATTCTCCAGAAGGAGGAGCAGGTTCTCCTCGTGGCACTTGACGATGCGAATTACCTCCTCTACGAGAATGAACTCAACAGGGTCCTCTATATCCTTCTCCGCTCCCACGAGGCGTATCCAGGTACGCGGATCGGTGTAATCGTCATCATCAGCGACATGGATGTTGACCTCTCGCGTGTCCTTGATGCCCGGGTATCTTCAGTTTTCCGGCCAACGGAGATCTACTTCCCTCCCTATACATACGAGGAAGTGCGAACAATCATTGGCGAACGCGTCCAGCAGGGCCTGTACATGGGCTGCCTTTCCCCCGAGTTGTTTGAACTCGTGGTGGAGCAGACCCAGAAGAGCGGGGATCTTCGTGTCGGTATTGACCTGCTCAAGCGCGCGGGGCTGAATGCTGAAAAGAGAGCCAGCCGGAAGATAGAGCGGGAAGATATCTGTGGAGCTTACAAAGTTTCCCGGTACCTTCACCTCGCATCATCCGTCAAAAGTCTCAAGCCGGAAGAAAGGACTGTCCTTGGGATCATTGCACGCCACGCAGAAAAGGGTGGAGAGATGAACGCGGGGGACGTGTACCAGGTGGTCAGGCAGGAGACGGAGCTTGGCTATACACGGTTCTACGAGATTATCAGAAAACTCGATGCTATGCGCCTCTTAAACCTCGAATACCGCGACGGTAAAGGCCGTACAAGGATGATTACTCTCCGCTACAACCCTGTCAAAATCTGCGAGTATATCTCCTGAACCCTTTTTATAAAACAATAATTT
>JGI11944J13513_1000197_pt1 | contig 67753 bp, 67 predicted proteins | sample TerdegcoTASludge_FD_13513 | JGI IMG/M metagenome (IMG submission 13513) | reverse complement strand
GTGGCAGATCCCGCGAACTTCAAGGATCCCAAAGCTCTCGTGGGCACAGGACCATTCAAGTTGGTGAACTACGACAAAGCTCAAGGAACATATCTTTATGAGGCCAACGAGAACTACTACCTTGGCTCGCCAAAGGTGAAACAGATCAAGTTCGTGAAGGTCAGCACAGAGATGTCAGCCGCTGCCTTGAAGAAAGGCGATGTCGACGCTGCAGGCGTTCCGGGCGAGACCGTTGAGGATCTGAAAAAGGCCGGATTTACTGTGATCAAAGGCTCTCATGACTGGGTCGGCAAGATCATGGTCAACTACCGGAAAGCGCCCTTCTCCGATGTTTTGTTCCGGCAAGCTCTCTATTATGCCATCGATCGCCAGGAGATCGTCGACACAGCCCTCAGAGGATTCGGGCTGGCAGGCAGCGCAGGCCTCTACGCGTCAGACAACCCCTGGTACAATCCAAACCAGGAGCAGTATGCCTATGATCCTGCCAAGGCAGGAGAGCTTCTAGAGGAGCTGGGATACGAGAAAAAAGAAGGAAGCCAGTATTACACGAAGGTCAGCAAGCCTGAAGAGATCGAACTGCTGGTCAGCGCTTCGAATGCGAACATCGGCGAGCTGATCAAAAAGCAGCTTGACAAGGCCGGGATCCGGATCACTTTGCGCAGCGTGGATGCAAAGACCCTGGACAGCCAGGTCAACGGTTGGAACTTCGATTTAGCTCTGAGCGGCCACGGCGGCTTGGGGGGCGATCCAGCTATCCTGAAGAGGACTGTCATTGGCACAGGATTCAACAGCGCAGGCTACAAGGAAGACTCTGAGCTGAATGAGCTGTTTGACAAGGCTGACGCTGAGACGGATCCTGAGAAGCGCAAAGAGCTGGTCTTCCAGATCCAGGAGGCTCTTGCACGCGACCTGCCAGCTCTGCCAATTTACTACACCGACTCCTTCTGGGCATCGAACGATAAGGTCAGCTTCTACTACACCTATGGAGGCGTGGGAAGCGGCGTGCCAATCGCTCTGAACAAAATGGCTTTCGTCTGAAGGGTATGTCCGTCACCGCAGCTATTTTGGCAGCGGTGACTTTTTTTCGCTCTGACGGAGTCGGATCTTGAAACCAATCTAACAAAGTATTAATAACATGTCTTAATCATCCAAGCGAATTAAACACAATGGTGATGGCTAAATTGACAGAAGAAATACATCTTATGACTCTCGTGCCAATTGGGGTGATACATACTCCCTACAAGGAGCTTGAGGATATCCCTCGGCAGGGCAGGCTATCTTCCGAGGTCTGTGTGATTGAGGTCTTTTCTGAGTACCTCCCAGGCCTTTTGGACATCGAGCAGTGCACGCACTTATTCGTCCTCTTCTGGCTGCACCGGGGGGATAGAAGCAGGCTGACTGCTGTGCCTCCACACGATGGTCGAGAGCATGGGGTCTTTGCCACACGCTCCCCAAACAGGCCCAACCCCATTGCACTGGACATCGTCGAGCTCTTGGAGGTCGAGGGCAATAGGCTCAAGGTGAAGGGCATGGATGCCCTGGACGGCTCCATCCTGCTGGACATCAAGCCCTATTCGGCTGAAATGGACAGTCTGCCCCATGCTAGGATCGCCTGGCAAGACACCTGGGAGATGAATGACCGAAGAGTGCCCCTCGACAAAAGGAGCATAGTCGGCAGATGAAGAGAGAGCAATTTGGCAGGGGCAGTACTCTCAACTATATCATAGCTCTGGCAGCGATCTTTGCCCTGAACTTCATCCTTCCCAGGCTCATGCCAGGCGATCCACTCCATGCCATCTATGGAGATGAAGCTCTTGTGGCCATGACGCCTGAGATGGAGAGGTCTCTTATCAGGGAATTTGCCCTGGATCGCTCCTGGATCGATCAGCTTCAAGCCTATCTCATGGGCCTCTCGCACTTCGATCTTGGTTATTCTTATTATTATAAAGATCAAGTTTCAAGCGTTATCATGGGCGCCCTTCCTTGGACACTGCTCCTGACAGGCCTTGCCCTTGTGATAGCCACAGCCCTGGGCATAATCCTGGGGATCGAATCAGGCTACAGGCGAGGAGAGCTTCTAGATCGCTGCATCGTAGCGAGCCTGATGTTCTTAAGCGGCTTTCCTGACTTCTTCATCGGCATTCTCTTGCTTCTCCTCTTCGGAGTGGCCCTGGGAATTGCGCCACTATCCGGGGCGATCACACCTTATGCAGGGCTTGAGGGCTTTGGATATCTTGAGGATGTGATCGGACACTTGGCACTTCCGCTGTCCTCTTTGGTCCTGGTTCAGCTTGGAGGAATCTATCTTTTGACCAGAAACACGATTGTATCTCTTATGGGTGAGTCTTTCATCCTCACTGCCAAGGCAAAGGGCTGTTCGGAGTTCTCAATTAAGTATTCTCATGCCGGCAGAAATTCCTTGCTCCCTGTGACCACGGCAACGGGCCTGCGCATACCTCATCTGCTGACCGGAGCGCTCTTCATCGAGATCATCTTCTCTTATCCGGGCGTGGGATCTGTCCTGAACACAGCTCTAAATGCCCGGGACTATCCACTCATCCAGGGGATACTGCTTCTGATCACCGTTGCCGTCCTGACCGCCAATCTGATTGTGGATCTACTCTACAGCAGACTGGACCCGAGGGTGAGATATGCACATTAGACCCTTTAGAGATCTCATCAATGATCGCATAGCACTGTCGGGACTGAGCATGCTGGCATTGATCAGTTTTATGGCGATCTTCGCGCCAGTTCTCTCCGACTATTCGCCGTACGACTACACAGGCCAGATCTTTAGCCCACCATCGGCGCATCACCCGCTTGGCACAGACTCCATGGGCCAGGACATATGGAGCAGGTTGCTCTACGGCGCCAGGACCTCTCTTTTTGTGGCATTCGCTGTAGCAATCCTCTCTTCAGCTCTGAGCCTTTTTATAGGGGCCACTTCTGCGCTCTTAGGAGGCATCTACGAGCGCTTCTGGATGAGAGTGGTAGACGCCATGATCTCCATTCCCACCATCATTGTGATGATCCTCGTTGCAGCATACCTTCGTCCCAGCATATTGCTTTTGATAATTTTAATGTCTTTATTTTCCTGGCCCGGGGGTGCGAGGATCGTTCGGTCGCAGGTCCTCTCCTTGAAAGAGAGGATGCACGTCTCAGCGGCTCGCACATTTGGAGCTGACTGGAAGCACATACTGATAAACCACATAACCCCTGACCTTGCGCCCATCATCATCGCAATGATGATCCAGGATGCCAGGAGGGCGGTCTTTATGGAAGCAGGCCTTGCCTTTCTTGGAGTGTCGGACCCAATGATGATAAGCTGGGGCAAGATGATGCAGCAGGCCCTCGCCTTCACCTACCTAAACGTTTGGGAGTGGTGGCTGGTACCGACAGGCCTCGCCCTTTCTTTGACCCTGGTAGGCCTGAGCTTCATAGGGTTCGGTCTGGAGGCTGCTATGGACCCGAGGCTACAGAAATACAAGCAGCGGAGAGTAGATTGATGCTGCAGATCAAGGATCTCAAGGTAGCCTTCGGAGAGGCTGAGGTCTTGAGGGGGATAGACCTTGACCTCGACGCTGGTGATTCTCTCTCCGTCGTGGGCGAGTCTGGTGCGGGAAAGACCACGCTAGGACTTTGTATCATGGGCTTGGCCACAGGAAGAGTCTCCGGAGAGGTTCGCTTTAAGGGAAAGGATCTCCTGAAGATCTCAGAGGAGGACTTCAGGCGCATGCGAGGCCGGGAGATCGCCATGGTCTTTCAGAATGTGGAAGATGCCCTGGATCCAGTACAGAGGATTCAGGATCAGATAGCAGAGGCCATACACATTCATAATAACGCTACTGCAACGGATGTGGAGTTGAGAGCAAAGAAGCTTCTTTTGTCCGTTGGATTGAATGGAGACAAAGCCAGGGCTTATCCCCATCAGCTCAGTGGAGGAGAACGGCAGAGGGTGCTCATCTCCATGGCTCTGGCCAATGATCCTGATGTGCTGATACTGGATGAGCCCACTGCCTCCCTTGATGCTCTGACCAAGGCGGACATCTTGAAGCTATTCAGGTCTGCCATCGCCGGCAGGATTTCGCTGGTGATAACACACGACCTATCCCTGGCAGCAGGGCTCACAGAGCAAATGGCAGTGCTTTACGCGGGCAGGATCGTTGAGGTAGGCAGAACAGATGAGCTGTTGAGCGACCCACGACATCCTTACACTCGCGGCCTGATACGTTCCTATCCTGGTATGACCATGACCAAGGATCTTCAAGGAATACCAGGAAGAATGGATCACTGCTTGGAAGGCTGTCCATTCCACAAGCGCTGCACACAACGAATTGAGATCTGCAGAATAAAAGTGCCACAATTGAGGAAGATCGATGGGCGGCTCATTGCCTGCCACCGTGGGGGCATAGTTCCCCTCCTCGAGATCAGACACCTTCACAAGTCCTTTGATTCGTGCTTTGCTCTTTGCGATATCAATCTGACGCTTTACGAAGGAGAGACGCTAGCCCTAGTTGGAGAGAGCGGCTCGGGAAAATCCACGCTGTCCAGAGTGATCATGGGCCTCTATGATCAGGACAGAGGAGATATCATCCTGGAAGGTCAAGAGGTTGGCAAAAGAGATGCAGCATTTTTCAGCCGGGTGCAGATGATCTTCCAGAACCCAAAGGAATCTGTCAGCCACCGCATGAATGTCTTGGATGCTGTTTTAGAGCCACTTAATGTGCAAAAAAAAGGGGACAGGGAAGAGCGGCTCATCAGGGCAAAAGAGGTCCTTGATTGCGTTGAGCTGCCTTTCAGTGATGATTTTTTAGATAGGTATCCTCATCAGCTTAGCGGCGGCGAGGTTCAACGCGTAGCCATTGCCAGAGCTCTTGCCCTCGGCCCCAAGCTTTTGATTGCCGATGAGCCAACATCCGCCCTCGACCCGAGCGTTCAGGCCAAGATCTTGAAGCTCTTGATGGACCTGCAGGAGGAGATGGGCCTGGCCATGCTCTTCGTCACACACGACATAGCCCTTGCGAGGAAGGTCAGCGATCGCATAGCTGTTATGCTAAAAGGCCAAATAGTGGAGATGGGAGCTACAAATGAGGTCCTCAGCCACCCAGAGCATTCCTACACAAGAAGGCTTGTGGATTGCGCAAAAAGCTATCAAAGGGATTCAAAAGAGATAAATCAGCGTCCCGACCGGGATTCGAACCCGGGTTGAAGGCTGTCCGCGCAAGGGTGCTCCGCAGGCCTCCGGGATGTCCACTACCCCATCGGGACAAAACATCCGTCATGGCATGCTTCAGGTTATTAAGCCTGTTGGCCTGATCTCCTGGCCTGAGCGACCCTGATGGCGCGCAAGAAATCGATCTTGCGAAACTCTGGCCAGTAAGGCGCACAAAAGTATGCTGCACACTCGTTTCCATTCGCCTGCCAGGGCAAGAAGTTGGAGGTACGAATATCCCCGCCAGTTCTGATGATCAGGTCCACTTTTGGCACAGAGGTCCCATCCTGGGGATATAGGTGGCGTGCTATCAGCTCTTCGCACACATCCTCTGCCCTGATGATCCCCGCACGGACCTCCTGTGCGAGCGCCCTGGCAGCATCGATCAGCTCGCGCTGTCCGCCGTATGCAAGGGCGACATTGAGGTACAAATTATCGTAGCTTCGCGTTGAAGTCTCTGTGCGGCGTATCTCCTCTTGCAGATCCTTGGGAAGCATCTCCAGTCGGCCGATGGCCCGCACGCGGACTTTGTTGTCGTGTATCTTCTTGGAACGGCCCAGCTCTGCGAACTTGTCCTTGATAAGATCAAATAGGTAGCGTTTCTCCGCTTCATCTCTCTTGAAGTTCTCTGTGGAGAACGCATAGAGCGTGAGGTGCTTGATTCCCAGCTCCAGGCACCACTCAGAGACCATCTCAGAGGTCTTGGCACCGAGGCTATGCCCAACGACCTTGGAGAGGCCCTTTTGCTGGGCATATCTGCGGTTTCCATCCTGAATTATTGCCACATGCCTCACAGCCTCTCCCCGAAGGATCTGGTCCTTTAAATGACGCTCATACAAGGCATAAACAAGTCTCGAAATGCTCAAACTCATTCATTTTATTAACTTCGCGAATTAGTATTTAAATAATTCTGCCTTTCCGAAGAGGAGGTACAAAAAAGCCAGGATACTAGGGTAAGATACTAATAGCAGAGAACTTCTTCCCATAATCCGAGGGCCCGTGGTCTAGCTGGTTATGACATCGCCTTCACACGGCGGGGATCACGCGTTCGAATCGCGTCGGGCCCATGATCACCTCGATCGACACAAGCTTTAACTATTGAAGAGTGGCTTTTTAATTTTGAATCCCATAAATCTGTGGTTCATTAAATATGTGGTTTATTATTATTTGAGGTGATACGCTGTATAACAGAAATCGTGTGAATGAGGAGGAAGGGGCAGTAATAACCAGGGTCCGCCTCCCCCGCAAACAGGATAGAGAGATCTTCGGTCATGTTGAAAGCTTGCTTGGGTCCAACCGCATAAAGGTCAGGGGGATCGACGGCGTAACCAGGATGGCTCGCATACCTGGCAAGATGAAGAAGAGGATATGGATAAGAGAGGGCGACGTAGTAATCATCATACCATGGGAATTCCAGAATGAGAAGGCAGATGTGGTCTGGAGATACACTGGCCCACAGGTGGACTGGCTTCAACGCAAGGGATTCTTGAAAGGCACTTCATGAGTAAGCGCTCTAAGGCCGAGGATTTCGATACCAGACTCGACCTTCTTCGCACGAGGATAAAGGATTCAGATGACTTGAAAGTCCAAGAGGCGGTATTCGATAAGCGTACCCTCATGGACCTTTACAATCTTGCCAACAAGGGCGTAATAGACGCTCTGGGTGGCTCCATCTGCACCGGAAAAGAGGCGAACATCTTCAAGGCGATCGTGGGCGAAAGAGAGCTTGTTTTAAAGATCTATAGGATATCCACAAGCAACTTCAAAGCGATGCAGGATTATCTTCACGGCGATCCCAGATTCGGGAGCGTAAAGGGCACAAAGAGGGCCATCGTATCGGCTTGGACAAAGAAGGAATTTCGAAATTTGACGCGGGCCGAGGAGGCTGGCGTGCGTGTGCCTCATCCTGTTGCTATGCGGGGAAACATCCTGGTGATGGAGCTCGTGGGCAAGGGAGATAATGTTGCGCCTCAGTTGAGGGATGTTGAGATGGATGTTGAAGTGGCGAAACGGGTCTTCGACAAGCTAGTTGTGTACATCTCAATGCTCTACAATCGAGCGGGGCTGGTTCATGCCGATCTAAGCGAGTTCAATATACTCTATGATGACGGGGAGCCGGTCATAATAGATATGGGGCAATCAGTGACCCTTGACCATCCCATGGCCCGAAGGTTCCTAGAGCGCGATATAGCCAACGTGGCCCGTTTCTTTAAAAAAAAGTATGCTTTTGGCTCTGTGGAAGATATCTGGGCAAGGCTTCGAGATGACGAAGAAGCAGATAGACAAAAAAGAGGCAGATCAAATGGATATCAAGATTCCTGAGGAACGAGTTGGCGTGCTAGTGGGCCCCGGAGGGTCCATGAAGCGCCTCATCGAGGAGAAGACAAAGACCACCCTTGAGATAGACAGCGAGACTGGAACAGTCCGAGTGACATTTGCAGAGGACCCGCTGCAAGCATTGAGGGTCATGGATTTGGTAAAGGCCATAGGAAGGGGCTTCTCGCCTGAAAGGGCGCTCTCGATTCTTGATGATGATATGCTCATGCTCGATGTGCTCGACCTCTCCAAGATGGTGGGGACCAAGAGCGATATGGCACGCATCAAGGGTCGCATCATCGGCAGAGATGGAAGGTCGCGTGAGATCATGGAGCAGCTCTCCGGCTCCAAAGTATCTGTATATGGCAAGACAGTGGCCCTTTTGGGCTACCCAGAGCAGATCAGAGTTGCTCGCACTGCCATCGAGATGCTGCTGGATGGAGCACCACATGGTAACGTCTACAGCTTCCTGGAGAAGAAACATCAGGAGCTGGCAAAGGAGGAGCTCAAGGATCAAGGTGTTTTGTAAAACTCCTAAATGCCGCTCGATCCCATTGGGAGAGCAGAGCTCACATGAGCTTATATACATGATATCTCAGATAAACAGTCGAGGATAAAATTGGATTTGCAGCTGCAGCTCGATTTTGTTGATTGGGTGCTGATAGCGGCGGCGCTGTTGGGTCTTTATTCCATACTACTGCTGCCCCTTAGGGACAGCGAGAGATGGAGGCAGCGAGGGGTTACAGTCTGGGGCCCTGTTCCCCTGGCGGTATTCTTGCGCACCACCAGGGGGCTGAAGCTGCTAGACAGACTGAGCCGTCCAAGGAGGTTTTGGAGAATTGTAGCATCTGCGGGCGTCCCTTTGGTCGTTCTGAGCATGGCCTATTTTCTGATACTCGTCCTGCTCATGGCCTACCTCATGATTCAAGAGCCTCCCCAGCCCAGCAACTACAATGCACCAAGGAACATACTGCTCATACCAGGCTTGAACGAGTACATACCCTTCGTCTGGGGCTGGATAGCCCTCTTCGTAACCATGGTCGTACATGAGTTCGCCCACGGCATCCTGAGCCGTGTGGAGGGGGTGCGTGTCAAGTCCATGGGGATTGTCACAATACTCGTCGCTCCAATTGCTGCCTTCGTGGAGCCGGACGAAGAGGAGCTCTTTGGCACCAAGGAGAAACCGCCTGCAGTATCCAAAGGAGCCAGGATCAGGATATTGTCTGCTGGAGTCATATCCAACTTCATAGTAGCTGCAGTGGCCATGGCCCTCTTCTTCGGCCCGGTCATCGGCTCAATCACACCAGTGGACCGGTTGATTGTGGTTGATGTCCAGGATGGCTCAGCAGCTCAGATGGCTGGCATCGAGGAAGGCATGGCGCTGGTGGCTGCGAATGGAAGGGAGGTTGGAAGCCTCGCGGAGTTCTACGGCAATATTGCCAGCGGGACGATGCAGATTAATGTGATCTACAACGATTTAGAAGAAAGCCTGAAAATTTTCGGCGAGCCAGAGCGCGGCATCATGGTGGCCTCGATATTCGAGGGCTCTCCTGCATTCGCTGCAGGGCTTCCTGCCCGAAGCGTCGTCACAAAAATAGACGGAGTTGAGATCGGCAATCTCGAAGGCTTCAGGAACAAAATGAATACAACTCATCCTGGCCAAACCATAACCATAACCACGGGAGACGGCAAGACCTACCTGGTTAAACTCACACAAAATAGCAGAGTCGATAGCGTCAGCAGTAACTCAAATGCTGGGTTCATCGGAATCGGCATCTCCGGAAATGCAGTCTACTTGGGAGGCGCAGTATTCCAGGAAGCCCCCTCAAAGCAGTTCTTGCAAGTTCTCAAAGCGATTCCCTACAGCGGCCTGCAGGGCTTCACCTACATGCTCAGCCTGCCCTTCACAGGCATTCCAGGCTTCACTCAAAAAGGTTTTCCGGGCTTCAGCGGCTGGCTGACCACGATCTTTGAGCCCAGTGGTTGGGCTGAGCCATTGGGTGGCAAGTTCTTCTGGATAGCAAATCTGCTTCTCTGGGTGGGTTGGATCAACCTCTATGCTGGCCTCTTCAACTGTCTTCCTGCGGTACCCCTCGACGGTGGCCACATCTTCAGGGACCTGGTACAGGCGAGCTTTGAGCTGATCGTCAAGCCAAGTGATGCTGAGAAGCTCACGAGGACCATCGTGGCGCTCCTGGCCTGGATGGTGCTGACCTCCCTGCTCATCACCTTGGTGGCTCCTTTCACCCACTGGCTCTCGCTTTAATCTTTCACCTCCCTCGCGTTAGTTTTAAACTCCTTAAGGAACGACGGCATATTCCCGAAGGTAGGTCCTATGAGCATTTCCGCAATCGGGCTTTTGATAGCCCTTGTGGCCCTGGTGGGCGCAGCCCAGTCTCAAGAGATTGCAGACCTTTATTCCAACATCGACTCTGCAGATATAACGATCGATGGCGATGCGGCCAGTCATGTTCTCCGAATGGAGCTGATATCGGACGGCAAGGTGCTTCAGACTAAGAATATGATGCTCGATGGCCCGGGCACCTGGATTGTCATGTGGTCGCCACTCGAAGCTAAAAAAGGCAACTACAATGCATGTGCCACTTTGCTGGATGGTGGAACTGAAGTCTGCAAAAAGTGCTACAGCTTCTTCTATGGCGGAGTTGAACCAATAAGGTTCGATGTGCGAGATTTCCGTGCAGACTCTCGCGGCATGCATCTTTCAATCAGCAGCAGCGACCCAACGATGGTGGATATCTATTACATGCTCTTCACTGGAAATAAGTCGGTCTACATAACCAGAGAGCAAGGTGTGCCGATCGCAGGAGGTTTCTCCACACCAGTTCAGAAGGATTATGCCTGGAGGCAGATACTTGAAAATAACAAACATTATACGGGAAGGGTGAAGATTGTGGAGCTTAACCACAACCAGGTCAGGACCTTCATGAACTCATTCTTGGCCAATGACGACGCCGCAATCACAGAGACCTACCAGGATGAAACGGGCGCCAGTGCCACTGTTGTGGGAAACTCTCGCGTTCCTTTTGAGGGAAAGCTTAGGTTCATATTATCCCAAAACGGCACAGTGCTGAGCACAACTGAGGAGAAGACCCCTGTTCTCCTTACAGGTGACGATGAGACTGTGGAGATCTCTTGGAATAAGACCTTGGAGCCTGGCATCTACCAATTGCAAACGATCCTGCTGGGCCAGGGTGGTGATATCAAGGATATGGAGGAGAATATAATCGAGGCAAAGTCCATCGTCCGCGCAAGCAATATCACAGACACGCAAAAGACCTCGCCCCATCCGGCAGGCGCAGCTGCAGCGGCCTTGATTGCGATCGCCCTCATCAGGAGGAGAAGACTTAGAGACAGTGCTATATCAGGAGATGGTATTAATGCAAAAAATCGCTATCAATAATATCTGCATTCTGGCACTGCTGGCACTTGTGATTCCAGTTGCCATAGCAGACGAAAATCAAAATGATACGCAAAAAGTATTGCGTGCAGGCTTCATGAACACCAAGCCCGTGAACGACCTGGATGTATACGGATCCAGGGCTTTGCAGAACATTGGCAATAACTCCAACACGACATCTGTTTTCAATGCAAGCCAGCGTTTGGGAATGGTAGGCAAAATCACCTATAATACAAGCATTTACAAACCACTCTACAGCATATCTGAATATTCCAGAACCAAACCTACATATCAAGTGCCAAGCACTCTATCCTCCAGGCCAGTTTACGACATAGAAAACTACTCTATTATAAAATCCCAAGCCAGCATACCTTAGGGCCCTCTGAGGATCTCCTCAGAGGTACTTTTGAATTTTTGCTGCCAACGTGCCTTTGGGATAGGCGCCCACCAGTTTGTCCACCAGCTTTCCGTTCTTGAAGACCAGCAGAGTTGGAATCGCGGAGATCCTATGTTCGTTTGCGGTCTGCATATTCTGGTCGACGTTCAGCTTGCCAAAGACCACCTTCCCCTTCAGTTCTCTTGCGAGCTCTTCGATGATAGGTCCAAGCATCCGGCACGGCCCGCACCACTCTGCCCAGCAGTCCAAAATAAAGACGGGATACTGCCTTGCCGCTGAATCCAGCGTCTCGTCAGTGACGATGACTGGCTTGTCAGGAAGTTGCACCGATGGTGCCGGCGGCCTGTTCATCTCTTTCATCATCCTCTCCATTTTCTTCTTCCGAATTTCATCCAGATCGTCCAAGTTCAACCCTCCAAGCTCTCCTGAGCCTTGATTATAAGTGATTTGAAGTGGCTCAGGTCTACTGGCATCACCTCAAATGGCAGATTGGTAAAATCGAAGAACTCCAGCAGCTCTTCTTCACGCTGATGAGCATCTGACAGCGTATCAATATATACGGCGCCCCGGAAGGAGCCCATCTGCAACCTGGCCTCTGCCTGATCCCAGTTAAGGCGGGCGAAGATATCCTTCCAGGCATCCAGCCAGCCCGGAGAGAGGTAAAAGAAGAGACCCTCTCTGGCCTTCTCTTCCATTGCCTTGCGAGTGATGAAAGCATCCACGCAGCTCTGACAATCTATAAGGGCTGCATGATAAGGTTTTAAGATATCTTCCATCTTGGGATGGCACTGGCCATATATCACGATTATTCCCTCGCATCCCTTTTTTTGACAGTTCTCCAGCTCGCCTGTCAATGCCTCTCTCATATCATCGAAGTCCACGTGCAGACCTGAAGCAAGGTAATGCGCCTCAAAAGGAAACCCCAGCTCAGATTGCAGTCCTTCGATCTCCTTTTGAAAGACGCCACATGCAATGATAGCGTACATGTCTTCTCAATACACAGTGACTCTTCTTACGCCCTCTATCTCCATGAGCTGACGCACCAGGTCCCCTGGAATCTTACCCTCGGCAATGATAGTGAGCTTTGGGCTCTCCACGAAATAAGGATCATCTGAAACCGCCTGGCGGATGGAGAGGCCCATCTTGGCAACTGCGCTGGCCACATCACCAAGTATTCCCGTCTTGGCTGCATTTGTAGGAGTTATCTCAATTACCCCCAGGCCCAAAATAGGCGCGACATCGCCCAGAAATATTATGGAGCGAACATTCTTGAACACTTTCCAGAGCGTCTCGTCCTCGCGAATGGCCTGAGCTGTTGTGTCCACTACTCTGCGATCCACGTTCAGCTCCTTGGCAATCTGCGCATGAGGTATCTCTATCTCGCCCGAGACGACGCGACCCCTGTCGTTTACCTGAAAGCCCCTTTGCAGAATGAGGCGGATTACCTTCTCCTGGGCCGGATACCTCTTGAACTTGTTCAAAATCTCCTGCCACATGGTGCGTCCCGTCATCATTTTACTTGAAAGTACAAAAGGCCTTCCTCAGGAGAACATCTCCTTTGGAGGCTGTCTGTACCCTTTTCTGGCCAGGCGAATGGTCTCCTCCAGATGCTTTTGCGTAATATCTCTCTCTTCCATTATGGCGTGATGCAGCGAAGCTTTCAGCACCTTCTCTACCAGGTCTCTTCCGGAGAAGCCTTCAGTCATCCTTGCGATCCTTTGCAGATCTACGCTCTCAAGCTTCAGGGGCAAAGTTGCTGCATTCTTCTCCAACAGCTGCAACCTCTCATCAATGTTCGGCAGCTTGAACTCGATCTCCTCCTCAAACCTTGACCGCACCGAAGCATCGAGAACCTCAATTCGGTTTGTGGCAGCGATTGTGCAGACACCACTTCTACGCGAAATGCCGTCCATCTCAGTGAGCAGCGAGTTCACAATCTCTGAGACATCGCCTCTTAGGTCCTGATACCTCCTGTCCAGGGCAATGGCATCAAGCTCATCGATGAACACAATGCAGGGGGCAATCTCTTCTGCCTTCTCGTAAAGGCTGTGGATCTGCCGGGCTCCCTCGCCCACAAATTCGCCAATCAAACTGGTGGCCTTCACAGGTAGCATGGGCACCTTTGCCTCTGTGCTGAGGGCCTTGGCTACCATGGTCTTTCCCGTGCCTGAGACGCCAAAAAATAGGATATTGCGCGGAGCCCAGCGGCCGAACCTCTCCGGATCCTGCAGGAACCTCTCCACGATCCTCACCTTTCGCTTGGCGGTCTCCTGGCCTATGACGTCCTCGAAGTGCACGTCGAAATCCACAGTATTCTTTGGCTCTGCCTCTTTCTCAACCTTGATGGTGGTCCCAGAGCCCACGACTGAAACTCTAGGATATACCTTCACCACCTGGAATGCAAAGTCGGGATATAGTCTGCGGTCAAACAAATAGCATCCGGGCCTGACAGCCTCTCCATACCACTGCTCTCGGGCATAAAGCTCGAAGAGCTTGGCGTCGGATACAACAGGATGCTCCTGAAAAAGGCTCTTCAGGGGATAGCCAGCCGGTCGAAGGAGCAAGAATCTAGCACCTGCCGCCTTTTTGCCTTCCAGCTTTTCACCTTGTGCCTTTATTCCGCCCTTCTGGATCGATCGCACAACCCAAGGTCATGAGGCCGAAGATAGTTAAACTTGCTGGCCAAGCGGCGCTAGGTCTTCTGGGCTAAGGTGCGCGAAGCATTCGATGGGCATCCGATAGTAATTAATATTACCTCCTCCAAGCAGTAACCAAATACATGCAGTAGGAGGTTATTATTCATGGCAGGTGGAAATGGGCTGGCAATTGGTATGATGGTTATCGGTTTTATAATCTTGTTCTTGGTGCCACTGGCTTTCTTGACAAGCCTGTTCTGAAGGCTTGATACATAGAGGGGATCTAAGCCTTTATTATTTTAATATCTTTTGGCCCCCACAACCTCTTTTGCCTCCCACAACCTCTGCCCACACATAAGTCAATAAATCTTTATAGATGGGCTCCAAACATAATTAAAGAAAATACGAAGTTGTTGCTCAGGGCGTAAGCTGACAACGGTGAAGCAGGTTGAGGCGAATTGTGACTGTTATGTTGTTGTCCTTGGTTTTATATCCTTCAGCTTGCCAGGCCAGCGAAGAGAACGATCTATGGCTGCTTTTATCAAGTTACGAGGATATCAGCATCACAGTGAATGATCTGGCTTTTTTTCTTGCGACGCATGGATACAATGCCAAGCCCGAAGGATCCTATGTAGTAGTAACCTTGAACGATGGCAAAGCTGTATATCTCACGCCCAATGGAGCTTCTCCAAGGCTTGCAGACCTGTGGATGACCCCTCCCACCAGCCAGGCAGGACCAGTCCAGGTAATACCTAGCGATGCCATAAAGATCAATGCTACGTACAAAAAGACTGACGACTCCGAATTCATAAATACCATCAGCAGGTATGTTATCTTTCCAGTGGCCCCTCTGGGAATGTGCTATGACGGTTCACAAAAACTGCAGAGCACTTACAAAAGTTTCGGCTACAGCGTGGTATATCTGTACGACCCCAGTGGATTTAACTCGCAAGGGCATATCTGGGTTGTGGTGGAGGACAAGGACAATCCAGGCACCTGGCAGGCTGTGGATAGCTACTACGGGATTGTGAATGGCCCTGAGTACTATACTGCGCCCTACAGCTTCGCTGACTTCAAGTATCTCGACTCGATCAACCCCAAATGGAGGATGGCATGATGAGACCTGAATTGTTGATGCAGCTTGTGCTGTGCCCACTGATTGCGGCAAGCTGCATAGCCGCGGCTGAGCAGTCGGATCTCGGCAGCATGATAGCTGATCGAGCCGATCTTGGCAGTATGAACATCTCGCACATGAATCTATGTGGTCGACATTTGAACCAATCGAATTTGACGGACGCCGACCTGAGCGGCTCTGATTTGAGCGGTGCTTTCCTGCAGTCGGCATGGCTGACAAATTCTCATCTGATAGGCGCGGTGATGGTCAAGGCCGATCTGACGGGGGCTGTTCTCAAAGGGGCGGATCTCCGCAGGGCCGATCTTACAGAGGCCACACTTGTAAGGTCTCAGATGTCAAATATAAATATGAATAGCGCCACTCTGAGGAATGCTGACCTTACAGAAGCAGATCTCTCCGGTTCAGATCTCTCAGATGCTGACCTTTCTGATGCCAGGCTTTTCAGGACGGATCTGAGCGGTGCAAGAATGAAGGGCATATATCTGGTCAGCGCAAACCTAATTGGAGCCCATTTGAGCTGGACGGATATGAGCATGGGCTATCTGTCAAGGGGACAGTTCTCCAGGGCTGAACTTTACAATACCAACCTAAGTGGTTCGGATCTAAAGGATGCTGATTTTACAAGAGCGTATCTCATGGGCGCCGATCTTACTGGCGCTAACCTCGATTCGGCCAGCCTTGCTTATGCAGATTTGACCGGGGCAAAGCTCGTGGGTGCTAGCCTGAATTCGGCAAAGCTGCCTTACGCCGATCTGACCCGTGCCAACCTCACTGGGGCTGATTTGACTGATGCCGATTTGAGCTACGTCAGGCTTCAAGGAGCCGTCTTGAGCAAGGTCCGGCTTGGCCATGTCGATTTGCGTGATATCGATCTGAGAGGCGTTGATCTGAGCGGAGCATCTCTTAAAAACGCCAATTTGGCTTTGGTCTTCTTGACCAACGCCAACATGAGGGGCGTTGACCTGCGCGATGCCACTTTCGATCGCGTGGAGATGACGGGGGTCGATCTCTCTGATGCGAACCTGGTGGGAATAGAATACGACCAGTTTACACTCTATTCGCTATCTAATGCAAAGATGGATGGTGCCATTATGTCCGAGGACCTCAAAGCTGACTTGGATGCCCTGTCAGGGAGATTGAAATGAGTGCTTGTTCTCCCTTTCGGCTAATCTGCATGCCTTGTGCTCGCCATCCTTCTTTTATCGGCAGCTCAGGCCGCGACCATCACAGTCAAGCCAGGTGAGAGCATTCAAAAAGCCATCGATGGAGCCTCACAAGGAGATATCATCTAGATTTGGGCTGGGACCTACAACGAGAGCATCAATGTCACCAAGAGCCTCGTCTTGCGAGCTGCGCTCGGAGCCGAAAAGCCGCTCCTGAACTCCGGCGGTCACAGGGATGTTGTCAGTCTCCTGGCAAGTCAACTACCACTGCCTGATGGCCGTGGCTTGCAGCTAGTGGTAAGCCCGCTACGATTGTTGACAGGCAGCCTGGCAACGATCAGATCTACTGAAGGCAGCGATATCTCTGGAGGCATTCAAATCAGCATCGATCTGGAAGCCGCAACTCTTGCACTTGAAGGTTCTACCGTTGCGGTTCTCCTTCTTTTGGAAACCGCATCTTGAACAGGTACGAGAAGTATATCTTGGATCTACAGCAACTACCTTCTCTTTGATAGCTGTCGCTTTGTATTCCACGATGCTTCTTAGTTCCGCGAAGCTCCATTTACCAAGCTTCTTATTTTTTGGTCGTGAACCTCCTATAGGTTGCTATTAATACATCATGTGTGTGCATGTAATGCATGGGGAGTAGCAATTGGGAAAGAGAGGTCCAAAATCACGATTCCTGGATGTAGCTTGTCCAAACGAGCAGCTTGTCCAAACGAGCAATGTACTCAATTTGGAATTGCTGGGAAGGGAAACGTTACCTGCTACGGCATTTATGAGAATAGTTCCGGCAAGGTAAGAAAAAGTTGGATGAGGACGCCGAGAAGTCTCTGAAGAGACCAATTGAAGAGCCGGCGCCCTCTCTGTTCATAGATGCTAGCTACTTCAAAGTCAGGACAGATGGCAGATACGTAAAACATGGCGCTGCTGATCGCCGCCGGCATCCATGAAGACTGCCATCGCGAGATTCTGGGTGCTGCGGTTGCCCATAGCGAAGATGGATCGTGCTGGGAAGACTTCCATCAAATCGTAGTCTTTTAATATGTAGGATACGCATAGCACATAATTGAGCAATAAATGAGCAGCGCGCGATGGTAAAGGGACGTGTGTTCAGTGCCCAGTGTCAGATACACTCGAATTGAGATTACGCCGGATGCCTACCGATCCTTAGAGGCCGAAGCCATCTTGCAGGGAAAGACCCTGAAGAAGCTAGCATCTGAGCTGATACTGAAGGGCGTATCCAAGAAGGCACTGGATTTTGTGAAGGACTCTTCCCCAGCCACTGAGCCCGTCACGCCTCGCATGAAGCAGGATGAAGAGACCGCCAAGGTGGTCAAGGAGATTGGGGCCACAGGCATACACATCAGCGCTCAAATTCTTGATACGGTAAGAAAGATCCTTCTGGAAGAGGGCTATCAAGGTGCAATGCTGCATGTTGCTCAGCATACTGCCTCTATGGAGAGGGACGAGCTTCACCGCGTGCTGGCCATCTTCCGACGCTACAGGCTATCGCCCACGGTCGCAGCAGACCTGATTGAGGATTTAAACATGATCGAATCGGGCAATTGGGAAAGGACGGTCACTTCATCATAGGTGAATGGAACAAATTTCCCAGCACTGACAGGCTCTCTTCAGGGCCCATGAGGATTGCCACGTCATCCACTTTCAGGATGAAGCTTTCGTCTGGGTTTGCTATGGTTTTCATATCCCTATGGATCGCCAGCATTTTAGTAGCGTGCCGCTCCAGCTCTATGTCTGCCACAGGCCGACCGCAAATAGGCGAGCCGCTGCAAACTCGAAAAGTGCCTATCTCATCAGTGATCAAGTCTACGTTTGCATCGCAGTAAGGCTCAGGAGAGAGGCTGCGAAACATCTCGTAGCCGTCGGATCGCACCTCTTGAATGAAACTCTCGATCTGGTCTCTTGGCACATCGTACTGCTTCAAAACTCTGGAGAATATCTCCACAGATGTCTCATACTCCTCAGGAATGACCTCGTTGGCTCCCAGATTGTGCAGTGGCAACATCTCATCGAGGTAGCGAGTTCGGGCGATGATGAATAGATCAAAATTAAGCCTGCGGGCCACTTCCACGATCCTGCGAGTAGCCTCTGGGTCGGAGATGGCGATGACCATTACCCTCGCCTCCCGGACATTGACATGCTGAAGAACGTTTTCTTGAGTGGCATCGCCGTAGTAGATAGGCTCACCGATCTTCCCTTCATACGAAACGATCTCAGGATCCATCTCGACGATCACAAATGGTATGCCCTTTGCTTTGGCAGATCTTGCAACGTTCCTGCCGTTGACTCCATAGCCTACGATTATGAGATGGTCCCTCCACGACTTGGAGGGAGCTGTCGACAAGGCATGTGATCGATTCTTCAGCCTCTCTGGCAGCGGAAGGAGCAATAAGCCGTCTGCCAACTTTTGTGAGGAGGCCATGAGGAACGATGTGGCGCCCATGGTCAGCACAGCAACGTCCAGAAAGAGCTGGTAGATCTCCTGGGACACGAGGCCGCAGTCATAGCCCACCTTGGAGAGGATGAAAGAGAACTCGCCTATTTGACTTAAGGCTAAGCCTACAAGAACTGCCATACGTAGAGGCAGGCCCATAAAAGATATTGTAAATCCGGCAATAACTGCCTTGAGCAGCATGACGCCAATCGCTATGAGAATTATGTAGCCTGGATTTTGCATCAGATAATTCACATCCAGCAGCATGCCAATTGAGATAAAGAAGAAGCTGGTAAAAGCATCTCTCAGCGGCAGGATGTTTCCGAAGGCCTGGTGGCTGTAGGGCGATTCTGATATTGTCAAGCCTGCTAAAAATGCACCGAGGCCCAGCGAGAGCCCTGCCTGTGAGCTCATCCAGGCCACAGCGAAACAGATTGCCACGATGCTCAGGAGGAATAGCTCGCGATCTTGGGTCTTTGCGATCTGATATAGGAGCCTTGGCATGATCCATTTGGCGGAAATGATCACAAATACGATCAGGCCCAAAGCCTTAACCACGACTGTCAGGGGATGATCCGTCTCCGCCTGCAAAGCTCCTGGCAGCAGGGGCACGACGAGCATCATGGGAACGATTGCAAGGTCCTGAAAAATCAGAATTCCAAGGGTTGTCCGACCGTAAATGCTGTCGAACTGCTCTCTCCTTTGGATTATGCGCAGGACGATGGCTGTGCTGCTAAGTGAAATAAGAAATCCGAGCAACATTGCCTCTCCACTCGCATCTCCCCGAGCTGAGAGGATGAAAAATACGAGGAGAATTGTTAGCAAGACCTGGAGTGAGCCGCCGACGAGAACGTACTTCTTGAGCTTCATCAGGTCCCTTAGCGAGACCTCAATGCCTACGGTGAACAAGAGCAAGACGACGCCAATCTCTGCAAGATCGGAGACCTGATCTGATGCTTGAATAAGGCCAAGGCCCTGGGGGCCCGCCAGAATGCCGGTGAGCAAAAAACCGACTATCGTCGGTGCCTTGATTCGATGGAAGATCAAGAGGACTGCCACCGAGAGTGCGAATACGACTACTATGTCTTTTAAAAGCTCTATCTCCATCAGCAGACCTTTTAATCACAAGGCTTCGTTCATCAATTTATTGGCTTGAGATGATCTCGATGAATCTATCTGACTGCACGCGGAAGTGGCAGAGCAGCTCATCATCTGCTCCGGCGACGGCCACAACGCAGCCCTTCCATCTTCCTCCATCAAGCCCAATTTTTGCAAAGTCGAGCTCAAATTTTTCCAGGCGACCCTTTGGTGTTGTATCGGTATCCATCATGTACCACCATAAAACGACCCAGCCCAAATCTTTAGCCATGAAGAGCAGCTTTTCTGCCAATCTCTTGTCAGACTGATCAATGTAAGGCGGATCGATGAGCAATAAGCCTGGAGGCGAGCTGTCCAACAAAGACCCAACGCCTGAAAAACCGTCTCCCAGGTGAAAGCGCACGCCGGAAAATCCCTGCCAGGCAGCAGCAACCTCTGGATCTGCATCCCAGATCTCAGTTTGTAGATCTGTTTTGTATCTTTTGGCAGCCTCCAAGACAAGGACTGCAGAGCCAGGATAGCGCTTTGGTCCTGTTGGATTCAGCTCAGCAAGGATGTCAAAATAGCAAAAATTTTTTAGTTTTGGCAGAATCGGCCATAGTTTGCCGATCCCGCCAACCCAATCACCGGGCGTGCAAAGGGCGTACTCGGGGCGTCCCACATGGCTTTCAGCATAAACGAAGCATCTATTGGGGATGAACAGACAGCTTGCCGCCTCCAGCAGAAGGAGATGCTTCCAGACGTCGCCTGCATTGCCCGCATGCCCTCTGTGATCGTAATGGTGCATTGTTCAGGCTTATTTCCTACTCCTGGTACATCTCCTTGGCGATGTTGAAGGCCTGGGCAGGCGTCGCAACGGCAATCTTCTGAGAGTCATCGAAAGACGCCTTTGATGCGGCTGCTGCTGCGGCAGCTGTTCGGAGCAACTTCTTGTCCACTTCATTTGTCAGCCAGCGTGCTCCGCCGATTCCAACCAGCACAGCGCCGGCTATGGCTGAGATAGAAACAGATATCTCATCAGTTCCAAGTCCGCTAACAGCTCCATAAACTATTGCATTGCTGAATGCTCCATAAAGGCCCCAAGAGATGAAGGCCGCCGCGGCTCCAAGAAGGATGTTGCCCGCAAAGCCTGGTCTGATGATGGTCACATCCCCGGCGCTCTCCTCGCGAGGCTTGATGAAGCCATTATCGCTTACCAGGGCGTTGATAATCCCACCCACAGCTCCGCTCAATATGATCATGCCAATAGACACCAACATCGTCGTTTTTACTCCTCCTCAAACAACCCCTTCGATCCAGAAAGATTTTTGACCATCCCCTCAATGGTTACTGGGTCGGGTTAAATTATATCTTACTAAGTTTTTTTAAGTTTAAATTACTTTGATACTATTTGAACTTTGCGCTTAACTCTACACACTTAACTCTGCACCTATTACTATGTATTCGTCTACGTAAGTCGATCGAAAAATAATTAGTAGTATAAATATTAATAATTCTAGTTTATTGTCTTTCGTAGCAGAACCGATATGTGTTCTCCTGTGGCAGCGATAATAGTCGCAGCCCTAGATCCCTGCTGCAGAGTGCTCCAACGAAATCCTTATAGTTAGGTTGCCCTCAATTTCGGGCTGATTATGCCCAAAGAACAGGTTGAAGAGTACATAGAGGCGATCTTCGACATCGCTGGTAAGAATGGCACTGCCAAGACCACTGATGTGGCCAAAAGGCTGCAAAATGCTCCGGCCAGCGTCACAGAAGTATTTAGGAGTCTTGCAGATAGTGGTTTGGTGCGCTACGAGCCCTACAGAGGCGCAACACTTACCGAAAAAGGATTGAGCTCCGCTCGCAAGATCAAGAGGAAGCACAGGTTGCTAGAGGTATTTCTGGCAAAAATTTTAAGAATCGATCCACAAAAAATCCATGAGGAGGCATGCAAAATGGAGCACTCGCTCTCAGATGAGGTGGGAGATGCCATTTGCAAGATGCTGAACGCTCCTGCCAGATGTCCTGGCGGGAAGCTGATCTATCCCTGCGATAAGATGATTGCCACCTGCAATGAATGCCTCAAAGCGAATGATGCTGCTGATAAGGCAGCGTCCGTCATGCAGAGAAAGATAGTTCCCATAACAGACCTGAAGCCGGGACAAAAGGGAATAATAGCTCTTCTCAGAGGGAGCAAAAAGGTCATACAGAGACTTTCAGACCTGGGCCTCACTCCGAGGACTGAAGTCATTTTGATGAGGAAGACGCCCCTTGGCGGGCCAATCGAGCTGTGTGTCAGGAGAACGACTCTGGCATTGGGATACGAGATTGCGGATAATATCTTCATAGAAGCCCAAAAGGATGCCTGAGATAGTGCCTGTCAGCGACAACCTGGCCAGGCCAATGGTGATAGCCCTGGCCGGTAACGCCAACGTTGGAAAGAGTGCAGTCTTCAACCAGCTCACGGGCGTAGATCAGATCCTGGGAAACTGGCCGGGCAAGACAGTGGAACGTGCAGAGGGCACATTGCAGTACAAAGGGCACAGGATCAGGGTAATAGACCTGCCTGGGATCTATTCGTTCTCCACCTACTCTATGGAGGAGATGGTCTCCAGGGACTTCATTGCTCTGGAAAAGCCAGACATCGTGGTCGATGTGGTTGACGCCTCGTCGCTGGAGAGAAATCTCTTCTTCACCCTTCAGCTCCTGGAGCTTGAGGCCCCTTTGATATTGGCTCTGAATCAGATCGATCTGATGGCGAAGAGGGGCATCTGCATAGACTACGAGAAGCTAGAGAGGACACTGGGAGTTCCAGTAGTTCCCATGGTCGCAATCAGAGGAAAGGGCATATCAGAGTTGACTGAGCAGATCATGAGGCTTGCAGGCCAGAGAAGAAAGCCTCCTGAGATAAAATATGGAAGAGAGGTGGAGCAGAGGATCCAGGAGATCGCAGGGCGTCTTGGCAAAATCAAGATCGATTATCCTTCCAGATGGGCAGCAATAAAGCTCCTTGAACGTGATGAGAGGATCACGAAGCTCGTGGCAGAGATCGACGACTCCATCGTCCAGGCAGCTGTCGCAATGGCAGAAGAGCTTGAAAAGATCCATGGCGAATCCAGCAGTGTGGTGATCAGCGCTGAGAGATACCATGTTGCTGAAGAGATTGCAAGAAGAGTGCAGAGCTTTGGCAATGCAGGAAGAAGCCCAACTGACCGACTGGATGAAATTGCCCTGCACCCTGTAATTGGATATTTTGCAATCCTTGGCGTTGTGGGCGGGCTATTGGTCTGGACGTTTATAATCGGAGACAGGATCTCCGAGCTTTTGATCGAGATCCTTAGCCCCATCGAGCAGCTAGAACCCATGGTCTCGGGCCCTCTGGAGGATATTCTCTGGAATGGAGCATTCGCGGGTTTCGTTGCAGGCTTGACTTTGGTTATACCCTACGTTGTGCCGTTTTACATAATCCTGGCAGTGATCGAAGACTCGGGCTACTTGACTAGAATATCGGTCATGCTCGACCGGGGAATGCACAAGATTGGACTGCACGGCAAGGCCATCATCCCACTTATCCTGGGATACGGATGCAACGTGCCTGCCTGCTTTGGCTGCCGCATTATGGAGACTCCAAAGCAAAAGGTTCTGGCTGCTTTTCTTGTAACTCTTGTGCCATGCACTGCCAGGACGGTCGTGATCCTCGGGCTGGTTGCAGCATTTGTCAGTATCTGGTGGGCCATGGCACTGTACGTCTTTGACATAGCCCTCATAATCCTTCTTGGAAGGATTGCCTTCAAGGTCGTCCCAGGCGAGTCTGTGGGACTTATAATGGAGATGCCCGATTATCATGTGCCTTCAGCCAAGGTTGTGCTGAAGCAGACCTGGGCCCGCACAAAGTCGCTGCTCTGGGTTGTATTCCCAGCATACATCATCGGAAGCGCTGTGCTTCAGGTGATTTACGCCGCAGGGTGGTTGGATCTTGCCAACGATGCGTTAAGGCCCATCACAGTGGGATGGCTGGGACTGCCATCTGCGGTTGGCATTCTGCTGATCTTCGGCCTTGTCAGAAAGGAGCTTACCATATTAATGCTCGCAGTCATATTCCAGACCACGAACTTCGCGTCGATCATGTCTCCTGTGCAGCTCATCGTCCTCGCGCTGGTGACAATGATATACGTCCCATGCCTGGCAGTCATCCTCTGCCTTGCCAAGGAGTTCGGATGGAAAAAGACTGCAGCTATCACTATCTTCGAGGTCTCCTTCGCAATACTCCTTGGCGGAGTCGCATTCCGCTTGCTTTTGATATTTTTCTAGTGCTCTCGGGAATACTTTTGCCGTGAACGGATCAACTATATCTACCATCACGCCCGTGGAGAGGTCAAGGGTGTTCCATGAGGATACAGGCCATGAGGGGACAGGGATGACCTACGCCGTTGAACTCATCTCCATGGAGGAAAAAGAAGATCTGGTCGAGCGCTATTCGGGCCGGATCCTCTACGAGGTAAAATCGGAGATCTACGGATGCTGCGTAAAGCTGCTCACAGAAATTGCGTCGGTCAAGGCCGCCTGGGAAGAGAGCTTCTATTTCGCATCCCAGAGCATACGTTCTCATGGACGCCTCTACGTCCTGAATGAGCCGGCTGAAGAGGAGAACAAGGTTTACTATGATCCCCAATCCAAGACCTGCTTCCTTTTCAATGTGGATTACTACGGCTGGATAAAATCCCTGGCCCTGAGCGTTGCGGGCGACATTCTGGAGGACGATCACGGCATCTACTCAGTTCATGGCGCATGCCTTGATGCAAGAGGGCAGGGATTTTGTATCCTGGGAGGTTCGGGTGCTGGCAAGACCACGCACACTTACGGGCTCCTTCGCAATCCCAGGGTGCGCGTGGTCTCAGATGACTGGTTCTATGCACGAGTTTTTGGAGATGACATCCTGTCCTTCGGCTCGGAGAAGAACTTCTACATCCGTGCTGACCTGGCAGACATCTGGAGGGAGTTCTCGGGGCTGGTGGAAAAGGCGGTTCTGGACGAGAGAGGGCGCGCTGTGGTGGACCTGCGCTGGGTGATAGGAAAGGGGCGCATCCTTCCGCTTACAACTCTTGAGAATGTGATCATCCTTAAGAGGGATAGCAGCCAGAAGGAGACGGCTCGCGAGCTGGATGGCCAAGAGGCGCTGGCGATTTTAGAGAAGAGCGGCTATTATAATCCACATCTTCTGGTGCATAGCGATCTAAAGCACAGGATTCGCAGCCGCTTCTTCCGCTCGCTGCTAGCACGGGCAAAAGTGTGTGAGGTCAACACAACTGGAACGCCCGAGGAGAGCCAGAGGGAGATCAGGAAGTTTTTAAAGATCGAGTAGCTCATGCGAATGCATTTTCGAGAATGTCGCACAGCTTTGAGATCTCGCTCTGATGGTGCTTGAAGCTGTTCATGAGTTCCAGGCCTCGCGCAGTTGTCTTATAAACCACGTGCCGCCCTTCGCTGGCTTCTATGAGGCCACGGTTGCTGAGAAGATCGAGGTATGGGTTGACTGTGGTGAAGTTCAGGTTGGACTGGTAGACGATCTTGGTCTTGTTGGCCCCACCAACGCATACCTCCAGAATTTGCGATATTATCACATCGCAGCTTCTTTTCCGGTTCATCGTCTTTCTTGCAGGCTGGAATGTCTCATGTACTTATAAATATTTCTTATCAAAGATAGGCCCATTCTCATCTGAGATCTCATAGTGAGATTGTGAGGTACAACGTCGTCAACTATCACGGCCTGAAGGCCGTAGCTTGTAGCTAGTGGTTAGCCCGACACGATTGGCTGGTCGACACCGGATGGCGAATCCTTGGATTACTCCGGCAGCCTGAAGGATGCGGTCTTCTTGGCCCCTTTACCACAGCGAGATAAAAAAGGGAATAAGCATGTGGTTCACACACTGTTGGATCTGCCCTTGCTTGCCCTCATGAAGAAGAAGTCCGCCCTCGTATTCGTATTCCTGCCGTCAGGGAATCGCCCATATGTAAAGTCGTTATGTTCCAAGTCGCTCAGCTCAGGCGTCTTATCCACCACAGTGCCACTTATGTCGATGAGATAAACAGTTCCGTTTCCGCTGGTGACCCAGCTCGACTGACCCTCGGCCACATTGAACCCCTTGGGATCGATGGTGCCGCTCAAGGCGATGGGGCCTGCCCAAGGCTCATCCTCGATCTTTATCATCCATCCGGCAAGATCAACTGCGCCATCACCTGTGTTATAAAGCTCCACCCATACAGTACCATTATCAGATGGGCCGAGCTCCACTTCGTTGATCACCACATCGCCAAGGCTCAAGCTGCAGATAGCAACGAGCCCGCAGAAGGCCAACAGAGCCGTTTTAACATCTCCAGATACCAGACTCATTTCAGTTACACACTCCTAAAATCGATGGTCTCAATCTCTCTGATTGGCTCATCGGACATTGGATTTCCCTTTTGTGGCATAGCCGAGACCCCAATCGCCGTCCGAATTTGTGTCATGTCCATCAGGATGCCTGCCGTAGGTAAAGTCATTGTTTTGAGTGTCCTGTCTGGTGGCAGTCTCGTCCACCTTTTCTCCGGCAGCATTGAATAGAGTTACGAACCCTCCATTGTCATGGTTCCAGGAAGACTGGCCGTTCAGAACATAAAATCCATTTGCTGCAATTATAGTTCCTGCGGGAACGGCTGGAAACTTGCCAATCCAGCTGCCATCGGTGATGGTTGCCGTCCATCCACTGATGTCAACGCTATCGTTTCCGGAGTTGTATAGCTCAACCCAATCGGCTCCGCCCTCAGGCGGGTTCAGCTCCATCTCATTTATGACCACAGATGCCGCGGACGCCATGGTTAGAACCAGGGCGGCTGCCGCAAAATAGAGCGTCGTTAATGCAAATTTCAAGGCTTTTCCTCCACTCGTTGTCTCTTAATCAATGCACATTATACGGCCTTTATTCAGACATATTTTATTCAGATATATTATCATATCGGAGCGGGTGGCAGCCGGTCTGGGAGATCGATCGAGAAGAAGAATCTTGTAACAAATATGGAAAACGGATTTATAGTTAAAGTGCTACACCGATGATTGGAAGTCAAAAGTGGAGAGAATATCAATTAAGCAATGAGGTGGATTGGATGGCTTTAGCAATTTTGTCAAACAGATTGGTTTCGCCCTGTCTGATGATGTTTTTATGTTGTGTCCTGATAGGCCTTTTGAGCTCTTTTCCGGCAGCAGGAGACGGCGTCAAGCTTACAAACATATCTGCGCCACTGAAAGACTATGCAGAGCTAGGCTTTGCCTTGCCGGCAAATGTAGATGTAGAGACAGAAACATTGAGCGAGGAGAACTACACATCAGGAAGAGAGTTAATGGCATCGCTGCTTCTTAACGGCAGCAGGGTCACATTGCATCTCCTCTACCCCTGCCAGGCCCCCCAGACGATGCTCGAGCCTGCAGCGATGAGATCCTTGCTCGAGGCCTATAATCCAGCATTGGCACAAGCGAACTACAGCAGCGAATTGCTGAGCGTCGGCGGCATGCCAGCAGTAGGTGGAATGGTCCAGAACCAGATATTCGTTGCTTATCAGCCGACAAACCAAACCCCTGCATTGGTGGTGATGGATGGAGACATCGACGAGGAGATTTTCGTGGACTTCCTGCAATATTTGCGCATAACTGTGAACGAGGGCGCATCACTGCTCACGCCCGGCTATTGCCCGGATACAACGACTGCTCCTTCTCAGATCGACACTGCTGCCAGTGGCAAGGTTACCACCACCCCAGCGGAGGCAAGGAAGACGACATTTGAGTCCAATAAAGCGAAGATGGCGGCTGACATGCAGGCTGCCAAGGAGAAGCTGGCGGCTGCCAAGGAGAGGATGAGGGGATTTTGATCAAATTTTTCTTGGAACAGTTAAATTCATATCTTTGAAACCCATCCTGAGCCGAAGATCTAAGGAGGAATTATCATAAAAGCGGCGGCATTTTATTTGGTATTTTTGCTTTTGTTGCATGCCTTTGGGGCTGCACAGGAGGATGTCTTTACACCCATGCAGGGATCAATAAACATCGCATTTCCTGTCTCAAATCTCAGCCGGGACAATGCTTCAGACCTTCTGGCTATGAACATCACCAGCGACCCAAAGGCCGATCTCCCTCAAACTGAGATATCTGCCCTGAGAGGTGATGATGGCAGCACATTATGGCAGATGGACTGTCCAGACTCTATTGCCTTTGCGTCTCCCGCAGGAGATCTAAACGGCGATGGGCGGACGGACGTCATGGTGAATGTGCTCCTCGCAGGCATGCAGTCGGTCCCGTACAGCAGTGTCACAGCTCTGGACGGCAGCACAGGCATTGAGATCTGGAGCAGGCCCCAAATCCTGGCTGCGACCTTTGCCTACCCCATAAAAGACATCACGGGCGATGGCGCCTCTGATTTCCTGGTGCACATAATTGGCATCGATAGCCTGAATGGTACTGTTATGACCAAGATCGTCCAAGTCGATGGCGCTGACGGCACAGAACTGAGCGCGAAGATCTTTACAGGCGCTGTTGCCATCGAATACCCTGCCGCTAACTTTACCGACGACGATATCCAGGATAGCATCGCTGCAGCATATGCACTGGACGAATCAATGCAGAACATCACCACTACAATCGCGGCAATCGACGGACAGGGTCGCACGGAGCTGTGGAACAGGACCATTGAGAGCTTTGCCCTTGCAGTCCCTGTGCAGGATCTGACAGGAGACGAAAGGGACGAGCTGCTGGTCTACAAGATGAGCTTTGAAGAAAATAACACCAGCAATGAATTGGCCGTCCTTCAAGGGAGCGACGGAAAGCCGCTCTGGAAGAGGTCCTTTGGCGACATCCCGCCCTTTGCTACAGCAGGGCCCGATCTGACTGGAGACGGAAAGAAGGACCTGATCGTATACATGCTTGGAGAATTTCAGGGCAGCGATGTCCTTGCGATAAAAGGAGATGATGGCAAGCTGCTATGGAGCAAGGCGGGAATGGTAGTCCTGCCACAATGAAGCCTGCAAAAGCCAGTGCTTCGATGCGTTCCACTGGAGCACCCCAAACCTTTTAACCAGGAGTACTCATAGTAAGTGAGTTATCAAGTGCTCAAACATTGACAGGAGGTGTATTTGATGCCATACAAGAGCATAAGCGAGCTGCCCAAAAGCGTGCGAAACCTGCCCAGCCGTGCCAAGACCCTTTACATGAAGGCCTTCAACAGCTTCTGGGAAGACTATGATGTTACAGATGACGCAGCACGCGAAAAGGCATCTCACGAAGCAGCCTGGTCGGCCGTGAAAGAGCAGTATGAGAAAGATGAAGAGACGGGCGAGTGGGTCAAGATCGGAGAGATGATTGGAAAACGCTCGCGCCACGTCATGAGGCACCGCAAGAGCAGAATCGGCGGGCTCGCCTCGCAGGATAAGGCACATGCATGATGCCAACAAAGCAATGCTGATGAGGATACGAACCTGATCCTTGGGTGCTCCTCCTCAGCTACCTTGTTGCTCTTCTCGTCTCATGAGCATTGTATGATCAGCCACTCGTGGCTGACAGATCTGCTCCTTTCGCTTGTCGCCCTGCTCGTTGCATTCTCAATCCTTGGCGAGAGGACCATTTCTCGAAGTCAGGGCATTCCTAGATCACTGTCCTTGGGCGTTGACACTGGCTTTTTGCATCACGAGCAATCTCTTGACGTTCGTCCGCCTTTGAGCCGAGCAAAAGCCAGGCACCTCGTCAGCCTTGGCCCTTTCGGAGGAATGCTTTGAAGGACTTATCCGGCCTGCGAAGCACATCTTGAAGTGCTAAAGACGAGACGCCTTTGAGGTTGCCATCCTTGAGAGGATATAGCTAACGAGGGCAGAGCGAGTGTTATAGTTGATCTGGTGGTGTATGGCATTCATCCCCTAAAGAGGGCGGGGTCTTCTGCCTACATTTCTTTGGGCGCTTGCAGCGAGGCAACAAAGGCTAAATATAGATGTATCATAGGTGGAAGATCGTTTTTCGGAGGAACTGCAATTGATCACCGAGGTGGCTGGACAGTACAATGCGAAAGATCTGGAGAATCGGATCAGACAGATGTGGGAAGAGGCACAAACCTATCGAAAGGTGCGAGAGAACAGAATCGGTGGAGAGAAGTTCTTCTTCGTCGACGGACCGCCCTACACCACAGGCAGGATCCACCTCGGCACCGCCTGGAACAAGGTGATCAAAGACGCTGTTTTGCGCTACAAGTCCATGAACTGCTTCGAGGTCAAGGACAGACCCGGCTGGGATATGCATGGCCTTCCAATCGAGGTCAAGGTTGAGGAGTCCTTTGGCTTTCGCAGCAAGAGGGATATCGAGGCCTACGGCGTAGACAAGTTCATCCAGAGGTGCAAGGAGTTCGCGCTCCGCCAAAAGGACGACATGACAGCCCAGTTCAAGATGCTGGGCGCCTGGATGGACTGGGACGATCCCTACATGACATTGAAGAATGAGTACCTTGAGGCTGCATGGTGGACGCTGAAAAAAGCTCACGAGCACAACCTCCTGGAGAGGGGCTTGCGCGTGGTCAACTGGTGTCCGCGCTGCCAGACAGCCATCGCTGACTCCGAGGTTGAGTACTGGGACGAGACCGACTACTCCATCTACGTCAAGTTCCCAGTTGAGGGCGAGGAGAACACATACATCGTCATCTGGACCACGACTCCCTGGACCATCCCTGCCAACGTGGCAGTGGCCGTGAACCCCACCTTCCGGTACTCGAAGGTCAGAGCCTGGAAAGATGGCTCAGCAGAGGAGCTGATCATCGCCTCGGATCTCGTCGAGCCGGTCTTGAAAGAAGGGCGCTACAAGGATTACGAGCTGCTCGGAACGCTAAGCGCAAAAGAGATGCAGGAGCTGAAATACACCCATCCCTTGCAAGATCTTGTGCCAGGACAGAAAAGCATCAAGCATGGAGTCTATGCTGCAGACTTCGTCACTGCGGAGAACACCGGCTGCGTGCACATTGCACCAGGCCACGGTCTGGAGGATTACGAGCTTGGATTGGAGAAGGGCCTGGAGATCTTCTGCCCAGTGGGGGAGGACGGAAGGTATACAGCCGATGCCGGAGAGAGATACATCGGCAAGTACGTCAAAGAAGCTGATGGCGATGTGATCCTGGATCTGGAGGAGCGCGGAAAACTCCTGGCACAGGGCAGGCTCACTCACCGCTACGGTCACTGCTGGCGCTGCAAGACTCCTATCATCTTCATCGCCACAAGCCAGTGGTTCCTCAGGATCTCAGATCTGAGGGACAAGATGCTTGACGAGGTCTCCAAAGTGACCTGGTATCCGGAATGGGCAGGCTCTGCGCGCTTCTCTGACTGGATCAACAACGCCCGCGACTGGTGCATCTCACGGCAAAGATACTGGGGAATACCGCTGCCCATTTGGACCTGCCCTGCCTGTGGCCATATCGAGGTGATCGGCACAGCAGCAGAGCTGGAGGAGAAAAGCGGCCAAAAGCTCGCAGACTTGCACAGGCCTGATGTGGACGCCGTCATTCTGGACTGCCCGTGTGGCGGGAAGATGAAGCGCTCGCCCGATGTCTTCGATGTCTGGTTTGACAGCGCTGTAGCCTCCTGGGCCACGCTTCACTTTCCGTCTGACGAAAAGCAATTCGAAGGGTGGTGGCCGGCCGACTTCATCACCGAAGGGCACGACCAGACGCGTGGCTGGTTCTACTCGCAGCTCGGAGCATCCATGGTCTCCTTTGGAAGAGCGCCCTACAAGAGCGTGCTGATGCACGGCTTCACATTGGACGATCAGGGCCGCAAGATGTCCAAGAGCATCGGCAATGTCGTTCAGCCTGAGGAGGTCGTTCAGAAGTACGGGGCCGATATCTTGAGGTTCTACGTCCTGGGAGCAAATGCACCCTGGGAGGACCTGCACTTCTCCTGGGATGCTGTGGAGAACACCAGCCGCATGCTCAACATCTTCTGGAATGCCTACAGATTCGCCCTTCCGTACATGATACTGGACAAGTTCGATGCCAGCAAAGCCGACCTGTCCAAATACCAAAGCAGCCTGAGGGCAGAGGATCGCTGGATCTTATCAAGGGTCAACAGCCTGATCGAAGAGGTCACCCGGAGCATGGAGCAGTACCAGTTGCACCGCATTGTTCGCTCCCTATCGGATTTCATCTTGGAGGATCTATCCCGCTGGTATATCCAGCTCATCAGGCCGCGCACGTGGATTGAGCAGGACGATCCCGATAAGCTGGCTGCATACGCAACCATCTACGAGGTGCTCGTCACCCTCAGCAAAATCATGGCGCCATTCACGCCATTCCTCTCCGAGTCCATCTATCAAAACCTGGTAAGAGGGCTGGACCCGAATGCCCCCCAGTCTGTGCATATGTGCAAATGGCCAGATGCCAAAAAAGAGCTGATAGACAAGCGCCTGGAGGCCAGCATGGCCCTGGTGAGGGAGGTCTCGGAGGCAGCTTCCAATGCCCGCCAGAAAGGAGCTCGCAAGCTGCGCTGGCCGGTATCTGAGATAGTAATAGCACCTTGCAAAGATGTCGTAGACCTCGACAACCTGGAGCCTGTGCTCAAGGGCCAGACCAACTCCAAGAAGGTCACAGTGCTCTCTCCGGGCGAGAAGCCAAAGATGAAGCTTGAGATGGCTCCGGTGCACAGGAAGATTGGCCCTGTTCATAAAGGAGATGCGAAGCTGGTTGTCGAGGCCCTGAGGCTCGCAGACGCCTCAAAGGTCAAGAGGCAGCTTGATGAAGAAGGAGAGGCGCATCTTAGCATTGGAGGCAAGAGCTACACAATCACAAGCGAGATGGTACAGTTCAGTGAACTGCCACCGGAGAACCTCTCCGCAGCCGAGTTTTCCAAGGGCTTCGTCTATGTGGATGTCACCCTCACGCCGGAGCTCGAGTCTGAAGGCTACTCTCGCGAGATAATAAGAAGGATTCAGGACATGCGAAAGGAGCTGGATCTGCGTGTGGAGGATCGGATAATTGCCGTGGTGGACATCGAAAGCAAGCCGATCCTGGATCTGGCCATGAGGCAAAAGGAGCACATCGCCAACGAGGTTAGAGCAGCAAGGTTCGAGCTGGGTCTCGGCCTGGAGCTGAAAGGAAAGCTTGTTAAGGACTGGGAGATCGAGGGAGTATGCGTCCGGATAGGAATAGATCTGATTTAGGATGGACCCAGGGCCGATCCTCGCCAATTCATTTGTAGGAGGGGTCACATCGGTGGAGTTTTATAAGATGAGCGCAGAAGATGACGTTATGGAGGCCCCAGTTCCTGTCAGGGTAAAAGGCGTTTATATCGCCGATTCGCAGGGCAATTCTCCTGCTCCTGTCGTGCTACTGGAGGATGAAAGGGCGAGGATTGTGCCCATCTTCGTGGGACTATCCGAGGCCATCTCCATTCATCACGCCCTTTCCGGGGAGCTTGCGCCCCGCCCCATGACCCATGACCTCTTCATCTCAGTTCTGGAGAGCCTCTGCGCCAGCATCACCAATGTGCTCATAGACGATCTGGACGGCGGGATCTATTATGCTCGCCTGACGATCAAAAGTGACTCCAAGCAATGTGAGATCGATGCCCGCCCAAGCGACTGTTTAGCACTGGCCTTGAGGGCAAAAGCTCCCATAGAGATCCAGGAGAAGGTGGTTTCGGAGGCTGGCATAAGCAAAAGCGATGTGGAGAAGCTTATCAGCATAGATAACTATTTGCAGTGAGCTTGCCATCTCATGCATGTGTCGCCTTTTGCAAGCAAAGCTCGTCTGCCTTTAATTCTTATGAAAATAAATTGAGATGAATGGCAGGGTGAAGCGTTGATCAGCGCTCATTTTCATCATTTGGTCATAAACTCATAAACATAATCTTTATATGTCTCTCCTTTAAGAGAATATATCGACGAAAAAATGCTGCAAACTGCCCTTGATAAGTCTGTCTCATCCCTCTGTCCTGTTTGTCTCAAGGTAGTATCGGCTCGACTCTTTTCGGAGGACGGCCAGGTCTTTATGGAGAAGAGATGCGATGAGCATGGCAGTTTTAGGGAGCTTTATTGGTCGGATCTCTCCCTGTTTAATAGATTCAATAAATACCTGTGTGATGGCCAGGGGCTGGAGAGGCATGACGCTTCAGCCTCAACTAAGGGCTGTCCATTTGATTGCGGCCTGTGCCAGAACCATCTTACACCAACGCTTCTGGGAAACATCGACCTGACCAACAGATGCGACATGCACTGCCCCATCTGCTTTGCAGACGCAGGAGGGCGCGTCTTTGAGCCTGACATGGATCAGATCAGAGCCATGATGCAAAACCTTCGCAATGAATTGCCCATCCCATGTCCGGCTATACAATTTTCAGGCGGCGAGCCTACGGTGCGAGATGATCTGCCAGAGATCGTGGCTATGGCAAGGGAGATGGGCTTTGCGCAGATCCAGATTGCAACTAACGGCCTGCGCCTTGCAGCCAGCGTCGATCTATGCCGGTCGCTGGAGAGGAGCGGGCTGAACACAGTCTACCTGCAGTTTGACGGAGTCACTGCAGAGCCATATCAGGTTGCTCGTGGGCGTGATCTGTTTCCAATCAAGCTCAAGGCTCTGGAGAACTTCCGCAAGTCCGGTCTGACCAGCGTCGTGCTGGTGCCGACTTTGGCCAAAGGTGTAAACGATCATCAGGTCGGCGACATCGTGCGCTTCGCATCGAAGAGACTTGACATCGTCAAGGGCATCAACTTCCAACCCATCTCCTTTGCGGGAAGGACTGAAGCGGCGATGAGGGAAGCAAAGCGTATCACCATTCCCGATCTCCTCGCCCTTCTGGAGGAGCAGACGGACGGCGAGATCACCAAAGATGATTTCTATCCCGTTCCATTCGTAGTTCCTGTGTCCCGGCTCCTTGCAGCAAAGCTGGGCTCCCCAAAGCCTGCCTTTACCGTCCATCCATGTTGCGGGGCTGCGACTTATGTTTATAGCTTGGACGGACGTCTGATTCCCATCACAAGGTTCATCGATGTTGAGGGCCTAATGGAGATGGTAAACGACGAGGTTGAGAATTACGATGGGTCCAGGCTTGGGGGGCTGAAGTTGACTGGAAAGATCCTGCGAGAGTTGCCCAAGTTCGTGGATGAGGCAAGGATTCCTGGCGATCTGAACGTCACACGCATGCTTTTCGGAGTTTTTCGAAATGGTACTCACGATGCGCTCACTGAGTTCCACAGCAAGTCTCTCTTTTTGGGGGCCATGCACTTTCAGGATCTGTATAACATGGACCTGGAGCGGCTGAAAAGGTGCGGCATTCACTATGCCACACCGGATGGACGCATAATTCCATTCTGCTCTTACAACACCCTTCACAGAAAAGGCGTGGAGGATAAATTCTCAGTGTCGCTGCACCGACACGTTTAAATGTGGTAGGGCTTACTCTCAAGGTCGAGGGCAGGTAGATCAGCTGGAAGATCGCTACCTTGGCATGGTAGAGGCCTCGGGTTCAAATCCCGACCTGTCCATTTTGCCGGTCTGCTCTTTAGTATGTTTGCTCTTTAGTATTTTTCATGTATCTGATAGAGGCCTGCACAGTATGTACGAGATGATCGAGATGCTTGCCATGTCCTTTACAATTGGGCTGACTGGCGCTCTGGCACCAGGGCCCACGCTAGTCGCTACCATCAACTCATCCCTTGAGTGCGGCTGGACTGCAGGCCCGAAGGTGGCAGCAGGTCATGCTCTGGTGGAGGCTGCGATATTCTCGCTCATAGTGTGCGGCTTGGCCCTGGCGATGCAGCAGTATTCTCGTTTTGTTTGCTTGCTTGGCGGGCTGGCTCTGATCGCCTTTGGAGTCCTTACGATGAATGCCAGCCGCAACGCCCGCATATCGTCTCAAGAAGATCGGGCTGCCACTAATCCCTATCTGGCAGGGATGCTCACTAGCGTCGCAAATCCATATTTTTGGATCTGGTGGCTCTCGGTCGGAAGCGCTCTTGTGATAGACGGCCTGCGCGGAGGAATGATGATGGCAGGCCTCTTCATGATCGGCCACTGGGGTGCGGACTTTGGATGGTACATGCTCGTCTCCTTGAGCATGTCCAAAGGGCGGGATATCCTCTCACAGGCCAATTATCGAAGGATTTTGGCCCTCTGTGGAGGCTTCCTGGTCAGCTTTGGGATCTACTATCTGGTGCTGGGCATTGATTGATCGCGCCAGCCTTAAATAAAGGCCGGGCATGGTTGTATGGGCGATGCTATTTGTCGATGAAGGATGATGTGACATATCTGAACTCGATTCGCATTTTCATCTGGCTCTCTGTCTGTCTTTTTGCGTCAGCTGCGATCATGGGCTATTTTGCAGCAGCCTTCGACCCTGAGATTGCGGCCAACTGGACGAAGGAGCTGGAGATGCTAAAATGGATAATGGATCTTCCGCCCGTCCTCATAATGATGATAATATTCCTCAAGAATCTCCTGGCCTGCGCAATGTCTATCCTTCTGGGCATTGGCCTGGGTTTGGTCCCCCTGTTGGTTGCGACCAGCAATGGATTTCTGCTTGGAATCGTATCCTATGGTGCAATTCAAAAAACAGGCACGCTCTATCTGCTCGCAGGAATCCTGCCCCACGGCATCATCGAGCTGCCTGTAGTTCTTTTGAGCATTGCCTTAGGCTTTAGGCTCGGATATCTCCTGGCACTCTCAATTGCTAAAGACAAGGCGGACCTGACATGCGAGACCCGGAGGGCCACTCACATCCTACTAAGCTGGATCATGCCGCTGCTCTTCGTTGCCGCGGCCATTGAAACTTTTATCACCCCAATTGTCATATCGGTGGTTGCATGACCGATTCAAAGGCTAAACCCAAGGCTTCTTCCAAGGCCAGTTCCAAGGTGCAAGGCAGCGCTCAAAATAAGTTGCCTCCTAAGGAGAACTTCAGCGAGTGGTATCACGAGCTGCTCATGATGGCAGAGATCATCGATAACCGCTATCCCGTCAAGGGCATGTGCGTCTGGTTCCCCTTCGGCTTTGCCATTCGCAAGAATGTCTACGGAATGATCCGGGAGCTCCTCGATCCCGATCACCAGGAGACCCAGTTTCCTCTCATGATCCCCGAGAACGAGTTCATGAAGGAAGCACAGCACATCAAAGGCTTTGAGGACGAGGTCTATTGGGTGACCTGTGGCGGAACAACGCCGCTGGATGTGAAGCTAGCCCTGAGGCCAACGAGTGAGACCGCGATTTATCCGATGTTCAAACTCTGGATAAGGTCGCATGCAGATCTGCCCTTGAGGATCTATCAGATCGTCAATACCTTCCGCTACGAGACCAAGCACACAAGGCCCCTCATCCGTCTGCGTGAGATCACATCCTTCAAGGAGGCCCATACTGTGCACGCTACATGGGAAGAGGCGGCAGAGCAGGTGGAGGTGGCCATTCAAAGGTATTCGGAGTTCTACAGGCGTCTTGCCATTCCATTCCTAGTAAGCAGGCGCCCCAGTTGGGACAAGTTCCCAGGTGCAGATTACACGACTGCAATCGATGTTATCATGCCAGACGGCAGGACGCTGCAGGTTGGCACAGCCCATCACCTGGGATCTACGTTTGCCAGGACCTATGAGATAACCTACGAAGCTGAGAATGGTGAGCAGAAGCTTGTCAACCAGACCTGCTACGGCATCTCAGAGCGCTGCATTGCGGCTCTTATCTCAGTGCACGGGGACGAGAGGGGCCTTGTCCTGCCTTGGGTTGTGGCACCCACGCAGGTAGTGATAGTGCCGATTCTTTTGGGCGACAAGGAGAAGGTCTTGAATGTCTGCCGCGATCTGAAGCAGAAGCTTGCGGCTGCACAGTTCCGCGTGCAGCTCGACACCAGCGACGAGCGACCTGGCGCCAAGTTCTACAGATGGGAGATGAAGGGCGTTCCCATTCGCCTGGAGGTAGGGCCAAGGGACATAGAGAGGGGCGTGGTGACGATGGCACGCCGCGATGGAGTGAAGGTCGCTCTGCCAATTGATGGCCTTGAAAAGTCTCTGATCGTGCAGGCGGAGGGGCTTCAGGCTGCCATCTACAACAAGGCAAGGCTGTTTGCAGAGAGTAAAGTCAAGGAAGCTTCCAGTGTTGCAGAGGCGAAGGAGATGACGAAGTTCGGCGTGGCTCTGGTGCCATGGTGTGGCGAGGTGGACTGCGGCCACCAGCTGGAGGACCTGGTTGAAGCGAACCTGCTGGGAGAGCCGCAATATCAGAGCTTCACAGAGGCTGCCTGTGCCGTTTGCGGAGCGAAGACCACCAAACGCACCTACATGGCAAGGCAGTACTGAGCATGAGGATCCTGGTTGCTGAGTACGCCTCCGCCTTGGGCCTGGGCGGCACCTGCGAGCTGGAGGGCAGGGCCATGCTCGCCGCGCTGGTGAGGAGCTTCGTGAATTGCGGCCATGAGGTGGTCTACCCCACCTCCGGGCCGATGATCGGAGCAGGGCGCGGCTACATCGTGGACCGGCCGGAGGAGTTCGAGGAGATCCTGGAGGCGGTGAAGGTGGACGCCGGCCTGCTGATCGCCCCGGACGGGCTGCAGCCGCGCCTCCTGAAGATCATGGAGAATAATACTGTCAACCTGGGCAGCAGCCCTGACACTGCCCGCATCTGCGCTGATAAGCTGCGATGCACATCTGTGCTCTCTGCTGCGGGCGTGCCCGTTGCTGAGATCGTGGCATTTCCAGAACCATGTGATAAGGGCTGCCACCGCTATGTCGTGAAGCCCAGAATGGGCTGCGGCTCTGAGGGGGTGCGCATCACCTCATTCGTTCAGGCAGGCTCCACACAGATCGTCACCCGCTACTATGAGGGCCTGCATCTCTCCGCCAGCTTCATCGTTGGCAAAGAGGGCTTTTTGCCCTTGACCGTCAATCGGCAGCTCATCGAGTTCGAAGGGGAGAGCATGAGCTACCAAGGGAGCCAGGTGCCCTACAACACGCCCCGTGCAACAGAGATCTGGGAGGCGGCAAAGAAGGCCGCCAGGGCCCTTGGCCTGCGAGGGTACGCAGGCATCGACTTTGTGCTGGGGGATCTGCCCCGGGCGGTGGATGTGAACGCCAGGCCTACGACGTCCATAATCGGGATCACGCGCGTGATGAGGGAGGAGATCGGAGAGCTGATGCTGGCAGCGCGGTTTGGAGGGATGCCGAAGAAGGTGCGCGTCGATGGGGAGTATACATTCAAAAAGGCAGATCTTCTCTAAAAAATAGGGGGTTTTTGTTTACAGTTTACCTGAAGAGAAGAGTTTAGTGGCAGCAATGGTGATCATGTTTATGATCAGCATCATGGATATGTTCGTGGGTATGCATTTTGCCGTTGTGCTCGTGGGAATGCTCGTGTTTATCATGGGTGTGACAACACATTCGAATTCACCTCCTGATCAGATCTTTTATTGTAAGTTTTACTATATATTGTTTTTCCTCTGCCAATTCTGAGTTTGAAGGTATGTATTTAGAAAAATAAGATTCAATTTGTAGCAAAATTTTGAACCAATGATATAATTCTTAAACGAACTGATTTTTCAGAGATTAAGATGTAACAATAATTCGTAGGATATGCCCTAACCGCCATACATCAGCCATGTGATATGAAAATGATTCCCATCCATCTTAGCCCCATTTTCATGCTCATGGGTGCCCAAACGGGCATGAAAGTTTAGCTCAGCAAAGTGGCAGCTGCAAAAAAAAGTTATGCTATCTGTTTTCCTGCAGCAGGTCCCCACATGGCGTTATAGATCTCAGTGACCTTGACCATGACGCAGCTCTTCGCAGGCAGCTTGTTGTTGATGCCATGCACCCAGCTCCTCATCTGCTCGAAGGGTTCGCCCTCTTTGCAGACGGTGACGTTGCCCTTGATCTGGAAGGACTTCTTCGTCTCGCCATTGTAGCACAGGATGGAGATCTTTGGATTCTCAGCCAGGTTCTGAGCTGTCTTGTAAAAGAAGTTATCAGCGATCATTATGTTCTCGTCGTCAACGACCTTCAGCAACCCAACAAAGACGACGTTGGGAACTCCTGATTTGCTAGCAGTCGCTATCGGAACGGGCTTTTGCTTCTCCAAGGTCTCCCTCACATCAGGTGGCATCTTCACCATTCAAATCACCTTGATATGATAAAAGTCAAGCCTCCGATAAATACTTGCGCGTGGCTTTGATGAAGTTCGAGGGGAAGCCCCTGAAAGACGCACTGTGGATGTGCGAGTAGCTGGCCACCATGTTTCCCTCTGCCACGCCGTCCCAGCCTTCTTTTATTCCAGTTCCGCGCACAAGTCGGATGGCATAGTCCACCTTTCCATCCATCAAGATCTCCGAGTGGTGAAACTCGTGGCCCATGATCGGCTCGCCTGCAGGCCCGAGAGGGCATGCTCTTGCGAGGCTTCCATGCACGTAGCTGACCACCCGAACGCACCCGCGCCGGACTCTTCCTGGAATCAGGCCGACCATCTCCTGCCGCTCTCCATCCCAATCGATCTCCCTTGCAAGGTACATCAGTCCACCGCACTCGGCGTATATTGGCAAATCCCGTTCATGTGCCTTTTCCAATGACCGCCGCATCCTCTCGTTCTGGGAGAGTTCGCGAGCATAAAGCTCAGGATAACCTCCGCCGATGTATATCCCGTCAACCTTCGGCAGGCAAGGGTCATGCACAGGGCTGAAAGGCACGACCTTTGCTCCGGAAAGCTCCATGAGCTCCAGGTTGTCGCGATAGTAAAAGTTGAATGCCTCGTCCATGGCCACGCCGATGCGGACGCCTCTTCCAAGATCGCTCTTGCGGTAGAGGTCTTCTGAGACCTCCATCAGAGGTTCCGCCTCCCGCGCAATCTCCAAGATACTATCCAGGTCCAGACCTTCATTTACGATCTCGCGGATCCTAACAAGCCGCTCCTCGAACCCTTCGTGCCGCGTCTTGCCCTCTAATACGGGAACCAGGCCCAGATGGCGCATCGCCAGATGCATATCATCGTCGCGCCGGATGACTCCGACGACTTTTATGCCTGCATAACGCTCGATCTCAGCTCTAGCTTTTTCAGCATGCCTCTCACTCCCTACCTTGTTTAAGATGACGCCCTTGAACTGAACATCCGGATCGAAGTCCATGTAGCCCTTCACAAGCGCCGCACAGCTTCGCGTAATGCTGCGGGCATCGACCACGAATATAACCGGAGTCTTGAGCATCTTCGCGATCTGGGCAGTGCTGCCAAGGTCGCCATCGTAGCCCTCGTAAAGGCCACGCACACCCTCGATCACTGAAATGTCGGCGCCCTCGGCCGCATGGGCGTAGACCTCCCGGATCGCTGCAGGCCGCATGAGGTATCCGTCCAGGTTGCGACAGCTCCTACCCGTAATCCAGGTGTGGTAGCTGGGATCTATGTAGTCCATGGCCACCTTAAAGGGCTGGACTTCAAGATCGCGGTTGCGCAGGGCAGAGAGCAGGCCTGCTACAATGGTTGTCTTGCCGCTGGAGCTCCTGTCTCCAGCAAGCAGAATGCGTGGGCAGTTGGCATTCATATCATTCAACTCCCAAGCCTTTTTTTTCAGGCTCTGGTCAGCTCCATGAGCCGCTCGTCAGTCAAAGGCTCTGGGATGGCGGGCTTTGCCGCCGACATAATGTCCCTGGCCAAGGCGCGGTAAACATCCGCGATCTGAGAGGCTGGCGCGCCCTCGATGACAGTTACCGCCAGTCGCTCGCATTTCTGCACAATTGGATCTTTGGGAATGAAGGCAACCATGCGGCTCTTCAGCTCCCTGGCAAAGCTCTCCACGATCTCGCGCTCGCCCGCTGCCTCACGCGAGTTGCATATAACTCCTGCGAGGGGCGTGTTCAGGCGGCGCAGGCCCTTGCAGATGTTGTTGCCAGCATACAGGGGCATGTACTCTCCGGATGTGATGATGTAGGCCTGGCTGACCAGCCCCTTCCTGATTGGTGCAGAGAAGCCGCCGCAGACTATGTCTCCAGGTACATCGTAGAGCACGAGATCGACCTCCTCCATGGCCCTGGAGACCTTGCGCAAGAAATCGATGGCCACAATTATTCCTCGGCCAGCGCAGCCAACGCCAGGCTCCGGCCCCCCCACCTCGATGCATTTCACACCCTTGTATCCTGAAAACACAACGTCTTTCTCTTTGATCTCCCCGCCTCGCTGGATGAGGTCCATCATGGTCGGGATCCGCCTACCCACCAGGGTAATGCTCGAGTCGCTCTTCGGATCGCAGCCAACAACCAGCACCCTGTGGCCTTCTTCGGCGCAAGCCGCGGCGATATTCGAAGCGGTGCACGACTTGCCGATACCACCTTTGCCGTATATCGCAACGTGTTTAATGGATGACATCTAACTCCGCTCCGCTGTTGGTCAGCCATAGGATATACAGCTTATCCAGGATTCATTCAAAAAAGAGGTGTTCGAGGATCAGAATTATTTGGGCCATCGCGGCAGCCGCGATTTTTGCCCTGCTCTTGGCACTTCCTGTGCTTGTGCCAGGCGTCTTCGCTCAGGATGCAGTGGAGTCAGCCTATGTGCGAGGCCATATTAGCAACGGCGATGGTATCTGGCGCGCAGACGACTTTGGCTGGTTTTACTACGATCTGGACATGGATCAAGGGGGAGAGCAGCTCCAAATAGATATGGATGGCCGCCTGGCAGATAAAAACAAGATCGTTTACTCGTCCAAAACATGGTCCAAGCCATTCGATTATGAGCCCTGGGGAAGCTACACGGCCGTGGCATTCCTGGGAAGGCTTTTCCTGGCAGGTTATCCGAAGAGCTCCTTCACCGAAGAGGTCAGCGAGCTGGGAAAAGGCGTGCTTAGAGAGGTACTTCTGGATGAGAAACAGTCATTCACTCTGAGCTATAACGCCACTTTGCCCCTACAAAACGGCTATGTCCTGACGGTCGAGGAGGTATCTGAGAAGAGCAATGTGGTGAACTTCGTTCTTTTGAAGGACGGAAAAACCATAGATTCAGCTATTGTGAGCATTGGCGGAACTTATGTTTACAAAATAGACGATGTCCCAGTGATTCTCGTCCACCTGTTCAATGCAATGAGCGGCGGAAAATCGGGTTTTGTCGAGGTAGACGGAATCTTCCAGATCAGCGACGAGCCTGCTATCAAGCTCTTTGAGGGTGGGAGGCTTGGATATTTGGAGCTCACAGATCTCTCCGAAGATGGATTCAAATTCCAGAATTACAAAGCCCTCTCCTTCACCAGAGATTCGGTGATCACACTCACAAGCAGCCTTGCGATAGTAGTGATCGACAGCCCAAATCTCTACTATTATCCTGAAGGGGGCTTCTTCGATTACGGCCTTCATGAGATTCGCGGACCTACATTTAGTGCCACTTCATTCATCCCAGTGAAACTTGGCGACTACAACTCTTCCACAATAGCCAGATGGAACGCCGGGAACTACAGCGGATTTTACTTTGATCCTGAGAAGGGTCTCGGCGACGAGACATTGGTCCTTTATAATGTTCATGGAAGAACTGTTCTTCCACCCTCCAGGCCAAAGGTCGATGAGACAAACAGGACTGCATTCCAGGACGGATTTCAATATACCTCGTTTTTGCAGCCCAAAGAATTCGATTACAAGCCCTGGGGAAGCTATTTCGTCATGAGCTTCATGGGGATACAATGGTTCGCAGGATATGATTCCAGCCTTTTGGGAAAAAAGGCTACCAATAGCCTGCTAGAGCACGAGTACCTTGGCAGGGTGCTCATGGATAGCGAGATGCGAGGAATAGTGGTGGCAGGCAATTACTCTCTTGCGGAAGGGTATGTGATGCACATTCGCGATGTCGGTGACGACAGCATCTTCATTCAGCTTCTGAAAGACGGAATACAGGTGGACAGCTCAGTGGTCAAGTCCAATTCCACCTACGTTTACAAGAAGGATCTGGGCGACGTCGACGATCTGCCAATAATACTGGTGCATGTCGACAATGTATTCGACGGTGGAGGGCAGCGATTCGCGACAATCGACGGCATCTTCCAGATCTCCGATGAGTATATCCTACCAGTGGAACCTGGCCTTGGCATGGGAGACATGGAGATCGTCTCCACCCAGCCCGGCGTCATCGTGATGGTCAACAATGATTACATCAACCTCAATCGCGACTCGAGCGTTGCAATTGGCCCTGGACTGAACATCAGGGTAGCGGATAACGATACCCTTCGATATTATCTGTACACCTCGGAGTACGTCGTTCCCAAGCCAAGCCCTCCCCAGATCTATCTGCCAGGCAATGTGACTTCACAGGCAAAGGCCAATTTCTCAATGATCGTTGAGGCGGCAGAGATCCGTCAGGTTACTGCAGACATCCTCAACTCCAGCAATCTGACAATCTACTCAAGGGACATCACCCAACTTGCTCAGGGCTCGGGAGAGCGCTGGAGCTTCTCCTGGGACTGGAATCTCACAGCATTGCATCTGTCCGATGACGGGAGCATGGTTCTGGATGCGAACGGAGGGGCTGTGCCTGGCTTGCTCTACCTCAATTCGGCTTCTGCTCCTGTCCAGGTAGTCGTCACATTCGATCCCACGGGGCGAATTTCATCCATAACTGGCAGCAATCTTGCGTACTACGTCTCAGAGATTGCATACAGGAGACTCAATCTTTCAACAGATTATGAGACCATGCTGGCCAATGAGACAGCTCGCAAGCAGTTCATAAAAATTGAGCTGGGAAAGAGCATGATTCAGTTCTTGAATGTCGTGGATGGAAGGCTCTTTTTTGGCGGATCCAATCATACATTGCAGGGCACACTGAATTCTCTGGAACCACATGCGATCAGGGTGAGCGTTCCACCCGGCAGATATGAGCTCAGGGTTAGGGTCGAGAACGCCGTCGACGCCATACAGATGTTTGGCGAGTACTTCAATGTGACAGCGCCCGTCACGACAAGGCTCGACGCGACCAATGCCAGCGACTCCATGTCTCGGGCTGCTGCCAATAAATCCATCATCGAGCCTGGTGAGGCGCCCTCCAAAAAAAGTGATGCCCCTGGGATCTTCATCGTGCTCGCCACAATTTTTCTGATGGCACTGCTCAGGCGCAGAGGCTAATTTTTCTCGTCACCGATTGCCCTCCTCACCGCCCTACCCAGTGCTGTGCACATGGCATCGATCTTGCTTTTATCGTCCCCACCGTCAGCGCTAACGGCCAGCGTGAAATTTGCGCTTGTGGCAAGGGTTCGCAGAAGATGACTGAAATTCTCGAGCATCATTCCACCCAGCTCCTTGTTCTGGAGTTGGAACTGGCTCCTGAAGCCTGGCTCGCCGAACCTGACGGCAACCTGCGCCACTGCCTGGCCAGATGGAACGATTGAGCTTCCAATGCCCCTCTTTATGACCTCACCAAGAGCGCGACCAAGGGTGATCCCCACATCCTCTGTGGTGTGGTGGTCACCAGTCTCCCGGTCGCCTCTTGCCTTGACTGCCAGATCAAAGCGGGCTCCCACAGCAAAGGCAAAAAGAATCTCATCAAGCATCTCGATTCCAGTCTCGATCTCGACCTTTCCGGATCCTTCGGGATCTACTGAGACCTCGATGCTGGTTTCTTTTGTCTCTCGCTTCTTTGATGCCAACATAACTCTTTGCTGCTTTCTCGACATTTTTAAGTTAATCGATCCACTGCCCTGTGCCTCCGAAGAGCTTATCTACCTTCATCCCAACCTTTCAATTTCAAAGGCCACGAGGGTTAACACCATGATCGCGAAAGAAGAGATCCAGGAGATAATCAAAGGGTACGACAAAGATAATCTCACAATTGCTACAATCTGCTCACACAGCAGCCTGCAAATTTTTCATGGCGCGCGCCAGGAGGGCCTCAAGACCCTGGGCATCTGCATAGGACAGCCTCCAAAATTCTATGATGCCTTTCCCCTGGCGCGTCCTGACAAGTTCGTATGCGTTGAAAGCTACAAAGCTCTCCTGGATTATGCCGACGATCTGGTGGCTGAGAATTCAATCATCATACCCCACGGCTCGCTGGTAGAGTATCTTGGAATTGAGCGTTTCGAGTCCATGGCAGTTCCCACGTTCGGCAATCGCCGCGTTCTGGCCTGGGAGAGCGACAGGGAGATGGAGCGCGAATGGCTGCTTCGGGCGGGCGTCAATGTTCCCATGCGCTTTGAGAGAGCCGAGGACATCGACCGTCCGGTCATGGTAAAATACCACGGCGCAAAGGGCGGCCGGGGATTTTTCATCGCCAAGAACAAGGACGAGCTGCAATCCAAAATGAGAATGCATCAAAAGTACACAATTCAGGAGTTCATTTTAGGCACCAGATACTACATTCATTTCTTCTACTCGCCCATCAAGGAGGAAGGATATCGCCTTAGCAAGGGATCTTTGGAGATGCTGGGCATAGACAGGCGAGTTGAGTCCAATGCCGATGAGATCTTCAGGATCGGAAGTATGAATGAGCTGGCAGAGGCTGGCATCTATCCCAGCTTCGTGGTCACTGGCAATATGCCTCTGGTGCTTCGCGAATCGCTTCTTCCAAGAGCCTTTGAGCTTGGAGAGAGGGTGGTTGAGACCTCCCTGGAGCTCTTCGGAGGAATGATCGGCGCATTCAGCCTGGAGACCATCGTGACCGATGACCTGGAGTTCAAGGTCTTCGAGATCTCGGCACGCATCGTCGCAGGCACCAATCTGTACATCAGCGGTTCGCCTTATTCAGATCTCGTCGAGCGCAATCTCTCCAATGGCAGGCGCATTGCTCAGGAGATCAAGATGGCCAATAAGCTCGACAGGCTAAGCGAGATCATAACTTGAGAGAGACAATGTGAAGAAAGGCTTATCTTCGGAAGCTCACTGTAGAGCCTTATGTCAGGTCTGTTAGATACCTTCCGCGAGGCCACGCTTTTGCAGTGCAGCTTCCTGGAAAAGCTGCTGGACCTGGATATGGCCTGCGTGGCGGATTTCTCGGCCTCCATGGCTGAGTTCCTGCAACCCTCTCCAGACAACAAGTTCGTCTATGGCTTGGCCGCGGGCAGATCGGCTCTTGCCCTTTACAGCTTCCTGCAGCTCATGCAAAATCATTTCGAAAATGTTTTTCCCTTTACGCTGGAGGATCCAGTCCAAAGGCATTACCGCAAGGGCAAGAACCTAGGCATCGCAATCTCCGGCTCAGGGGAGACCCTGGCTGTAAACAAGTATATCGACGATTTCATCACACGTGGCGGCGAGATCAAACTGATAACAGCCAATGAGAATGGAACTGCCTACAAGATGGTCTCCGAGTATGAGCGAGGCTCAACCCTTGTCATCAAGGCCAGGACAAAACATGCGACGAATAAGGATATGAGGTCCAGGCTCTCGCCCCTTGGAACTGAGTTCGAACTGGAGGTCCTGGCATTTTTAAACGCCTTATTCGCAGACATCCAGTCCAGGCTCAAGGGCATATGCGAGCCATCCTGTCCAGAGTATCGCTCCACTGTGAAGGACTTTGAGGAGAACGCTCGTCTCATCTCTGAGATGGAGCCAGGACACCTGGAGCACTGGTTTAAAAGGCTCTTGCCACGCAGCGGAAGATATGTGGTCGGAGGAGTGGGAAGGTCCGGCCTTGTCGCTCGCGCCTTCGAGATGAGACTGACCCACTTAAATAAGATCAGCTACTGGGAGAGGGACTTCAATACCCCAAGCTTTCAGATAGGCGATGTCTACGTCCCAATAACCGGAATTGGCAATACCTACGAGGCCATGGAGGGATCTGTGACCGCCTTGAGCATGGGCGCAGATGTCATGCCCATAACAGCGAACCGCTCGTCTCGACTCGTATCTCTGCTGAGGAAGCACGGGAGAACTGATGATATCGCCATAGTTCCTGTGAAGCCTGAGTATGCAGATGTATTCAGCGGCGACACAAGCAGCACTACATGGCTGATGTCCGACTTCACGAAGTTCAGATATCCCATCTTTGAGATCAACTCGTCGGTTTTCACTAACAGCATCGTGGCAGTAGGTGCGGAATTCCTGGGGATCGTGGAAGCTGGCATGAGGCGGATGCATGTATGACGAGGATTCTCGCTCTGTCCGACACTCATCTTGAAGGCGAGGGGCTGCCTGGCGCAGTTGTTCGGCTGGCCAGGGAAGCCGACATGATACTGCATGCAGGCGACTTTGTCTCCGGCGAGGTTTACACTGCTCTGGCAGAACTGGGAAGGCTGGAGGCGGTCAGGGGCAACTCAGATCTTCCAGTGCTAAAGAAGCAATTGCCCGAGAGGAGGGTGATCGATGTGGAAGGCATCAGGATTGGCCTGGTGCACACTGCTTATCACGGCTCAGATCTGGTGGGCGCAGAGATGATGGCGAGAGAGATGGACGCAAGGGTGCTCGTCTTCGGGCATATCCATCGGCCAGTGGTTGAGAAGGGCGAGCGCCTGCTCATCTGCCCTGGCAGTCCAACCAAGCCCAGGATGTCAGCGCCCTCTGCAGCAATGCTGGAAATAACAGACAGCAATATCCATGGCAGCATTGTTTCGCTTGGCAGTCCAGTTTGCGATTACCTGAAGTTCGCAGGCGATCTGGCAAAAAAGGTCTGAAGAAGGGCTTTGCAGCGTGAAAAGGCCACTACCTCGTCCAGACAGATCCGCCGAAGCCTCCAGTCTTGGATGTTGCCATCAGTCTGTTGTTGGAGACGATTTGGAGCACCAGTTTTCCATTTGACATGACGCTTCCCTTGGGAACGTCGCTCCATTCAGCATTTATCATATTTCCACCGATGGTTCCGCGCAGGACGTTGGACCAGCTCGGGTTCTTGGCATCGTTCTCGCCATACCACCAGATGGCCGATCCAAGCTGGCGAACATAGTATTTGCCGCCATCATCGCAGTTCCAGACGCCTGTCAGATCCATCGGAGCAGGAGTGCTGCCTGGAGTTGCATCGCCCACGCCACCCGCATAAGATGCCTTCTGGAAGGCATAGCCGGCCATATAGTTGCTTCGTCCGCTGTTATCCTTGAAGCGGTCGTAGGAGTTTACATTAAGCCTATTTCCAGCGGGCTTTATTACAAGTGTGGTCTCAGAGAACCCTGAATCGAAGACCGCTATCAATGTGTCAGCGCTGGCAATGTCCGAAGAGGCACTTGCAGCGAAGGGTTGAGCCTGCACAGTTCCCCAGTCGCAATCCGTGGGGTGACACTTGCCCCAGGCATGCACCTTGACGAGAGCGCCTTCGACTGCAATATCCAACCTGGTGATGCCTCCTGTATTGGGATCCACATTGGTCCATGAACCGCCAAACTGATCGATGCTGGCCATGCCGCTGCAGGCAATCAATAGCACAAGAAGGACTGCTGTCAGCGAGGAGTACATTAATCTCATACTTTGACCTCTATTAATTCACTGGTTGCTTCCCGCTAATGGAATGGTCTGCAGTCTGTTCAGTTGCTTCAGCGGTTTGACACTGGATATCAGGCCGGTGGCCGTTGAGGTTGAAGGACTCTTCTGGAATACATAGCTTGATGCATAGTTGGTGCGGCCGCTATTGTCCTTAAAGCGGGTGTATGACTGTACAGAGAGCTGGTCTCCCTGTGGTTTTATGAAGAGTGCGGTCTCTGAGAATCCGGCATCAAAGACCGCCATCAGTGCTTGGGCCTGACTGGTGGGATCTGAGGATACATCGGGGCCGAATGCATAAGCGGAGACCGTACCCCAATCGCAATCTGTGGGATGGCATTTGCCCCAGGCATGCACACTGGCAGAGCTGCCAGAGATGCCGATATTCAGGGATGTTATTCCCCCGGTATTTGTGTCGACATTGGTCCAGTCGCCGGCAAACTGGCTAAGACTGGCAGTACAGACAGTCGTTGAAACAAACAACAGGGCCAAAGACAGGAACGCTTTCATACATTGACCTCTAACTTCAAATCTTTAGTTAGAGTTAGGAGTCCTTGAGTATAAATTATTTTGGTATCTCAGGCCAAGAGACAACAAAGCTATGGTGCGTGGCTCTTCAGCCCCAGGATCTCCTCGACCTTGACTTCAACCAGCTGCCAGACGGAGCTCTTCTCCGCTTCCAGCAAGACCTCGACTGGCTCATGTGGAAAGTGACCTAAGGCCGAGAGTACATTTTGGGATAGGGCTCGGCTTTTTATCAGGCGAACAAACATCTCACGCACAGCCCTCTTCTTGTCCCCATCATCGACCTCCATCAGACGTCCAGGAAGTGCCACGAAGCTGAAAGCGGAGAGATCTGGAGAGTAATGCTCTATCTCTACACAAACTCTTGGGTTGTCTCGAAAGTACTGCACCTTTCGCCCATATTTCGTCGATAAGAAATACATGAATTTGCCATCGAAAACGTAGAGGAATGGCGCGATGTAAGGATGCTTCTCCCCCTTAAAGGCGATTCGACATATGTACTGCTCCTCAACAAGCCGATCAAATTCCGCTCTCTCCATGCGAGGCATCTTGAAGATATCCATAGACAACTTGTTTTGTCTTTCGCTCTTGGGCTAAATACTTTCGTCCCGCATTCTAAAGGATTATATTTTGAGGGATCGAATACCTTGCCGATGGTCACCCTGGAAAAGATCGCTCGCCTGGCCCAGGAGAGCAGGTTTGACTCGCTCGGACCCGCAGTCGATGTCGACCCAGAGAAGCTCAGCTCTCTGGGAGAGGGTACCAGGTATGATGTCTGCGCGTCTACCCATTCGCCTCGCAATCCGAACCTGCCGGGGATCTGTCACTCCTTTTCGCATGATGGGCGGTGTGTAAGCCTCTTCAAAACACTCTATACCAACTACTGCAGCCACCAGTGCAACTACTGCACAAATGCCGCCAACTGCAGCCGCAGGACTGCTACCTTCTCATACACGCCACAAGAGCTGGTCGGCATAACCCTCTCCATGTACCGGGCGAACTACATCGAGGGCCTCTTCCTCAGCTCAGGCTCGGGCCGGAACGAAGATCACATCATGGAGAGGATGCTGGAGACTGCCCGGATGCTGCGCCAAAAGCACGAATTCCAGGGGTACATTCACCTCAAGGTCCTGCCTGGCGCCTCGCGCTCTCACATCCAGGAGGCAATGGAGCTGGCCGACAGGGTCAGCATAAACCTGGAGGCTGCATCAGCTTCCCATATGAGCGAGATGAGCAGCACAAAGAACTACGAGAGCGATATTTTGCAAAGGCAGCGATATATTCGCGATCTGGCTACGAGCGAAAACCTTCCAGCAGGCCAGACCACTCAGCTCGTGGTGGGCGCAAGCAATGAGTGCGATGAGGAGATCTTCAAGAGGGTCCTTTATGAGTACAAGGAGATAGGCGTTCGGCGCGTCTACTACAGCGCCTTCTCTCCACAGGACGGCACACCATTTCAGAACAACGTGCCTCAACCTAAGTGGCGTGAGGTCAGGCTCTACCAGATGGACTGGCTCTTCAGGGTTTATCATCTCCATCCTCAGGAGATCTGGCATGCGTTCGACGAGAATGGCCTTCTCCCGAATGCTGATCCAAAGATGACCATTGCTCGTGAGCTTGTGGACTTGCCAGTAGACCCGAACACTGCACCTTATCGCGAGCTGCTCATGGTTCCAGGCATCGGGCCCAGAAGCGCCAAGAGAATAATTGCTCTCAGAAAGAGACAGGCCATCTCCCGAAAGGCTGATCTGGCATCACTAGGCGTGCGGATCAAGAGAGCTGCTCCCTTCCTGAAGATCGGCGGCTGGAGAGATGCAACTTTGCAGATGTGGTCGGCATGAGAATTCCAGACGACTTCCTTCACTACCTTTCGGCCCATGAGGACTGCAGTGAGAGGTTGCTCTTCAGGGCAAAAGACATCTCAGCCGAAGAGCTAGATGTCTCAATAGATGCAGAAGCAAAGCGCATAAGAAAGATGGTCAGGCAGGTACAGACAGAGGTGCACAGGATGGAGGCATTTGTGAGGCTGAGGCCCTTGGGGCCTTGTGTCCTTTATGGATACCTGAAGCCAAGGCACAGAATCGGAGAGATCATCTGCGACTTTTTTGCCAGAAGAAACCCGCAGACGATTGTAGTGCTGGGAAACGGGCACGAAAGCTGGATTTCGTTTAATTATGGCGGCGAAATCCTGAGAAAACGAGGGGCAAAAATGGCAGAGACCCTGGAGCAATTGAAATCTTCTTTTAATTGTTCAGAGGAAGGCCGGGATGTGAAAGACATCTGGCAGGCATACTACGACAGCCAGTACAGTCCTTGTCACAAGAGCGCAAAGTCGTCTCACAAGCGAATGCCCAGGAGGGACCAGAAAGCGGCAGGGTTGAGGATGGTTCAAAACAAGAGCATAGTCACACTGGACGACTTTTAATACTTCGCCAAAGAGATAATATGTCATGATCGATGATCAAATCTTCTGCCCATCATGCGGTGAGGATACGGATCATACTCTCATTAAGTTTGGGCAGGAGAAACTGGTGCGCTGTGAAGGTTGCGGGCTGGTTCATTCCGTCCAGAAGGAGAGAGAGAGGCTGATCTCGCTGAAGGTGATCGTCAACAAAGATGACCGCTCACAGCAGTATTTCATAAATATGCCTGCTCGAGAGGTGCTGCATGTTGGCGACGAGCTGCTGGTCGATGATGGCTCACGCGAAGTGGTAATGACGGAGATCACATCGCTGGAGACTGACCGCAGGGTCGAGAGTGCCCAGGCTGAGGCTGTTAAGGCCGTATGGGCCAGGGAGACAGATGATGTGCCGCTCAAGCTCTCCTTGTACAGGAAAGGCCGGACCAATTCCTTCAAGATCACAGTTCCCGGGGACGAGGTCATAGAGGTAGGCGAGGTACGCGAGGTTGAGCATTTTGTGTTCAAGGTGGTCAAGATCAAACTGCGCTGTGAGGGTTTTGCAGATCACGCCAAGGCAAAGGATATTCTTCGAGTATGGGGTCGTGAGATTTGAACAAAAAAGAGTTGCTTGAAGGCATGCGCGGCTTTGTCTCCGACCGCGTTATTCTGGCGATGTCTCGCGTTCCCAGAGAGTTTTTCGTGCCTGACGATCTTAGGTCCAGGGCTTATGAGGATACTCCACTGCCCATAGGCTACGGCCAGACGATATCAGCACCGCATATGGTAGCCATCATGTGCAATCTTCTCGATCTTCAGGAGGGGATGATCGTTCTGGAGGTGGGTGGAGGCAGCGGCTACCATGCAGCTGTGATGGCAGATCTCATAGGTCCGCGGGGGCACGTTTATTCTGTGGAGCGAATACCAGGCCTTGCAGCCCAGGCGAGATCAAACCTGGAGCTGGCAGGCATAAAGAATGTAACTATGATCCAGGGCGATGGCAGCATCGGACTGCCAGAGCATGGCCCCTATGATCGCATAAGCGTGGCAGCGACGGCTCCAGATGTGCCAGAGCCCCTCAAGCAGCAGCTAAAGATCGAAGGAAAGATGGTCATTCCAGTGGGCCGCGGCTTTCAGGAGCTTGTACTGGTGACGAGGAAGAACGGCTTTGTTGTGGAGCAGAAGATGGGCGTGGCCTTCGTCCCACTCATTGGAGAGAGGGGCTTCAAAGAATGAGAGACCTAATATATCCGCTGAACTGATGGCTTCCTTGAGATGAGGCCTTTAGCTATCATAATCATGGACGGCTTCGGCATAAGCTCGCAGGAGAATAGCAATGCCGTCGCCGGGGCACGCAAGCCTAACCTGGATCGATTCTGGAAGAATTATGCCACTACTACCCTTGGCGCATCTGGCCTGGCCGTTGGACTGCCTCGAGGCCAGATGGGCAACTCTGAGGTGGGCCATCTCAACTTAGGTGGAGGGAGGGTTGTCTACCAGGATTACACCAGGATCAGCATGGAAGTGGAGACCGGCGCGATTTTCAGGAACCCAGTCCTGCAAGAAGCCATGGAGGCTGCCAGAGACAGTAAGTTGCACTTGATAGGATTGCTCTCAGACGGAGGAGTGCACAGCCACATATCTCACCTCTTCGCCCTGCTGGAGATTGCCAAGAAAATGGGCCTTCATAGAGTTTACGTGCATGCAATTCTGGACGGCAGGGATGTGCCTCCGAAGAGCGCCTCAACCTACCTTAGGGAGCTTGAGGAGAAATTCCAGCACATTGGCGTGGGCAAGGTGGCAACGGTCTCGGGCCGCTACTACATCATGGACAGGGACAAGCGATGGGAGAGGGTGGAGAGGGCCTATCGCTGTCTGACAGAGGGCATAGGCCACAAAGCCGAAACGGCAAAGAGGGCAGTGGCGGATGGATACGAGCGTGGCGAGAGCGATGAGTTCCTGGAGCCCACGCTAATCGATGCTGGCGGCCTTGTTGAGGATAACGACAGCATAATCTTCTTCAACTTCCGGCCCGACAGGGCTCGCGAGATCAGCAGGGCGTTTGTGGACAAGGATTTCGTGCAGTTTCCTACCAGGCCTATCCGGGTGCGCTACACTTGCATGACCCAGTACGATGCCACCTTGAAAGCGCCCGTTGCCTATCCAGCCCAGAACCTCGACGACACCCTCGGCCAGGTGATCAGCAGTGCAGGCCTGCGCCAGCTCAGGATCGCCGAGACGGAAAAATACGCCCATGTCACATATTTCTTCAACGGTGGCAAGGAGCAGCCAAACCCCGGTGAGGATCGCGTCCTCATCCCATCTCCAAAGGTGGCAACCTACGACCTCAAGCCGGAGATGAGCGCCTATGAGGTGAAGGATGAAGTGCTGAGGCGCATCGACTCTGCGAAATATGATCTGATCATCCTCAACTTCGCCAATCCCGATATGGTGGGCCACACAGGCATCTATGATGCAGCTGTAAAAGCTGTGGAGACGGTGGATGCATGCGTTGGATCTGTCGTGGACAAGATCCTGGATGCAGGCGGCGCAGTGCTGCTCACAGCAGATCACGGAAATGCCGAGAAGATGGTGGACGAGGCCACAGGGCAGCCTCATACGGCTCATACAACAAACCCCGTGCCGTTTACGCTTATCATAAACGATGGCGTAGAGCACAGGCTGCGGAATGATGGCATTCTGGCCGACGTGGCACCCACAGCATTGCAGCTACTCAAGATAAAACAGCCGGAGGCAATGACCGGCAGATCTCTTATGATTTAAGTCTGTGTGCAGGCAGCCAGATCACCCCCTGTACTGGCCGCCTGCTTCTTTGCTGCTTCTTTGTTTAGAAGAATAAACTTCCATGGTAAGTAGCCCAGGACCAGCCGCTGGAATAGTAGTAGGTTGTGCCACCTACGCCATAGACATTGACAGCCCACCAGGGATCGTACACCACTGGATCATAGTAGTAGGTGGTGTAGACGGGCGTGGTGTAGTAGTAGGTCGGGTAATAGGTGTATCTGTAGGTCGGGTACCAGTAGTAGTCATAATAGACTGGATATGACCAGCTGTAGTAAGTGGTCGAGACCCCTCCCGGGCTCAGCCAATCGTAATGATCGTGATGATGGTCTCCACCGAAATCGTGATCGCGGTCACCTGGTCTATCAATGGCAGAGCCTACTGCCATCAGCATTCCAAGCAGCGTGACCAATAGTATCAGTTTGATTGCTTTGATTTTAATTCCTCCAAGCACCATGTTCTCAGCTTAATATAAAAAGTTGGTTTTTATGTAGAGATCACCTAATGTCTACATGAACCCTCCATGAACCTGCGAATGCCAAAAAAGCTCACTGCATCTGCAGTTCAGACTGATAGTTCAGACTGATTCTGAGGCATCTGCTCGTCCTTGGGCACCTCTACATGCAAGGTGTAAAGCAGGTCCCGGATGACCTCCCAGGGAAATGTGGATATGACACGGCAGTTGGTCTTCCCGCGGTACTGTCCATCCTCGCGAACATACCCATCAGGCGAGTAGCTGGCAGCGACGACAAGATCGCCCTCTTTGTATTGGCCCTGGCCAAGATATTGCCTGTCGAATCTGAAGTTGCCCAGAATGCCGGGCTGGCCGTCTATCAAGGGCTGATAGATATTGGGCTCATCCGCTCCGGATCCCTGCAAGGCAGCTAGCACAATGTACTCGTTGGCTGTGATGTTTGCAAGCATAGGCTTTTCATAGTGAGTTAGGACTATCCAGGCAAAGTAGTCAGTGCTTTGGACTGTCAGGTTGTACCTGTCGAAGTTCACGCCGTCGGAAGTGATGCCACTGGAAGGCTCTTCGACAATGACACTGTATTGCATTGTGGCATTCACATCGAAGGACACGTTATACGGTCCAACCATACCAGCCTCATGAGCAGCCCAGGATGGGGCCACCAGAAACAGCATCAGAACCAATATCAACTCTGCCCGCATTTCTTTTTACCCTTGATCTGCTTGTAAGTCTCATGATCATTTCATCTTTTTGGTCTGATTCGCATGCAGCCACAGATCACCAAGCTCATGCCTGCAAGCTCGTCTCGTTGGCATGCCTCAAGGCATTTTGGTAGAACTCGAGGGCATACTCCTTGACCATCCTTCGAGAGCTGAACTTTGGAGCTGCATTCTTTATAGATTCTTTCATTACCCTGACCCATTTGGATGACACGCCTGAATCATCCTTGTCGTAATAGAGAGGTACTATTTGTCTCTCAAGAATTGTATAAAGTTCCTCTGAGTCGCTCTCCTCGGACCCGTTAGATCCGCTATTTGCTCCATCGAACGCCCATCCGTTTGTGCCGATATAGCCTTCTAACCACCAGCCGTCAAGGACGGAAAGCTGCGGCACTCCATTTATTCCCGCCTTCATGCCGCTTGTTCCCGATGCCTCGAAGGGCGGCTGAGGATTGTTTAGCCAGACATCCACTCCATGAACCAAATACTGTGCCAGCTCCTCATCGTAGTCCTCAATGAAGGCGATGCGTCCACCGTAATTCGGATCCCTCGCAATGTTAAATACCTGCTGGATGAGCTGCAAGCCTTCGTTGTCGGAGGGGTGTGCTTTCCCAGCAAATATAATCTGCACCGGATGCCTTGGATGGTTGAGGATGCATTTCAGCCTATTCAGGTCATGCAAAATCAAGTTCGCCCTCTTGTATGCAGCAAATCTGCGCGCAAAGCCCAAGGTGAGCGTATTGGGATCGAACAACATCCCTGAGGCCATGATTATATTGAGATCCGCGTGCTCTTTCCACCTCTCGCGGGCCCTCTCCTTCATTACGGCAATCAAAGACATCTTCAGCAGCCTGTGAACGTGCCAAAGTTCTGCATCGGGGATATCGTCGACCAGCTGCCAGATGGAAGGATTGTCGTGGTCTGCCAGCCAGTTCGGTCCTAGATACCTGTTGAACATTGCTGCAAGACTTGGGGCTATCCAGGTAGGAACGTGCACTCCATTGGTGATGTAGCTGATTGGCAGGTCGCCATCCGAAAGACCGGGCCAGAGGTGATGCCACATCTTCCTTGTGACAATACCATGCATCTTGCTCACCGCATTTCTGAAAGCAGACATGCGGAGGGCGAAGGCGGTCATGTTGAAATGGGACGAAGAATTGCTGGAGTCTCTTCCGAGCCTATAAAACTCGTCCCGGTCCAGATCCAGCAGGGGGATGTAAGACCCGAAATACTTGTCCATGAGCTCAAAAGAAAAAACGTCGTGGCCTGCGGGAACTGGTGTGTGCGTAGTGAAAACTGTGGTAGACCGAACCTGATCTGCCGCATCCTTGTAGCTTGAGCCCTTCTCTACCTTCTCCCGGATCCTCTCCAAAATTGCGAAGGCCGAATGGCCCTCATTGAGATGAAGGATTGAGTGCTTTATGCCCAAGGCCTCGAGAATCTGGGTGCCACCGATTCCCAGGATCATCTCATGAACCAGGCGCTGCTCAGCGTCGCCGATGTAAAGGCGTGAGGATATGCCACGGTTCCAGGGGTCATTTGCCTCGATGTCAGTGTCGATGAGATATAGTGGAACACGACCGATCTGGGCCTTCCAGACCTCGAAGTAGATGGAACGCTCGACAATTGGCACCTTGATGGTCAGAGTCTGGCCGTCTTCATCTCTGACCCTGCAGATGGGAGCACGGCTCCGATCCAGACTTTCGCTCTCGTTCATTTGCCAGCCATCTGGCGAGAGCCTCTGGTGCAGGTAACCCTCTGGATACATGAAACCGACACCGACCGCTGGAACTCCGAGGTCGCTGCACTCTTTTAGAAAGTCACCGGCCAAAAAACCCAAGCCACCTGCATAAAATGGCAGAGAATGGTGCAAGCCGTACTCGGCTGAAAAGTAGGCTATGGGATGCATCCCAGGATCACGAATTTTGGAGTAAAACCAGCTTTGATAAGAGTTTACATCGGCATCGAATCTGGCCATAACTGCATCGTATCTTCTCAGAAATCGCGAGTCTTTTGCCGCTGCATCCAGAACAGATCCGTCCATCTCGAATAGTTGTGACACTGGATTTTGAGCCTTGAACTCAGAGCCTCTTCCAGCCAGCATGTAAAAGAGTGCTCTTGCCTCTGGATGCCAGCTCCACCACAGGTTGCATGCCAGCTCTCCAAGGCGAGAAATCCTCTCCGGCAGGTTTGGAAACTTTGGTTCGTAATCATCCATCAGATGTGACTCCAAAAAGCTGATATGGGCTGTTTGCAGTCAAGGGCATCTAAGACCGAATATAAAAAGCATTCTCAGGCAAGCTGCTATGGCCCATTCGATGCCCTTGGATAAGATCCCAGCACTTTGATCATGGCAGCTTTCTCCTGAATTCCTGCCAAGGCATCTTTTACCATGGAGTCATTCACATGCCCCTCCAGGTCGATGAAAAAGTAGTAATCGCCAATGCCCCTCCTGCTTGGCCGGGACTCTATCCTCGTCAGATTTATCTTACGCGAGGCGAACTCCTGCAGTATTGAGAAGAGCGCACCTGGCCGGTCACGCTGCAGATAGACGACAAGGGATGTCTTGTCTTTGCCAGTAGCCTTTGGGACCTTCCGTCCAGCCACGATGAACCTCGTGATGTTATCGCGCACATCCTGAATATCCCTGGCCAGAACACACAGACCATACTTTTCAGCAGTTCCTGCCTCTGCAATGGCCGCCATCTCCGGAAACTCCTGGGCCAGATGGGCGGCGTGGCTGGTGGAGCCCGTGGTCCTTATCTCTGCCTTGGGATAGTTCTGGCGCAGATACTGGCGGCACTGGGCCAGGGCCTGGGGATGGGAGAGGATGACATTGATCCCTGCCTCGCCCCTGCCCACAAGGCAGTGCCTGATTGGCAGGTTCACCTCTGCAATTATCACGACATTCATGTGAAGCAGAAGATCCATGACCACAGTGACAGCACCTTCAAGGCTGTTCTCCACAGGAACGACGCCTGCATCCAGCTCTCCGGCCTCCACTGCCCTGAGCACATCTTCGAAGTCGCCAAAGTAGACCAACCTCGCATCTGGCATGTCTTGCGACCAGCGCAATGCTGCCTTTTCTGAATAAGTGCCTTCAGGCCCCAGAACTCCGATCATCATTTTGCTGCTTCACCTGTTTGATCTCTCGTCCAGCTCCTCCATGAGCTCCGCTGCTCTGTCTACGCTGATCCTGCGCTCAGCAGCCATTCGAGCTGCGATGATGTCGATCATATCGCACTTCGCGCCTGCCTGCGCAGCCACGTTCTTGGCATGCAGGGACATGTGGCCTCTCTGAATGCCTTCCGAGGCTAGCGCTCGCAAAGCCGCAAAGTTCTGACAAAGGCCCACTGCTGCGATGATGCGAGAGAGATCGTCTGCGCTCTTCACCCCCAGGATCTTCACAGCAGTCTTGGCCACTGGATGGACGCGTGTCGCGCCACCTACCAGCCCCACAGCCACTGGCAGCTCGATGGTGCCCACCAGATCTCCATCTCTGTTCTTCTCGTACCTTGTCAGCGACATGTATCGCCCGGAAAGAGACGCAAAGGAGTGAGCACCGGCCTCAACTGCCCTTGTGTCGTTTCCCGTCGCCAGCACGACCGCAGTGATGCCGTTCATGATGCCCTTGTTATGGGTAGCAGCCCTGTAGGGATCGACCTCTGCAAGAGCAGCCGCCTGGATGATGCCATCGACAACCTCATGGCCGCCGATGTCTTCTGCCTTGAATACAGCCTTTGCGCGGGCCAGGCGCTTGTCTGCCAGGTTGGAGATGATCCTCAGATAGACCTTGCCACCTGTGATCTCTTCAAGGCGCGGTGCGAGCGCCTCTGCCATGGTGTTGACTGCATTTGCCCCCATGGCGTCGCGGCAGTCTACTATGAGGTGCACGACTACCATGGGCCCGACACGTGAATTTATGACGTAAACCTCAATGTCCTCGACCCCTCCCCCGTACTTGACAAGCATCGGATCCTTTTCATTGGCCATCTGAGTCAGTTCATCCTTATGAAGGAATACTGCCTGCCTGGCTGCAAATGGGTCAGCAAGCCCTGTGATCTGAATTTGGGCACGCATAACAGGTCCTGTGCTGGAGGTCGAGAATCCTCCAGCGCTGCGCGCCATTCTGGCTCCGTTGCTCGCCGCAGCAATCACTGACGGCTCCTCAGTGGCCATGGGTATGAGCACCTCTCTGCCGTCGATGAGGAAGTTGGTGGCAATTCCCAAAGGCACCTGGAAAACACCAATCACATTCTCCACCATCTTGTCCGCCTGATCGACTGCAAGGCCCTTCTCAACCTGTGATACCTCTTCGGTCCCCAGGCCCGACTGCTCGGCCACGGCCTTCAACCTCTCGCTGGGAGGAAGCTTGTAGAATCCCGATATTCTGGAAGTCACCAATCTCACAATGTATACGAAAAGCGCTCGAAGGGGAAAAACTTTATTCCAGCCAAAGGGATCTACCTTTAATGGCTCAAAGACCATCTTTCTCAGTTACAAAACAGATCTCAGATCTCGAAAACAGCGTGGGCAGGCTTAGTCCCGTGCAAAAGATGCTTTTGGGAACGGATGGTTCCGTGACCAGTATGCTGGAAGTCATCACAGGCTGCCCGATCGAGATAGAGACATTGGTGCAAAAGGTCATTCCCGCAGACGATGCAGTGGCAGCAGAGCTGAAGGTGAATCCAGGAGATGAGGTCAACTACCGCGTGGTGAAGCTAAAGAAAGCAAATACGGGGGAAGCTCTGATATATGCGGTCTCGCACACGCCCTTGAAAAGGCTGGATGCCAGCTTCAAAGATGATCTTACCAAGGCAGACATTCCGATCGGCGTCATCCTGAAAAAGCATCAGATCGAATCCAGACGAGACATAAGTGCGACAGGATTTTCCAGGGCAGACCGGGAGCTGAGCAGGGTCTTCAATGTCTTTCCACGCGAGCTGATGCTCCAGCGCAGCTACAAGATCTTCCGTCACGGAGAGCCGCTGATAGCCATACAAGAGACCTTTCCATACAACAGCTTTCAGGACGAGTACAGGGTAATAGTAGAAACGCCTTCGAGGATTCATCTGACACTGACAGATCTGACAGGCACATCAGGGCGTGTGGACGGCGGAGTTGGGATCACTCTGGACGAGCCGAGCATTCTGCTGGAGGCGCAGAGAGCGAGGGATCTGGTGGTGGAGGGCGAGAATGCAGACCGCGCGAAGGCAGCTGCTCAGGCCGTCGCTATGCATTTTGGCCTCGGAGGAGCGCATCTATCCATAAGAGCAGGATATAAGATGCATGTGGGCCTGGGCGGAGGAACGCAGCTTGGAATCGCCGCAGGGAAGGCGCTTTGTGAGCTTTACCACAGGCCTGCAACTGCGCGCGAGATCGCATCGATCATCAACAGGGGCGGTACGAGCGGAATCGGCACTGCAGCCTTCGAGGGCGGCGGTTTTCTGATTGACGGAGGGCACACATTCGGACCAGGGAAGGATAAGGTGGACTTCAGGCCCTCGTCTGCATCGATGGGCATTCGCGCGCCGCCCGTGATAGCGCGCCATGAATTTCCCAAGAGCTGGAAGATCTTACTTGCCATACCAGATGTCACCAGGGGCGCCCATGGGAAGCAGGAGGTGGACATCTTCAAGAAGTATTGCCCTGTGCCACTTGCCGATGTGCACGAGCTATGCTACCAGATCCTGGTCAGGATGGTCCCATCCCTTGTAGAGGAGGACCTCGATGAGTTTGGTTCGGCAGTAAACAGAGTTCAGGAGATCGGTTTCAAGAAGGTCGAGGTGATGCTTCAGCATCCAGTGGTGCGGAGGCTGATGGACGAAATGAGGGCAGCAGGCGCCGCATGCACAGGCCTCAGCTCATTCGGGCCGACTGTTTATGCAGTAACCGACACACAGGCGAGAGATATCGAGGCCACTGCCACTGAAGTGATGGGCGAAGTTGGTGGAGTGGTTCAGATCACCAGCGCCCGAAATGAGGGCGCAAGGATCAGAGCCGTTTGAGGTCTCAAATTTAATCTATAAAATGAGATGGTTCGATGAGCGATATCAAATCATTGCTGGAGAAGCTGAGCAATGCTCATGGCATATCCGGCTGGGAAGGATCAGTTCAGCAGATAGTAAGAGACGAGATTGCACCTTTTGTGGATGAGATGAGGGTGGACTCTTTAGGAAATCTCATAGCCACCAAGAAAGGCGAGAGGCCATCGATAATGATCGAAGCCCACGCTGATGAGATCGGGCTTATGGTCAAGCAGGTGGATGAGAAGGGCTTCATTCGCTTCATTCGTATCGGTGGGTGGTTCGACCAGACATTGCTAAACCAAAGGGTCATCGTCCACACAAGATCCGGGTCCGTCGTAGGTGTGATCGGCTCCAAACCGCCGCATGTCATGAAGGAGGAGGAGCGCAAGAAGGTTGTCGAGGCCAGGGACATGTTCATCGACATTGGCTGCACATCCCAAAGACAGGTCGAGGATTTGGGGATACAGATAGGGACGCCGATATCGATCGATAGGACATTTGCCAATTTGCTGGGCGACAGGGTCACAGGCAAGGCCTTCGATAATCGCGCCGGCCTGATTGTGATGATCGAGGCCTTGAAGAGGACGAAAGCCAAGTCCACGATCTATGCCGTAGCAACTGTGCAGGAGGAGGTTGGACTGAAGGGTGCAAAAGTCTCCGCTTTTGACCTGAACCCTGACTTGGCCATCGCTGCAGATGTGACGATATCAGGGGATCATCCAGGAATCGAGAAGAAGGACTCTCCAATAGAGATGGGGAAGGGCCCGGTGCTGGTAGTAGCTGATGCCTCAGGCAGAGGCCTGATCGCCACGCCGCAAGTCCTCGAATGGCTGGTTGGCACCGCCCGGGAGTTTGAAATTCCAGTACAGCTGGAGGCCTCAGATGGAGGAACTACAGACGCCTCTTCCATCTACCTGACGAGGTCTGGGATTCCAACCGGCGTCATAAGCGTTGCCACAAGGTACATCCACTCGCCCGTAGAGGTTCTGTGCATAAGCGATATTGACAAGGCTGCAGACCTCATGGCAAGGTGCTTGGAGACCGCTCCAAGGTACTTTAAGATATAAATTTTTTATGATATAAATGAAGAGACCATCTCGGATCGCCCCGAAGGTCTCTTTTATGAATAGATTAACTTCCTCCAATGAGGCTTATGACGAAGAAACCAAGAACTACGCCTACAATGAACACGATAGCAAAAGATGCGTAGATCAGGGATTCACCCAATACGAATGCTTCCATTAAATCATCTCACAACCAAGACTGGGATCGTCGACCAGTACAGTACCTTCTGAACAACGCTTCCGATCAGAAGCTTTGAGGCACCGGATTCACCATGGCTTCCCATGACGATAAGGTCAGCTTTCTCGGCTGCAGCAGTATCTATGACCATGTTTGCTGGCGCTCCAATTCTGACGATCGTATCCACTGGCACGCCCACCTTATCTCCCATGGCCTTGATGCTGTCGACTGCCTTGCTGCCGGCTGTCTTCAACTTAGTCTCTACCTCTTTTCTGTCGGAACCAAGCTGTCTGACTGCGCTTGCGATGACAACCTCGTTTACAACGTTGAGCGCTAAGACCTGCGCGCCGAGAGCCTTGGCCAGCTCTATACCCTCCTCAGCGGCTTTCTTAGATTTATCAGAGCCATCTGTGGCGATCAAAATCCGCTTGTACATCCTATCCCACCTTTGATTTGGTTATCACACTGACATTGTATAAATAGCTATCTTCCGGATTCTAGGATTCTTAAGGCCAGCAATGCTGCATTTTCTCCATTATCGATGCCCACACAGGCCACGGGAACGCCTGGCGGCATCTGAACAATTGACAAGAGCGCATCCAGGCCGCCCAATTTGGCGCTAACTGGCACGCCGATGACAGGGCGCATCGTCCTGGATGCGATGGCACCGGGCAGAGCCGCGGAGAGGCCAGCTACGCCGATGAAAACTCGGGCATCTGTTTCAGCGATGTACTTCTCCAGCTCCTGGGGGTTTCTGTGGGCGGACAGTATCTTGTGCTCAAAGTCAGCTCCCATCTCTTCGAGCCTGTGCAGTATCTTATCTACGACAGCTTGGTCTGATTTGGATCCCGAGATCACAGCGATATCGACCATTGAGCAATCACCCTCTTTTGGATACAGGACGTCCTCTCGCTATCCTTGGTTTCTGCCATGCAGCTCATGCTGCTTTTGTATGCTCATCTTAATCAAGATCTCGAAGATATCTCGGATGGCACCAGCATCAAGGTTTAGTTCTGTGGCCAGATCTGTAGCCCTCCCCAAAACATGTTTCTCCCGCTCGGGATCGTTGATTGGCTTGCCCTCCGCCCTCTTGGCCTCGAAGATCTTTTTAGAGACTGCAATGCGCTGATCAATGAGCCGTATTATCCTCTCATCGATCGCCTCTATTTCCCTGCGATGTTCTGCCAGAGCCATCAAAACCCTCGACCCTTGGATGCGCTCATGTTGTTCACCTTGGTTCTTATCACTCTTCCGCCCAGAGGGCGCCAGGCATTTTCGAGCGCGTCCATCTTGTCTTCGTCCAGGAGGGCGGCATAAGCGGGTCCCGTGCCAGACAAGCTCACCCCCTCCGCCCCGGCCTCCAGAGCCAGGAGCAAAGGCTCGACCGGGAGGCCCAGAGCTCCGCAGTAGGCAAATCCGTTAAGGGTCATGGCCCGTCCCCAGTCACCGAGCATCGCCAGGTCAAAGGCCACATCTGCAAGGGGCGCGATAAGCCTGGAACGTTTGACGTCCGTGTCTTTGGAGAACATCTTGCGGTCTGGCACGAGGAGCATGACATGCCTTGAGAGCTCCTCTCTCTTCAACAGCGTCATCTTATGGTTGTCCGTCACCACCACCCCGCCAAGCATTGAGGCGAGAGCATCGTCCAGGGCTCCTGTGATGGTAACTCCCACGTCCAATGCTGCCTGAACGCCAATCTTCGCCGCCTCTACGAGATCCATCTCCTCGTCAAGGGCATCGAGCGTGGCCAGGATGACTGCATTGGCTGCCGTGCTGCTGCTCTTCAGGCCTCCGGCCACTGGAATTTCGCTCCAGGTGCGCACAGTTGCTCCATTGGTGCTGCCTTGCCTGCTCAACACAAGCTCTACACAGCGTTCGATCAGGCGGGTGTCGACGCCAGGAACATCGCCCTTGACACAGCCGGAGTCGTTCAGCTCCACCTCGGCTGTGGTCCTAAGGCCGATGCCGAAGGCAGAGCCCTTCCAGGTAGCAACTGCATTGAGAATTGTAGCCGCTCCATTTGCACATGCGTATCCCGACAAGATCTAGCCTCTACACTTGCTCCATCTCTAGGATCTTCTTGAGCTTTTCCAGCTCCTCTATCACATCTTCCTTTCCTTGGCGAGCATACTTTGCGATCATCTTGTTGAGATACTCCATCTCTGTGATGGACGAGACGAAGACAGGCTGGTAACTTCCAAGCTCGACGAGGGGCAGGACCTCGACTCCGCCCTTGGTAGTGCCCTCCTCCAGCCCCTTCACAACTACTATGAAGGTGAACTTCTTGTAGCCCAGTCCCCTTGCAATGTTCTTGGCGAAACTGTTCATCTGCTGCACCTTACGAGACGAGAGATCTTTGTAAGCTGATATCGAGTCTTTGTACTCCACGAACATAATTGAATCATCGGACCAAAGCAGTGCATCGTACTCCACTACTGCAATGGAGTTCTTCAGCGCAACAACATTGAAGAGGACGCCGCGACACCAGCTTATGTTAAGGTGAAGCCTGAAATCCGCCTCCGTCAGGGGCGTGTTCCTGGGCTTGAGAATGTAAGGGTCGCTGGACAGTTCAATCATGCAGCCTCCGTCTTTCTTCGCCAAAGCTTAAAGGATTTTTCCATGGACCCTGCTTTTTGGACAGACACATCCTGGAATGGATAAATCGACTGGTCCTTTGCTAGAACTGGTCCTTTGCTAGATTGCGTATCAGGTCAAGTATGATCCCTGGCCGAACCAGGGAGATCCTCGCCCCCAAGAGCGCAGCCTTTTTTAGAAAAGATCCGCCGAATAGAAGTTTTTTTCCAGAGAGGCCCATGCAAAGCCTGTCAATCTCCCTGTCAGGCAGTTCGCGCAGTGTCTCAAGAGAGGATCTGCCCATGCGATACTCCCAATAGAACTCCGACCTCCAACGCCTCTCATACTCAGAGAGGAAGCGTCTGGATACATCTCCTGCAGCTACGGCCTTTGCAGCCACCGTCCCGCAGATGGAGCCAGCCCGCATGCCGTAAGCCAAACCACTCTGGCCCGCAGCCCCGCCTGTGACCAACAAGGAATCGGATACCATTTCTCCCGGCAAGACGCAGATGGGGTCTCCCCCTCGCTTAATGGTTAGAATTTTCATGTCCTCGATATCATTGTACTCTGCGGCCTTGTATGCTTTGAACTCTTTTAGGAATCTGCTGAAAAACGACTGCACATTGGGGCCATGGCGGCGCACGAAGACTCCCAAGGTGGCTTGATCGCCGCCTGCAGGCGAGAAAGTGGCTTTCCAGCCAGGAGCCATGCTGCCGACCCAGTACTGGAAGAATGACTCCTCTCCGATGCCAGGATGTTCGAATGCAGCTTCCATAGCCCAGGCGATGTCTTCAGGATGGCGCATCGTGCAAAGGCCTGCCTGGCGTGCAATTGTAGCGCCTATGCCCGAGGCGTCGATCACAACGCGCGCATGGATCTTGTCTTCGTCTACTGCCACTGTCCTTCGATTGCCATCCAGCTTGGCGCTGTGAGCTTCGCCGCAGAGGAGTGTGACACCTGCGCTTTCTGCAATGTGTTTGTAGCGATCGTCGAACTTCTGTCGATCGATGAAATAACCCTTTGCGGGAATGGTCACACTGCAACCGGAGGGACTTATGATGCGCATGCCCTCCAGCTCCTTTTGCAGGTAGCAGTCTTCTACCTGGATCTTGGAGCGTGTTGCCATGCCCTCAAAGAGCGTGTTTGCGAGATGATTGAGGCCACCCAGATTTTTATCAAGCAATATCACACTGACTCCTTCGCTCGCAGCTGATATCGCCGCCATCAGGCCTGCAGCCGAAGCGCCCACTACAAGCACATCGCACTTCACGAATAATAGAGACGCCGCGGATGAGATGAACTTTTCCACATTGAGAATGAAAAATTGAGAATGAAAAAAGGGGATGCCAGATCGCTCTCTGGCTCGTGAAAAATCAAAATCACAAAGCCAGATTTATGATGTGATCTTGCTTTTTGCGATGTACTTGATGAGCTCTGGGCTCAGCCTTGACTTCTTCTGGACCTGATTGGCCACATCGTCCATGCCTGCGCCACTGGCAGCCAGTGTGCGAATCTCCTGCAGTGTGGCATCGTCCACAGTGAAGTACTCGTCCAGGTCTTTTCTGTGGCCCCACACATCTCCTTCCAGCAGCTCGATTCCCTGCATGTCCAGGAAGACCAAAATTGCATTGGACATGGTCTTGCGGTAGGAGGGTGGTACCTGAATCATTCTAAGTCTAGGGCATCTTTGCATCAGATTTAGAAAGTCTACGTTGCTTGCTCTGAAAGCAAGGTGCACTAACTTCTCATTGGGGTTGAGATTCGAAATCTCATTTTTTGAGCTGATCACTCTGAGTCTCATAC
>JGI11944J13513_1000196_pt1 | contig 67761 bp, 60 predicted proteins | sample TerdegcoTASludge_FD_13513 | JGI IMG/M metagenome (IMG submission 13513) | reverse complement strand
CACCAAATATGTATTCCCCTTCGAGTACGATCAATTTTACGGTTTATTCTTGATTATTTTCAAATTTCGGGGTTTTTCAAAATGTACTTTTACTCGATGTCCGTGCATTTTTTTCAAATCGCTATTTGGATGATGTATTTTGTGTTTTTTTCACATGCCTAAAAGAGGGGGCTATACAGGGTTTTGCTTTCACTCCTGCTACAGGCAGGAATCAACTCGAGAAAGGACAATACGGTTTATCCTCCTTGAGGCACGAATCAGATAGCAATGAAGAAAGAACACGAGATACCCGTGGATATCAGGGCGGCAGTTATTACGGTATCCACGTCACGGACGCAGGAGACCGACGGGAGCGGGAAGGCAATACTCTTGCTCCTCGAGGAAGCGGGAATTCCCGTTCTCCATTACACGCTTGTCAGGGATGACATCCTGATGATCCGGCAGAAGTTACTGGAGGCTCTCGGGGACTGCAACTGTGTCATCCTGAACGGTGGAACAGGCATCTCACCTGACGACTGCACCATTGAAGCAGTGACCCCTCTCCTCGACAAGATCATCGATGGATTCGGAGAGATATTCAGGCAGAAGAGCTATCTCGATGTCGGGACATCCGCGATCCTCTCCCGCGCAGTGGCGGGAACCTCCGGCGAAAGAGTCGTATTCTGTCTCCCCGGCTCGACCGCGGCAGTAAAACTGGCCATGACGGAGATAATTCTCCCGGAGCTGCGCCACCTCATATCCCATGCGAGGAGGAGGGAAAAATAACCCAAATTATGATAAATACGACATCTCCATCAGAAAACCTGCAATTTTTTTATTTCTCCCCGGTGTATCGTGGGGGGGATTTCTTTTTATCCTGTTCTCTTTCTCTTTGTTCTCGTTACTGGACTTGCGCCCTGCACTCTCCGGATGCGCCGGGTGCATCTACCCTGAGGTGCGGGCACGGATCTCCCCGTTTATCTTCTGCTGGATTCGCTCACTAAAAATTGCAAAGGACCATTCTATCCGAAAGAGGGGCAAGCGGATGTATCCTCTGGACCGAACCATGAGCCTGGGAATCTGTCTGAATATTCCATTCGGGAATCGGGATAACCCGCATCGCATTGTTCCTGATTGGTATTGCCTGAATTTTTTCCCCGATGCGGGAAACCTCACCGGTATGCTCAAAGAAGCAACCGGGCTCTCTCCCCGATGCGGGAGCCGAACTTCACCGGTATGCTCAAAGAATCGACTGGGCTCTCTCCCCGATGCGTGAGCCAAACCTCACCAGCATGCTCAAAGAAGCGACCTGGCTCTCTCCCCGATGCGGGAAAACTCACCGGTATACCTCAAGGAGCGCCACCCTCTCCCTGACGATATCCGGCAATCTCTCGACCCCGCAGACTTCGAGTTCCAGGGGAGTGATGGAGAAGAGCTCACAGAGAATGGCAACCTTTCCCGGATCGAGGGTCTCCCAATCCTCGTCATCGGCAGGAGAAAAGAGGGGAGCAAGTTCATTCCATGCATCGTCGCTTTCGGGGCAGAGGCAGAGGTAGAGCCTGTTCTCCCCTTCATGGATACCGAACCGGACAGCCTCGACTATCTGGCGTGAACCCGCTGCATAGAGGAGCGCCTCCATCTCGACTTTTGAAGAGATCATCGTGCCATTCTCAAGGGATCGGAAGGCATGGCAGAGAGCAGACCTGGCGTGGCTCTTTCCTGCCATTCTCTCGGCATCAAAGAGAATAACGTGCGTTCCTGTACGGGCAGCAATGTCATTTACCCTTCTTAAGAACCCCTCCCGATCATCGATCCTGACCCTGACCTGCCTGATCGAGCATGACTCCATCCAGTCACTCCCCGGAGAATTCATCGAGCCTGGACTGGCCCTGAGTACCATTCTCCCCATCAGTACCAGACTCACCGAGCCGTGAACCGGAACTCTCTCCGGCCAGCTGTTCCAGGACAGACTGGGCAACACCGCGCCCGAGGATGGATGCGAGAACCCGTGGATCGGCTCCACGTATCGCGTCGGGCGATGTAATCCCGCTGGAATAGAGACTCCTTGCCCTCACCCGGCCGATGTTTCGCAGCCGGACGAGCGGGAGGAGTTCGCGCCTGACACCGTGTTTCATGCAGGTCTCAAACTCGCGGATCTCCCGTGCGAACCGGGGTGCACAGAGGGCGGAGAGACGCGACGAAGCATGGAGAAGCCAGGTGCAGCTCTCGACGAGCGCGTGGACGTCACCTGCACCCACGGAGTATCGCTCGCACAGCGTGTCAAGCGGAGTCTCCCCGGCCCAGTCACGGAGGACAAGGGCGGTCTTGAGGGCACGGAAAAAGGTCTCTTCCTCCCCAAACGTGAGAGATTGCCACAGGTCGTCCTCGTTCTCGAGGATGAACCTCTCGAGGTAGGGGAGATCCCTGTTGCTCACATAGAGGCAGAACATGTCGGGGGTCATGCACACCAGGTGGAGGAGACCGATATCCGAGTATTCCCGGGCGGATCTCATTCCGGAAACGATTGTCTCTGCGCCGCGGGGATCGATGTACAGGAGGGAGACAAGGTTTCCATATTCCGTTGCTGAAAGGTGACCGTCCAGGTTCGTGATCATCTCCGCGTCCTCGAGAAAATCAAGGGCTCTTTTCGTCACGGTCTCCATCAGGCGGCTCTTCTTCTTCTGGTAATAGTAAAAGGTCCTGCCGAGGAATTCCATCAGGTCCCCGTGAGTCCCTGCAAACCCGGATCCAATCAGCGAGAGTATGTGCGTTATCAGGGCAGACTCGCTGGCGCACTGGGAGTTCACGTCCTCTGCCGGCGCATTGATGTAGAATTCATGGAGTTCCCCTGCCTCGTCCTCGTCGCGTGCAATGAGGACTGCCTCACCGTAGGGATCGAGGCCCGGGCGCCCTGCCCTCCCTGCCATCTGGTGGTATTCACGGGCAGGAATGGGAACCATCCCCTGTCCAGCCTCGTAGCGGCGGAAGTCCCTGACAATGACCCTGCGGGCTGGAAGGTTCAATCCTGCAGCAAGCGTCGGGGTGGAGGCGATGCACCGGACGTTCCCCTTTCGGAAAGCCTCCTCCACGATGGCCCGGGACTGCCGGGAGAGACCTGCATGGTGAAAGGCTGCGCCCATCGCAACGCAGGAGGCAAGGGCCCCCTCGTTGTCCGTGACCGCGGCCTTCTTCAGGCGGGCGGCGTACTCTTCCAGAACCGGGTCCGTGCACTTCAATGCAGCAGCTGCCCTCTTTGCAAATGCCTCGGCATTCTTGCGGGACGAGACAAAGACAAGGCACTGTCCCCCGGTGGATACCGTATCGAGCAGGAGGTTTACATCCTCGTTACGGGAAACCGGGGGCACCTCTCGTGTTTCTGCCCCGAACGTGATGCGACCGCAGGAGTAGACACCCTGCCGGAGTTCCACCGGGCGCCACGACCCGGTCACCATCGCTGCATCGAGCCATCCCGCGAGAGCCCCCGGGTTTCCGATCGTTGCCGAGAGAGCGATGACCTGGAGATTCTTTGTTCTTGCCCTCATCTTCGTGATGACCATCTCGAGCGTCGGGCCGCGGTGCGGGTCATCGATGAGGTGGACCTCGTCCACGACCAGGAGTGTTATTGCAGGAATCCAGTGGGCACGGTTCCTGATCAGAGAATCGACCTTTTCACTCGTCGCAACGATGATATCATTCCGCCCGAGGTTCTCGTCCCGGCGGTCAAAGTCACCTGTCGAGATCCCGACCCTGACTCTCTTCCTGGCAAAGTCCTCGAATTTTTCACTCGCGAGGGCTTTGAGAGGGACAATGTACAGGCATTTTCCCCCCCGGGAGATGTGGTGGTGCATGGCCATCTCTGCAACCAGGGTCTTTCCGCTTGCAGTCGGGACGGCAAGGAGGATGTTTTTCCCCTGGAAAAGTCCCTTTTCCACGCATTCGGCCTGTGGAGGATAGAGTTCGTCGATGCCAGAAGCTGCATAGATCTCCTGCAGGTACGCTGGAAGCGGAAGATCTCTCACCCTCATTTATAACCCCTTTATTTCCACTGCATAATAGCCAATATCGTACGATTTCAATAAAAAACTGGCTATCACTGAATATTCATCTGCACTGGAAATAGCGCTTCCCAGGCCTTTGTTCAACCATCGCGTAGCCACAGGTGCGGACATCGGATCAGTAGTAGTAATCGATAAGGTTCTGCCGGGATTCCATTCTTTTCTTCTCGAGGTAGGAGAAGACAGCTTCGTGGGGAGCGCCTTCTATCAGCATATCGATTGCAGTCCGGGCCATCTTGAGATTTTCGGGCAGGCCGATGAGGGCAATGGTCTTTCCGAGAACGGAGATCTGGGTATTGGTCATGTTCTCTATCTGCTCACGCGCCCTGCCGTCCCTTCCGATGATCCTTCCCCTCACCCTGTCCAGCTGTCGCGGGGTATCAGCAACCCCGGAGAGATCGATTACTTCGAGGAGAAGATCCTCATCGTCAAGGAGAGAAAAAGCCCGTTCAGGTGAAAAACCCCTGTTGATGGCGTTGATGACCTCGACTGCACGGAGGAAGGGCTCTGCCGATTCTCCCTCGACCTGGACGATTCCCTCCTGGCTGTCGATGGCAATTTTCGTCTCTGTCCTCTCTTCAAGCTCCTTTTTCACCTGGCCGCCCTTCCCAATCAGGACGCCCACGCGATTCTGGGCCATTTTCAATTCCTGTATCATAGCTTCCTGATCCTCCCGTCACTTCCGCATTCTCCACCCGGAGAAATCCCCACCACCTCTGAGAAGATCTCCTTCTCATCACGGAGAGGGCATTTGGACCGGAAAAACCTGTTGATATTTGCAATATCCCTCGCAAGGAAGGGGAATGCCTGCGGGTGGTCTTTGAGGACTGCCTGCCCCATATCGATGATGTAGAGACGGTCTCCTGCAAGAATGTTGTACTCCGAGAGGTCGGCATGGACAAGGCCGGCCTTCTGGTAGAGTGCCCCGATAAATCCAAGGATCTCCTGGTACGCGGATGCCGGGTTGTCGATATCCGCAGACCGGAGCTGGGGGAAGGGGTGTTCGTCTTCACCGAGGAACTCCATGACGAGGATGTTCCGGTCCCAGACGAGGGGCCGCGGGACAGGGAGACCTGCTTCGTGAGCACGGAGAAGGTTGGAGTACTCCTTCCTTGTCCATGCAAACACGATGTCCTTTCGGGTCTTCTTAATCCCGGCGAACCTCCTGTCTCCCACAATGTACCCGCTCATCGCATTGAAGTTGGCAGTCCGGATCCTGTATATCTTGATGGCAAGATCGGTCTCGTCCCGTTCCCCGAAGAAAACATTAGCCTCCTTTCCTGTGGAGATGGATCCTCCGATTGCCGTTATCCAGCCTTTGTGGACGAGGCGGTAGAGGGAGAGGAGTGTGATCTCGTCAAAGACGTCCTGCCGCACCTTGAGCTGGTCGATGTCCTTGACCCGGATCCCGAGTTCTGCGATCTTCCGGTCGAACCTGTCCTCGATGCGGTCGATACTCACGCATCCCACCTGTCAGGAGACGTAATCCCTGACATTTGCAAGGATATCTGCCAGGTACCGGGCAACGGCCTTCTTGAGATCGAGCGGGTGAATCTCTCCCTTCCTGTAGGCATCTTCGAGCTCACCGTAGGTTGCAAAAACCCTGTTCCCCCCGAATTTCTCGGGCCGGCGGATTTCAAAATCGGAAACGCGGGGGGAAATATGGTACTGAATGATCTGGAGTACCGGATTGTTCTCGCACTCCGGCGGGCAGAATGCCTTCTGGCATTTCTTCTCGATGCTTTCAACGCTGTCTGCCACCGAAATGTAATTGTGACTCGAGGAGGACATCTTCTTCCCGTCAAGGCCATTCAGGATGGGGGTATGAATGCAGACGGGTGCCGGGTACCCGGCAGCCGGGAGATGCTCGCGTGCGAGCATGTGGATCTTCCTCTGGTCTATGCCTCCGACGGCGGCATCGACGCCGAGGCGTGCAATGTCTACCATCTGCATGATCGGGTAGATCATCTGGGAGACGGTCGGGTTGTCCATCTGCCTTCCCACCTCGTCCATGCTCCTCGTTGCCCTGTTCAGGGTGATCTGCTGGGAGAGCCGGAGGACCATCAGTTCGTAATCCCTGTCAAGCTGCAGGTCGGATCCCAGCACGTACGTCACACCGGACAGCCCGAGCCCCTCGAAACATTTCCTGTTATACTCTGCCAGTTCCCGGACCTCCTCCATCGTCCCCTTCCTGTTTAAAAAGGCATGGAGGTCAGCGAGCAGGACAACGACCTCGAACCCGGCTTCCTGGAGATCGATCAGCTTGTTGACTGTCACGAGATGACCGAGGTGGATCTCGCCGCTCGGTTCATACCCGGCATATACCCTCTTTCTCTCCCGTGTGAGGAGGTCACGGAGTTCTTCTGGTGTGACCACTTCCACCGTGTTCCTCGTTGCCAGAGTATACGCATCCATTCGTACAAAATGGGAAATGCGGGGTGTTAATGCTTGTGTGAATAGCCCCCCCTGCTTCTGGCCTCGCTGTTTTTTGGAGCGGTTGGAAAAAGATCCCAAACAGGCGCCCGGGACTCTCCCGGAGTGACCGCATGCATGGCATACGGCAGGGGAGTGGAAACAGTCTCGAGAAAGACTCCATGGCTCCTCAAGGCTTTTCCTGCCAGTGGCGAAGAGATGGAAAATTTTCCCATCCATCTCACCAGCAGATGCCGCCAAAAAAAGTTTCAGGCAAAAATACCCTGCCAGGGAACCGATGCGAAAAACCCAAAAAAGATTACCGGAGTGCCTTGAAATTCAGCGCACGGTTGGTCATCTCGATGGACTTTGCAGGATCCTTCTCGATCCCGGTCATTGCCCGGATACAGTCGATATTTTCGACGACGACGTCTGCTTCCTGGTGGATTGCCTGGAAGAGGTAGAGTTCCTTTCCGATGCAGGATATCGAGTCTTCAAAGATCCCGTTCTCCCAGAGGTCCGAGCGGGGTCTCCCCATGTCCATGGCATACTCTTTTAACTCGGCAGTACTCGTTATCCCGGTTGCCTTCCGGACAAGCCCCATGCGGGGATTCTTCTCGATGATATCGATGACTTCCTCGCGGGTGGCTGTCTTTTTCAGATCCATCTGGACGACGTGCATGTGCATCATCGTCACCGGGACGATCATGGCAAGCGTGACGATATTGATATGGGGCAGGACGCTCTGGACATCCGGGCCGTGGTGGCTCGGGATGTGGACAGGGTTCAGCACGATGGCATCGATGGGTCCCCTCTTGATGTCAGCCGGGTCCCCGCCCCGCCTGACCATGACAGCACGGACCTTCTCGACACCGAATTTTTTGTCCATCGCGTTGATGATCCGGCAGAGTCCGGTGGTGTTGCAGGAGACCACGCGGGCAAACTGTCTCCCGAGGGCTGCGGTGTAGTTGCAGTCAGAGTTGAAGGAGAACCCGGCGACCTCGTGCTCCTCGCCTCCCTGCCAGATGGCTTTCACTCCCGCCTTCTCGTAGAGAGGCCGGTTTCTCTCCCCGACCCCGCCGGGGGTTGCATCCACCACGATATCGGCAGCCTTCAGCATATCCTCCACGCTGCCTGCAACCGGGAGCCCTGCCTTCTCAAAAGCAGATTTCTTCGAGAGATCAGCGATATAGAGTGGATAACCCTTTGATTTTGCGACGAATGCCTCGTGGCTCGGTCTCGTCTTGGATACTCCCACCACTTTCATGTCAGGCTGAGCCGCGACGGCATCGGCGACACGCTTTCCAATCGTCCCGTACCCGTTGATGGCAACTCTGATCATATGGTGAGGGAGTGGGACTGGATGGCATTAAATGTTGTCAAATACGCGGGATCACACCCGGTGACAGAACACCATCTTTTTCTCCTGCCCATCCCATTGTATCTCCCGGGATGCCCCTCCTCGTCCGCCCTGTTCCTCCGTACGATCTCTCCACAAGCTGCAGCGTCTTTGCCGGGGGAGACCCGGCTGTCAGGATATTCCGGCAGGGAGTCTATTCACAGGTCATCCGGATCGGGGAGAGGCCGGTACTCATCCGGGTACGGGATGTCGGAGGAGACGGGGACTCTCTCCTTGCCGTCGATGTTCTCTCCGGAGAAGATGGGGGTGACGTGCCTGGAAGGGATGTGGAAGCAGCAGTCTCTCGCCTGCTGAACTTAAACGACGATCTCGGGGTATTTTACCGTGCAGTCCGGGACGACCCGGTTCTTTTTCGTCTGACGGCAGGCCTTTCTGGACTGAAGATCTCCTCTTCGGAGACAATCTTTGAATCGCTGGTGACCACCATCATCGAGCAGCAGATTGCGATAGGGGTCGCCCGGAGGATCGAGTCGCGACTGGTGAGAAGGTTCGGGGAGGAGATCAGGGTAGGAGGGTCGACATTTTATGCCTACCCCCGGCCGGAAGATCTTCTCACTGCGAAACCGGAAGAATTCCGAAGATGCGGGCTTTCTTCCCGAAAGGGAGAGTACATCGTCAATATCGCACGCCAGGTTTGTGATGGGACGCTCGACCCGGCAACGCTCGGGAAAAAAGAAGATTCTGGCGAGATAATCAGAGAATTGTGCAGGATACGGGGAATCGGGAGGTGGACTGCAGAGTTTGTCCTCCTGCGGGGCCTCCACCGGCTGGACACGTTCCCCGCAGATGACCTCGGGATCAGGCGTGCCATTGGCAGGTTCTACTGTCCCGGGGAGGGCGTCTGCAGCCCCGACAAAGCAAGGGAGATTGCACGATCGTGGGGCGAATGGAAGGGACTCGCAGCATACTATCTCCTTTTTGCCGACCAGCAGGCGAAGGCGGGACCGGGCGGGAGGGAGGGCCTCCGGGCAGAAAGACTGTCCCTCACGGTCCGACGGAGTCATTCATCGTTCCGCGAGAGGTAGGGGAGTGCAGGGACGCTGTCATCGCCTCCTTCCTTGCCTGATCGCTTGTTTTCCAAACCCGCATCCCTGCTGTCTTAATGGGTAATGCCAATATCCCCGTCTTTCTGATCCCTTCTTCTTGCAAAGACCATCCGGATGAAAATAATCGTTTACCCTCAGGAAGAACGAAAAGAGACGCATTCCCCGAAAGGGACGGGCGACAAGGAGCGGAGCAGGATGATACTCTAGACCCTGTCTTCTTTTACGGGCGGCTGGTTGATAATCCTCCAGTAGAGCCCCAGCTCCCGGATGACATTTGCAAAATCATCGAATTTCACAGGTTTTACGATGAAGCTGTTCACCCCGAGGTTATAACTCTCCACGATATCCCGCTCTTCACGGGAGGAGGTCAGGACCACGATGGGAATGCTCCGGGTCTTCGGGTCACCCTTCAGCCGTTTGAGGACCTCGATACCATCGACCCTGGGGAGCTTCAAATCGAGGAGGATGACCGAGGGTTTGTCGTTGACATCTCTTCCCCTGTAGGGGCCTGTGCCAAAAACGTAATCGAGAGCCTCTTCGCCATTCCATGCGACATGGACTCGGTCAGAAAGGTTGCACCACTGGAAGACATGGAGGATGAGCTCGACATCATTGGGGTTGTCTTCGACGATGAGTACCTCTGCCGTTTTTCCAGTATTCTCCATTGATAAGCATGAACAGCAGGTAAAGAAAAATTTTTGGGCAGAGGCCTCTCTCCGGTTACCAGGGAGGGTCCTGTCGTAACTGCAGGGAAACTGCAAAAAAAAGAACGGAGGACTCTTCCCTTTATCTCATCCTGTTGCACTCATTCACAATCCCACCCGCAAGCCTGGGAATTTTCTCTCTCCCGGAAAGGACTCTCCAGCAGATATCACCACGGGTGACGGGTGGACCTTTGGGGAACCCCGACGTGCAGGGGTAGTATGGAACAGTGAGCGGCATATCTTTATTGCAGGGTGAGGAGGAAAACACCACTGTCATGATCCTCGACCAGGAAAAAATCACCCGGATTAAAAGACTTCTGAAGAGCCGGCCCAAGGGTCTCACCATATCAGATATCTCCCACACCCTCAAGTTAAACCGGAATTCCGTTGCAAAATACCTTGAGATCCTCCTGATTACGGGAGAAGTCGAGGTCAGGGCCTATGGGAATGCCAAGGTCTATTCTCTTGCCCAGCGTGTCCCCCTGTCGTCCCTCCTCCGGTTCACGACTGAGCTCATCCTCATCCTCGATTCAGATTTCCGGATAATCGACGTCAATGACAACTTTCTCTCCTTTCTCTCTCTTGTGAAGGAGACGCTGATGGGATCTGACATCAGGACTCTCGACATCCCGTCAGTCAGGGCTATCTCCGCCAGAATTTTTTCCGGAGAGGAGATTGTTCCTTCAGGAACAAAAGACGAGATTACAATCTCTGTTGCGGGTAAGGACTGCACGCTTGCCTTTAAGACCGTTCCAACGGTCTTTGATGACGCGAGCAGGGGATTTACCCTGATATTCGAGGACGTGACCCAGTCCCGGGAATTCGAGAGGAAGCTGAAGACGAGCGAGGAGCTGTACCGGGCAATCGTCGAGGACCAGACCGAGTTCATCTGCCGGTTCGATCACGGATTGTGTTTTTCCTTTATCAACGGTGCCCTGGAAAGGTTTACGGGACAATCAAGAGAGGAGATCCCCGGGAAAAACATACTCTCGTTTGTGCATCCCGGTGACAGGGAAAAGGTCATGGAAGGCATCCGCACTCTCTCCCCCGGTCATGAGGTAGTCACGCTCGAGTACAGGGTGGTTGGACCCACAGGGGACGTCATGTGGCACCAGTGGACGTACAGGGCGATCACCGATGAATCCGGCAGGATCCTCGAGTACCAGGGGGTGGGGAGGGATATCACCGGAAAGAAGCTGGCCGAGGAGAGACTTTCAATCCTCAACATGGCCATTGCCTCTTCAATAAACGGAATTGGTATCGTCTCCCTCGACGGCAATATATCGTATGCAAACGAGCAATTTCTGGAAATTTTTGGAATTTCAGGACCCGAAGAAGTCACTGGCCGGCCATTCGTATCGCTGGGTGTTTCGGCTTCCCCGCAGGTAGATCTTGGAGTTGTATTGAGGGAGGTTGGGGAGAAAGGAGAGTGGAGCGGGGAGATAATTATTGCCAGGAAGGACGGAAGCAGGACTCATGCACACTGTACGGCACACATGGTCAGGGATTCTGCCGGCACTCCCCTCGCTATCATGGTCTCCTTCTTCGATATCACCGAAAAGATCGAGGCAGAACGGGTGATCCGGATTCAGAATACTGCAATCGAGGCTGCCACAAATGCAATTGTTATCTTTGACGAGGAAGAGCACCTGATTTATGCAAATCGCGTGTTCCTGTCATTATTTGGGGCAAAGGATCTCCGGGATATGCAGGAGAACCACATGGAGGATTTCTGGTCTCTCACCAGGTTTTTCTCCCCGCCGTTTGATGAAATTCGGAGGGAACTGTCTCAAAAAGGTGTATGGGCCGGGGAGATCCATGTACAGGTGAAGGAAAGGCCCGGGCTCTTCTTCCAGCTATCCACGACTCGCGTGAAAGATGAGAGAGGAGATCCCCTCTGCAGCATCTATGTCCTGATGGATATATCCGGGCAGAAAGCGGTTGAGAAGGCCCTCAAGACAACCTACGAGAAACTCCAGGAAGCCGTTGAGTTCATGCCGGACCCGACTTTCATCATCGGCAGGGAAAAGAAGGTCATTGCCTGGAACAGGTCGATGGAGGTTCTTTCGGGCGTGAAAAAGAGGGATATGCTTGGCTCTGACAGGTACAGGGAAGCCCTTTTATTCATGCATGGCACAATGCCAGTCCTCGTCGATATCCTGGGATTATCGGCCCACGAGCTTGCCCGGGCATACCCTTCGGTCAGGAAGTTTGGTGACAGCATCTACTCCGAAATGACACTTTCTGCATCCCGCGAGGGGGAAGAGAGGCTCCTGTGGGCCAAGGCAACACCCCTTTTTGACAGCGATGGGAATAATGTCGGGGCGATTGAGTCATTCAGGGATATAACCGAATGGAAAAGAGCAAGGGAATCTCTGCCGGTTCCCGTGTATACCGGCGACGTCAGGCCGGCAGAACAGGCAGGTTCAGGGCATGGTGAGGAATGTGGGGACTCTCTCCTCGATTCCCTCCTCTGTCACATTTCCGATGGATGTGCACTTCTCGGGCCGGAAGGAAGGGTAAACAGGGTCAATCCCTCCCTTGCGACTTTTCTCGAGATCTCCCCGGACGAGATGAGGGGGAGACTGTTTACGGAGTTCTGCGATCCGAAAGATACTGAAAGAATCAGGCAATGCATTTTCTCGCCAGAAGAAAGGGGAGCGCATCCGGCAGGTGTCAGGGTTCGGGTCGGTAATAATGGGCAAAGCGTGATCCTGGAAGTCTCCTCCATCCATGGCGGGAATGGGCAGCCCATCGGCAGGCTCGTGTTCGTCAGGCCTGGGGGGAAGGATTGGAGTCAATAGTAGAGGGCCTGCACTTCCAGGACTTCGCGGCTGTCCCGGGCCCTTGAGTACAGGTCAAGGGGTTCTTCATTCAGTTCGAGAAACCGCACCCCCCAGGACACCTTACCAAGTATGTTTTCTGCCTGGGCTCTCTCTCCAAGGATGACGAGCGCTGCAGCGAGTGCTTCAACCGAGGAGAGCTTCCACGGTCTCCCGTAGTTGACGGGGTTTGCTGCAAGAAGGAAGGGGAGAGCCCTCCGGTGCCTCCATGAACCAAGAGGGAACTCTTCGAGAACCTCCCATGAACAGTCGAGGACGGAGATGGACCGGGGGGTCCTGTCTGCAGGGGAGAGAGCCTGGCCTGCCGTCGGGTCAAGGAGGAGCGTGTTCCGCGGGAGCTCCGTGATCCTGGAAAAGACCCTGATCAGGCCGGCACGCTCGAGGCGCCTGACCGTGCACTTCCGGGGATCGCAGCTGTTGTCCCGGAATGCAAGGAGCGGGATCATCTATGTATCCCTTGCTTCCCACGTTCTATCAATGTACGTGTTGATGTGTCCCTGTATCCGGGAGCCCTCGCTGAGGGCAAGGGGGATCACGGGGGAGTCTGACCTGCGGGTATTTGAGAGAGCACTTGCCCGGTGCAGAGAATTCGGACTGGAGATCGTGCCGCTGCCCTGTCCCGAGACACTCTTTCTGGGGAGGGATCGCGTTCCCGGCACATTCCTCGAGAGGCTCAACCGGGAGGAGTTTTTTGCACTTTTAGACAGGCTCGAGGCCGAGGTCAGGGAGATCATCGCGGGGAGGGGACCGCCGCTGTGCATTGTCGGCGTCAACTCGTCACCTGCATGCGGGGTGGATACGACATATTACGGGGAGGACGGGACCGGACCATCCCGCCGGGAAGGGAGGGGCGTTTTCCTTGCAAGGTTTCCCGACATACCGGCAATCGACGTGACTGGTTTTTCACGGTACCGCGTCTACCTTGCCGCCCCCCTCTTCTCTGCAGCGGAACGGCGGTTCAACGAACACCTCCGCGATCTCCTCGAGAAACACCTCTTCTCCGTTTTTCTTCCCCAGGAAGCCGGAGAAGACAGCGGTCACCGTGATGAAGAATCGCAAAAGAGGATCTTTTCGCAATGCTGCGAGGAAATCTCACGAAGCGATCTCGTGGTTGCAGTCATCGATGGCGCCGATGCAGACTCGGGGACGTCCTTCGAGATGGGCTATGCCTTTGCGAAGGGGATTCCCGTAATTTCCCTGCGGACGGATTTCCGGCGGGCGGGTATCCACGAGTGCGTGAACCTGATGCTCGAGCAGTCGTCAAGGGTCGTGAGGAGCGAAGAGGAGCTGGTGGAGGTCCTTGGATCACCAGGATATGGTCACGTGAGGGCATGGCAGGAGAAGAAAATGGAAGGCTGATTCAGCCATCGTTTCGCTGCTCATCCCGTATACTACCTCATTTACCAGACCGGTCACCGTCCCCGAATGGTTCTGACCTGTGAGAAACCAGCCATCCCACATCCTCATATCCCCGCATAACCCATACTACACCCATGCCGAACCTCACTGTCGCGGTCATCGGTCCTCCGGGGTATGCCGGCCACCTCGGGAAGAAGGGGACAGTATCGGATATCACTTTTTACAACCAGAAGAGAGACCAGGTCACTGTCACCTACATCGAGCCGACACGCTACCCTGAGAAGATATCCTCCCTCTTTTTCTCCCTATCCATGGCGGAAATGGCCCTCCTGGTCGTCGACGAGATAACCCCCGTGTTCGGCGAATCGGTGCTCATGCTCGATGCAGCAGGAATCAGGAGAGGTTTTCTCGTTCTCCGGAACTATCTCTCCCCCGACCAGGTCCTGCCCCTCGTGAAGGGGACCGTTGTCGAGAACTATTCTGTCCAGGCCGATGACCACAACCAGCTCCGCGAGATGTTTCTCCATCTTGCAGAACAGCAGCCCCGCCGTGGAATGGATATGCCTTACGGCTCGGTCCCCATCGACCACCACTTCCCGGTGAAGGGGGTGGGAACGGTTGTCCTCGGCGGGGTGTCCGAGGGGAGGATCAAGGTCCACGACCAGCTCCGCGTCTTCCCGACAGGAAAGATTGCCATTGTCCGGTCCATCCAGAAACACGACGACGACGTCTCCGAGGCATCAGCCGGCGACAGGGTTGGCCTCGCTCTCAAGGGGGTGGAAGCGGAAGAACTGGACAGGGGTTTTGTCCTCTCGAACAACCCTTCCCTTGTGGCCACCGGCATCGTGAATGGCCGTGCCGAGATTGTCCGATACTGGCCGGCGCCCCTGAAAGAACAGATGGTCGTTTACCTCGGCCACTGGATGCAGTTTGTCCCGGCAAGGATTGCCTACGTGAACAACAGCGGTGACTGGAGGAGACCGGAAGTGACGTTCCGCTCGGAGAAAGACCTCGTGTATCCCCCGGGATCGACCCTTCTCATCCACAACCTCGAAGGAGGAAAACTCCGCATCGTCGGAAAGATCGTGCCAGAGTGAGGGTATCAGGCCCCCTGCCGCTGGTTCTGGATATGCAGAGCCTCCCGCGGTGGAATGGCTGGTATCGCGGATGCAGGGCAATGATCATCCGTTCAGCCTCTCTTTCCCTCCCCAGGACGGGAGTTGCTTTTCTGCACTGACTGGCAGGGAGAAAAATGCCTTTCCTCCAACCCCCGAGACCCTTCTCTCCAACCCCCGATCCGGTGCAGCAAGGAGGGGACGATTCTCGGGAAAGAGTAGCTCCTGAGGCGAGGTTAATCATGCCCCGGGGAGATAGATGTGGTATGGCACTTGGTGATCTCATCCCCTGGATTATCATCGGCATCCTCATCCTTATCGCGGTGGGCCTGGTGCTCTACTTTGTCAGTATCTACAACAGGTTCTTTGCCCTGAAGAACTCTTCAGAGGCAACCCTCGGGCAGATACGGGTCGCGATGAAGAAGAGACTGGACATGATCGAGCAGCTCCTCGGGGCAGTCAGGAGCTATGCTGCATTCGAGCGCGAGACCTTCGAGAAGGTCACTGCCATGAGGGCAAGCGTTGGGACGGCAGGCCCGGGCGACCTCAACCAGATCGAGAGGGAATCACGCTCTCTCCTCGGGCGCCTGTTTGCCGTGGCAGAGAACTACCCGGACCTCAAGACGAACAGTACCGTCATGACGCTGATGGACTCGGTCAGGGGTGTCGAGGACGAGATCGCACGACAGAGGTATACCTACAATAACATCTCCCAGCAGTACAACACCCTCCGTGACGTCATTCCATCCAACATCATCGCGCGGATCCTCGGCCTTCCGAAACTCGAGTACCTGGAGTTCGAGGAAGCGATCCAGACACCGCCGAAGATCGCATTCTAGGGTCAATGGCACTCCGAAGCGAAAAGAAGGATCTCGTCCTCCTTCTTGTAATCTCTGCGGCAATCGGGGCAGGAACGATAGGGATTGCCCTGATTGTCCCGCCCCTTTTCGAAGGAGACCTCGCTGTCGCCGAGTACAGGGCGACTCTCCATGAGAATGGCACGTTTGTCGAGGCATACACGTACGAGGTGAAGGAGAGCGGAAAGTACCGCATGCTCTACCGATTCTGGCAGGACCCGCTCTCGACAGATCTCCTCGATGTCCCGCACATACAGGTCATCGACATGGAAAAACCGCAGGGGACCGTGGGATACATCCGGGACCATGCCGGGATAGTGACACTCCACCGCGATGACAATCCCTCCCACATCAGGTTCGTCGGGGAGAAAGCAGAACGAAACGAGGTCGGAATCTATAATCCCGCGTATTTTGACAGGGGGATGTATACCGTTTCATATGTTTTCGTCCTCCATCCACCCATCGAGTACGACGGGAGCGATGCCCACCTGAACCTGCGCCTCGTCGACCAGCACATCCCGTACAGGTTCCTTGAGATCCGGGTGCCCGCACGGTATGCCCGCGAGGTCTATGCCCATCCACCCGGACTTTCCGTCGTGCGCGAGGGCGGATGGGTGGTGATCCGCGGCAGCGCCGCAGGAGACGAAGTCCTCGGTGTCGAGACCCTCTTCCCCGTATCAGAGATGGCAGGATTGCCCGGCTTCCCGCGGCACGTGGATGACGTTTCGGGAAAGACCGCTGCTGCGAACCCCTTCTACAACATCCTGCCGCTGTACGGGGCGTATACGCTCTTTATCCTTGGCCTTGCAGCAGTTATTCTCACCCCTCCTGTCCTGCTGCTCATCTACCGGCGCTATGGCAGGGAGAAGGATTTTACCGTTCCGGAATACCTCAGTTTTGTCCCGAACCCGCGGATGAAACCCTGGGCAGTCAACCTCCTCTTCAAGGGCGATCCCATGGTATTCGACCAGGACGGGTTCTATGCAACCCTCCTTGACCTCCACAGGCGCAAGCTCATCACGATTACCGAGAAACCCGGCGGAAACGGCGTCTCCATCTCGGTCAACACGAAGGAGGGTGCCGATGCATACGAGCAGAAGGTGCTCGGTTTCCTGCAGGAGATCGGGATCGGAGGGAGAGTGGACACCGAGATCCTGGAGCAGATGGCCGGGCGGGCGAGGAGCGACCCGTCCATCGAGAGAACTCTCCTCCGGTACCAGAAGGATCTCACGGCAGTGACCCGCAAATCCGATCCCGTGCTCGTGGCGCAGTACGTGGTCGACGGGAGAGACCATGTCATCCCCCTCCTCTTTGTCGGGATTGCATTCTGTGCGATCTCTGTCATGGCCCTTGTCGTCGTGCCGGTCCTCTCGCACCTCCTTGCACCTGCCGTGATTCTTTTTGCCGGAACGATCGTCCAGTCCGGGATAGCCCTTGCCTTCCCCTCCACCCTGTTTGGCCACTGGAAGGACGATCGCTACAGGGAGAAACTGGAGTGGGATGCTTTTGCGCGGTTCCTCTCGGACCTTGCGCTGATCCGGCAGTATGCTCCTGCAGACATATCCATGTGGGGAGAGTGGCTCGTCTATGGAACGGCGCTCGGTGTCGGGGACAGGGTCGAGAAGGCGATGAAAGAACTGAATGTCTCCCTCCCAGAGGCAGGTGTGCCCCTCGCAAGCGGCCTGAATGCAGCCTTCGTCCCCGTGCTCGCTTTTTCGCCACCCTCGCGGGGAGGCGGCGGCGGGGGTTTCGGAGGAGGATCGTTTGGAGGCGGCGGGGGTTTCGGAGGAGGAGGGGTGGGGGGAAGGTGACTCTCCCGTCCTCTCCTTTCGGGGGTCTCCATGCAGTGCACTGAAGGACGTCCGGGTCGGATCTTTGTCCTCCGCATCGATCACGGGGAGGACCTCCTCCGGGCACTCGAGGCAACAGTCCTTGAAAAGGACGTCCGCTGTGGTTTCATCCAGGTGCTCGGTGCAGTCCGGTCGGCACACATGGTGACCGGCCCTGAAGAACCTGTCCTTCCCCCGGTGCCCCACCGCGAAGAAATCCGCAACGGGTGGGAGATCCTCGGGTTCGGGAGCATCTCGTGGAGCGACGAAAAGCCCCATGTCCACCTCCACGCGGCAGCGGGACAGGGTCTTTCCGCGATCACGGGGTGCATGAGGGATGCAGCAAGTGTGTACATTGTTATCGAAGCGATACTGTTTGAAGTGCAGGGAATCGAGACCGGGAGGTTTCCGGACCCCCTGACAGGGCTCTCCCTCCCCGATCACGTTCCCCTGGACTGATGGCATGAGGCAGAGGCAGCCACGGGTCCTCCCGGTGAGCATGGAGGAGGGAAAGAGGCTCGGCATCGACCAGTTCGATGTCATCATCGTGAGCGGCGATGCCTACGTCGATCACCCCTCGTTCAGCACGGCCATCCTCGGGCGCGTCCTCTGGGAAGAGGGCTTCTCTGTCGGGATCATCGCCCAGCCGGACTGGAGGAGCAGGGACGATCTCCTCTCCCTCGGTGCTCCCCGGCTCTTCTTTGCGGTTGCACCCGGCAACTGCGACTCGATGGTGAACAATTACACGCCGGCGCGAAAGCGAAGGTCGGAGGACGTCTATGCACCGGGTGGGAAGCCCCGTCGGCCTGACCGGGCCGCGCTCGTCTATTCAGACCGGCTCCATGCCCTCTTTCCTGAGATCCCGATCGTCCTTGGGGGGATCGAGGCGTCCCTCCGGCGGTTTGCACACTACGACTACTGGTCCGACAGGGTGCGCCAGTCTGTTCTTGCGGATTCCCCTGCCGATATTCTTGTCTTTGGCATGGGTGAACAGCAGGTTGTGGAGATTGCGCGGAGGCTTGACGGGAGGACAGGGTGGGAGGAGGGCACGCCCATTCCCGGGACTGTCGAGAAGATCGCCCTCTCCGGGTTCGAGCCGGAGCGGTACCCCGGGCTTCTCGAGATTCCTCCGTATTCAGCAGTAGCGGCGGATAAGGAAGCCTATGCACGCGCTTTTGCACTCCATTACAGGGAACAGGATCCGGTTCACGGGCGGCCCGTAGCACAGAGGCACCCCAAATGCATGATCGTCCAGAACCCGCCTGCGCCGCCTCTTTCCACCCGGGCTCTCGACGCGATCTACGAGCTGCCTTTTTCCCGGGAGGCACACCCGGACTATGACCTCCCGGTCCCTGCCCTCGAGCCGGTCAGGTTCTCACTCACGAGCCACCGCGGCTGTTTCGGTGGGTGCTCCTTCTGCGCGATCACCCACCACCAGGGCCGGATCATCCAGAGCAGGAGCATCGGGTCCCTGGTCCGCGAGGCGAGGAGGCTTTTTTCAGTGAGAGGATTCTCCGGGGTCATCACGGATATCGGTGGACCCACGGCGAACATGTACGGCATGGTCTGTGACCGGTGGGGGAGTGCGGGGGCCTGCCGGGAGAAGCAGTGCAGCCCAGGCTGTCCCCATCTCAATCTCTCCCATGCTCCGGTGTCAGCCCTGCTCTCGAGACTCAGGGAAGTCCCGGGGATAAGGAAGGTCTTTGTCAGCTCTGGAATCCGCCACGACCTCGTCGTGGCCGATGGTTTCTCCATCCTCCCGCAGCTGTGCGGGTTCCACGTCTCCGGCCACCTCAAGGTTGCACCGGAGCACGTCTCGCAAAGGGTCACAAACATCATGGGAAAGCCGGATATATCCCTGTTCCTCGATTTCAAAAGAGAATTCGAGAAGCTTCAGGAGGGAAGAAAAAAGAGGCAGTACCTCCTCCCTTACTTCATGTCGGGTCACCCGGGCTGCACGCTCGCCGACATGGCTGCACTGGCAGAGTTCATGCGCGACCACAATCTCCGGACGGAACAGGTCCAGGACTTCACGCCCACGCCGATGACGGTATCGGCGTGCATGTACCATACCGGCCTTGATCCATTCTCCCTGCAACCTGTCCATGTTCCACGGGGAAGGGAGAAAGCCATCCAGCGGGCCCTCCTCCAGTACTGGGACCCGCGGAACAGGACTCTTGTCCGGGAGGGGCTGCTCTCTGCGGGCCGGCGAGACCTCATCGGGAAGGGAAAGAAATGCCTGGTTGGAGGGGAGAATAAAAAAGAGAAACAGACGAAAGGAAAATCTCCCTAATCAATCGTTTTCTCTATCCCCTCGCTCTGGCAGGGGATACACGCGGCCATCTTCTCATCGAAGATCCTGTATGCATTGGCAAGGACGGACGAGTTCGATATCATCCCGGCAAGCAGGATGACCTCAAGAATCTCCTCCCGCGTTGCACCTTTCTTCGCAGCAGCCTGCATGTGGTAACTGGTGCAGTGCCTGCACCGGAGGGCTGCACCAACGGCCATGCTGATCAGCTCGACGTATTTCGGGTCAAGGGAACTCGTTCTCGTCACGGCACCCTTATAGAGGAGGTGGGAGATGAGCACCTCGGGCCTCTCTGCCATCCGTTTGAATATGAGGGGTGCGTGACCATACTCTGCCTCGATACTGTTCATCCACGCATGTGCTGTCTCTTCTCCCCCGCGCGAGACGATCTCTTTAAGGGTCTGTTCGAACTCCATGAGGTCATCGCTTGTCATACTCGTTCGGCGTACATATCCACGCCAGCCCTACTTTAAGGCTGCTGGCAGTCCCGGAACTGCCCGGGGAAAATCTGGATGCATCCCGGTCATCCGATTCTATACCGGGCTCTCGTGGCCCGGACAATTTTCTGCCGGCACATAACCTGCTTTGGAATTCCCATCAGGGGGAAGAGATCCGGAGATGGAGGGAGATTCCAGATAGTTTGAACCTTAGAAAGCCTCTCTCTTTTGATCCTGCCAGGCCAGACCCGGGCACTCCCAGACAGAGCGCCTTCGCAACAGGAAGAAATCGAAACCGAGTATATATATAGGCCGTTCTCCAGAATCATGATACAGGGAGCATGCATCGCAGGGAAGGGTCACGGGCACAATTCGGTGTTTTTTTTCTCCTCGTATTTCTTACATCCATGACTCTGCCGGGATGCATATCGCCAAGAGATCTGATCCCGGAGCCCGTGTCCCCGGCGGAACAGTCGCCCGTTCCAACCACACCGCCACAATCCGAACGGGAACGTGTGGTGACCGTCCCTGATTCGGAATCCTTCCTGGCAGCATCTGCACCCCGCCATTTTGTCGCCACTCCCTACGGGTATGTTCTCACCCGTCCCGTGCCAGGAATCCGGATCTCCATCATAGAGATAAAAGAGGAGACAGACGCAACAGGGCAGAAGTACCTCACGGGGAGGATAAAGAACGAGGAGCAGGAAAAGATTGATCACATCACCCTCCAGTTCAACCTGTACAGCGCAAACGGATACCTGATTGGAAACACGTATGCCAGCGTCAACGGCCTTGCGCCGCAGAAGACATGGAAATTTTCAACACAGCCATTTCCCCCGAAGGAGTATCACCACTACGAGCTGGCAGAGATTTTCACCGCGTGAAAAGAAGCCCCTGTCCTGTTGTGAATGGGTAATGCCTGGTCGGAAGCGGGGCCGGGCTGTCCACCCGGACTTTTTTTAGAGAACGAGATTAGTCTCTGAGAACGGTTTTATCCGTACCAGTATGTAGTCTCTCATCCGGGAGGGCGAGACAGCCGCGAGGTCCCCGATCGTGACTCCCTCGTCGACTGCTGTCTTCCGGATGACGGGGGCGAAGGTATCATAGGGGAGCTTGACCCGCAGGCCCCTCATCTGGACGGTGATCGGGGTTGGCGAGAGGACATCGTGGATCTCCTCCACGTTCTCGGCGATGATATCCATCAGGCGTGCAGGCGAGATGGAGAGGGGATCCCGTGCGAGTTCCTCGCGGTGCCTGTCCATCACACGGGTGATCTCCCGGACGACCTCCTCCAGCTTCTCGATCTCCTCCGATTCCTTCGTCCTGTGCATGAACCGGCCGATGCCTCCCACGTACCCGTCCACGGGAGGATCGATGATCTCTCTCAATGCTTCGGTCGGGGGTCCGCCGCACAGGACGATCGGGACGTCGATTCCCCGCCGGAGAACGGGGAACTTCCTCTCGATGCAGGCCTCGAAGTCGCCAAGCAGGTAGACTGCAAGGTCGTGCTCGTTGATGACATCCCTCTCCTCGTCGTTTAACTGGGCAATCCTCTTCCCGAATCCCCGGGCAAGCCCGACCATGTTTGTCTTTGCCCCGAACCGGCGGATGTACTCGGCAACATCGCAGGATGCATGGGGGAGGTGGTGGATCTCAAGCGATGGTGAGACCACCGCGATCTCCGTTCCGACGAGGGGGGATGGCGTGATATCTCCGGTGAGGGGTTTTCCGATCCGCCGGATCAGCTCGATGTCTTCCCGGGGGACAAGGGCCTGCAGGACAATCTCCTGGGCAATCACGTGCTTCTGGATGATGTACCCCCCGAGATCCTCGATGAGGTCGATGATCTCGTCGTGCCGGTATATTCCTCCCTTGTACGTCACCGGGACATGGGTCATGCCTCCACCCCCATGAGGGAAAACTTCTGCCGGACGAGATCCTCAATATTTTCAGGGAGAGTATCCTCGCTTGCGACGAGATAGAACCTGTTTTTCCCGTAGAACTGCCGGCGCACCTTGAAACCTTCCGGCTGGATGACCTGGAGGGCATAAATGAGGTCCTTGAAGATGGACTCGCTCGGATCAAAGACCGGGAGATCGGCGATATCCACCTCTTCCCCCTCCCCGGGTGCTAGGACAACCGTGAACCGGTCGGGCTGGTTCACGCGTTCTTTCCCGAACCTGTCCCAGAGGATGCGGAGGAGGAAGGAGAGGTACGCCTCGTCCCCGATCGAGATGGTCACCCTGCCCTCTCTCTCGCTCACGTCGGCAAAGTCCCTGACCCGGACCACCCCGGGGAGCTTCTTTGTCACCCCGGTTGCAACGAAGATCGGAACGTTTGGGTCGATGAAGATGTGGAGCTTGTGGATGACACGGAGGAGATTATGATCGAGGAGGACGACATCGGCGATCTTCCTGTAGTACTCCCTTCCCACCGGCTCGGGGCATTCCACCTCGAAGTACTCCACCGGTTCCATTCACTCTCTCCGGATGAACCCCGAGGCCAGCAGGGCGGAACCGACTGCCCCGATATACTGCGAGTGGGGCGGAACCGTGATCGGTGTCTGGAGAAGGTCGCCCATCGCGCGGACGAGACCCTGGATGAGGGACGTTCCGCCGACCATGATGACGGGCTCCCTGATATCCACCTCCTGCAGCTGCTGCTCGAAGACCTGCTCGGCAACACTGTGGCAGGCGGCGGCTGCCACATCCTCGGGGGAACTCCCGGCGGCAAGCGCGTTGACGAGGCTCTGGGTCCCAAAGACAATGCAGTAGCTGTTCATCGGGACTTTCTGCGAGAGACCCTTCATGGCAAGGGGACCGAGTTCCGTGATGTCAACGCCGAGACGTTTCGCCGTCATCTCAAGGAACCTCCCGCTTGCCCCGGCACAGATGCCGCCCATCGTGAACGTCCCCGGTATGCCGTCCTGGACACTGATGGCCTTGTTGTCCATCCCCCCGATATCGATCACGGTCGAGGGGCCGTGCTGGGTGTCTGCAAGGAAGACGGCGCCCTTCGAGTTGACCGTGAGTTCCTCCTGGATCAGGTCGGCCTTGAGATGCTCCCCGACGAGGAACCTTCCATATCCTGTCGTTCCGATCGCCTGGATCTCGTCCCGCGACACGCCGGCCGCGGACAGCGCCTGGGATACGGCCTCGTCTGCACTCTGCAGCACGCCGGTCGTGGGGAGCCAGCCGGTCCCGATGATCCTGTTGTCCTTCATCACGACCGCCTTCGTGGTGCTCGATCCTGAATCGACACCCATCGTGAGACCTTCCTGTACTTCACGCGCCAGGAGGGCCCTCCGGCGTGCAATCGTCGTCAGCGCCTCCATCCGGGTGAGCAGGGTTCCTGCAGTTGTCCGCTCGGTAAACGAGTAGCTGACAACAGGGAGCCTTGAATTTTCATGGATGTACCGTCGCAGCTCGTTTCGCACAATGGCAGCCTCGGCGCACCGGAAACAGGTCGCGATGAAGACGGCGTCGGCCTCGACCCGCCCCTCGACAAGGGCTTTTGCCCGGGCGATTGCCAGCTTGAGATCCGGGCTTTTGACATCGAGGCCAAACTCCGCAAACGAGGTCCGGATATCCGCAAGCTTCAGGTCAGGGAAGAACACCTCGGCATCGACTGCCTCTGCAGCATCGCTGATCTCCTTCTGGACACCGCTGTACTCGGGTCCGCAGGAGAGCTGGGCGATTCTGACCCGTGTCATGGGGCTCCTCCCGGGAGGCTGTCGAGGAACCGCCTGATTGCCGCAACGAACTCCACGCCCTCCTCCTCTGTTGCAGGGTACTCGAGATCGAGGACCGGGATGCCCTTCCTCCGGATGAGAAACGCGAGCAGTTCGTTTGTCCGGGCGCATCCCATGCATCCAAAAGAGTAGTCGGCATTGTTGACGATTATGGCAGCCTCGGCCCTGTCCAGCAGGGGCCCGTAGAGGGACATCCTGCCCCTCACGCCGGACGGGACCTCGACCGCTGCCCACCGCAGGCCCTTTTTGGGATCCTCGGGGGTGATCTGGAGGGGCGGGGACTCAAGACCCGGTGTCTGGATGACCTCGCGGATCTGCATCGCAGCAGAGAGCGGGGTGTGTCCGAACCGTGCAACGAGGTCAGAGAGGATGAGGCTTGTCGTGGGGAAAATGAACACCTTGGCCATTGTCAGGACTCCAGTGACTCTATTATCTCTTTTATGCGAGCGGCATCGAGCCCCACTTTGTGCCTTGGTGCCGGAGGGCGGGGGATATCGTCCGCTCTGCGTGAGGAAAGGGCAGAGAGCCCGCGGGAGATGAACCGGATGAGCCCTATCTCGAACTCGTGCCCGAAGTACCCGGGACGGGCACCTCCGAGATTTGCCCTGCACCTGCGGGGGTCTCCCGGCGGAAAACCCCTGTCCTTGACGAAGATATGGGTCGGATCCAGTTCGCGCAGGGCATCGATGATCCGGTTCACCTCCTCCTCTTTCCCGGTGACCTGGAGGCCAAAACACGTCTCCTTGATCATGACCCCCTGGGAGAGCTCGTAGGCCCGTATGGCCAGGTCAGAAGGAGTCATATCCGGGGATTCGACAAAGACGTACTTCGTTACCGTGCCGGTGAACCGGGGGCTGTACATTTTCATGGACTCACTTCCCTGATGAATGCGATCTCGTTCTCCTTCAGTGCATGGAGTTTGTCAAGGTCAATGACCCTCCCGATGATGTTCGTCCCCTCGAAAGGTTCGGATGTCGGACCAAACTCGCTGTTCTCTGTTATCCTGACACCCACGAGCCCTGAACCCTTCCGCGAGTCGTTCGTGATGGCGAGTGTCCCGGGCCTGACGATATCTGTCGGAAGGTTCTCAGGGTTGATGTTGATACCCGAGGGAATGCGCGGCTTGAAGAGGAAAACATCCTCGAAGTGGAAGAAGAAGGGGATCCTTCCCACGCGGTGCCGGTGCAGGCCTGTCAGCCGCCGGAAGATCTCGCACGAGTCAGGTGCATGACGGTCATCGAGGCAGATGTCGATGACCTTCCCGAGGGGGACTGTCTCGAGCACGACGGATCCGGCGGCAAGGCTCTCGAGAGTCGTTGCCGGTTCCTGGCCGACGACAACGAGGTCCTGCCCCTCTCCTCTCGCAGACACAGAAATTCCTCTTTCAGTCGCGATCTCCTCTGCTTCGGAGAGGAAGAGCCCGATCAGGTCGAAGCGGGCCGGGGTGATCGAGACGCGGAAGGTCTCTCCCCCCCGTGCCAGGCGGGCGAGTTCGATACCGTGGGTGACCTGTCCGACGAGGGTGTGCGAGGGTGAGGCAGGGATATCCTGCGTGTAGATGTAGGTCGTCCCCATCGATTTGCCCCTCGTCCGGACTGTCACGAACCCCTCGCGGCGTGGTGCCCTGACCTCGAACGGCACCTCTGTCCCCGCCATGCGCTCGTCCTGGATGTAGGTGCTCGAGGCCCGCCCGACAACGAACCTGTTCCCGGAAAGGGCAAGCAGCATGTGTTCCACGCTCTCTGCAGCCTCTGCTGACTGCACCCGGTCATCCCCGAATCCGTGAGCCGATATGCGCAGGTGGGTGACGATCTCCATCCCGTCCTCGAGCGGAAGTGACCCGTCTGTCGTCGTGAATGACCGGCTCGTGTCTGCCCAGTTCATGACCGGAGCGACCTGCATGACACTGTCACCCGATACCCACCGGTCGATCATCCCCCGTCCCGCAACGACCCGGCCGATCACGCCCCCGCCGGGAGCGGCCCCGTGATCGGCTGTGTGGCGGATCCGGGAGAAGATAAGGTAGGAACGCCCGGGATCGTACCCCCCGCATCCAAGGACGAGATCGCCCCTCTCGTAAAGGTGGGGTCTCCGCCCGGGAACGAACCGGGCTGGAAAAGGGCCGAATGCAGCGGCATACCTGTCATGCCAGTGGACAGGCAGCGGCACCCGGAAATTTTCTGACCGGAACAGATCCTGCCCTTCCGGGAGGAGCTCGATCACCACCTCGCCGGCAGAGGTGATCAGCCTCATGCTGCCCGTCACCGATGATTCCCGTGCACCGGGACGGATCACTGCGACATGGCAGGTCCTGTCCCAGCCAGGCAGGAGATCCTGCAGGGTCTCTCCTTCCCGGGCGAGACGCTTTTCTCCATCGACGAGGAGGCTGATCATGGCGTTCCCTTTCAGGCGGGAGGTGTTTTCCCCATGACCTCCCGTTCTTCTGCCGTGAGGGTTGCAAGGACTTCTGCAGTCCTGCCGATGGTGACGATCTTTCCTCCCCGCATGAGGGCGACCCTGTCACAGATGTCCCGTGCAAAGTCGATATCGTGGGAGACCACGATGAAAGTCTCGTCCATCTCGTCGCGGGCGTGCATGATGGAGTGTTTGACATCGACCTTGGTCAGGGGGTCCATCGTCCCTGTCGGCTCATCCAGGATGACGATGCGGGGTTCCCGGATCAGGACCTGGGCGAGAGCCACGCGGTGCCGCTCACCCTCCGAGAGGTGGCCGGGGAGGCGGTCGAGGATCTCTTTGCTCTTCTCCTCGGAGAACCCTGCCATCCGAAGGGTGATGATTGCCTTCCTCATAGCGAGTTCCTTGGGAAACTCAAGGCCTATTGCATCGGTGAGGTTGTCGAGGACTGTCCTGTGGGGGTAGAGGTCATATTCCTGGTGGAGGAGACCGATGTACCCCTTTGCCCGTCCCCTGTTCTCGATACCCGGTTTAGTCATGTCCACGGCATCGTCCCCGATGCGGATGATCATCTCCCCGGATGTCGGCTCAATGACGCCTGCCATGATGCGCGAGAGGGTGGTCTTTCCTGCACCGCTTTTTCCAATGATTCCGAATATCTCCTTCTCGAAGACCTCGAACGTGACCCCATTGACTGCGCGGACGACTCCCCGATCGACCGATATGTAGCGCTTGTACACGTCCCTCGCGATCATGATCTCCTTTCCAAACACGGGGGTCTCGTATGTCTCGGTGTCGGAGAGATCTGCGAGGAACTTCCCGATGACCTCTTTGGGAGACCCCAGCATGGCGATCGACCCATCCACGAGGAGCATCGCCCTGTCCGCAACCGACTGGATCACCTGGGAGAAATGGGACGTGACGACCATTCCCATGTAGTTCTTCTGGCAGGCCTCTATCAGCATCCTGTGGACGAGGTCTGCCGTCTCCGGGTCAAGCGTCCCGGTTGGTTCGTCGGCAAAGAGGAGGAAAGGTTCCTTGGCCAGCTGGCGGGCAAGGACGACCCGCTGTTTCTCCCCGCCCGAGAGGTCGCGGGCGATATGCATCATCCGGTGGGAGAGCCGGACCTGGTCGAGGAGGTCGGCAGCACGGTTGATAGCCTTATCGGAAGGATAGTCGATATCGTCAAGAGCGTGGAGGACGTTCTCGATCACCCTGTCGTTGCCATAGAGGGCGAACGTTCTCTGGAACATGATGGCCGTCCGGCGCATCAGCCGGCGCCGGAGGTTCTCGTCTTTCTCGTTCCAGAGATCGATCTCCTGTGCCCGGAGCACCTTCCCGCACGACGGACAGGGTTTTCCTGCCATGCTCCCGACCCCGATATACGGGCAGGAATCGCAGACGGCGACATGGTAGATGATCTGACCGGAGGTAGGAGGTTGCTCGACACCCCTCAGCAGGTGCATCAGGACGGTCTTTCCGACCCCGCTTCGTCCGATGATTCCCAGAACTTCTCCCTCACCGATCTCAAAAGAGATATTCTTCAGGACTTTCTTCCCGTCAAAGTCCATGCAAAGGTTTTTTACGGTGATCAGGGGGTTCATTTACAGTCCTCTTACAAGAGAATGTGGTGCATGGTGCATATTACTTTTCATATAACACGGTTCTTCCTGCAGGGCTTGCCGTAATCACAAAGACCCTTCACAATTCCGACGACTTCCCGGACACTCCTGATGACATGGTCTGCAGCTCCGTAGAGCTCGGGGTGCTTCTCCCCTGACTGCTCCTCGGAGAGGATTGCAATGTCTGCAACTCTCATTGCAGAGAGATCGTTGATACCATCCCCGACCATCACGACGCAGTCATAGTCTTCCTTGAGGTCTTCCACGATCTGCGCCTTCACCGACGGTGTCGCGAACCCGAAGACCCGGTCGCGGGGAATGCCGAGGAAGTCCGCCATCTTCTCCAGTTTCGTGACCCGGTCTCCCGAGGCGATGAAAGCCGGGACGTTCATCCGGTGGAGCTGCCTGATGACATCCTGCGCCCCGTCAAACGGGCGACCTCCTGTCGTGACCGTGAACTCGATGCCGGGAAGAGACATGTCCATGATCACACCGCTGTTCAGCGTCACGACGGATTCCTTCCTGCATACCTCCCAGACCTTCCTGATGCAGTCTTTCAGGTCTTTGACCGTTCCCTGGGGAGACGTGTACAGCGCGTCGGCCACCTCGTCAGCAGCGATCACCTTCCGCGTGCAGCTGATCCCGAATCCAATCCTGTTCTCACGCAGGTACCGTGAGAGGAGGAGGTCATCAGGGGCCCCGATGACCTCGCGGGAGTGGACATGGATAACGACGAGGACACGCTCAGGGGAGGAGAACGTGAGGCTGACTGTCTCGATACCGGGGAGGAGTTCCCCGGACTTCACGTCCTTTGCCACCCGGTATGTGTGCAGGAGCGTTCCTGCACTATCGAAGACCACGGCGATAGGCATGGGAGGGAAACACACCCGCTCGATATATATTTAGAGGCACGGGGCACTGTAGTACACACGTGCCACTGATGCTAGCTGATACCGCAGAGAAGATAAAGCGCATGGAGATCAGGGGTGCCGGCCGGATCGCCCGGGCAGCGATCAGGGCTCTCCAGGAACACTCCCGCTCCGTTCCCGCGGAATCAGTCGGGGAATTCCGGGAGAGGATGGAAGAGGCGGCATCCCTCCTCCTCTCCACCCGGCCCACTGCAGTCTCCCTCCCCAATGCGATTCACTCCGTCATGGTCACCCTCCAGCGGGAGCATTCCTCTGTCGCCAGTGCGAGGGAGGAGTTCTCAATGGCCTGCGAGGCGTTTGTTACCGCCTCTGACCAGGCCGTCAGGAAGATCGGGGAGATCGGCTCCCGCCACATACGGGACGGGGACACCATCCTGACTCACTGCAACTCCGAGGCAGCTCTTGCGTGCATCCTGGAAGCGTGGCGGATCGGCCGCGATATCACCGTGTTTGCAACCGAGGTCCGGCCCCGGAACCAGGGACTCCTGACGATCGGGACCCTCGACGAGGCAGGGATCCCCACGAACTTCATCGTTGACTCCGCGGCCCGGTACTTCATGCATAAGATCGACCTCGTCGTCGTGGGAGCTGATGCCATAGCCGTCAACGGGGCGGTGGTCAACAAGATCGGGACGTCCCAGATCGCTCTTGCAGCACATGAGGCACGGACGAGGGTGATGGTGGCGGCAGAGACCTACAAGTTTGCCCCGCGGACGATCCTCGGGGAGTTCATCCAGATCGAGGAGAGAGATCCGGGAGAGGTTCTCCCTGCGGGTGTTGCAGGGAGATTCAGGCACGTCAGGGTCCGGAACCCTGCCTTTGACGTGACCCCCGCGGAGTATGTCGACATGATTGTGACCGAGGCTGGCGCAATCCCACCGCAGATGGCCTACATCGTCATCAGGGATATCCTCGGGTGGCAGATCGGTGACTTCATCCAGGGCATTCCCGGGACGGGAAGAGAGGAGAAGCAGCAGGAATAAAGGTGCATTCCGGCAGAGAGAGGAATGGTGCCGGGAAAGACCCGGAGAGGGAAGAAATGGAGATCCAGTTTTCGAAACTGCATGGGAACGGGAATGACTTCATCCTGATCGACGAGTATGAGAAAGATGTCATTCCCGATGAGATGAAGGCGGAGTTTGCAGAACTCTACTGCGACAGGAAGTTTGGAATCGGAGGGGATGGCGTCCTCTTCCTCTCCCGGAGCAGGCAGGCAGACCTGAAGATGCGCCTCTTCCAGCCGGACAGGAGCGAAGCCGAGATGTGCGGGAACGGCCTGCGCTGCCTTGCCAAGTACGCCTACGACCAGGGATACATACGCACATCGTGCACGGTGGAGACCCTCGCAGGGATCATCCCGGTGGAATGCCGGTACAGGGATGACACGTTCCATGCCCGCATCAGGATGCCGGATCCGAAGTTCGATAGGCCAGAGATCCCGGCGACGGGGGAAGGCGAGTATCGGGAGGAGATCGGGGGACTCGTCGTCTATGCCGTCAACACGGGGGTCCCGCATGCAGTCGTCTTTGTGGAGAGGCTTGACGAGGTCGATCCTGCCTCGCTGGCACCATCTATCAGGCACCACGCCAGCTTCCCGAAGGGAGCAAACGTCAATTTTGTCCAGCAGGCAGGCAAGGACGCACTCCGGGTCAGGACATTCGAGCGCGGGGTCGAGGGGGAGACCCTCTCCTGCGGGACGGGCGCCACAGCAGCTGCTGCGGTTGCCCGCCACCTTGGCCTCGTCGGCTCCCGGGTGGAGGTGGAGACAGAAGGAGGCCCGCTTTTGATCCTCTTCGAAGACGGGACATGGATGGAGGGACCTGCAACAACTGTTTTTTCCGGGACGATCTCTTTTTAACCTCGTTTTTTTTTTAAAATCGTTCTTTTCCGGCATAAAGAACGATCATGATCGGTTCCCGAAATGGCCGGTTCACGGAAGCCGGGGGTAGACCTTTCCAGGTTGCACATGGGGCATTCCTATTGCATGTCCGTGCCCTGGCATCAATCACGGTTATTTCTGCATATCTTTCCTCTTCACGCTCCCGGGGGGAAGAAGACAGAGAAGAGGTAGTAGAGGGAGATCGAGAGCATCACTCCTCCTGCAAGGAGGTGGATCACCCTCTGGTGCGAGGAGAGCCACAGGAGGATCCTCCGGCTTTTCAGGTCCGAGAGGGAGGCAAATGCGAGAAGGGGGAGGGTCATCCCGGTACCGAATGCAAGGAAAGCCCCCAGGTTTTCCAGAAATCCCGATAGAGTCGTTCCAATCGCGAGGAGTGCGATGACAGCAACGGCATTGCAGGGGAGGATGACAATCCCGAAGAAGAGTCCGAGGAGGAATGCATCGATGGGTGGCTTCCCACTCCTCGGGAGGGAGATGCCCCCCGTGTACCTGCCCATGTCAACGTCCAGGATGAGGAGGATCGAGAAAGCGGCAAGGATAAGGAATGCAGCAGGGGAGACGAGGGAGAGGAACCGGGAGAGAGAGACCTGGACAACCGTGGTGAAGACGACCCCGAAGATGAGCATGGAGGTCATGACCCCGAGCGAGACGATCACGCCCAGTCCTGTGACGGATAAAGATCCGCTCTCCCCTGTACCCTTTCTTTCCTGTCCTGCAAGGAAGGCGAGGAACCCCGGGTAGAGGGGAATGACACACGGCGATCCCAGCGGAGCGTAGACGCCTGCAAGGAACGCGATCCAAAGGGCAGAAAGGAGATCCACCGATCAGCACACCCTCTCAAGCGACGAGGCAAGGAACAAAGAAGACTTGATTCCCGGAGAAAGGATCTCTGCATCCCCGCCGGGGCATATGACCATGACCGGGGCAGAGGCAGGGGTTACCACTCCCGGACCGAACCGGTCCACGAGGGCACGCGTCATTTCAGGCGGGGAGATGGCGTAGTAACCCGGAAAACCGTTCTTCCGGATGTGGTCTTTCAGGATGTCAGGCTCCTCGTTCGGATCGATATCAAGCCCGACAGAGACGACGCTGCCGTTTGTGCCTGTGACAAGTGCCGCAATCTCCCTCTGCTGGAGTGTGCAGACCGGACAGGAGACCGTAAAAGTGTAAAGGATGACGGGTTTTTCCGGGAGGGAGGCAAGGGAGAACCTTTCTTTGGTCTGGACATCAAAGAGCTCCATGGTCATCCATGCCTCATCAGGCTCCCTGCTCACCGGAATCCGGGCAGGAGATGTGCATCCGGCAAGAAGGAGCATGCTGCATGCGACCAGGATGGTCAGAATGAGGTAAGCATTCCGGGACCATGCGCGCTTTTTCATACCATTACCTGGAGAGGGAGTACTAAATAGGGTCCTCGTTCTCTTCATCTGCCGGGGCAAGGGCCCTGATCCCCTCCTGCGCGATCTCGAAGTCAAAGTACTCCCCCGGCGGCTTTGACCTGTGCTTGGCGAGAATGGCACGCCGGATCCCGTCCCGCCTCTCGAGGCGGACGATGACCTTCGAGAGGTGCTCAAGAGCCGTTCCCCCGAGCCCGACGAAGGTGTTCTTCTCGGGATCCATGTAGACCTGGTTCGAGACGAGGACAGGGATCCCGTACCGGCGGGCATACCCGAGAAGGACGAGGACCTGGCCGGTCAGCCTCTGCATGGCATCCCGCCCCCTCTCGAGCTGGCTCCGGTAGAGGCCGGTCAGGGAGTCGACAACGAGCAGGCCCGGACCCTCCGGTCGACCGGCCCTGTCAGAGAGGAGTGCATCGAAGTTCCGGATCATTGCGGTCTGCTGGGAAAAGTCCTCCGGCTCGAACAGGAAGAGGTTCCGGGCAAGTTCGAGGGCATCGGGGCCCGCGATCTGCCGGAACCGTTCCGCGGAGAACCCCTCGCTGTCCAGGAAGAGGACACGCCTTCCGGAACGGAGGCAGGCGACGGAGGCCATGACGCAGATCGTGCTCTTCCCGGAGGCAGGTTCTCCATAGATCTGCGTGATGATGCCCGGGCAGAGACCCCCCCCGAGGAGGCGGTCGAGTGCACCAGAGCCGGTTCCCTGGAATTCGCCGCTCATGCACCCTTCCGGCCGGCCCGTCTCCAGGCCTCCTCCTCGGCCATCCGTGCGATCTCCCGGGCAGGAAGAGAGTAACGCTCCGCCAGTTCACGGGCTCGCGAGAACTCGGCCTTGCACGAGTAGACAGAACCGTCCATAGTGGCACATTTCACAGGGATCTCGTGGGCCTGGCCACCGATGTGGACAGAGACCTGGACTATCTCTCTTCCCGCAACGAAGCGGTGGACGCTCCCGATGCACCGGATACCGAGCGTTCCGGTCTCCCGTGCAAGAATTCCAGAGAGCTTCCCGGAGTCCTCCGGGAGGCAGACGACGCGGACAAGCCAGCCGGGGCGTCCCTTCTTCATGGTGCAGGGGATGATGGAGACATCGCGTGCACCGGCTGCAATGAGGGCTTCAGAGCAGGCGCCCATGACCTCGGCGGTCACGTCGTCGACGTTCGTCTCCAGGATATCGACAGAATCACCACGGGAAGCGGGGAGATCCTCGATGATGACTGCCCGAAAGACGTTGGGGACAGCGGGATGGTCCCTGTCCCCGGCACCGTACCCTGCAGCAACCACGCGGCCGCAGAGGCGGGGCATATCGGTATGGGTGACCATCTCGGCGATGAGGGCGGCTCCCGTCGGCGTGCAGAGCTCCCCCTCTCCCGGCGGGCCGTATATGACGGGTATGCCCGCGTGCTGGAGGATGGCAAGGGTCGCGGGTGCAGGTACCGGATAGGTCCCGTGGTGCACATCCACCGTGCCACCCCCGAGGGGGACCGGTCCCGTTGTGACGGCATCGACACCGAGCGAGCAGAGCGCCGTGCAGGCGCCGATGACCTCGGCGATTGCATCGTCAGCGCCGACCTCGTGGAAGTGGGCAGAACTCCCGTGTATCTCTTCTTCTGCGGCAGCGATGCGCGAAAAAACCCTGCATGCCATCTCGATGGCCATCTCCGGTGCCTCTGCAGTCCTGACGCGGGACATGACCTCGTCGAGCGTCCGGGCTGCCGGGCCTGCCCGGGTATCGACCGAGAGAGCCCTGATCCCCGCCCTCCTGACCATTGTCAGGGAGGGTTCCCCGACGACAGATCTCATTGCTGCAGTGACCCGGGTGGCATCCGCACACAGCTGGATCAGGGCTCCGCATACCATGTCTCCGGCTGCGCCATGCACGGGATCGAGGACCAGGATACGCATACGTACCTATAAATCCCAGCGTATTGCACCTTTAAATTAATGCCTGAACTCCATCTGAAGGTTGATAGCGCGTATCCCGGCGACCAGGGTGGCGGAAAAGCCCGGCTCGATCCCGAGACCATGCTCTTTTTGAAGATATCGCCCGGGGATATCGTCGCCGTGGAAGGCAAGAGGAGGACCGTCGCCAAGGTCTGGAGATCCCTCGTCGAGGACTGGAACCAGAACAAGGTGCGGATCGATAACTTCACCCGGATGAACGCAGGCGTGAGCATCGGAGACACGGTCAAGATATCGAAGATCCAGGACGAGGTCGAGGCAAAACGCGTCGTGCTCGCACCTCCCGAGGATCTTCCCCGCAACGTCTCGATCAACATCACACCCCACGTTCTCAACTCCTTAATCGATTTTCCCGTGGTGAAGAACGACATCGTCCCGCTCTCGAGCGGCCTGCCCTTTCTCCAGACACAGTTCGTCCCCTTCAAGGTCGTGGAGATCGAACCCGAGGAGGCTGTCATCATCACGAAGAACACCCGGGTCGAGTTCTCCGAGAAACCCGCACCGGGCGTCGAGGGTGCAAAGAGGATATCCTACGAGGATATCGGAGGGTTAAAGGACGAGCTCCAGCGGGTGCGGGAGATGATCGAGCTCCCGATGAGACACCCCGAGCTCTTCCAGCGGCTCGGTATCGAACCGCCGAAAGGCGTCCTCCTCTACGGCCCGCCGGGGACGGGGAAGACCCTGATTGCCAAGGCCGTCGCGAGCGAGAGCGGTGCGCACTTCATCTCGATCGCAGGCCCCGAAGTCATATCGAAGTATTACGGGGAGAGCGAGCAGAAACTCCGGGAGATCTTTGACGAAGCCGAACAGAACGCTCCGTCCATCATCTTCATCGACGAGCTCGACTCGATCACGCCACGGCGCGAGGAGGTGACGGGGGAGGTCGAGAGGAGGGTTGTCGCCCAGCTCCTCACGATGATGGACGGGCTCGAGGAACGGGGACAGGTCGTCGTGATCGGTGCAACGAACCGCGTCGATGCGATCGACCCCGCTCTCCGGAGACCCGGAAGGTTCGACAGGGAGATCGAGATAGGCGTTCCCACGGAACCTGACCGGGTCGAGATCCTCAAGATTCACACACGGGGAATGCCGCTCTCCCCAGAGGTGAACCTCGAGGCCCTTGCCCAGCAGACGCACGGGTTTGTCGGGGCAGACCTCGCAGCCCTTGCCCGGGAGGCAGGTATCCGCGCCCTGAGACGGTACCTCCCGGAGATCGACCTCGACGAGGAGGAGATACCCGCCGACGTCCTCGAGGCCATGGTTGTGACCGCGTCTGATTTCAGGAATGCCCTGCGAGACGTCAGCCCGAGTGCGATGCGTGAGGTGATGCTCGAGGTCTCGCACGTCACGTGGGAGGACGTCGGCGGGCTCGAGGAGGCAAAACAGGAGATACGGGAGGCAGTCGAGTTTCCTCTCACCCGGAGGGAACGGTACGACGAGCTCGGTATCCGGCCCCCGCGGGGAGTCCTCCTCTACGGCCCGCCGGGGACGGGGAAGACCCTGATTGCAAAAGCTGTCGCAAACGAGAGCGGCGCGAACTTCATTGCCATCCGGGGACCCCAGCTCCTCTCCAAGTGGGTGGGAGAGAGCGAGCGGGCAGTCAGGGAGATATTCAAGAAGGCAAGGCAGGTGGCCCCGGCTATCATCTTCTTCGACGAGCTTGATGCCCTCGCCCCGACACGGGGCAGCGATGTCGGGACGCACGTCATGGAGAGCGTGCTCAACCAGATCCTGACCGAGATCGACGGGCTCGAGGAGTTGAAGGATGTTGTCGTCCTCGGGGCTACCAACCAGCCCATGCTCGTCGATCCGGCACTCCTCCGTCCCGGGCGGTTCGACAGGCTGGTGTACATCGGGGAACCGAATCTATCAGACCGGAGAAACATCCTTGCCATCCACCTGCGGGGGATGCCGGTCGAGGGCTCGGTCATCGTGGACGTGATCGAGCGGCTGATGCACCTTTGCGAGGAAGACATGGACGCGGTTTTCGAGGCACTGGGAAAGGATCGCGAGGTTACGCCGGAAGAGATCGTCTCGGCTGCCGGGAAGATCGGGACACCCGGCAAAGTCCCCCTCTCGCGGGCCGAGTGCCGCCGCCGTTTCATGGAGCAGGTGTCTGCACGGCGGCTCCGGATTGCGGACCCGGCCGTCGAGGCACTCGTCTCCGAGATAGCCTCCCGGACCGAGGGGTACGTGGGATCGGATCTCGAGGCACTCTGCCGGGAGGCAGGCGTCTTTGCCATGCGTGAGGGAGCATCGAGCGTCGGGAGACGCCACTTCGAGGCGAGTCTCTCGAAGGTCCATCCGACCATGAACCCGCACCTGAAGGAATACTACGAGAGGATCCGCCAGACATTCAAGGGCGGTCTCCCGCGGGAAGCGCAGCTCCCCGAGTACCAGTGACGGACAGGAGAGAATACACTCATGCGAAGCGGAGGAACCTGCGCGTAATCAGGGGGCAGCTGTCCATGTTCAACATCGCAAATCTCCTCGGGACGCGTGCACGCGACCCTGACAGGGAGGCGGTCGTCTGGCCTGCCGGGGGAGAGAGATACACATACAGGGACCTTTTCCGGCGGGTGCAGGCACTCTCCTCGGCTCTCGTCCGCCACGGGATCGGGAAGGGGGACAGGGTCTGCATCTACATGGACTCCTGCCCGGCGTTCCTGATCAGCTACTTTGCCGTCTGGCGGGCGGGGGGTGTTGCGGTTCCTGCAAACTCCGCGCTCCGCGATCAGGAACTGGCCTACATCCTTGCCGACTCAGGGGCCCGTGCCCTCATCTGTGGCGGCCGGGAACGTGAGGTTGCAGAACGCCTCCGGGATACCCCCGCCTTTCCGGGCCTGTTTATCTGCACCGGCCCCCCGGGAAGAAACACTCTCTCCTTCGATCGCCTGACAGGGGAAAACAATCCCCCGTCGGAGGTGGTCCCCTGCGGTTTTGACGATGTCTGCCAGATCCAGTATACATCCGGGACGACGGGAAAGCCGAAAGGCGCGGTCCTTACGCACGGGAACTGGCTTGCGGCACTCGAGGCGGAGAGCGAACTCCTCTCGCTCGTCCCCGGGGACACGTACCTTGGAATCTACCCGATGGGACACATTGGGGTATCGTGGGGAATTGCTGTACTCCGGGCGGGGGGAAGATGGATCATCATGGAGCGGTTCTCGGAGCCCGAGTATATCCGGCTCGCACGGGAGTTTGGGGTCACCGTGCTCGCTGCGATGCCACCCGTGATTCACGGTCTCGTGCATGCTCCGCCGGGAACGGAGGAGGCGCTCTCCACCGTCAGGGTGATCATCAGCGGCGGGGGGCAGCTCCTGCCTGCCGTATGGGAAGCGTTCGACAGACGCTACGGGATTCCCATCGCCAATTCCTATGGCCTCTCTGAGACGATTGTCGTGGGATCCGGTACCGCCACGATCCCGGGGAGGCCGGAGCTGACCAGGGGATACAGGAGCGTCGGGATCCCCATCGGGTACACCGAGGTGAGGGTGGTCGATACCGGTGACCCGGCGGTGGTCCTTCCAGCCGGCGAGCCGGGCGAGATTGCAGTGCGTGGTCCTGCCGTGGCCCGGGGATACTGGAACAGGGAAGAGGAGAGCAGGGAGATCTTCCTCTCTTCCGGGTGGTTCCTCACCGGTGACATCGGCTACCTGGACAGGGAGGGGGCACTCTTCATCACGGACAGGAAGAAGGACATGATCAACATGTCGGGATGGAAGATCTACCCGACCGAGGTGGAGAACGTCATCCTCCAGCATCCTGCCGTTGCAGATATCGCGATCTTCGGGATTCCGGACGAGAGACGGGGCGAGATCCCCGCGGCAGCACTCGTCGTCCGCGATGGATGGGAGGTATCCGATGACGAGATCCGTGCCTTCTGCAGGGAACGCCTGGCAGGATACAAGGTCCCGAGAAAGATCGTCCGTGTCGAATCGCTCCCCCGTGTCCATGGATGGAAGCTCCTCCGGCGCACGCTCAGGGAGCAGTTTTCCGGCTGACACACCGGGTTTTGTGCAAGAATATAAGACAGGGAACAGAAATATTTATTTTCGGGGATATTTCGATTGGCCAGGGACAGCAGGCGATCGACAGGAATTTCAGGCCTTGATCTCGCGATGGAGGGGGGTTTTCCGACGGGAAGTACCATTATTGTGCAGGGTTCTCCCCTGACGGGAATCGACCTCATGGCCCGCCAGTTCTGGAGTGCAGACGGCGCGTCGGGCACCTACCTGATGATCGACAGCGAGGTGGAACCGGGGATGACGGATGCCCGGGAGAGTCCCCTCGATACCCTGCCCGGACTGATGAAAGGGGATCGGATCGTCCTTGACTCTCTCTCGACGGTGATCACGCGGGACGGGATCGATGCTGCAATCAGGTTTCTCTCCTCTGTCAAGAAGGAGATTGGGGAACGGAAGGCAAACGCCATGTTCATCCTTTACAGTGACCTCCACACGACTGTCGATGAGATCAGGATCATGCGAATCGCCGATGTCGTCATCGAGCTCAAGGAGGTCATCTTCATGAACGAGATCGAGAGGCAGCTGGCAGTCCACAAGGTCCGGAACGCCCAGGTTCCCAAGCGCCTCATACCTTTCAATATCACGGAGAAGGGGATCGAGCTCTCCACCACGTCACGTGTCGTTTAGCTGGCTGGAAAGACTATCCGATCACTTCTTCGCGCACCTGACGGACAGCCCGGACCATGCGGGAGAGCTTGCCCATCGCAGAGGCAGGCGGGAGCATCCGGAGACCGCAGTCGGGGTCGAAGAGAAGTCGTTCCACCCCGAACCTGTCAACAGCATCCCGGATCCTGCGGAGTATATCTGCCACCTCCTCCACCCGCGGGTCGCTTGAGTCCACGCACCCCACCGCGACCCTCTTTCCCCGGAGATCCCTCTCGGAGACGAGATCGAGGTTCTGCGGGCTCTTTGCGCACTCGATGTCGATTATGTCGACGGGAAACGCCAGCAGCCGGTCGATGACAGAGGCAAGATCGCCGCAGACATGGAGGGATACCGGGACATGCACGCTCTCCGCGAGGTCTTTTAAAGCACGTTCTGCGGCTGCAATGTCGGCCGTTCCTGTCGAGAGGATGGGTTCATCGACCTGGAGCATGCAGACACCGGTATTTTCGAGGGCTTTTGCCTCGGCCGCAAGCGCCCGTGCCAGGTCCGCTCCGAGGTCCGATCTGTCCCGGTACACGGGTGTTGCGATACGGAGGCCGAAGGAGAGGGTCGTCGGGCCCGTGAGGATGCCCTTGACGAACCTGTGGCGGGACAGGGCATAGCGCGTGTCACCGACCGTGATGGGGCGCGGTGCAGGCTGGACACTGTTCACCACGTCCTGCCCGCGGATCCCGGGTAAATGGGAGGAGAATGCCTGTATCATGTCCCCCCTCACCTGCCCGTCGGAGATGATATCGATACCCGCCTGCATCTGGGATTCAACGGCCACCCTGACGGCGTGACGGTAGGGAAAGAGGAGTTCGCGGAGACCTCTTCCCATCTCGACAGGGAAGCTCCCGACGACCGTCGTCGGGAGGGGAGGGAGCAGGGAGAAGAGGTCCTCCATGATCAGGGGACGAGCCTGTGCCGGTCGCGGGGGAAGAGGACTGCCTCCCGGATGTTTTGAAGGTCAAGCATCGTCATGACGAGCCGCTCCATTCCAAGACCCCATCCTGCATGGGGAGGCATGCCGTACCTAAACGGTGTCAGGTAGAAGGAGAAGCTCTCGGGGTTGAGGCCTTTCTCCCGGATCTGCCGGACCAGAAGGTCGTACTGGTGAACCCGCTGTGCACCCGAGGAGAGTTCCATCCTTGGATGCATCAGGTCGAAGGCTTTGCAGAGGGTGGGATCGTCCTCGTACGGCATCGCATAGTAGGGCTTGATTGCAGTGGGCCAGTCCACGATGAAGTAGTGGTCCCCCATCTCCTCGCCGATCGCTTTCTCGGCGGCTGTCCCGATGTCATCCCCGAACCGGATAGGTTCGTCTGTTCTCCGGTTCGCAATTGCGATCGCCTCCTCGTAGGGGAGCCTCTGGAAGGGAGTTTTCGGCACAGAAAACTCCTCGATCTCCATCGTCTCGAGGAACGGTGCACAGTCACGCTCGACCTTCGCATACACCGAGACGACGAGATCCTCGAGGAGTTTCATCACTGCGCAATGATCGGCATAGGCAATCTCCACGTCGATAGAGGTGGCCTCGTTGAGGTGCTTCGTGGTGTTATGCTCCTCGGCCCGGAAGATCGGCCCGATCTCAAAGACCCTCTCGAATCCAGCCCCGATCATCATCTGCTTGTAGAGCTGGGGGCTCTGGTTGAGAAATGCCTCCTTCTCGAAGTATGCAATCGGGAAGAGCTCTGTTCCCCCCTCGGTGGCTGCGGCCACGATCTTTGGGGTCGTGATGTTCACGAATCCGGCAGAATACAAAAACTCGTGCACCGCCTGGACAATCGCGCTCCGGATATGGAACACGGCTGATACCCGCGGCCTGCGCGCATCGAGGAACCGCGAGTCAAGCCGCGTATCGAGTTCTGCAGGGACTTTCTCGGCAACGTCAAGGGGAAGCGGGCTCTCGCTCCTGCTGATGATCTCGAATGACTCGGGGACGATCTCCCTCCCGCCCGGGGCCTTGTCGATTGCCCTGACAGACCCGGCAACCCGGACAACAGACTCGCGCGAGACGTCCCTGACCGCATCGAGGATCTCCGGGGCGACCTTCTTTTTCGGTACAGTAACCTGGATGATTCCGGTGCGGTCCCTGACAAGCAGGAAGACGAGGCCCCCGAGGTCACGCACCTCGTGGATATAACCGTAAATTTCAGCCTTTTCGCATCCGGGAGTGACCTCTCTTACAGGTATCCGCATGTGAAATCCATTATCTATGGTAATTTCGGGATAATGTGTTTTTCCCCAGATATCTGCCTTTTTTGCCTTCTGCCTGTCAGATTTGTCAGTCAGGCCCGAAGAGGTCTTCCCTCACGAACTTCTCGAGTGCAGCCTGCGAAGCCATGACATTCCTCAAACCTTCCGGGGTGTCCCAGAGGAACCAGTCCTGCATCCCCATCATCACCCACCACCGGGCGGGTATCTCGGTCGAGATGACGAAGAGCTCGTGGAAGTAGTCCTCTGACAGATCGCGGCCGAAGTCCATGGAGATGGTGCGCTTGAGCATGTTTGCAAGAGCATCCCCGACGACCTTCGTGTGGTACCAGGGAGACCGGCTCCAGCGGTGCGTCATCATCTCCTTGATGTCGAGGTTCCGGAACCTCTGGAGCTCGGGGATGTTGATGACAGGGTTGAGCTTGTACTCGGAGAGGACATGGGCAAGGACCATGTCCCGCGCGTAGTAGATGCTGTTGTGCATCACGTAGTACCTCTGGGGCAGGAAGTCCTTGACAGGGACGAGGTCATGCATGTCCCTCATGCTCTCCTTGAGGAGGAAGTAGACCTGTGCGTTCCGGAGAAGAGAGTACCGCTGGGAGATGACAAGGTCAGCAAGGAGCCTTTGTGGCATCTCCGAGAAGACCTCGTGGAGCAGCAGGAAGAGCAGGAAGACGAGCTGTTTCTTCTGGGAAACAGGGAGGTTCCTTGTACTTTCGTCCTTGAGGATATCGAGGTATACCTGGCGGGATCCGGCGAGTGCGCTCTCCCTTGAAAAGGAGAGGACCCGCAGGTCCCCGCGCTTTGCGGCACACCCCCGGATCAGGAGCTCGATGCAGTTGCGGCAGATGGTATAGTCCTTCAGGGTGCCGAGGAGGGCACTTGAGAACGCGATGACGTTCTTTCCGGTCCCGTAGGTGAACTCGTCGATAAGAAGCCCCTGTGGCGGGACATCTGTTCTCCGGGAAAGCTGGATCTCTATGCCAAGCGTTCTCTCCGTCCATTCCAGGAGTTCGCGCAGGACCGGGGAGAGGTTGTACGATTGTATCATGGGATTCGGTTACCCTGGCAGCCAGGTAAGACGAGGTCTTTAATCGAGAAGAAGGTTCGTTGCCGCAACCTAATAAACGATACCGGATTGGGCGCCGTCCACGGGTATCCACGGGGAGAAGGGTCAGTCACGCGATACGCGAGTGAGCTGCACGGACGAGAGGTTCGACGGTGGGAAGGTAAACGTTCAGGACGTTCCAGACGATTGCCCAGTCCGGCGAGAAGTAGGGGTGCAGGAGGTGTGACCGCAATCCTTCAAGTTCCATCCACGGGACTTTCGGGGTGTCCTTCCGGGTCTGCTCCGAGACCCGTGCTGCGGACTCTCCTATGATCTCGAGGCTCCGCATTACGGCCCTGCGGAGTGTCTCATCCTTCTGGAAGTCACGGGATGAGATCCCCCGTGTCCTGTGGGAGAGGAATGCGATCTCGTCGAGGATCTGGCTGAGATACACCCGGTCCCGGCTCATTGCAGCATGCGTCGCCCCGAGTTCGGGGCGGAGGTACGACGCGAGGACTCTCGAGAGGACGAGATCGACCCTCCGGCCGACGAGTTCCTCGAGGAACCGGGCAAGTCCGATGAAGTTTGCATAGGTATCCATCCCTGTTTCGAACTCGACCTCGATGTCCACGTCGGAGTCATGCCTATCCTCGCCCCTCGCAAGCGACCCGAAGATGCCTACCTTCTTCACACCAAAGAGCCTTCTCATGACCGGGAATTTTGCATTCAGGGCAAGGACGATCTCTTCCCTCGGCGACTGCCCGTCCGCCTGTTGCATGGTCCAACCTGCCTCTCTTTTGATCTTTTTCCGGCTTATGGGTATCGCCGGTCCCGAAAGGGAAAGGTGGAAAAGGTTCATTGCCGCCCCGGTCTCCTGCCTTATCATGAAATGGTATGCCACGTGGTCAGCTCTTCTCTTCCTCCCCGGTATCCTGCTTGCTGCAGGTGGCTGCATGGCTCCCGGGGAGCCAGCGGCGGACGGTGGGAACCAGGGTGCGACCGTGGATATCCCCCCAGCACCGGCAGTCCCCCGGGAACTGCCACCAGGTACCTCGCCATCCGTCAGTATGGGAGATGGAGGCAGGGTTGTCCAGCCTCTCCTCCCCGGCAGGTCCTACCGTGCGGGTGACTTCCTGGTCATCTCGGGAACGACGATACTTTCGGCGGGGAATCACGTCAGCGTGGAAGTCGCACCTCTTGCGTTCGGCCCGGCAAGGAAGGGAGAGAGTCTGCCCGTATCAGGAGTATCGGGAGTTGTTCCGGTTATCAGGAAGCCCGGCGAGGTTTCCGGCACGTGGTCTTTTGCGTTCGATACCGGGGGGTGGGAAGAGGGCGAGTACATTGTCAGTATCCGGGGCATCGAAGTTTCCGCCCTCGCTTATGATTTTAAATTCTCCCTGACCGGAGAATGAGAAAAAACCTTAAAGGGTATCGCCCTTCTTTTTGCCAGCCCCGGAGGGCGGTGAGGACGCCTCGCCACCCTTTTCCGGTTTCCGTGGTGAGGTGCTCTCCTCCTGCCGACCCTTCCGTATCTTTTCGAGTGCCTCGAATGCCTCCCTCCGGACGACCGGAACGGGATCTCCCAGAACCCGTGTCAGGGCCTCGATCGCACCGGGATCCCCCATCTCGCCGAGGAGAAGGGCAGTCCTCCTCCGGACGTCCGGAGACTGGTCATCGAGGAGGTCGATGAGCGGGCGGACTGCCGGACCACCAATGAGCCAGAGTGCTTCCATCGCGCAGTTCCGCGCGACCATGTCCCCCTCGCGGAATGCAGAGACAAGGGAGGATATGGCCGGGTACCCGAGCATGGAGAGGGCTTTGACACTTTCCTGGCGGACTTTCCGGACCGGATCCCCGAGGAGGCGGATGAGGCCTGGGACCGCCCGGGAATCACCGATACGCCCGAGGACGCCTGCGGCACCCTGACGGATGAGGGGGTCCTCGTGCCCGAGTGCCGCGACAAGTGGGTCCACGGCAGGCGACCCGATGGCTGCGAGGGCAAGCCCGGCCCTCTGGCGGATTTCCGTCCGGGTATTTGCGAGGGCAGCAATCAGCGGTTCTATGGAGCGTGCCTCGAGAGAACAGAGGGCATCTGCGGCAGCGATGCGGACGAAGCCGGACTCGTCCCCGAGGAGATCGATGAGGGGTCCGACGGCGTCGGGGTGTCCGATCAGCTTGAGCGCGATCGCGGCCTCCCTGCGCACTCCCGGGTCTTTATCCTTCAGTGCCTCCACGAGGGGCCCGACGGCACTCTGCACGCCCATCTCGCCGAGGATCTGGGCGGCACCCTGCCGGATGGCAGGCTGGTCCCTCGAGAGGGCACGGATGAGGGACTCGACAGCAGTCTCCCCGATCAGGATGAATGCCCGGACGACCTCCCTCCGGACGGACTCGTCGTCGCATCCCAGCATCTCGATGAGCGGGGGGACTGCCGGCGCCCCGATTTTTGCCAGAGTCTGCGCTGCCCCGCGCCGGATGATCCAGTGCTCGTCGTTGAGGGCGGTGATCAGCGGGTCGATGAAAGCGTCCCCAAGCTCCCCTGCTGCCCGGATTGCATTCCACCGCGCCTCCACATCACCGTAGGCAAGTGCATTGCGCACAGTCTCCACGCGTTCCTTCTCTGCCTCGGTCAGGGTTTTATCCTGATCCCCTCCCAGCGCTCCCCGGAGAGATCGAAAGATGCCCATTTTGTGCCGCTCCTTCCACGAATGTCTGTCCGCCAGGTAAAAACCCTATCTGTCCCCGGAGGCAGGGGAGGGGCCCGGGCGGGGCAGCTCGCCGAGGAGGGAGAGGACAAGTGACGAGAGATCCCGGGCAATTTCAGGGGTCTTCATCAGCGTATCGGCCCGGACTGCCCCGGGGACGGGAACGGGGTCCCGGATGTCCTGGACGAAGAGATCGATGACATCCCTGTACAGGGCATATGTGCCGGCCGAGTCCGGGGAATGGCCGCGGGCCTTCATAAGGGATGCGGCCGGGCCGCTCACGGGAGTATCCCCGATGAAAGGGCTGATCGCAACGACGGGGACACCCGCGAGGGCCTCCCGGACACCGCCGCACTCGAGGATGGGCAGGATGCTCGTGATCGGGTTGCTCGGTCCGATGATCACGCCATCGGCCGAGCGGATCGAGGAGAGGACTTCCGGCGTCGCCCGGGCCGGACCGTCCCAGCGCCTGATCACTCCCTCCACCGGGAGATTTCCGCGGTGGCGGACCCAGTATTCCTGGAAATGGATGGTGCGATCTCCGGTGCGAATGAGTGTTGCAACAGGGCTGTCGGTCATCGGGAGGATGCGGGCGGAGATGCCCATCCGGGAACAGAGGGCTCCTGTTGCCTCCGAGAGGGTCAGGCCATCCCGGAGCATCTGCCCCCGCCGGAGCTGGAGGGCCCTGTCACGGTCCCCGATAGCGATATACTCGTCGCACCCGAGCCGGAGGAGCTCTTCGTGGGTGACGAACGTATCGCCCCGGATGCCCCACCATGTCCGGGTGTCGAGAACCCCGGAGAAGAGGTAGATGAGAGTGTCGATGTCCGGAGAGAGGAAACCGCCGGAGATCCACAGGTCTTCTGCCGTGTTGACGATGACCGTGATCTCGCTGTCCTGCAGGATCATCCGCAGGCCTTCAATGAGCTTGGGTGTGCCTGTGCCGCCGGAGAGAAGGACGATCATGATGCTGTATTCTTTATCGTTCCCAGAGATGACTGTTCTTCCGGATGGGGCCAAAGATCATCAAGGACCCGGTCCACGGGTACGTGGAGGTCGAGGAAGCTTTCCTCCCCCTGCTCGACTCCCCGCCGCTGCAGCGGCTCCGCTACATCCGGCAGCTCGGCTTCTCGTACCTTGTCTACCCTGGTGCCCAGCACACGCGGTTTGAGCACTCCCTCGGTACCATGCACCTTGCCGGTGTCATGGCCCGGCAGCTGGGACTCCCGGCCCGCGAGAGAGCGCTCGTGATGGCAGCTGCGCTCCTCCACGACATCGGGCACGGTCCTTTCTCCCACGCGATAGAGCCCCTTGCAGGGGAGTACCTGGGGTGGCACCACCAGGACGTCGCCCCCCTCCTGCAGGAGGGGCCGGTAGAGGGTGCCCTCGATGCGATGGGAATAGGAACCGGAGAGGTTGCCTCCCTTATCCAGGGCACGCACCCCCTCTCCGGCATCATCCACGGCGAGCTCGATGTCGACCGGATGGACTACCTCCTCCGGGATGCCCACTACACAGGTGCACCCTACGGGATCGTCGATGCCCACCGCCTGATCCGGAACACGTTCCTGGTGGATGGCAAGCTCGTGCTCGCCGGGTCCGGCATCAATGCGGCAGAGAGCCTCCTCATCGCACGGACGCTGATGCGGCCGTCCGTGTATTTCCACCATGTCAGCAGGATCGGGGAGCTGATGTTCCAGGAGGCGGTCATGGCTCACGCGGGTGATGAACCAAAAGTGATACTCGGGCAACTCCTCCGGGCCGACGATTCCGCCTGCATGCAGGCACTCCTTGCGTCCCACGACCCTGTTGCGCGAGACCTCGCCCGGAGGATCTACGAGAGGAGACTCTGCAAGAGGGCCCTTTATGTCGGCTGGGACCGGGTGAACATTGCAAGAATGGCAAAATGCTCTTCCTTCGAGAGGCGGAAGGAGATCGGGAGGAGAATTGCGGAGGAGGCAGGAATCCCTCCCCCGCTTGTCATGGTCGACATCCCGCCGTTCCCGGGCGACATGTCCCTCTCTGTCCAGGTGCGGCACCGCCACGCGGCAGTCCCTCTCTCGGAGGTCTCTCCCCTGCTCCATACGCTGAACGAGACGCGAAGGAGCCAGTGGCGTCTCGGCGTCTACACTCCGGCCGAGTTCCGGGATGAGGTCGGCGAGATCGCATCCGATATTCTCCACATCAGGCCGCTGACGACCCAGGAACCCCTCTTTTCCTGACCCGTCCCGCGGAAGGAAAAAAAGAATGATTATGAGAGAGCAGCCCCAAGAGAGTCCTCGGGAAGCACTGTGATTGAATACTGGATGGTGGTGATCCTCGGCGTGGTGGCTGTCGCTGCCACCATCTCTTCCGCGTACCTCTACACCGCGAGCCGGGAACTCCGGTTCGTGCAGAACCGGCAGAAGCTGAAGGTTTACGATGAACTCCTCTGCGCCGTCACGCAGGTCACGGTCTCTGCCGGCGATCCCTACGCCCTTGGCCGGGCAAAGAGAAGGCTTGCGCTTGTGCTCAACCGCGTCAATCTCGTCGCCGGTCCCGAGGTACTGCGGCACGTCAACGAGCTCCTCGATTTCTTCAACGAGACCGGGGAAGGGGACTATGACGTCCTGAAGGAGAAGAACATCCTCAACGCGATCGTGCAGGCAGCCCGGAGAGAACTCGACCCGGCAAGCGCCCGTGCCCTCGAAGAGGCGCAGTTCCGGTACCGCTTCTACAACCCGCCGCGCACCTGATACTGCGGTTTTTCCTCGCAGGGCCCGGATCCCGGGTTCTGGATCTCTTCTGCCGCGAGGCTTGCAGGTTTATCTGGCGGGCGGGCACACCTTACCGCATGGAAGGGAGGCGCAGGATCCATGCGTGAGTTCATCGAGGCGATGAGGGAGAAGGGCGATGTGATCGATGTCGAGGAACGCCCGGAGGGGGAGTTTGGCGCCCCGCAGATGGCGAGCCGGACAGATTCTCTCCTCCTATTCCACGACCTTCCCGGGGGCCGCGCCGCCATGAACCTCACGGCAACGAGGAGGGCTCTTGGACTTGCGCTCGGAGTGGAGGAGAGAGAGATTGCCCGGAGACTTTCAGGAGCCTCCTACGGGGGGGAGATCGTCGAGGAGGGGCAGCTTTCCCTTGGTGCAGTCGATCTTGCGCGCCTCCCGGTCATGAAGTTCTTCCCGGGCGATGCGGGCCGGTACATCACGGCAGGGATTGTCTTTTCGTCCTACGGCGGTGTCGAGAACGCCTCGATCCACAGGATGCTCGTGCTCGGGTCTGACCGTGTCGCTGCCCGTCTGGTCGAGGGGAGGCACACCTACACCATGCACAGGGATGCCCTTGCGAGAGGAGAGGTCCTGCCGGTAGCCGTTGCCATCGGTGTCCACCCCGCGGTGACGTTCGCAAGCTGCACCCGCGTCCCCAGGGGAAAGGAGCTCTCCTTTGCTGCCGAGCTCCTCGGCGGGGAGGTGCGGGTCCACCGGTGCCCAAACGGCGTCCGCGTCCCCGAGGCAGAGATCGTGCTCGAGGGATATATCGGGGCAGAGACAGCCGAAGAGGGCCCCTTCGTGGACATCACGGGCACCTACGACAGTGTCAGGATGCAGCCTGTTATCCGGTTTACGGGCATGTATGCGAAGCCCGATGCCATCTACCACAGCATCCTCCCGGGCGGAAAGGAGCACCGCATCCTGATGGGAGTGCCCTACGAACCGATCATCTTCCGTGCAGTCTCCGCTGTGACGACCGTGAAGAATGTCGTTCTGACCACTGGGGGCTGCGGCTACTTCCATGCGGTCATCCAGATCAGGAAGAGCACGCAGGGCGACGCAAAGAACGCGATCATGGCAGCGTTTGCGGCACACACCTCGCTCAAGCACGTCGTCGTCGTGGACGAGGACATCGACGCGGCAGACCCTGTCGATGTCGAGTACGCCATCGCGACCCGGGTGAGGGGTGACCGGGACATCCTCGTGATCCCGGGCGCCCGCGGCTCATCGCTTGATCCCTGCCGGATGGCCGATGGGACGAACGTGAAGGTGGGCGTTGATGCAACGATGGTTCTCGGCCACGAGAACGAGTTCGAGAGGGCGAGCTGGTAAGTCCGGTGGGCAGGAATGAGACTGACACGCGAGGAGGAGGCGATCCTTGCCGGTGAACAGGGGGAGACCCGGGCCCGGATGCTCGAGATACTCGTCGCCCTCGGGAAGGTCTACGGGGCAAAGCGTCTCATCCCCATCATGAGTGCCCAGGTGAGCGGGGCATCCTACAAGACGATCGGCAGATGGGGCCTCGAATGGCTGCAGAGCCTGGACGCAAGGGTTGCTGTCCCCACCGTCCTCAACCCGGTGGGCATGGACCGGGAGCGCTGGCAGGAGATGGGGATCGACCCGGGGTTTGCGCGGGCGCAGGGCGAGATCCTCTCCGCCTACAGGAAACTTGGCCTGACCCTCGCGTGCACGTGCACACCCTATTATCTCTTCATCACCCGGTACGGCGATCACCTCGCGTGGTCGGAGTCGTCTGCTGTCGCTTATGCAAACTCCGTGATCGGGGCGCGGACGAACCGGGAGGGGGGGCCGGGAGCCCTTGCCGCTGCAATCACCGGGAGAACACCTGAGTACGGCCTGCACCTCGTCTCCAACCGGCGACCCCAGCTCGTCGTGCGGGTGGATGACGGGAGGTTCTCCGAAGATACTGCACTGTTTGGCGCGCTCGGGTACCTCGCCGGAAAACTCGTCGGGGGAAAGATACCCCTTTTCGAGGGTATCAGGCCGGGCAGGGACCAGCTGAAGGCACTCGGGGCGGCAATGGCGGCATCCGGGGCCGTCGCCCTCTTCCACGTGGCCGGGATCACCCCGGAGGCCCGCATCTTCTCCTACGATACGACGGATCTCGAGGTGATCACGATCGAGAGAAGCGAGATCGAATCCGTGTTCCGGAAGACCCCGGTAGAGGCAGTCGCCCTCGGGTGTCCCCACTGCTCACCGGAGGAACTGGCGGAGATTGCACGTCTCCTCTCGGGGAAGGTGACGAAAATCCCCCTCTTTGTCTTTGCATCGCGTGGAGTCATCGAGAAACACCGGGGGGAGGTTGCCGCGATCGAGGCGACCGGTGCCCGGGTCTTTGCCGATACGTGCATGGTCGTCTCGCCCGCGATGGACCGGTTCCGGGCGATCATGGTGAACTCCGGGAAAGCGTTCTCCTACGTCCCGGACATGTGCGGTGCGGCAGTCCGCCTCGGGACAACAGAAGAATGCATCAGGGTAGCGACCGGAGAAGGGGAGGAGACGTCCCGGGTCTCCGGGGACTCCCGGCTGCCATGACCCGGGGCCCGGCTTTCCGCCCGTCCCGGAGGATTTATGAGAGGGTCGGTGCGATTCTCACGGGATGAGATTCCCCGATATCTGCCGTGAATATTTTGGGTCATTCAAGCCTGCAATTCTCGTGGTACTCGTTGCACTCTCGGTCGCACTCGAGATCAGTGTCCATGGTCTCCTGGGCATCGAGACGGTCTACACCCACTTCTTCTACATCCCCATCGTGATCGGTGCAGCCTGGTACGGCGTCCGGGGGATTTCCGTTGCCCTCTTCCTCTCGGCACTGTACATAGCAGATACGCTCATCCTCACCTCGACGATCGGTCCCGATCCCGCGATGCGTGCCGGAATGTTCGTCTCCGTCTCGCTCGTTATCGGGCTTCTCTCGGATTCCATGCGGAAAAGGCATGGAGAAGTAACGGGCATGGGTGGGGAGGAGACACCGGCGAGGGGTCGTGCCCGGAAAGGACCGGAATTTATCAGGCGCCTTGCACCCCCGAACGTGAAGAGGATGCACGAGGAGGGGGATGTTCCCGGCCTTCTCCGGGCCCTTGGCCACAGCGATCCTGCCGTCCAGTACGCAGCGGCCGAGGCGCTCGGGGAACTCCGGGAACCATCGGCAGTCTCAAAGCTCATGGAAGTCCTCGCCGGAGACCACTACCCCGGCGTACGCTGGAAGGCTGCAGAAGCCCTCGCCCGGATCGGGGAGCCGGCCGTCATCCCCCTCACAGGAGCACTCCACCACCCTGATGAGGATGTGCGCTGGAAGGCTGCAATCGCTCTCGGAGAGATCGGCGATGACAGGGCAATTCCTCCCCTCATCGAGCTCCTCGGGGACTCGGATCGTTTCGTCCAGAGCAGGGCGGCGTATGCGCTGGGAGAGTTCGGGGCACGGGCGACCCCGCTGCTCTGTCTTGCCCTTGCATCCGGAAACCCTTCAGTCCGCAGGGGTGCGGTGCTTGCCCTCCAGAAGATCCGGGATCCCGCAGCCCTCGATGACCTCCTCCGGGCTGCCGGAGACCCGGACGGGTCTGTACGGGCAGCAGCCCTCGAGGCCCTCATGCAGCACGGCGAGGAGGGGTACAGGCAGATTCTCTCCTACCTTGCGGCCCTCCCCATGAGAGAGAAAACGAAAGTATTCGATGCGATCCGGGAGGTATCGAGCCGCAGGCTCCTTCTCGGCTTCCTCCCCCTCCTCTCTGAGGCCGACCGGAGCTCGCGCGAGTTCATCAGGTCCGTCATCGACGCCGGCGCACGGCAGGGGGAAGGAGAGACAGGGGACGGCCCTGAGGGGCTCTGAGGGACGGGTGGTTCCGGACAAGTATATGATTCCGGAACGCGATCTCTTCCTGTGTTCGGGAGGCACTCGATACCGTTCCGTCTCGAGGAGAGCGGAATATCGGTGGAAGCAAGAAGAGAAGGGCAGTTCGTACTCTACGAGAGGATTGCTCCAACCGGCAGGATCGAAAGGAGACTCGGGTTTCCTGAAGGGACGATCGTCATCAACCCTGTCGAGCCGGTCCACCTGCCCCAGGAGATCACAGGGACAATCGAGTTCCATTTCCCCTCCCTCGCGCTCATGCCCCTCTCCGAGGTCACGGTCTATCTCACGTTCCCTGTCGAGATAGGGGTCTTCTCAGAGACGGATGAGACTTACAACCTGATCGATGTCTTCTCCCTCGCAAGCCCCAAGTACTCGCTCTACGGGACCCCGGAGCGGGGAGTCATCACGAGGCACGTGGAGTCCGCGATATCGACCACACCCCCTGCACCAGACCCCCTCGAGGAGGGGGTCCTCACCCTGACGATCCGGAACACCGGGCGGGACTGGGTGTGGGTCTCCCGTGCGGTCTTTGAGAGCCCGTCCCTCCGTATCTTCTATGGGCCGCACGCTGCCATGTCCGCCGAGATGATGGTCTACTCGCGCCTCCTTGCAGAGACATGGATAAAAAGGGACCCCCCGGCAGAGGGCATGCAGGAGGCAATCAGGGTGTACCCGACGAGAAAAAGCCTCATTCCTGAAAAGGCCAGTTACCTGATGGAATACGGCGTGGGGGAGTGAAATATTTCATGGTTTTTGAATCTCTCTCCGTTCCGGTGCTCGGGGCGGTAACTGCACTCGATCTGCTGGTCTTCGGCATTGCCGTCCTCGTCTCCTTCGTGATAGCCCGGATCGTGGGGACCTACATCAAGAAGGTCTTTGGCGATCGTGTCGATCCTGCGGAACTCGACAAGCTGGTCAGGGTGATACAGGCTGCAATCGTGATCATCGGGATCTATGCGGCCCTGCCGAGCTTCGATATCACTATTGCCGACATGCTGGTTGTCGGGGGAACGATCGGCCTTGTCGCCGCATTTGCCAGCCAGAGGATCGTCTCGAACTTCGGGTCGGGCCTCTTCATCATTGCCGAGCGCCCGATGAAGCCCGGCGACAATGTCACCATCGGATCGGTCAGCGGCACGGTCCACCAGATCCGGGTCCTCTCGACGATCATCAAGACGCACGAGGGAGTGTACGTCCGCGTCCCGAACGAGAAGGTGTTTACGTCAGAGATAACGAACTTCGTTGCCAACGTCGCGCGGAGGTTCGAGTACACGATTGGCATCAGTTACCGGTCGGATGCGGACGTCGCTGTCCGCGTCATCCGCGACCTGCTCGAGGTCCACCCCTTCGTTCTCGCTCACCCGGCCCCGAGCGTCTTCGTCGATTCCCTCGGGGACTCGAGCGTGAACATCAGGGTGTTTGTCTGGGCACCGTCCCGGGTCTGGTGGTCGGTGCGGACAGAGATGCTCTGGACGATCAAGAAGGCTCTCGAGGAGGCGGGAATCGAGATCCCCTTCCCTCAGAGGGTCGTGACGATCGCCCCGGGAGCACGGATAGAGGTATCGCAGGCAGACGCAGGAGAGGAGGACCGGTGACCGGGGAAAAACCGGAGGAGCTCGTGGATGTACTCCTTCGGGGAGACCGCAAGGCACGGAGAACTGCCGTGAGACGTCTTGCCGCAGTGGGAGACGCTGCCATCCCTGTCCTGATCAAGTTCATGGCAGAGACCCAGGACGACGATGCCCGCTGGTATGCAGCAGTTGCCCTCGTCCGGATCGGCCCTGCGAGTATCGGGCCGCTCATCAGGGCCATCGAAGAGGAGACCGATGTCCCGTTCCGGCGATACGCTGCTGCCGTTCTCGGCCACATCGGCGAGCCTGCCGTCCGTCCCCTGATAGACGCGCTGAGGACCCGCGATCCCTTGGCACGCGGGTTTTTCGCACAGGCCCTCTGCCGCGCCGGGAAGGATGCGATCCCGCTCCTCCGGGCAGAGATCGAATCCGGCAATCCGGAGATGCGCCGGTACGCAGAGATGATCCTCTGGCAGATGGGCAAAGAGGGGATCGATGCCCTCCTCTCCCAAGGGAACGGGAGCGATTGATCAGGGAAGCCCTCCGGAATCATTTTCTTTCCCGTTCACACGAAAAGGTTCACGGAGGCGGATTTCTCCCCCGGTTTATGCAGGGAAAACCCGAAGGGATAAGTCCCCGGGTGGCAAGAGAGATGGTGATGTTGCACTGCTCCCCCGAGATGGAGAGGTACTTTTCCACCCTCGAGCAGGGTCTCTCCCGTGCGATGGAGGTCGCAAGGGAAGCACGGGCACGCGGTATCGATCCCCGGACAGAGGTCGAGATCCCGGTCGCAAGCGACCTCGCGGACAGGGTCGAAGCCCTGCTCGGCATCCCCGGGATTGCCGCCCGGATAAGGGAACTCGAGAAAGAGATGTCCCGCGAGGAGGCAGCCCTCCGGATCGGGCTTGACTTTGTCTCGAAGCGGTTTGGGGAACGGAGCCGCGAGGAGGTGCTCGACCATGCCATCCGGACGGCGATGGCCATCCTCACCGAGGGTGTCGTCGCGGCCCCGACAGAGGGGATAGCGAAGGTGGGAACCGGCAGGAACGATGACGGGACCGAGTACGTGAAGATCTACTATGCAGGCCCCATCCGGAGCGCCGGGGGAACGGCCCAGGCCCTCTCCGTCCTCGTAGGGGACTATGTCCGGAGGGAACTCGGGATGAACCGGTACATCCCCCGGCCCGAGGAGATGGAACGCTACATCGAGGAGATCCGCCAGTACAACTCCATCCTGAACCTCCAGTACCTCCCCTCGGATACCGAGATCCGGCTCATCGTCCAGAACTGCCCGGTCTGCATCGACGGGGAGGGGACGGAGGAGGAGGAGGTGAGCGGGTACAGGAACCTCGAGAGGGTCGAGACGAACGCGGTGCGGGGAGGGATGGCACTCGTCCTTGCCGAAGGGCTGGCGCTGAAGGCCCCAAAGGTCCTCAAGTACGTCCGTTCCCTTGGAATCGACGGGTGGGACTGGCTCGAGGAACTGATGAAGGGTGTGCCCAAGGCAGGAGACGGCGGAAACGGTGCAGGTATCGCCCCGCGGGACAAGTACCTCCGCGACCTGATCGGCGGGCGACCCGTCTTTGCCTACCCGATGAGGAAGGGTGGATTCCGGCTCCGGTACGGCCGCTCACGGAACACGGGGTTTGCAGCGGCCGGTCTCTCCCCGGCGACCATGCACATCCTCGATGATTACCTCGCTGTCGGGACACAGATGAAGATCGAGCGCCCCGGAAAGGCTGCAGGGATCGTCCCCGTGGATACGATACAGGGCCCGACGGTCCGGTTGAGGAACGGCGATGTCCTCCGGGTCGATGACCCTGATCGTGCGATCCAGATAAGGGACGAGGTGGACTGCATTCTCGACGTCGGGGAGATCCTCCTCGGGTACGGAGAATTCCTGGAGAACAATCACCCCCTCGTCCCCCCTGCCTACTGCCACGAGTGGTGGGCCCTGGAGGGTGGGAAGGGCCGGCCGGAGACAGAGGAGGAAGCGATCGCCCTCTGTTTCGAGGGGGCGTATCTCCACCCCGACTTCACCTTCCTCTGGGACGACATCTCCCCTGCAGAGGTGCGCGAACTTGCCGATTACGTCGCGGAGAAGGGGGCGATCTGCCACGGGGTTCTCGTTCTCCCTCCGGACGGCAGGATCAAGCAGCTCCTCGAGGAGATCCTCCTCCCCCACAGGGTGCGCGAGGGCCAGATCTGCATCAGCGAGTACCTCGTCTTCCTCGCCTGCCTCGGCCTCGACCTGAAGCTTGCGAAGCGTGCGACATGGGAGAGTGCACCGGCCGGCAGTGATACCCTTGCGCTCGTCAGCCACCTCTCCGGGTTCCCCATGCGGTCGCGGGCCGGGACGCGGATCGGTGGCCGCATGGGGAGACCGGGGAAGTCGAGGCCCCGGAAGATGAACCCCCCGCCCCACGGGCTCTTTCCCCTCGGAGACGCGGGAGGGAGCCGGCGCTCGTTCCAGGAGGCACAGAACCATGCCCCCCAGCCGAACATGGACGGTGGCGTGATCACGATCGAGGCAGGGAGGCGCAGGTGCCCCTCCTGCGGGGCCGAGACGTTCCGGAACACCTGTTCCTGCGGGAGCCACACCGAGCCGAGGTACACCTGCCCGAGGTGCAGGAGGGAGGTCTCCGGCGAGACCTGTCCTGCCTGCAATGTGCCTGCCACCTGCTCGATGACTGCGGCACTGAATGTCAGGCAGGAGTACATGCAGGCAATAGAGAGGCTTTCCCTCCGCGAGAGCGCGATTTCCCTCGTGAAGGGGGTCCGCGGGCTGATTTCACGGGAGAAGGCGGTCGAGCCGATCGAGAAGGGCATCCTCCGGGCAGCCCGCGACATCTTCGTCTTCAAGGACGGGACAGTCCGGTTCGACATGATCGACCTGCCGCTCACCCACATCAGGCCTGCGGAGGTGGGGGTCTCACCCGAAAAGCTGCGGGAACTGGGCTACGCGACCGACATCGAGGGAAGACCCCTCTCCTCGCCCCAGCAGGTTGTCGAACTCCGCCCGCAGGACATCCTGGTCTCCGGGTCCTGCGCCGAGTACATAGTCCGTGTCGCCCAGTTCATCGACGAGCTGCTGGAGAAGTGCTACGGACTCTCCCCGTTCTACAGGGTCCGCTCGCCGGAGGATCTCCTCGGCCACCTCGTCATCGGGCTTGCACCCCACACGAGTGCCGGCGTCCTCGCCCGGATCGTGGGGTTCTCCCGGGCAAACGTCGGGTATGCCCACCCCTTCTTCCACGCGGCAAAGCGGCGGAACTGTTTCCACGGCGATACCCTGATCGAGACGTTCGACGGCCGCCAGTGGAGTACAAAGCCGATCCGGCAGATCGTCGCAGAGAACTTCGACCTCTCGCGCCCCGGCATCGACCGTCTCGGGACGTACTACTCGGATCCCCGGTCGACCCTCCTCGTCCGGACCGTGGACACTGAAGGAAAGCCCCATCTCCGGCGCGTGACATCGGTCTCGATACACCGGGCACCCGAGGCGCTCATCCGGTTCGAGACGAGGGGAGGGCTCTCGATCGCTGTCACGCCGGACCATGCGATGCTCGTCTGGGACGTCTGTTTCCTGCGCAAGATCCGGGCCATAGAGGTGAAGGAAGGGGATGCCGTTCCCGTCCTGATCGGCGCAAACGTCCTCTCCGACCATGTCGCCCGGAGAGAGATCGTTCCCTGCCCGGACGACCGCGTCTTTTGTCTCACGGTGACCGACGAGCACACGGTCTGCGCAAACGGTATCTTCACCGGGCAGTGTGACGGCGACGAGGACTGCATCATGCTCCTCCTCGACGGGCTGATCAACTTCTCCCGGGCATTCCTTCCGGAGACGAGGGGCGGAACGATGGATGCACCCCTCGTCCTCACGACGCGGATCGATCCTGCCGAGATCGACAAGGAGAGCCATAACCTGGACGTGGGGTCCGGGTATCCGCTCGAGTTCTACCTCGCAGCCCTGCGGTATGCCCATCCGCGGGAGGTCGAAAATCTCGTCGACAGGGTGGGCAGGAGGCTCGGGACACCTGCGCAGCTTCAGGGATTCTCCTTCTCCCATGACACGTCAGACATCTCGGCAGGGCCGATCGAGTCGATGTACACCCAGCAGAAGACGATGATCGACAAGCTCCGCAGGGAGCTCGAGCTCGCCAGAAAGATCCGGGCAGTCGACGAGCACGATGTCGCAGAGAGGGTCCTTACCACCCACTTCATCCGGGACCTGATGGGAAACCTCTCGGCGTTCTCGCGGCAGAAGTGCCGGTGCACGAAGTGCAACGCGAGTTATCGCCGGGTACCGCTCCCGGGCAGGTGCACGCGGTGCGGCGGAAACATCATCCCGACGGTGCACGAGGGTTCCGTGAAGAAGTACCTCGAGGTCTCCCGCGAGATCTGTGCCGGGTACCGCGTCTCGGACTACACCCGGCAGAGGATCGAGGTGCTTGACAGGGCGATAGAGTCGACGTTCGGGGAGGAGAAGTCCGAGCAGAAGGGGCTTGCCGACTTCATGTGAGCTGTCTCTCCGATGGCAATTCTCAAGGCCGAAAGAGACGATACATTCTCCCGATGTACGATCTTGCCCGCCTGCGGGAGGAGTTCCCCGTCCTCTCCCGGTGCATCTACCTAGACTCCGCCTCGACGAGCCAGACCCCGAGGAGGGCCGTCGAGGCCATGTGTGCCTACTTTTACGAATATGCCGCAAACCACGGGAGGGGATCGCACCACCTTGCGCGGAGGACGACAGAGGAGTACGAGAGGACGCGCGATATCCTGGGGAGGTTCCTTGGTGTCGACCCCGGGCACCTCGTCTTCGTCCGGAACACGACAGAGGCGATCAACCTCGTTGCAGCAGGGTATTCGTGGGAGAGGGGGGACGAGGTCGTCACCACCGCCCTCGAGCACCATGCCAACCTGCTGCCATGGATGAACCTCGCGGGGAGGGGGGTTCGCTGCGTCGTCGTTCCCCACCGTGGCGGGCGCATCGATCCGAAAGACGTGGAAGACGCGCTGACGGAGAGGACGCGGCTCGTTGCCATCACCCACATGACAAACGTGCTCGGGACTGTCCAGCCCGCGAGGGAGGTTGCAGAACTGGCCCACGACCGGGGCGCAAGCGTCCTCCTGGACGCAGCCCAGTCCGTCGGACACATCCCGCTCGATCTTTCGGACTTTGACTTCGTTGCCATGCCGGGGCACAAGGGACTCCTCGGCCCGCAGGGAACCGGTATCCTGTATGCCGCTGACTTCTCGGATCTCTTCCCGGTATGCTACGGCGGAGGGATCGTCGAGGAGGTGGGGCTGGACGGGTTCTCCCTCCTCCCCCCGCCGGCACGGTTCGAGGCAGGGACGCCCAACATCCCCGGGGTGATAGGACTCGGTGCTGCTGTCGGGCTCGTCGAAGAGCTCGGCGTCGACGAGATCCACAGACACGAGACAGGCCTTGCAGAAACGGCCCACGCCGGGCTCTCGGGGATCCCGGGAGTCGCTGTCCACAGCCCGCAGGGGTCTCCTGTCATCTCCTTCTCCGTCAGGGGACTCTCCCCCCACACTGTTGCGGCAGAGCTTGACCGGAGGAGGAAGATATGCGTCCGCTCGGGCTTCCACTGCGCCCAGCCCCTTGCATCAGCCATCCACCCGGAGGGGACCGTCCGGGCGTCGGTCGGGTGCTATTCGACGGAGGACGAGGTCGAGGCCCTCGTCGGGACGGTCGAAGAGATTGCGGGGGGTCTCCCGTGATGCGCCGTTTGCAGACCCGGTTGTTTCCCAAGCACGCGGGGATTTTCCCGGGTGTGAAGGGAGACGGGAATTCGGGGTGCATCCGGCAATCTTGTGAAAGTTTATCCTGATGCCAGACCCTCCCTTATTGTACACAGGCGAGTGTGACTGAGAGGCCAAAAGTGACCGACTCAAGATCGGTTCTCGCAGGAGTTCGCAGGTTCGAATCCTGCCACTCGCACTCTCTCTTCTGACTTTTTCCCCGTCGTTCTGTCCTTTTTCCGGGGAAAAGCCTCTATCTTTCGCATCTCTTCTCTCTTTGCACGAGGGTCTCCTTTCGGCAAGCATGCGATAGAGGTTCCCCACCTCTCCCCCTTCCCTCTCCGGGCCATGCACTGTGCCAGCAGCCCCGTTTTCCCTTCTTCTCCCCACGACACCACCCTTAATCTCTTCTGCCGCACAACAGGTGTCCGCATGTTGAGACCTCTTGATGTGGATTGCTGGGAGAAGGAGCGGAGATCGAGCCTCGACGAGGCGAAGGCCTCGGCCGCCCGGATCATCGGGGAAGTGCGGAGGGGAGGAGACCGGGCCCTCCTCGACATGGCCCGGAAGCACGAGCCGGAGTGCCGCTCGGTCCGGGTCCTGCCCGAGGAGGTGGACGCTGCCTACGAGGAGGTCGATGACCGGCTGATCGAGAGCCTGATCGAGGCAGAGGCACGGATCACGAGGTTCCACGAGCTCCAGAAGGAGAGGAGCCTCTGGCTCGAGGAGATCGAGCCGGGAATCGTGCTCGGCGTGAAGACGACGCCACTTTCCCGCGTCGGGCTGTACGTTCCCGGCCGGAGGGCGGCGTACCCCTCGACAGCCCTGATGAACGCGGTGCCGGCAAAGGTGGCTGGTGTCGGGGAGATGTGCGCCTGCAGTCCGCCCCCGATCCTCCCGCTCACTCTCGTCGCCCTCGACATCGCCGGGGTTGAGGAGATCTACCGGATCGGGGGTGCGCAGGCCGTGGCAGCCATGGCCCTCGGGACGGAGACGATCCGTCCCGTCGAAAAGATCGTCGGGCCGGGGAACGTGTACGTGACAGCGGCAAAGATGCTCCTGCGCGAGCACGCGGAGATCGACTTTCCCGCCGGGCCAAGCGAGATCGGGATCATCGCGGACGCGACTGCCAGCCCGACGTTCATTGCCATCGATATCCTTGCACAGGCAGAGCACGACCCGGATGCTGCCTGCGTGCTCGTGACAACAGACGCTGAGCTTGCAGGGAGGGTCGACAAAGAGGTCGAGAGACTCTTTGCCGGGTCCCCGAGGAAGGAGATCGTCGAAAAGGCCCTCTCCCACTCCGGGTATATCATTGCGGAGACCATGGACGAGGCGATACGCACCATGGACAGCATCGCGCCCGAGCACCTCTCGATCCAGGTTGCAGACCCCCTCTCCGTCCTCTCTGCCGTCAGGCACGCAGGGTCCATCTTCGTCGGGCCCTACACGCCGGTCGCAGCCGGAGACTACGCGTCCGGGACAAACCACGTCCTGCCCACGGCAGGTTACGCAAAGGTGTACTCGGGGTTGAACGTCGCGCACTTCTGCAAGACGTCCACGGTCCAGATCATTGACAGGGAGGGGCTCGAGGCGATTGGCGATATCATCGAGACGATAGCAGATGCCGAGGGACTCTCTGCCCATGCTGAATCGGTCAGGATACGGCGAAAGGTGACCTGACCTTTCCCCATCCACCCCCCCATCCACCCCCCCCTCTGCTTGACCACCCTCTTCCCTCCATTTCCACCCACTCCTTTTCCATCTCCCTTATCCCACCCTTATCCCACCCTTATCCCACCCTTACCCCCTGCCTCCACCACTCGCCCCTTCCTTCTTTTTCTCCCGGTTCGCCTGTGCAGGGGCCAGTCCTCCCATCCCTGCTGATGATTCCCGCCCAGGACGGCAGGGAACCGGGCAGGTTATTCCGGTCCCCCCGATACGTGCGGTGAGACGGGCCCCGTTTTGTGCACAACATGTATCCTTAAGACCCTGCACCTCTCTTTCCTGTACGGGAAGGTTTCCGGCATGGCAATCGACTGGTACATGGAATTCGTGGATACGACGTATCGGCCCGCAGGCAACGACCTCGTGGCACTCTTCTCCTTCGAGCCGGCTGCAGGAATCAGCAGGGAGGAGGCAGCAGGCAGGATAGCCTCGGAGAGTTCCACGGGGACGTGGACGACCCTCCACACGATGCCCGAACGGATGAAGGATCTCAAGGCCACCGTTTTCGAGATGGAGGGTAATTGCGCAAAGATTGCCTATCCGATCGCGCTCTTTGAAGAGGGAAATGCCCCCCAGCTGCTGAGCGGGATTGCAGGGAATATCTTTGGCATGAAGGCGCTCCGCAGCCTCAGGCTCCTGGACGTCTCGTTCCCGCAGGAGTACACCAGCCACTTCCGGGGACCGCACTTCGGGATGGAAGGGATCCGGAAGATGATGCGGATCCACGGCCGCCCCCTCCTCGGGGCGGTCCCCAAGCCAAAAATTGGTTTTTCGGCGCGGGAACACGCGGAAGTCGCATACGAGACCTGGATGGGCGGCTTTGACTTTGTAAAGGACGACGAGAACCTCACATCGGCGTCCTTCAACAGGTTCGGGGACCGGGTCAGGGAGATGACGCGGATGCGGGATCGTGCCGAGCAGGAGACCGGTGAATCGAAGTCCGCCTTCATCAACATCACCGCGGATGTCGAGACGATGAAGGAGCGAGCCGACATCCTCGCGGGTTCCGGCTGGAACTATGCGATGATCGACGTCGTCGTCGCCGGGACCGCGGCAGTCTCGACGATGCGCGATTACTGCTCAGACCTTGGCCTTGCCATCCATGCCCACCGGGCCATGCACGCCGCGTTCTCGCGGAACAAAAAGCACGGGATCAGCATGCTCTTCCTTGCGAAGCTGATGCGCCTGATCGGGGTCTCCCAGATCCATACCGGCACGGCGGTCGGCAAGCTTGCCGGGACAAAGAGGGATGCCGCCCTGCTCGCCGACGTCCTGCGGGAGCAGCACGTACGGGCTGTTCCAGACGTCTGTCTCGAACAGGACTGGGGGAGGATCAGGAACGCGTTTCCCGTCTCGTCCGGCGGACTCCACCCGGGACTCGTCCCGGACGTCCTCGATATCTACGGAACGGACCTCGTCCTCCTCGTGAGTGGCGGCATCCATGGCCACCCCGACGGGACACGGGCCGGCGCTCTTGCCACGGTGCAGGCAGTCGAGGCGTGGAGGGAGGGGATCCCGCTGAGCGAGAAGGCAAAAACGTCCCCCGAGCTTGCCCGGGCCCTCGAGAAATGGGGCACTTTTCGGCCGAAGTAAGGAAAGAAGGGGTTCATGCCCGTTCTTTCCGGGGGAGGAGGGAGCGGGATGGCACCTTTCTCGGTCTTTTTTTCTCCACAGGGTTTTTTTGGGGTTTATCCGGCGTCCCGCATGCCTGTTCGGGGCATCGGTTTTTTTTTAAAAACCATGATGCTTTCTCCCGGCGAGTGATCACCATGGAACGTTCTCCCGGCCATCGCCCGCACGAGGTCTTCTCCGCAGAGAGGGCCGGCCACCTCGACAGCCGGTTACGCTGGCTCCTGTACCGTCCCGATCGCCTTGCACGTCGGTACGTCAGGCCCGGGTACAGGGTCCTCGATTTCGGGTGCGGCCCGGGGTTCTTCACCCGCGCATTTGCACGGGAGGTCGGAGAAGGGGGCCTTGTCGTTGCCGCCGACCTCCAGGAGGAGATGCTCCGCATCCTTGCAGGGAAGATGCAATCGGAGGGCCTGCTCTCCCGCGTCGTGACGCACCGGTGCAGGCCGGACACAATCGGCCTCCCTGGCGATGCAGCGGGAACGTTCGATGCTGCCTTTGCCATCTTTGTCGTCCACGAGGTACCTGATCCGCAGGGGCTCTTTCTCGAGATCGGATCGCTCCTTACATCGGGCGGGGTCCTCTTCCTCGCCGAGCCCCCCTTCGTCGTCTCCCGCAGCGAGTTCGAAAGCGAGCTCCGATCTGCCCGTGAGGCAGGGTTCCGTGTCCTGGAACGGAGGTTGCTGTTCGTCAACCGGGCAGCAGTCCTCGCGAAGGAGAACGGGGATTCCTGCAGGGTACCCTGATTCAGCCCGGGGCCGCCATGGGGATACGGGTGATCGAACCGGGGAATGTATTTTCAGCACAGGATTCCTGTTCCATGTGAGGAAGAAGGCATGTCGGATTTTGCGAGAGCCTGCAGGTTCTCTGACATCCGGGATGGCGAGCTGAAGAAGGTCCGGGTCGGGGGAAGAGAGATCCTGCTTGCACGGGCGGAAGGCCATGTATATGCAACCGACGTCCTCTGTCCCCACCTTGCGGCTGATCTCTCGGAGGGGATCCTCCTGGGCTTTATCCTCACCTGCCCGATGCACCGATCGCAGTTCGATATCCGGGACGGCCACGTGGTCCGCTGGACCGATCTCTCCGGGACGATCCTGAAGTTTGCATCCCTTGCACGACCTCCCCGGCCCCTGAGATGCTATCCCGTCCGGATCGAGGGGGAGTGGGTCCTCGTGAAGGTCGGATGAGACCCGCTGGAGAGAGACTCCGGCAGGGAGGGGCCATCCCCCTGCGCTCCCGGGACAGATCCACGTTCCTGTCCGCTTGCGATGAGCGGGGGACCCCTCTCTCCAGATACCTGGAAAAGTGCACCTTATCTCCGGGAAATTCTTTGGATGCGGTTTTTCCTTCCGCTGCAGGGTATCCCCTGCCCGTGCAATAGCCTTATTTTGTCCCGCCTCCCAGATATGTTGTAGTGAATATGACAACTCCTCTCCCTCCCTGTCCACCACCGGCATGCGGGCAGGGACCGGCTCTCTCTCCCGGTCTCCCTTGTTCCTCCTCTCCGGGACTCCCGGGTCCCCGTGGAACCGCTGGTGGCAGGAGGGCCGCTCCCCGGAGTGAGCGCCGATGATCAATCCCTACGCGTGGCTTGCCGACCGGATCATCGCCCATCCCCGGGTTGTGGCGGCTGTGGCAGCCATCGTCTTCATCGTCGCGCTGTATGGCCTTTCGCAGGTGACCATGGAGACCGGGAAGGACACCTATATCGACAAAGATACCCCCCGGGGAGCCATGCTCGCCCACTACACGGATACGTACGGGTCGGATGCGATCATGGTCATCTTCGAGTCCGATGACATCACGGACATCGAGTATCTCCACTACATCGATCGGCTCCAGAACGACATCGCAGACGAGCAGTACGTCGCCGGGGTATCGGGCATCGTCGACCTTCTCAGGCAGGGCAATGGCGGGACGCTCCCCCGTTCCCCGGCAGAAGTGAACCGCATCATCGAACAGGCCCCGCCGGCGCTCGTCTCACGGTACATGCCCTCGCGGATGATGACGATCAGTGCCATTCCCCTCCAGCCTGCCCTTTCGACCGAGCGGCAGCAGGAAGTCCTCGATACCATCAGGAGTATCATTGCCCTTTCAGATCCGCCACCCGGGCTCACGGTGACACTCTCGGGCAGTCCCGCCTTTTCCCAGGAGATGCAGCAGGAGATGGGCTCGTCCATGGGGGTCCTCATCCTCGCGGCCATGGTCCTGATGGTCGTTGCCGTCATGACGCTTTTTTCCCACGTCCGGTATACCCTCCTCCCGGTCACCGTCGTGGCAACCGGGCTCATCCTCACGTTCGGGGTGATGGGGCTCTCCGGGATCCCGATCAGCATGGTGGTCATCGGGGCATTCCCTGTGCTCATCGGGATCGGTATCGATTATGCCATCCAGATTCACTCCCGGCTGGACGAGGAGGCAAGGAAGTCGTCGCTTGAGGATGCAGTCCGGACGACCATCACGAGGACAGGGCCTGCCGTTCTCGTCGCGATGCTGGCGACCTCGATGGGGTTCATCGCCATGGTTTTTGGGCCCATCCCGATGGTGGGCGACTTTGGCGTCACCTGCACGATCGGGGTTCTCTCCTGCTACCTCGCTGCCCTTGTCATGGTCCCGGTCTTTGCCCTCCTCATCCGGTACCGCCCGAAGGCACCGAAGGAAAAGCGCGGCAGGATGCCTGCACAGGAAGGTGCGGGTTTTTCCGGCAATTCCGGCAGCCAGGAAGGGTCACATGGCACTCTCATCGAGAAGTACGACGCGTTCCTCGGGAGGGTCGCCTTCCGGATTGCAAAGAACCCGGTCCCCATCCTGTTCTTCGTCTTCCTTGTCGCGATCATCGGGTTCAGCCTCGATAACGAGGTTCCCATCAGCGCAGACGAAAAGACGTTCGTCCCCTCCGAGATGCCGGCCCTCCAGTACATGAACAAGGTGACGAGGACGATGGGATCCACGACCACCATTCCTGTCATTGTCTCCTCGGACAATGTCCTCGAGCCTTCCACGATCCGCTGGATCCATGATTTCGGGGAGTACGAGCTCCGGAACAACGAGAAGATCACCGGTGTGACGAGTATTGCCACGCTGCTGGCCCAGTACAACAACGGGGTTCTGCCGTCGACCCGGGAAGAGGTGGAGCAGGCTCTCTCCCGCATCCCGGATGCGACGAGGAAACGGTACCTGAACGGGCAGATCGAGGCGGTACTTGAATTCTCAACGGTCGACATGGAGATCGCGCAGGCGCGGTCCCAGATCGACCTCATCCAGAACGACGTGACATGGAACTCGCCGCCGCCCGGGGTGCACGCCCGCGTGACCGGGATGCTCGAGATGTTTGCGGCCCTGATAGACGATATCAACAAGTCCAAGACGACCATGACCCTGCTTGGGTTCGCGTTCATCCTTGCATTCCTCCTCCTCGTCTACAGGCGCATCCATGCAGTCTCTCCCCTCCTCCCCATCGTTGCCATTGTCGGGTGGAACGGGGCCATCATGTACCTCCTTGGCCTTGACTACACCCCCCTTACTGCCGTTCTCGGCTCGATGACCATCGGGGTTGCCTCCGAGTACACCATCCTCATCATGGAGCGCGTCGACGAGGAGATAGCACGGGGCCTCGACCTCTATGCGGCGATCCAGACCAGTGTCCAGATGATCGGAACGGCGATCACGGTCTCGGGCCTGACAACGGTCTTTGGGTTCTCGGCCCTGATCCTCTCGGAGTTCAACATCGTCTCGAATTTCGGCATCACGACGGTGATCACGGTCGGGTTCTCCCTGCTGGGCGCAATCCTGATCATGCCGGCAATCATCGCCCTCATGTACCGTGCAGAACACCTGAAACTGGCCTCTGCCGGAGAAGGTACCCGGGCACCAGATTAATTGGGCGGCATTTTCCGCGGGATTCGGGAGAGCGTTCCGGAAAAAGGGAAGGTCTCTATCCGTTCAGGGGAATGACAATGACCCCTCAGGGAGTTCGTCGAGAGGGGACGCTATCCGGCGTCTCCTGCCGCTCCATGCGCCCGACCTGCCTCCATTGCCGACCTGCCTCCATTGGCAGGCGAGATTTCGCAATCAATACACCCGTGCACGCTCCGGAAGGGGGGGAGGGTTTTTCAGGTGGCATTTACCATTTCCCGTGCGAAAGCCTTTGCCCTCCCGAGGTCTTCCCCGTCCGGGTGTCCACGGTTTGTAAAGAGGAACTTTCCCCTGCAGTGGTAGGTCCCAAGCACCGTTGCACCCTTTTTTCTCAGGTCGTCCGCAATCTTTTCCATCATCATCTCTGCCCCGCGGGCTCCCCCGGACGTTGCAAAGAGCGCAACCTTCATCCCGGAGAAGCTGCCCCTCTCCACGAACTCCCTGAGAGCGTCACCCGGCTTTCCGCCGTACACTCCGCTGCCGAGGAAGAGGATCTCTGTCCCCGCCGGGACAGGTCCCGGGGTATCCAAAACGGTCGCACCGACTTCTTCGGCAATGGCTTCCGCCACCTTCCGCGTGTTTCCCCCTCTCGAATCAACAAATACTGCTGCTCCTGGCATGGTGATACGTGTACCGGGGATTGTATATAAGTGGTCTCCTCATTCTCGAGCATGGGTTGTACACGGAAGGGGGTTTCCTGACCGTGGGCCCTTCCTTCCCGGGCGGCAGGATCTCCTGCAGGCAAACACGCCAGATACCCTGCCCGGACCGGGCACCGAATTGATAATAAGCATGCCCATACCATCACAGGTACTGGCTGCAGGAATACCACGATGCATGCATCCCGCCTCTCTCTCGTCTGCATTCTCCTCCTCCTCGCGCAGGGGGCCGCGGCGGTCTCCATCTCGCTCTCCCCGGATCGCATTCACCAGGGGGACCGGGTGACAATCGCGATACAGGACCTTCCCGACGGCAGCACTTTCTCTCTCTCTGTTGACGGCTCATTTTCCGTTACGCCCGGGAGTCCCTTCTCCTTCGAGTTGAAGGAGTTCTCTCTCCCCTTCACCCTGAACAACGGGATCTTTTCTGCGACACTCTGGAACACGCGTACCAACGTCCTGATAGTGGTCACGGGTGACACCGAGATCCGGAAGGTGGGATCCTCCCGAAACGGGGTCTTCACAACGACAGAGTCGGGCACCATACCTGCACGGACCTATGACCTCATCGCATTCCGGGGAACCGCTGCGCCAGACGCAACCACCGTTGCAACACGCCTGTTCCTCGAGGGGAGAAAGACCGGGCCTCGCAATTCCCCGATCATCTTCGTGCTGGACGGCGTGACGGATGGGAGTGTTACCATCACGATCCTCGTTGATGAGAACGTGGCTCTCTCCCGCACGGTCCCCATCGGAGATGCAGTGATTGACACCCCGACAGCAACCCCGACACCGACCCCGACACCGACACCGACCCCGACACCGACACCGACCCCGACACCGACACCGACCCCGACACCGACACCGACCC